>Ga0184639_10001443_pt1 | contig 10263 bp, 7 predicted proteins | sample PLM31_170_b2_FD_133155 | JGI IMG/M metagenome (GOLD analysis project Ga0184639, IMG submission 133155) | Groundwater sediment microbial communities from an aquifer in East River, Colorado, USA - PLM3-1_170_b2 | ecosystem: Environmental > Terrestrial > Soil > Riparian zone | place: USA: East... | reverse complement strand
CGCCTGTTTCAGCACCGACACGTCGACCGTGCCGATGTAGCCGCAGTCCTCCCAGCGCCGGATCATGGTCTCGCGCGACTCCGGCTTGTCGAGCCCTTCGCGGAAGCGCAGCAGCGCCTCGTACGCGACGACGTGGCCGCGATGGCTCATGATCGGCTGAAACGCGGTGCGGATGACGGCTTCCACGATGGCGAGGAAATCGGGGCGGGTTCCTCTGCCCCGTGATGCAAGCCAGGTGCCAGCCGCCGGGCCGGGCGGGAATTTCGTGCAGTTGTTCTCAGCCGTGCCCCGCGAGCTGTCCGGTAGCCCGTCAGGCGTGACGAGCGCCGGTCGATCCGGCCTGGCGAGCCGGGGCCGGGCTGGGGATGAAGGGGTTAGGCGGTCGCGAGGAGCGCCGGGACCACGTCCGGCGTGATCAGCACCTCGCCGTCCGTGGCGAGCCCGACCTCGTCGATGAGCCGGGTCGCGAGCTCCTGGATCGGCTCCCGGTTGCGGTCGTACGCGCACACGCAGAACTTGTACGCGTTCTCGGCGTCGTCCTTCGCGCCAAAGTGCTCCACGAGCGTCGCCCGGTGGACGTAGCACCGGATCCGTGCCTCGCCGACGCGGGCGAAGAAGAGCACGCTCTCCCGCGGCTCCACGTAGAGCCGTCCGTCCTCGAAGCGGATCATTCGTTTCCCCCAGTCACGCGTCCGTCGCGCTCCACCTGCCGCAGGTCCTACCCGGTTGAAGGATCTCGAAGGTCGTTGCCTTGCCGCCCTGCAGCAGATCCTCGATTTTCCTCATCTACCTCGGTGGTCCACGCATCCCGGCCGTCCGATACGTTGAAACGACCAAGCATGCTCCGGGCCAGGTGTGACTTTCGCCCGCAGGCATCCGTACCGTGTCGCCCTCCGGTCAGCATTCGTCGACAAAACAGCGGGGCAGGCGCCCGGGCCCCCGGACGCGTGGTTCCGGCGACCGGCGCCAGCCGCCTTCCGGACGACGGACCCCCGACGTTTGTGTGGACTTCGCCACACCGACGGCCCGGAAGGGCTGCCCGGTGCGGGCCGAATCGGGGCTTAAGCACGGTGGTTGCTTCCCTCATCGGATAGCCTTGCGAGCCGGCGACAACTCGACACCGAGCCGGGCGCGAAAGAGGAGCACCACGAGGACGACAAGATGAAGCTCAAAGACCTTTGCGCGCGCGCCCCGGCGGCGCCCGGCGGCGACCGCGCGTGGAATCGCGAGGTCCAGGCCTTTCTCTCGACGGCGGTGGAGGCGCGCTTCGAGATGCGCTACGTCGGCGAGGACCGCTGGTACCCCGTCCCTGCCGACGACGTTGCGCTCACCCTGGCCGGCTACCACCCCGACCTGAGGCGTTGCCTCGACCTGCTGCTGAACGGCGAGGAGGTCGCGTCGCGGCTGGCGCGGTTCCGCGTCTCACAGCGGCTCGGACGGCTCTAGCAGTCCGCCGCACGGCGCGTTTCAGCGACGCCGCGTCGGCGTCATCTGCCGAGCGGGTCCGCGTGCCTCGCTTCGCGAGGCGAGGATCGTTGGTGGCCAAGGCCGGAATCGAACCAGCGACACACGGATTTTCAGTTCGGCCGGCGGCCCTGCAATGGTTGATAAATCAATGAGTTCCGAGGACGCCCGTTGCGTCTTTTGCAGCGCCATGCAGGACAGTTCAGAGCTGATTCACGCAAAACTCACGCAAGCGCGCGACCGCTAGACAGCGCGAGGCCTGGAGCCAGATGCGGGAAGCCGCAGTAGAGGTGCAGGATTCGCACCTCGCCGAAGCGCATCGGTTCTACCGGTGTCTCGGATCTCGTTTCCGCCCGGCTTCTAGCAGGGCGCGACATCCTCGGGGTTCCACCAGAAGGCTAACGACCGACCTCGCAGTATTCGACCACCCCTCGGCGTTGCATGCGGCAGTCCGGCTCGAGAATTTGAGAGCTCAGGTTTTCAGGATCACTGCTTGCCCGGTCGGCAGCGCGACGAATGGGACGCCTTCGCGGGCACATACCTCATCCCATGCGCGCTCCGCGCCGGGGAACGTTGGCGCGCCGTAGTCATCGCAAACGATGACCCCGCCTGGCGCGAGCCGAGGCATGAAGTACTCGAGGCACGCACGCGTCGGTTCGTAGAGATCCACATCGATATGGACGAAAGACCACTCGCCCTCCGGAAGCGTAGCGAGCACGTTCGGAATCCAACCCTGGTGAAACTGCACTCCGGGAAAGTCCGAAAAGGCGGCCCGCACCCGATCGACGCTGGTCCGGAACTGCGAGCCGGGGATGATCGGCGGCACCAGCACCGTCCGGCCGTGTTCGTCGGTCACGGCGTGGTGGTCCTCTGCTCCGGCCGGGCTCAACCCTTCGAAACTGTCGACGAGATGCAGACCGGTGCCGTCGAACGCTGGCTCTGCGGAGCGTGCCGCGAGGCAGAGCGACAACGAGCTGCAGCCGTTGTACACGCCGCACTCGGCCCAGCGGCCCCGGCCCCCGCGAGCGTGCATGAAGTACGCGACGAGGCTCATCGTCGCGTACCGCCGGTGAAGGCTCTTGTGCGGCGGGACGTTCGTTCCCGTGCGTTGAATGGCCTCCGCCGTCACCTCCAGGAGCGGCGCCCGGCCCACGCGTGCGTCCCGGAACAGGAGGTCCAGGTGCCGATCGAGCGGCGCGCGTTCGTGAATGTCACTGAGCTTCAGGAGGCGTTTGACGGCGGACGGCTGTTGCATGACAGCGGCGGTCGTCGGTGTAGTCCGCACCCCCTCTTCGGTGCTGCGCCCGAAGAGCTCCTTGAGCACCCGTCCCAGCATTCCCGCGTCTCTACCCCTCGATCGAGCCGCGCAAGCCTACTACACGCACCGCTCGGCGTAGTCTCGCGCGTCGGACCTCGGCCGGCCGTGCGCTCTCGTTCGTGCGTCGCTCAGTTCAGATCGGGCTGCGTCCGGAGGTCTGGACGAAACGCCAGCCCCAGCCGCGGCTCACCCAGCGTCACTTGCCGAACCGCGCTGATCCTTGCCGGTTCCCTACGTCTCCCTAAGTCCTTTCCGCGCGCTGGTCGTTGCCATTCACCGATATCCGTTCTCTCGGCGTCCGGGTCTCAGTTGCTCTTGCTCCGAGATCAAGCACCCGACTAACCCGGCGCTCGTGCAGACGATGGGCTACGACCTGCTCGACCGCCTGACGTCCTGGGTCGATGCGAGCTCCACGCGCAACTACGGCTACGACGCGAACGGCAACCGCACGACACTCACGATCGGGGCGAATAACTACACGTACACGACCCCCGCCACCACCAACCGGCTCGGGTCGACCTCGGGTCCTGCGCCGGCGCGAACTTTCGCGTACAACGGCGCGGGCGATACGACGGGCGACGGCCAGTTCACGCTCACCTACAACGACCGCGGGCGGCTCATCCAGGCGGTCAAGGGCTCGACCACGGCTACCTACACCCTTGACGGCCTCGGCCAGCGGGTGAAGAAGACCGGCCCGACCTCGATCGTGACCTCGGGGACGAATTACTTCGTTTACGATGAGCAGGGCAAGCTCCTCGGGGAGTACAACAGCTCAGGCGCTCTCATCCAGGAGTACGTGTGGCTGGGCACGATGCCAATCGCGGTGCTGCGGGGTTCAACCGGAACCCCGACGATCTTCTATATCTACGCCGACCAGATCGACCGGCCCTGGGTGATTACGAATACGGCCAACCAACTCCGCTGGCGCTGGGATACGAGCCCGTTCGGGGAGTTGGCAGCGAACCAGAACCCCGCGGGGTTAGGCAACTTCGCGTTCAACCTACGCTTCCCGGGCCAGTATCGGGATGCCGAGACGGGGCTTTTCTACAACTACTTCCGCGACTACGATCCCCAGACGGGCCGGTACGTCCAGAGCGATCCGATCGGCTTAGGCGGAGGAGTAAACACCTACGCATACGCGAATCAGAACCCTTTAAGCTATAGCGATCCCACAGGTGAGGTGTTCTTCCTGCTTGGTCTACCACTTGTTGGGACAGGTGCGTCCGTCTCGGCGTTGGCCACCTCCCTCACCGTCTTGACTGGTCTGGCCCTGGCACCCTGGGCAATCGACCAGCTAACAGATCCGGTGTTGATGGCGAAACCGGAGACGCCCGATGAGGAGGCACGACGTGAGTACCAGAAGGCAGTGACGGAGCTCAAGGAGCGAATCAAGCGATGCCGGAAAGAGGAAGAACGCTGCAAAACGGACGAAGAGAAGAAGGCCAAAGCGGCAGAATGCCGTGCACTAATTCGTGAGCTTGAAGAATTGCTGAAGAGACCCAAGAAGTGGACCGGCCCTCACGGCGATGGCCGACCTCCGCCGACTCGCGGGCGGTGACTACGAAGATGCGCATCCGAAATTACTCTAAGCGCGCAATTCCGACCGCGCTCTGGAAGACGCTGGCTAGGCGCGTTGGGCTAGGAGACGTGCTTCCCCTCGCTGTAACCGACGAGTATGGAATCTACAAAGAACGCAGGTCCCTTGCCCTCATAGTCCATCGGTCTCGAGCAAGTGAGCATGGCGACACAGAGGCGACCGTTGGATCGTACTCGTTAGGCAGAATCCGACTGCTCCCCTGTCCACGATGCTCAGTCGGTTTTTTGACGTTCGTTTTCCTGCATGAGCTGTGTCACGCGTGGATTCATCAGTTCCATGAGCGGATCTACGAAGAGGACGAGACATGCACGTTCTGCGACCGATTTGCGGAACGTGCATTCGAGACTTTGGGGGGGTCTGTCCCGCCTCACGCGAGCTGCGCCGACTTTACTTTGAATCTGCGACGCGCTTTGGGCAAAGTGGAGGAGTTCTCAGACTTTGCGCGAGCCCGATTTGCAACCCGCCCGTTTGCCCCCTCCGACCATGGGAGACACCGCAAGAGACAATCTCTCGGGCTCAGCACGCCGGGGATGGACGTGGACCGGTAGCGAAGCGGACTCGGAGCAGGTCGGTCTGGGCGCCCCCGGCGGAGTATTCACGTGTCACCCCCGGAAAGCCCCCTCAAACGGCCACCTTTCCGGGAGTGAGCGTGCTCGCCGCCATGCTAGCCTATCTCCGTTCGAGAAGTCCTCACCCGCATTCGGGGAGGCAGGGTAGCTACCAGACCCGGAAGCAATAGAGGGAGCGGAGCAGTATCAGAGAGCTTTGGCCGCGTGATCGCTTGATGACGCGCGGCCTGTCGTAGAGCGAACGGACGTCCCTCGAGGGCCCCGATCGCGCATTGGTCGGGCGCCAAGCTGTTCCCACGGCGCCACCGGACGTCGGCTCGACCGACGATCCGGAGAGACGACTGATCGGGGCCACCGAGCCCCGCGTCGGTCCGTCGCACCTCGCGTGAACCACCCCGCGACGCTCGGCGAAGCGTGACGCGAGGGCGGTGAGGCAAGCGCCAAAAGCGCTTCGCCCCCGCTCTCCCGCGTCGGCTTCGCCACGGCGCGCGTCGTCACTGGCGTGTCAGTGACGACGCGCGTAAGGCACTGTACCTGCAAGCCTTCGCGCCCGCGGTTCAGCGTAGGCAGCCAAGTGATGGGGCCCTCGGGGCCCCATCACAGCACCCACGAGGGAGGCGCAACGCCTCCATGTCGCCCGCTCGGACGACACGAGTCCGCGCCCTCACCGGCGCTCCTTGGACCCTGGGTCAATGGTCCCCGATGCGGCGGTCTTGTTCCTCGAGACGCGCATCGGTGAGCCAATGCCGACGTGCAGCGGCGGCAGCTCGAAGTTGGAGAGCGACTGCACCTACCGGGAGTGGTGTCCCGTGTCCCCCGATGTTCTCGCTTGGCTACGGCCGGCGGGACGGACAGAAACACTTACCTGACCGATCACACCGACGACCGACGAGACCGGAAAGACGGGGACCGACCACCACGGGGATGCCGTCACGCGCGATCTCAACTACCAGCTGAAGCAGCTCGGCCGCCGGAACCGGGACGGTAGCTTCGCCACCCAGGCCGACCGGGAACGGATGCTCGCCCTCTTCGCCAACCAGCTCCACGAGATGGGGTTCCGGCACATGCGGGCCGACAGCCTGAAGCCCAAGCATGTCCAGGCGCTCCTGGAGCGGTGGAAGGGCGAGGAGCTCTCTGCAGCCACGATCAAGAACCGACTCGCAGTGCTGCGGTGGTGGGCCGAGAAAATCGGCAAGGAGAACGTGGTCGCCCGGGAGAACGACGGCTACGCGGTCGAACGGCGCCAGTTCGTCACCAACCAAGACAAGGGCAAGGACCTCGACCCAGCCAAGGTGAGCCAGGTCGCCTCCCCCTACGTCGCGATGTCGCTGCGGCTGCAGGAGGCCTTCGGGCTGCGGTGAGAGGAGTCGATCAAGATCCGCCCGGGCTGGGCCGACCAGGGGAACGTCCTGCGTCTCAAGGACTCCTGGACCAAGGGTGGGCGGTATCGGGAGATCCCGATTGGGACCGACCCCCAGCGCGCTGTCCTCGACGAGGCGAAGCGGCTCGCCGGCGGCGGGAGCCTGATTCCCTCCGAGCTCACCTATCGGGACCAGCTGAAAGCGTTCCGGGCCGAGTGCAAGCGGGTCGGGGTCAACGGCGTGCACGGCCTGCGTCACCGCTACGCCCAGGAACGCTACCTCCAGAAGGCTGGCTGGGAGTGCCCTGCCCGCGGCGGGCCGACGGCCAAGCAGCTCACGCCTGAGCAGCGCTCGATTGATCAGCGGGCGCGCCTGGAAATCTCGCTCGAGCTCGGGCACGGGCGCGCGCAGATCACCGCGGTCTATCTCGGGCGGTGAGGGCCGCCGGCATGACGATTCTTCCCCGCCTCATCCGATTCCGCGACGCACCCCGCTATCTCGGTATGGACCGGAACCGCTTCAACGCGGAGGTCCGAGGCCACGTCACCGAGATTCCGATCGGCATCCAGGGCGTGGCGTTTGATCGACTTGAACTGGACGCGTGGGCAGAGGAACATAAGGCCCGCAACGGGCGTCCCGGTCAAGCGAAAGGAGCTTCGATATGGGACGCAAAAGAACGCCGGGCCTCGTCAAGCGAAGCGGGGTCTGGCACATCGACAAGCACATCGGCGGGCGGCGAATTTGCCAGAGCAGTGGCACAGATTCCCTCGAAGAAGCGGACCGCTACCTCGCCCGGCTCATGGAGGAAAGTCGAAACGCACGAGTCTACGGAGTAAGGCCAACGCGAACCTTCGAGCAGGCGGCGGCGAAGTACGTGCTGGAGAACCAGCACAAGCGAAGCCTCCACGATGACATCAGCCGGCTGAAGCTCCTGGTGCCTGCGATCGGGAAGACGCCGATTCACAAGCTGCACACCGGCTCGCTACAGCCTTGGATCGCCGAGCGAAGCAAGCACGGCGTCGCCGCGGGAACGATCAACCACGGGCTCAAGGTGGTGCGGCGCATCCTGAATCTGGCCGCGCAGGAATGGATCGACGAGCAGGGGCTCACCTGGCTTCACACGCCCCCGAAGATTCGCCTGCTGCCCGACAAGGAGAAGCGCCAGCCCTACCCGCTGACCTGGGAAGAGCAGGCCAGGCTGTTCAAGGAGCTCCCCGGGCATCTGGCGGCGATGGCGCTCTTCGCAGTCAACACCGGCTGTCGCGACCAGGAGGTCTGCAAGCTGCGCTGGGAATGGGAGGTGCGAGTGCCGGAGCTGGGCACGTCCGTGTTCATCATTCCCGGCCGGTACGTGAAGAACGCAGACGATCGGCTCGTCGTCCTCAACAGGACGGCGCAATCAGTCGTCGAGGCGCAGCGAGGGCAACATGCTACGCACGTGTTCGCGTACCGGCGCAAGCCGACCGCGCGGATGCTGAACAGCGCCTGGCTCCGCGCACGCGAGAAAGCAGCGCTGCCGCAGGTTCGGGTCCACGATCTGAAGCACACGTTCGGGCGGCGCTTGCGGGCCGCCGGCGTGAGCTTCGAAGACCGGCAGGACCTGCTCGGGCACCGCTCGGGCCGGATCACGACGCACTACTCCGCGGCAGAGCTCTCAAAGCTCCTCGAGGCGGCGAACCGCGTGTGCGAATCGGATCGGCGGCAGCCGGAGCTCGTCGTCTTGCGGCGACTCTCAGTGGCCTAGACTCACGCAAAACTCACGCAAGGCCTTCAGGCCCTACGTGAAGCCGCGCGCAAGTGATTGAAATGTTGGTGGCCAAGGCCGGAATCGAACCAGCGACACACGGATTTTCAGTCCGCTGCTCTACCAACTGAGCTACTTGGCCAGGCCGGGAACACCACGCCAATCGCGGGGTGTCTTCGGGAGGCGCGGATTATAGCGGCCGCCCGGAGCTGCCGCGCGCTCCCCACCGACGATCTCATTCCGCTGATCGCGGACCTGGAAGAACGTCCGGTCGGCCTCGTGCTCCGCGCGACCCGCTCTTTGCTGGCGGGCTCGGGTTCAGTTTAGCAAAGGCGGAAGCGGGCAGAGAGAACGGGAAAAGCAAAAGAAAAGGCCCCGCGTTTCCGCGAGGCCTTCGGATTTCGTCGCTCCGGCGAACGCCGGAGCCCAGAATAGGCCGTACTGGATCCCGGCGTACGCCGGGAGTGAGCCGGGAATTCGGGAGACGTGCCTGCGCACGTCTCCCGCCGGCGAACGCCAGGGCCGATGCAGCGGCCCTGGGTCGCTCGCGACGTCACATATCCATATCCATCCCGCCCATGCCGCCCATGCCGCCGTGGCTGTGGCCGCCGCCGGCGTTCTTCTTCTCCTCGACCAGCTCGGCGACGCCGACGTCGGTAGTGAGGAGCAGGCCGGCCACGGAGGACGCGTTCTGCAGCGCGATGCGCGTCACTTTGGTCGGGTCGACGACGCCCATTTCCACGAGATCGCCGTACTCCTCGGTCTGGGCGTTGAAGCCGAAGTTGCCCTTGCCCTCGACGACCTTGTTCAGCACCACGCTCGGCTCCTGGCCGGCGTTCGCCACGATCGCGCGGAGCGGCTCTTCGAGCGCGCGGTGCACGATCTTGATGCCGGCGTCCTGGTCGTGGTTCGCGCCCTTCAGCTTCTCGAGCGCCTTGCGCGCGCGCAGCAGCGTCACCCCGCCGCCCGCGACGATGCCTTCCTCGACCGCCGCACGGGTCGCGTGCAGCGCATCCTCGACGCGCGCCTTCTTCTCCTTCATCTCGATCTCGGTCGCGGCACCGACCTTGATCACGGCGACGCCCCCGGCGAGCTTCGCGACCCGCTCCTGGAGCTTCTCCTTGTCGTAGTCGCTGGTCGCCTCTTCGACCTGCTGCCGGATGCTCTTCACCCGGGCCTCGATCGCCTTGGGGTCGCCCGCGCCATCGATGAGGGTGGTGTCTTCCTTGCCCACCTCGATGCGCTTCGCGCGGCCGAGATCCTTCAGGGTGGCCTTCTCGAGGGTGAGGCCGAGCTCTTCGGCGATCACCGTGCCGCCGGTGAGGATCGCGATGTCTTCGAGCATCGCCTTGCGGCGGTCACCGAAACCGGGCGCCTTCACCGCGGCGGTCTTGAGGATCCCGCGCAGGTTGTTCACCACCAGCGTCGCGAGCGCCTCGCCCTCGACGTCCTCGGCGACGAGCACCAGCGGCTTGCCGGCCTTGGCCACCTGCTCGAGGAGCGGCAGCAGGTCGCGGATCGAGGAGATCTTCTTGTCGTGCAGCAGGATGTAGGTGTCCTCGAGCACCGCCATCTGCTTCTCGGGATTGTTGATGAAGTACGGCGACAGGTAGCCGCGGTCGAACTGCATGCCCTCGACGAGCTCAAGCTCGTTCTGCAGGCTCTTCCCGTCCTCGACCGTGATCACGCCCTCCTTGCCGACCTTGTCCATCGCGTCGGCGATGATCTTGCCGATCCCCTCGTCCAGGTTCGCGGAGATGGCGCCGACCTGCGCGATCTCCTTGGAGGTCGTGGTCGGCTTGGAGATCTTCTTCAGCTCCTCGACCACCGCCTCGACCGCCTTGTCGACGCCGCGCTTGAGGTCCATCGCGTTCATCCCGGCGGCCACGTACTTCATGCCCTCGCGAACGATCGCCTGGGCGAGCACGGTCGCGGTGGTGGTGCCGTCGCCGGCGACGTCGGAAGTCTTGGAGGCGACCTCTTTCAGCATCTGCGCGCCCATGTTGTGGAACTTGTCCTTCAGCTCGATTTCCTTCGCCACCGACACGCCGTCCTTGGTGATGGTCGGCGCGCCGAACGAGCGCTCGAGCACGACGTTGCGGCCCTTCGGGCCGAGGGTCGCCTTTACGGCATTGGCGAGGATGTTGACGCCCTCGAGCAGCTTGTGGCGGGCGTCCTCGTGGAAACGTACGTCTTTGGCAGGCATTGCT
>Ga0184639_10001442_pt1 | contig 10263 bp, 10 predicted proteins | sample PLM31_170_b2_FD_133155 | JGI IMG/M metagenome (GOLD analysis project Ga0184639, IMG submission 133155) | Groundwater sediment microbial communities from an aquifer in East River, Colorado, USA - PLM3-1_170_b2 | ecosystem: Environmental > Terrestrial > Soil > Riparian zone | place: USA: East... | reverse complement strand
TCGTGTGGGTTGGCGTCTCCGGGCCGACGCAGCCCGCCACAGGCCGCGTCATCCCGCTGGCCGACCTCACCACCGCCGTCAATGGCACGCTCGCCCGGTACGATCATCGCCACCTCAACATGATCCTCGGCGACGTCGAACCAACGCCTATCAATGTGGCGCGCGCCCTGGGGTCGGATTTGCGGCCCGCGCGCGCCGCGCCCCTTGCGCTCGATTCGATCACTCTGCTCGAAGAGGGCGGCCCCGGGTTCGCGGTGACCTCGACCGGAGCCGCCGCCATCGTGACGGGCGAGTTTTCCGCCGCTCACCGCACCCACGCCCCCCGCCTGAGCGATGCGGAGAACCTTGCGCTCTACGGCATCTGCAACAACCCTGCCGGGCACGGGCACAACTATCGCGCCGACTTGCATCTGCCGCCAGGCGCCGCCGTGCCTCATGACCTGTGGGCTGAGTTCGATCACAAAAATCTCTCCGCCGACATCCCCGATCTGCGCGGGCGCAACGTCGTCACCGAAGCGATTGCCAAACTCGTCGCCCAGCGCGTGCCGCAGGCCCGCCGCGTGCGCATCTGGGAGACGGCGGCCTTCTTCGCAGAATACGACGCGGCGGAGGCGCGCTACCGGCTTGGGCGGCGCTACCGGTTCAACGCCGCGCACCGTCTGCACAACCCACGCCTGACCCCGGAAGAGAATCGCCGTCTCTACGGGCCGTGCCACAGCCCTGATCCGCACGGTCACACCTATCTCGTCGAAATCACGGTTGCCGGCGTGCTAGACCCACGCACCGAAACAGCGTATGATTTAGGGCAACTCGACCAACGGGCCGGTGACATTCTGAGCGCATTGGACTACACCGATCTCGACGACGAGGTGGCCGCTTTCCGCGACGACCCAAGCACGGGCGAAAACATCGCGGCTTACCTCTGGTCGCGCTTCGCCGACCAGGTGGGCCGCGCCCTCGAGGCCGTGAGCGTCTGGGAGACAGCGGGCCGCGCCTTCCGGGTCGAAGCCGCGCACAAAGCGGTCCGACTCGAATGACGTGGGTAGCACGGAGGTCAACATGGATCACAAGAAACTGGAAGAAGCCGTGCGGGACATTTTGGTGAGCGTGGGCGAAGACCCCGAGCGCGAGGGTCTGCGCGACACGCCGTTGCGCGTGGGGCGCGTGTACGACGAACTGCTGGCGGGCTACCAAATGGACTCCCAAGCGCTGGTCAACGGCGCGCTGTTCGAGGTGGATTACGACGAGATGGTGGTGGTGCGCGACATCGAGTTCGCCAGCCTGTGCGAGCATCACCTGCTCCCGTTTCTGGGCCATGCCCACATCGCCTACATCCCCCGCGCCCGGATCCTCGGGCTGTCCAAGATTCCGCGCGTGGTGGATATGTTCGCGCGCCGCCTGCAGGTGCAGGAGCGCATGACCCGGCAAATTGCGGACTTCCTCATGGAAGTCCTGAACCCGCAGGGGGTGGCCGTGGTGCTGGAGGCTATCCACCTCTGCTCGATGATCCGTGGCGTCAAGAAAGCCAACGCCCGCATGGTCACCAGCGCCATGTGCGGCGTGTTCAAGCGGGACCCGCGCACCCGCGCGGAGTTTCTGGAGCACATCCACCGACCCGTCGCGCCGGAGTTCTGACATGCCTCTATTGACGAATGAAGAAATCGCGCAGCGCCTGATCACCCTGCCCGGCTGGGAAGTCAGAGAGGGCCTGTTAACAAAGACTTTCACCCTCCGCTCCTTCGCGCACGGCGTGCTCTTCATCGGCGCCATCGCCCAGCTCGCCGAGGCCGCCAACCACCATCCCGACCTCAGCCTGCGCGGCTACAACCGCGTCACCGTGAGCCTCTCAACCCACAGCGAGGGTGGATTGACCCAGAAGGACTTCGATCTCGCGGCGCAGATCGAGAGCCTGCCTCACAAGAAAGCCAAAGAGGCAGCTTAACGGAGAAAATTATGGCAAAGGAATCCTGGCGTTACGATCACCTGACCTGGCCCGAAATGAAAGCTGCCGTCGCACGCGCCCCTCAGCCGGTCGTCGCGATCCCCATCGGCGCGGTGGAAGACCACGGGCCGCACACTCCACTCTCGACGGACAACGACATCCTCGAGGGCGTCCTCGCCGAATGCGGGCGGCGAGCGGAGGGCGACCTGTTGGTGCTGCCCACCATCCCCTTCGGGCTGGACGAGCACCACATGGACTTCCCCGGCGTGATCGCGATTGACATCCCGACCGCGCTCGCCTACCTGTCGCAGACGGCCGTCTCCGTGGCGCGGCACGGCTTCACGCACCTCCTCCTCGTCAACGGGCACGGCTCGAATCAGTCCATCTGCGATCTGGCCGCGCGGCAATGTGTCCTCGCCACGGGCGTGATCTGCGCGGCGACGACGGTGAACGCCGCCGTCAGCCCCGCCCTCGTCGCGGACGTGCTCGACGCCGAGCGCAAAGGCGGGTTCGGCTCCGTGGGCCACGCCTGCGAGTATGAAACCGCGATGATGCTGCATTTGCACCCCGAACGGGTCCAAATGGACAAGGCCCAGCGCGATATTGGCCAGCTCAAGCTCAAATACTTCAACTGGGATTATCCCGAGCCGTCGGCGTATACGTGGCAGGACTGGTGGAGCCGGTTCTCGAAGGAGGGGATTTGCGGCGACGCCGCCGCCGCCACACCTGAGTTCGGGAAGCGCATGTTCGAGGTGACCGTCGCCCGGTTCGTCGAGCTCGTCCGTGAATTTCGGACGATTCCTATCCGACCGCGTGTTGACCACCATGTGTAAGGGCGACCAGCCGGTCGCCCCCACTTGCCTGCGGTGCTATAATCGCCCGTGATCACATTCTCTCAGGAGGAGAAAACATGAAAAGGATATCCATCGCTCTAACTCTGCTCGTCGCCGCGACGCTGGTGCTGACGGCCTGCACCCCCGCCGCGCCGACCGCCACGCCCACGCCGACCGCCGCGCCCGACCTGCTCGACGAGATCATGACGCGCGGCAGCCTCCGGGTCTCGACCGACCCGAACTACGCCCCGCAGAGCTTCCTCAACGACCAGGGCGAGCTCGACGGCTTCGACGTGGATGTCGCCAAGGAAGTTGCCAAGCGCCTTGGCGTCAAAGTCGAGTTCATCACCCCCGACTGGGACACCATCGTCTCCGGCAACTGGGGCGACCGCTGGGACATCTCCATCGGCTCGATGACCATCACCTCCGAGCGCCAGCAGATCATGTACTTCACCCCGCCCTACTATTACACCCCGGCCCAGTTTGCCGTGCCTGAGGATTCGACCATCGCCTCGGTGGACGACCTCAACGGCAAGGCCAGCTGCGTGGGCGCGGGCACGACGTACGAGTCGTATCTGAGGAACGACGGCTCGCTCTCGCTCGTCGGCGAGCAGGTCATCAAGCAGGTGACCGGCGCGAAGATCACCACCTTACCGACCGACGCGGAGTGCGCGCAGGCCTGGCAGGCCGGGCGCAAGGATTTTGACGCCTGGCTCACGGCCGCCCCCACCGTGCAGAGCGCTATTGACTCGGGGATTAAGATCAAGTTCCTCGGCGCCCCGGTGTACTACGAAGACCTGGCGGTCGCGATTGACAAGAAGCACACCAAAGACGCTACCGGTCTCGCGGCCAAGCTGAGCGAGATCGTCAACGCCATGCACAGCGACGGCACGCTGACCAATCTCTCCAACAAGTGGTACAAGCTCGACCTGACCACCAAGAAATAACACTGGTTCCGTCACCGCGCACGAGCACAGGGAGCCGGGACGCCGCTGGGCCTCCCGGCTCCTTCCATATCAGCAGGAGATCAACCGATGACCGCGTCCGCCGCTTCCGACCCCGGCTCCATTGTCCGTGTGCTCCGCGCCGAGCGGCGGCGCGCGACGCAATTCTCCGGCTGGGTGGGCCTCTCGTGGCTCGTCATCTTCCTCGCGCTCGGATTCCTGTTCAGCGGCGTGCGCTTAAATGCCGGCCCCCTGCACTTCAAAGCCATCAGCCTCGACCTCGCCTTCATGGTGAAGTGGCTCCCCTTCATCTCCGGCTACACCACCAGCGTGTCTGCCTTCGTGCCAACCGGGCTGGCGTTCGTCCTCGCCGGGGTGCTCATCGGGTTGAGAGCGCCGTCACGCGCTCGGCCTACCGCAGCGGTTGGGTTGAGTCTCGCCGGAGTGGCATTGGCCGCGAGCGGCGGCCTGCTCCTCATTCGTCCACAAATAGTCGGTTGGCTGCCGCAGGAAGGGGTGGCGACGATCGGGGCGGGCGCCTCCGGGTGGCGGCTCGGCCTCCTTGGCCTGCTCACCACGCTGCCAGCGCTGGCCCTGTTTTACACCTCGCAACAAACCTGGCATCGGCCTTTGGCGATAGGCGTGGCCCTCCTCGGCAGTGCGGTGCTCACGGTGGGCATTGTCCTGCAAGCCCTGCACGTGCAAGCAGAGACGGTCCAAACGTTTCCCGTCCCCCTGCCCTATCTCGATGCTCTCGGCATGACGATTGGCGTGTCCATCCTTTCGATTCTGTGCGCGGTGGTGCTGGCGCTGCTGGGGGCGCTTGGGCGCATTTCGAAATTTCCGCTCTTCTACGCATTCTCGACCTTCTACATCTCGCTGATTCGCGGCACCCCGCTGGTGGTGCAGGTCTTCTTCGTCTTCCTCGCCCTGCCGCAGGTCGGCATCGTCCTGGACCCCATTCCTTCCGGCATCGTCGCATTGAGTGTGAATTACGGGGCCTACATGACCGAGGTCTTCCGGGCCGGCATCCAGGCGGTGGGCCGAGGCCAGACCGAAGCCGCGCTGGCGCTCGGCCTCACGCCCGGGCAGACGATGCGGCATATCGTTTTGCCGCAGGCCTTTCGCATCATCATCCCGCCCACCGGCAACGAGTTTATCGCCATGATGAAGGATTCGGCGCTCGTCTCGTTCATGGGTGTGTGGGAATTGCTCTTCCGCGCGCAGAAGGTCGGGCGGCAGTACTTTCACAGTTTCGAAACGCTCCTCATCGCCGCCGCCTTCTACTGGATGCTGACCATCATCTTCTCTGCCTTCCAGGATCGCCTCGAGAGGCACATGGCGCGGGGCGAGCGGAGAGACTAGAGGAAAATCCCCCGATCTATCTTGAACAGTTCGAAAGCGCGCCTCGCGTGGGGCGCTACTTCACCAAACCCGTTTTCTTAGGCTACAGGACCATCCAAGGAGACAGATCAGCAATGAACAGCCAACGCGCGACGCTTCGGATGCTGGGGGTGCTCGTCATTCTGGGACTGGCCCTCGCCGGTTGCGGCGCCAACAACACCACGCTGAAGGTCGAAATGAGCGACTTCAAATTCACCCCGAATCAGTTCACGATTCCGGCGGGGAAAGAAATCACCCTGAACCTCAGCAACAAAGGCGCTAACCTGCACGAGTTCGTGATCTTCAAGGCGGGCGAACACGTGAGTGTGCCGTTCGACGACGACGACGAGGGCAAGATCTACTGGGAGGTTGAACTCGATCCCGGCAAGAGCGAGACCGTCAAGTTCACCGCGCCCCGCGAGCCGGGGACGTACGAGGTGGTCTGCGGCACACCCGGCCACTTCGAACAGGGGATGGTCGGCACGCTGACCGTCACCAAGTAGTGTCTGTCACGCCGGGGCAGGTTGTGGAGCCTGCCCCGGCGTGAGGTTCGATGAGGTGTTCGTGAAAAACAAGAAGATCGCAGCAATTCGGCCCAGGCCGAATGACCACGATCTCCTGCGTATGTCGCTGGTGCGCCCGAATGGATTTGAACCATCACAGCCTCAACGGCCACTAGGCCCTCAACCTAGCGCGTCTGCCAATTCCGCCACGGGCGCACAGGTATAATTACCGGCGCGAATTATACCCGTTCAAGCGGCGCTGTCAATCAATTCGGCAGGGGCATAGCCGGCTGCGCCCCGACGACGTACCGTGAAACTGCCTCTCTTTCCCCTCAACACCGTGCTCTTCCCCGGAATGATGCTGCCCCTGCACATCTTCGAGCCGCGCTACCGGAAGATGATCAACCTCTGCCTCGAGGACAGCGCGCCGTTCGGCGTCGTGCTCATCCAATCCGGGCCGGAAGTGGGCGGCCGCGCCGCGCCGTACCGCATCGGCACGTATGCCAGCATCGCGCGCGTGGAGCGGCTTCCCGGCGGGCGCCTGAACATCGAAGCGGTCGGCCAGGAACGCTTCCGCATCCTCGCGCTGCACGACGACGAGGCATATCTCACCGGAATCGTAGAGCTTTATCCGCTCCTCGAACGAGACGCCGCCCCAGCCCAACGCTCCGCGCAGGCGCTGCGCGTCTGGCTGGACCGCTACCTCGCGCTGCTCGGCGAAGCGGCGGAGACCGCCTTCGATCTGAAAGAACTGCCGCCAGACCCGATGGCGATTGCCTATCTGGCGGCGATGGTCGCGCAGATCCCGATGGCCGAGAAGCAGAAGCTGCTTGCGACGGGCACGGCCCACGAGCTGCTCGAGCGCGAGCGGGCGATCTACCGCCGCGAGCTCAGCCTGCTGCGCGCCATGCTCGACAGCCCTCAGGCCAAACACGACGCTTTCCCTTCGCCAAACTAAAGTTGAATAATCGCTTCCGAGGCAGTACAATGCGGGCGCACCAAACGGGAGACGGGCTTCATCTATCAGCCGCGCCAGCCAGAGCGCAGCCTCCCTCGCCGTGCAACTTCTCTCACAGGGAAAAGGCCAATGCGAATTGCGGTGGACGCAATGGGGAGCGACAACTATCCCCGCCCCGACGTGGAAGGCAGCGTGCTCGCCGCCCGCGAATACGGGGTCGAGGCGATCCTCGTCGGCGACGAGCAGGTCGTCCGGCCCGAACTGGAAAAGCACGCCCCCGGCGGCCTGCCGATCAAAATCGTCCATGCCCCTGAAATGCTGACCATGCAAGACAAGGGACTGGCGCTCGTGCTCAAAGCCAAGCGCAAAGAGCCGAAGACCTCGATGGCCGTGGGCATTGATCTGGTGAAGAACGGCGAGGCGGACGCCTTTGTCACAATGGGCAACACGGGCGCGGCAGCGGCCACCGCCTATTTCCGCCTCGGCACGGTCCCGGGCGTGGAGCGTCCGGCGGTCGCGCCCGTGTTCCCCACGCGCGGGGGAACCTGCGTGGTGCTGGACATCGGCGCGAACCCGGACTGCAAGCCCGAGAACCTGCTCCAGTTCGCCATCATGGGCACGATCTATGCCGAGCGCGTGCGCGGGGTCAAACAGCCGCGCGTCGGGCTGCTGTCCAACGGCGAAGAGCCGGGCAAAGGCAACCAACTGGTCAAAGAGGCGTACCCGCTGCTGGCCGCCTCCGGCCTGAACTTCATCGGCAACGTCGAGGGCAAGGAGGTCTTCGCGGGCGAGGCCGACGTGGTCGTCACCGACGGGTTCACCGGCAACGTGCTGTTGAAGTCGTCGGAGGCCGTCGCGAAGCTGCTCCTCGACATCGTGAAAGAGAAGATTCAAAACGGCTCCCTCATGGCCAAGCTCGGCGGCGTGCTCGTCCGCCCGACCCTCCGCAGCCTCCGCAAAATACTCGACCCCGAGGAAGAGGGCGCGGCCCCATTGCTCGGCGTGAACGGCCTCGTCTTCATCGGGCACGGCCGCTCGAACACGCAGGCGGTCAAGAATGCCGTGCGCGTCGCCAAGCAGGCCGTGGAAGCCGGTGTCCTCGGCGCGATCCGGGACGAGATCGCCCGCCGCCTGTCGCAGGCCGAACCGGCGGCGCGTGAGGTCGTGCATGCGTCATAATCACCATTCGCGCCCGCGCGTCGTCATTACCGGCATGGGAGCCATCTCACCCCTGGGCCTCGACGTCGCCGAGTTCTGGGACGGCCTCGTCGCCGGGCGCTCCGGCATCACCCGCATCACGCAATTCGACGCCAGCGATCTGCCCTGTCAGGTGGCCGGGGAGGTCAAAGGCTTTGACCCCACGAAGTTCGTCGAATATAAAGAAGCGCGCCGCATATCGCGTTGCTCGCAAATGGCCATCGCGACGGCCCAGGAAGCCATGCGCGATGCCGGGCTGAACGGCGACGCTCCCAACCCCGACCGCATGGCCGTGGTGCTGGGGACCGCGATCGGCGGGATGGAAAAATCCGACGAAGGCATCATCGTCCTGCGCAAGCACGGCTACACCAAAGTCAACCCGTTCGTCGTCCCCGCCGCGCTCCCCAATATGCCCGCCTATCATCTCAGCCAGACGTATCACACCCTGGGGCCGCTGAACACGGTGGTCACCGCCTGCGCGGCCGGCACGCAGGCCATTGGGGATGCGGCCGAGCTGATCCGGCGCGGGGCCGCCGACATGGTCATCACGGGCGGGGTGGAGGCCACCATCCGCGACTTCACGATCGGCGGGTTCTCGGCCATGCGGGCGCTGCCGACGAGCTTCAACGACACGCCCGGGCGAGCGTCGCGCCCCTTCGACAAAAACCGGGAGGGCTTCGTCTATTCCGAGGGCTGCGCCGTCTTGATCCTCGAAGCCCTCGACCGCGCCCGGAAGCGCGGCGCGCGCGTCTACGCCGAAGTGCTCGGCCAGGCCTCGTCGTCCGACGCCTACCACATGGCCGCGCCCGACCCCACCGCCGAGGGCGCGGTGCGCGCGATGCGCTGGGCGCTCGAAGACGCCGGCGTTTCTACTGACGAGGTGGACTATATCAACGCGCACGGCACGTCCACGCCCGCCAACGATCCGGGCGAGACGCTGGCGATCAAGAAGCTCTTCGGCGAGAGCGCCTACTCCATCCCGATCAGCTCGACCAAGTCTATGATCGGCCATCCCATGGGCGCCGCCGGGGCGCTGGAGGCCATCGTCTGCGCGCTCACCATCCAGTCCGGCATCGTCCATCCGACGATCAACTACGAGACCCCGGACCCGGACTGCGATCTGGATTACGTGCCCAACCAGGCACGCGAGGTCCCGGTGCGCACCACCCTCTCCAATTCCTTCGGCCTCGGCGGGCAAAACGCCTGCCTCGTGCTGCGCAGGTTCGAAGACTAAACTCTAACTCTCAACTCCTGACTCCCAACTCCAACTCCCATGCGCCTCATCACTGACCAAAAACTCGTCAACCGCAATCTCTGGATCGGCAAGTATTCGTTCTACGCCGGTATGGCGCTGCTCGTCGCCGCGCTGATCGTCAACTTCATGGCCCTCCGGCCCGAGAACCAGCAGTGGGTCGTCTACGCCTTTGCCGCATTCCTCATCGGCTTCACGCTGACCAACGTCGGCACGTTCTTCAACAACCGCTGGGGCCGCCGCCCGGACAAAGGCCTGGCCGACGCGCTGCGGGGCCTCGACGACCGCTACACGTTGTACAACTACCGGCTGGGGGCCGCGCACGTCCTCGTCGGGCCGAGCGGGGTGCACGTCCTGGTTCCCAAATATCAGCCCGGCCCCATCTCGTACTCCAACGGCAAGTGGCTCAACGCGGGCCAATCGCGCGGATTTCTTTTCGGGATGTTCGCGCGCGATCCGCTGGGGAACCCCTCGGCCGAGGCGGCCGCCGAGGCCGAGAGCCTGAACGCCTTTCTCAAGAAGCGCGCGCCGGAGGTCGGCATCGCGCCGCAGGCACTGGTCGTGTTCATGAATCCTCGCGCCGAAGTCTCGGCCAAAGAGTCGCCCGTGCCCGCCCTGCACGTCAAGCAGCTCAAAGAACACCTGCGCCGCCATCCTAAAGGCGCGACGATCCCCGCAACGGCGCTGGCCGAACTGGAGCAAAAGCTCGGCCTGGCGCCCAAAGCCGTCGAATGAATGGAACCCGGCGAATACGACAACATCGCCCGCCTGGAGTCTCAACACTGGTGGTACGTCGGCATGCGGCGGATCGCGGAGAGTCTGCTCCGGGATGCCAGCCTCGGCCCACACGCGCAGATTCTCGACGCGGGTTGCGGCACGGGCGGCGGTTTGCAGTGGCTGTCGGCGTTCGGCGCGGCGACGGGCATTGACTGGCACCCGTTTGCCGTGCGCTATGCCTCTTCGAAATCGCGCCGGGTCGCGCGCGCTTCCGTGCAGGCCATCCCCTTTCCGGATGGCTTCTTCGACCTCGTGACCTCCTTCGAGGTGCTGTATCACCTCGCGGTGACCGACGACACTGCCGCGCTGCGCGAGTTCGCGCGCGTGCTGCGGCCCGGCGGGCAATTGCTTGTGCGCGTGCCCGCCCACGACTGGCTGCGCGGCGCGCACGACCGGCACGTTCACACTCGCCATCGCTACGCGCGCGGCGAGCTCCGGCAGAAAATCGAAAGCGCCGGTCTGGCACTGCAGCGG
>Ga0184639_10001440_pt1 | contig 10267 bp, 7 predicted proteins | sample PLM31_170_b2_FD_133155 | JGI IMG/M metagenome (GOLD analysis project Ga0184639, IMG submission 133155) | Groundwater sediment microbial communities from an aquifer in East River, Colorado, USA - PLM3-1_170_b2 | ecosystem: Environmental > Terrestrial > Soil > Riparian zone | place: USA: East... | reverse complement strand
GACCTGGATCGGCCGGAGGTAGCGATAGCCGAGCCGCTTCTGCTCTTGCAGGTCGACCTTGGCCACGAAGAAGAACATTCCCTGCTTGATGTAGCTCTCGAGCACCCGCGCGGCTCCGGCGGGCATGCGGTAGCCGTTCTGCCGCAACCACTGGTCGAGGGCGCGACCCTCGGTGCTCGAGAGGATCACGATCTCGTATTCGTCGACTTTGTATTGGGCTTCGACTCTGACGCCGCGGAGCGCCGCGCTCACCGCCTGCCCCGTCGACGAATCCTTCTTTCGCACAGCGCTCTTCGTCTGCCCGACTACCTCGATCCCCTTCGTCGGGCACGGATTCGGGTCGGTATACTCGACCAGCCTTGGCGCCGAGTACGCGTCCAGGTGCTCCACCCACGCCGTGTCACCGACGTGCACCTGGCCCTTCTCCAACACCATCGGCACCGGCACGACCACGGCGAATTCCTTCGGGTCCCCTTGGTAGTCGCTGACCATCGTGATGACGGTGCGGTCGCCGTCCCGCGCCAGCACCACTTTCGAGGTGTGGTTGAAGATCTTCGCGTCCCCCCGCGCGACGTAGAAGCCGCAGAAGGCGCGGGCGGACGGCGCGCCGCCGCCGCCCGCCACGCAGACACTCACTGCCAGGATGAGCCATTTCACCGCTCGGTCCCTTCCTTCGCCCGGCAATCGACCCGGCGCGGGGGGGGAGAACCGCGAGACACCCACCCGTCTAGTTCGTGCCCCAGACCCGGTCCCACCATTTCATGTTGTCTTCGGGGGTCGACCAATCGTCGCCGAGCCGCATCTTCCGGCGGATCTCCGAGAGCGACCATCCGGTCAGGTCGGCCAGGGTCTCGGCCTCCTTCGCCCGCCGCTCGCGGAGCGCGCGCCGGTAGTCGTCCATCGCGGGGCACTCCCGATCGCCCTTCCAGGGATGGCGAATCACGAACCGGCCCTGGAAGTTGCTCCGGTCGGCCGTCTGCTGAAAGACGAGGTCCTCCGGAAAGTGGGCCCGGTCGTACCGCACGTGGAGCCGCGTGATGAAGACCTGCTGCGCTCCTCCAGGCGGGGGCATCACCGAGCCTCGAACGCGCTCTCGGCTCGGATCCGCGATCCAGAAGACCCCGAGACCCCGCAGCTCCTCCGGCGAGAGCGGGTCGGCGGCGCAGGGATCGCACCACCCCATGTCCCAGGCGTACTCGAGGAAGACCGCCTCGCCGTCCTGCCGCTTCACCTGCTCGGCGAACATCGCGCGGTAGAAGCCGGGGAACTCCTCCTTGACGTATTCGGGAACTTCCGAACCCTCAGGGAGCCGGACGGTGCGGTAGTTCGTGGTCTCGACGCGCCCTTCCCGGGTGAGCGCGAAGACAAAGAGCTCTTGCGGGCCGTTCGCGTTCACCATCCCCAGACGGATCGGAAGCATGAACTTGGGCGACTCGTACGCCATCTGGATCGGTCGCAAATACGTGAACCCGAGCTTGGCCTTCTCCTTCAAGTTCACCCTCGCCACGAAGAAGCGCATGTTCTGCTTGATGTAGGCGCCGAGCACGCGCGAGGCGCCCACAGGGATCGTGTAGCCGTTCTCCCGAAGCCAGATCTCGAGCCCGCCGCTCTGCTTGGCCGAGAGGATCACGATGTCGTATTCCCCGACGGTGTACTTGGCTTCCACCTTGATGCCGAGGGCTCGCTGGCGCTGGGACTCCTGGGCCGCCATCGGGGCACTTATCCCACCCATTTTCATCTCGTCCTTGTGCATCGCCTGCATGCACGGGTCGGGGTCGAAGTACTCGACCAGGCGGGGCGCCGAGTAGGCGTCGAGGTGATCGATCACCGCCTGGTCGCCGATATGGATCTGCCCCTTCTGGAGCACCGTCGGCACCGGCACGACGATCGCGAACTCGGACGGATCGCCCTGGAAGTCGTTGGCCATCGTGAGCACGGTCCGGTCGCCGTCCCGCACCATGACCACCTTCGACGCCTTGTTGAAGATCTTGGCGTCGCCGCGCGCGACGTAGAACCCGCAGAAGCTATGGGCGGGCCGCGTCGAGAGCGTGAGGCCGAGCAGGATGCTGAACACCGCGAAGAACCGTTTCATGTGCGACTCCTTGGCTCGAATCCCGGGCGACGGGCCGCGCCCATTCATAGCGGGGCCCGGGCAGGATTCGATCGATGAGAGGGACGGCCACCGAAAAGGCCGCCAGCGACCAGAGCAATCCATTGGTCCGGAAGAGCACGAACTGGACGACCCCCGCTCCCACGGCGACGAGCGCGGCGAACAGAATTCGCCCGGCGCGCGAATCGGGAGTGGTCTTGGGATCGGAGATCATGAAGAAGGAGAAGATGAGGAGCGCCCCGCTCTGGAGCTGATGGATCGGAACCGCCATCGGCTGACCGAGCCAGAAGGCGCGCCCGAAGAGGATGGCGAGCCACGAGCCCAGGAACGCGTAGGTCACGTCGCTTCGCGCCGCCCGGTTGACCACGAGGCCGCCGAGGCAGGCGACCAGAAATGCGAAGAACGCGACCGTGCCCCACTGTGCCGGAGAGACCCAGACCTGCCCGGACAGAAGCATCATGGCGACGATTCCCAGGTTGGTCGGGTTCCAAACGTGCTTGCCACGCCAGCGGACGAGGAACTTGCTCGCGATGGTGATGATCGCCGCGAGCGCGGCCAGCCAGAGATGGTCCGTGCGCAGAAGCAGGCAGAGGGAGAGTCCGGAGATGAGCGCGCTCTTCGGATCGAACTTGGGGAGCCCCCAGAGCCGCGTGCACGCGTACTGGGTCGCGAGCGCCATCCCCAAGGACAGTATGGCTTGGGCCGGCGTGATGTCGAATTTGAGCCGGGCGATCCCGTAGCAGAAGAGGGCCGCGAGGACGGCGATCTGGTAGTAGCGGGGGTCAAGACGTGGCTTGGGCGCTGGTGTGCTCATCGATCCCCCTTACGCGCGATGGCGCCGAGTTATTCCGCGCGTCTCCGGTCGTTAGGAGTAGAGGGGACCGGGGGACGAGCTTCGGGGGGAGGGGACTGGGGCGCCGCGGGGCGCGGGAGGGATTCCAGCCGACCGGGGGAAGGCGGGGCTCGATCCAGCCACGAGGATATCATGTGCCCCCCTGACCAAGAAGAACGGTTACTTTCCATCCCCACGGAGCCCTACTACCTTGGTAGCCCTATCCAGGGGACCACGGAACAGCAGACACTGCCGTTGCTTGTGAGTAACTTCACAAGTGAAGGCACTGTGGAGTCGAACCCGCCATCGAGGAAAGGGGACGACCATGAACCAGAAGCACCCGCTGCTACTCGGCCGCCGGCTCAAGTCCGCGGTTCCGATTCTCGCGACCGCCTTGCTCCTCGCCGTTCCGGCCATCGGCCAGGAGGCCGTTCCGCCCACGCCGTCCCATGACACCGCGACTTCCCAACTGCCCGCGACCTACGTGGGCTCCGCCGCCTGCGAAAAGTGCCATGCGGAGGAGTGGGAACCCTTCGAGCACAACCCACACTACAAGGCGCGCGTGTACGACTCTCCCGCGGGTCCCGAGGTGGGTTGCGAGAGCTGCCACGGCCCCGGGTCGCTCCACGTCGCCGCGGACGGCGAGGAGGACGACCCGCGGTTCGCCACGCTAAACGTTTTCAAGACGATGGAGCCGGAAGCGGCCGCCGCCGTCTGCCGGAGTTGCCACCGCACTTCGGAGCAGTTCTACTGGGACCAGAGCTCCCACGCGAAAAACGACGTGGCGTGCCGGGATTGCCACTCGGTGCACGCGCCCAAGAGCATGGCCGGCAAGACGCTCCTCGCCGAAACGAGGCCGACCGAGGTGTGCCTCAAGTGTCACGAGGACAAGCGGGCGGAGCTGAACAAGACCGCGCACATGCCGGTCAGGGAAGGGGCCATGGAGTGCTCCAGCTGCCACAATCCGCACGGCTCGCCGGGCCCCCACATGATCCGCGCCGCGTCGAACAATGATCTCTGCACCTCATGCCACATGGACAAGCGCGGCCCCATGCTCTTCGAGCATCCTCCGGTCCGCGAAAACTGCGTGACGTGCCATCTGCCGCACGGCTCGAACAACGTGAGGTCGCTGGCGTCGAAGTACCCGTTCCTCTGCCAGAGCTGCCACATCCAGACTCGGCACCCGGCAACCCTCTATGACAATCCCGATCTTCAGAGCAACCGGCTGGCAAATCGCTCGTGCACGAATTGCCACAGCCAGATTCACGGCTCCAACCATCCCTCGGGAGAGAAATTCCTGAGATAACGGAGGCGGACGATGAAACGGCAAGAACGATTTCTACGCCGGGCGGCCGCGGCGATCGCGATCACCGTGATCCTTCCCGTCTGGGCCGGCCGCGCCGCCGCGGATGGCTATGTCACGTTCGGAACGGGCGGGTGGTACCAGTCGGCGCCCGAGGCCAAGTACCAGGAGTTCCGCGCCGTGCCACGTGGGGTGTTCCTCGAGTCGTTCGTGGTCCGGGATCATCTCTGGAACGGGAAATACGACATCTACGGCACGAACGCGATTCGCGACGATCAGACGATCGGTGGAAGCTTCCGTGCGCCGACCTGGCGCGTCGACCTCAAGTACATGGAGACGCCGCATAACACGAGCTTCGACTCGCGCACGATGTACTACTTGGAGTCACCGGCCTATCTCACCATTCCCGACTCGCTCCAGCGGTCCAACCAGGAGAATCCGGCGGCGTACACGCCGACCATGACCGACTTCCTGAACGACGCGAATCCCGTTACCTTGAGCCTCGGAACCGACGTTGTCTCGGCGCGCCTGGCGGGACGCCCGGGTCAGGGATTGGGATTCGCGCTCACCGGTTCCCGCCGGAACCGCGCCGGGGACAAGTCATTCGGTGGCACCTTCGGGTTCAGCAATACCATCGAGATCATGGAGCCGATCCGCCAGTCCATGTCGGAGGGCCAGGCGCTGCTCAGCTACACGAAGAAACGGGTGACCGCGCAGCTGATCGGCAACTACTCCGCCTTCGAGAACACGTACGACGCGCTCGTCTGGTACAACCCGAGGCGGCTGACCGACAAGGTGTCCACGGCCGGCGCCGGCGACGGGCCCAGCAAGGGCAGGCTCGCGCTCTACCCGGACAATCAAACCTGGCGCGGGACGCTCCAGGTCGGAATTCAGCTCCCGCGCGCCACCGCGTTCACGGGGTCGGCCGGGATCGGCCAGTCGACGCAGAACGAAGACTGGCTGCCCTACACGATCAACTCGGCGATCCTTCAGCCAGACACCTTCCCGCTCCCCGCGGCCAGCTTGCACGGGAAGGCCGATCTGACGACCATCGATGCCCGCCTCACTTCGCGCGGGGTTCGGAGCCTCGCCGGGACGATTCGATATCGCCTGCAGAAGTACGACAACAAGACCCCGGTGTACACGTTCGCCGGTGAAGTCATCGCCGACGAGAACTGGGTCGCCGGACCCGATGAGAACAACCCGGTATCCAACCAGCAGTGGGTCACGGGCGCGGACGTGGACTGGAACCCGAAGAAGCAGGTGACCTTATCGGGGAATTGGGAGTACACCGATTGGGAGCGGACCTATCGGGAGATCGATCACGACAAGGAAGTCGCCTACGGAGCGAAGATTCGCGTCCGGCCCCGCTCCGGCCTGTCGGCGGACGCCCGCTATCACCACGGGGACAAGGATGCTTTGGACTTCAACGAGGAGGAATACGAGAACGCGAGCGGCGCCCTCGTGGAGCAGCCGGAGCTGCGCCGCTACGACGTCGCCTCCCGGATTCAGGACATATTCCAGGCGGGCCTCGGATGGACGGTCAACCCCAAGATCCAGTTCTCCGGCACCTATGACTACCTCAAGAATGATTACGATCAAACGGAGCTGGGGCTTCTCGAGGCGACCCAGGAGTCCTACAGCCTCATGGCCACCATTCACGCGACCGATCGCCTCGATCTCGGCGGCAGCTTCGCCTGGGGGAAGATGGTAACCCAGCAGCGTTCCCAACAGTCTCCTGGCGGCTCGCTCATCCAGGCTGATTCGCTGGAGTGGATGGCGGAGCTGACGAACGAGATCGTCTCCTCGACGGCGAACGTGGAATATCAGGCCATTCCCGATCGGTTCGTCCTGAGCGCGGACTTTTGGTACAACCGCTCCCCCGGCACGTACGACTTGACCGGGCTCACGGGCAGCGTCCTGCCTCCCCCGAAGAACCTTCCGGCGACCTTCTACCTCAACTTCGGGGTCGGCGGGGAAGCGAAATACACGCTTCAGGAAAATCTGGACGTCGCCGCGCGGTGGAACTGGCAGCAGTTCGACGCCGACGACTGGGCGAACCAGGACATCCCGCTCCTGAGCACCACGCCCGCCGGCGCCTCGACCGCTATCTACCTTGGCGATAACGTGCTCGACTACACGGCGAACTTCGTGGCGGTGGCGGTGACTCGACGCTTCTGAACTTTTCGAGGCCCCTTCGGACCACGCCGGCCTCCGGTAGGGCCTCCATCTGCCTGAGCGTGGAGGCTGAACCAGAGTGACGGGACCCGCAGACGGCGAATCCCTAGGGCAAGCCGGCGGAACGTGTGGCGGAGCCGGCCGGTTCTTCGAGCGCCGTCGCTTTCTCGACCGCTTCCTCCGCGGAACGGTCGGCCTGCTCGGCGCCGCGGTGTTCTATCCCGTGGCGCGATTCCTCAGCCCGCCGCGGGTCGCCGAGGACGCCGCCACCCGGGTACTCGCCGGCAAGGTGAGCGAGCTGGCGAAAGAGGGGTGGAAGCTCTTCCCGCTCGGCTCCGAACCGGGAATCCTCGTCGAGAAGGCTCCCGGGGAATATCGCGCCTACTCGGCGACCTGCACCCACCTCGAGTGCACCGTCCAGTTCGACAAGCCGTCGAAGCGGATCTGGTGCGCCTGCCATAACGGCTATTACGATCTGGACGGACGAAACGTGGCCGGGCCCCCACCCCGTCCGCTCACCCCCTACGTGGTCCAAGTGAACGGCGACGAGATCTTCGTCAGCCGCGCCTGAGGCGCCGCTTGCGAGCGAGCCTAAAACCCATCCTCCACTGGCTCGACGAGCGGATCGGGATGGGCGGTCTCAAGCACATGGCCGAGCAGAAGACGGTTCCGGTGCACCGCTACAGCCCCTGGTACTACTTCGGGGGGATGACGCTCTTCTTCTTTGCCATCCAGGTCTCGACCGGCATCCTCCTGATGCTCTACTACCGCCCTTCCTCCCAGGAGGCCTACGAGTCGATCCAGTTCATCATGACCCAGGTCTCCTTCGGGTGGCTCATCCGCTCGATCCACTCTTGGTCGGCCAATCTCATGATCGCCACGGCGATTATCCATCTCTTCTCCGTCCTCTTTCTGAAAGCATACCGTCCGCCGCGGGAGCTGACCTGGATGAGCGGCTTCCTGCTCCTGGTGCTCGCGCTCGGATTTGGATTCTCCGGGTACCTCCTCCCCTGGAATCGCCTCGCCTACTTCGCGACGCGCGTCGGCACCGATATCGCGGGCTCGGTGCCGATCGTGGGCAACTTCATGCTGCGCTTCCTCCGCGGCGGCGACCACGTCACCGGAAGCACACTCTCTCGTTTTTACGGCTGGCACGTGGCCATCCTGCCGGCCGTGACCACGTTTTTTCTCCTGCTTCACTTGATGCTCGTGCAGCGACACGGGATGAGCGTACCTCCATCGGTGGAGCAGGAGGCGGGAGTCAAGCGGCGGATGCCCTTCATCCCCGATTTCCTCCTCCGGGATCTCTTCGGCTGGACCCTGGCGCTCGGAGTGCTGGCCGCCCTGGCAGCGCTCTTCCCGTGGGAGCTCGGCGAGAAGGCGGATCCGTTCGCCCCGGCGCCGCCGAACATCCGCCCCGAGTGGTACTTCATGGCGATGTTTCAGGCCCTGAGGCTTCTGCCCGGGGGCGAGTTCCTTGGAATCGAGAACGAGGCATTCCTGATCATCGGCTTCGGCGCGATCGGCCTGCTCGCTTTCGTGCTCCCGTTTCTCGATCGCGCCGCGGCGCGCCGCGGGAAGAGTCCCATCGTCTCCTCCATCGGGGCCGCGGCCCTCGCCGGCTTCGTGGGAATGACGGCGATCGGATACCACGCGTGGTGGCCCGTCTGGGTGGCCTTCCTTCTGGCCGCGGGCGGATGGATCGCCGGGAGAGCCATGGCCCAGGACCGAGAGAGGGTTCCGTGAGAGGAGTCGCCGCGGTCGCAGGCTTGATGTTCGCGCTCGTGATGAGCGCGGCGCGGGTCGAGGCGACGCCGGCCGCCGCACCGGCGAAGCGCGACAGCAGCTCGTGCGTCGTCTGCCACTTGGACCAGGACGAGAAGTCGGTCCGAAAGCCGGCGCAGGAATGGGCGAAGGACGTGCACGCGGCGGCCGGGCTCGGATGCGAGTCCTGCCACGGCGGCAACCCCGCCCGTGTTCGGACCGCGGACCCGGACGACGCCGCCGACGCCGCGATGGACCCCGCGAAGGGCTTTGCTCCTCCTCCAGAGAGGACCCAGATCCCCGTGTTCTGCGGCCGCTGCCATTCGGACGCGTCGTACATGAAGCGCTACAACCCCCAGGCGCGGGTCGACCAACTCGCGGAGTACCGGACGAGCATTCACGGCATGTTGAACGCGAAGGGAGATCCGGTCCCGGCGACCTGCGTCGACTGTCATGGGGTGCACGGCATTCGTCCCGTATCTTCGCCGGAGTCCCCCGCGTACGCCGCGAACGTGCCCAAGACGTGCGCCCGATGTCACGCCGATTCGACGCGGATGGCGCCCTACAAGATCCCGACCAACCAGTACGACAACTACCGCCGGAGCGTCCACGCGACGGCGCTGCTCGAGCAGGGGGACATGGCGGCGCCCGCGTGCAACGACTGCCACGGCAATCACGGGGCTGCCCCTCCCGAGGTGAAGTCCGTCGCCCACGTCTGCGGTCACTGCCACGGGAGGGAGGCCGTCCTCTTCGGCGCCTCGACCCACAAAGGTATCTTCGAGGAGAAGAAGTCGCCCGACTGCATTGTCTGCCATGGGAATCACCGCGTCGGGCACCCCACGCCCGAGCTGTTCAACGGACGCTCGAAACCCACGATCACGCGCGGGGAGATCGTGAACACCGATCCGTTTGCTGCCGATCTGGGCGATTTGGCGCCGAGCGGATCCGCGACCGCCTCGTGGCGAGTGATCCTGACCCCCCACGTCCCGGCGCAGGATTTCCGGTACATCCATCGCGTGGAAATCGCGGCGGAGGGAATGGCGCCGATCGTCCTGGACGCCACCGTCCGTCCCGGGGCGTTGTCGGCGCCCCTGCCGATTCGCGGAGAGAGCGCGAGCGGGCTCTCGGCGATGCTCGAGGTCGAGCCGCTCTCGGGGCTCCCGATCGAGTCGGGCGATGCGGTGCTCCTCCGCGCGACGCTCGAAGCGGGCCCGAACTGGCCCGTCCGGGCCGTCCGGATTCGCGATCTGCCCGGGCTGGCGGTGGAGCCGGTCACCGGCGCGGTCTGCCTCCGCTGCCACGCCGTGGGGGATTTGTGCGATCTGGCCACGGACACGATGTACACGGCGTTGACCACCCTCGACCGGGGGCTTCGCGGGGCCGCGTCCGAATTGCGGAGGGCGGAGGTCGCGGGAATGGAAGTCAGCGTGGCCATGTTCGAGCTCAAGAGCAAGGGGACAACCGCCGCCGTCGAGTCGCGGGCGCTGATTCACTCCTTCGATCCGCAGCGTCTCTCGAAGCGAGCCCGGGAGGGGCAGGAGGCTGCCGACGCGGGGAAGCAGGCGGCCAAGGCCGCTCTGGTGGATCTCCAGATACGCCGGAAGGGGCTCGCGGTCTCCCTCGTGCTGATCGTGCTCGTCTTGATCGGCCTCTACCTGAAGATCCGGGAGGTCGATCGGTGCCGAAGGGAAGGAGCGCTTGGAGGAACTTCCGGGTGACCCCCGGGCGGGATACGTTTACAGACTCTGGAGGTGCGCGATGAACAAGCAGTTCGTCTTGGCGGTAGCCCTGATCGCGGGCGCGACGGCGTGGGTCGGCAGCTCCTGGGCGGCGGCGGAGAAGGTCCCCGCGGGGCAGGCGCTCTTCACGAAATACCGGTGCACGTCGTGCCATTCGATTCAGGTGTTGGGGATCCAGAAAAAAGTGTCCGAGGAGGGTGAAGAGGAATCGACATCGAAGAAGAAGCCGCCCGATCTCTCCGGCGTGGGGCTGAAGCACACGGCGGAATGGATCTCGAATTGGCTCCTCAAGAAGGAGACGATCGAAGGGGAGCGCCACCAGAAGAAGTTCCGCGGCACCG
>Ga0184639_10001439_pt1 | contig 10279 bp, 10 predicted proteins | sample PLM31_170_b2_FD_133155 | JGI IMG/M metagenome (GOLD analysis project Ga0184639, IMG submission 133155) | Groundwater sediment microbial communities from an aquifer in East River, Colorado, USA - PLM3-1_170_b2 | ecosystem: Environmental > Terrestrial > Soil > Riparian zone | place: USA: East... | reverse complement strand
TCGCACGCCCGGATAGTTTCGCCACACCCTTCAAATAGAACCACTTTGTACACTCGATTGCCCTCCCCGATTCCCCCGAGGGCGACGTGATACCGTGGACCCGATGTGGCTCGTGATTCCGGCGGCGGTCGGCCTCTTCCTCGTGCGGACCGTCATGCTCGCCCGGGGACTGAAGATCGCCGCGGCGAACCCCACCCTCGCCGACACGCGCGCGTTGCGCGAGGCGAAGCGCGCCCTGAAGGCGCATCGCGCGGAGCTGGAGAGCGCGGTCTCGTCCACGAAAGGCCACCTCGCGGCCGCAAAGCGGCTCGCACGAGCCCCGTCCACCGACGGCCGGTCGAAGGCCTCCGGCGTGAAGCGCACAGTCGAGGACGCGTTCGTCTCCCGCGAGACATAGCGCCGCCGGCAAGGTTCTTGTCGTCGTCCCTCACTTCCCATGCCGTGCCCTCGCCGCCGCAGCATCTCGTCGAGCTCAAGGCCCGCTACGAGGACCACGGGAAGGCCCGTGCCCTCCTCGCCGGATCGGAGAGGGTCGGCACGTTCCGCCAGGTCGACACGTACTTCGCCCTCGGCGACCGCCGCCTCAAGCTCCGCGCGGTGGACGGTCGGCCGGAGGGCCAGCTGATCTACTACGAGCGCCCGGACGAGGGCGGCGTGAAGGAGAGCCGCGTCCTGCTGGCCGCGCTGCCAGATGCGCGGGCGGTCCTCGAGATCCTGCGCCAGGTGCTCCCCCCGAAGGCGGAGGTCCGTAAGACCCGCGAAGTGTTCCGCCACCAGGGCGTGCAGGTCCACCTCGACACGGTCGACGGCCTGGGTCGGTTCATCGAGTTCGAGAAGGTCGTCGACGATCCCGCCCACGCGGACGATTCGCGCCGTCAGATTGAGTCCCTCAAGACGTACTTCCAGATCGCGGACGAGGACCTCATGGCATCCTCGTACTCGGACCTGCTCGAGCCGTGACGCGGCTCATCGCTCGCGGACGGAGGCCACGATCGCGAGCCCGAGGAGGGAACCCACCGCGACCATGCCGAACGCCGCGACGAAGGACCCCGTCACGTCGGCGAGGAGGCCCGCGAGGCCCGGGGAAATCGCGCCGCCGACGAGGCTCACCGTGTTCATGAACGCGTACGCCGTGCCGCCGAACTTCCGCGGGAGGACCTGCGCGGAGAACAGGTAGTACACGCTGAAGGGGAACTGCGCCAGGAATCCCGCCGCGACGAGGAGGGGCGCGCCCGCCAGGCCGAGGAACGGCACCGACGCGCTCACCCCGACGAGCCCGACGAACCCGAGCGCGGGGACCCACCGCTTGTCCCGCAGGAAGCGCGTCTCCGCGAGGATGCCGCCGACGGGCCGGGCCACGATGCCTGCGGCCGGGATGGCGGACGACAGGGCGGCGATCCACGCGACGTCGAGGAAGGCGGACTCCGTGAGGTACGTCGGGGTCCAGCTCGCGTAGAAGATGTACGCCGAGTAGCTCGCCGCGAACGCCGCGCCGACCTTCCACAGCGCTCGATCCCGGAACGCGGCGAGGAAGTCCGCGACTCCGAAGGGCTCGTGGGCCCTCGGCGGGAGGGACGCGGCGGCGCGCCGGAAGAATGGCAGGACGGCGAGGAGCGGGACCGTGAACACGACGAACACCGCCGGCCAGCCGAACGCGAGCGCGACCCACGGCGCGACGAGGTTCCCGAGGGCGACGCCCGCGGGCGGGGCGGACAGGAACAGTCCGACCGCCCGGCCCGGCGTGCGCGCGAACGCGCGGGACACGAGGAACGCGGACGGCGCGAAGATGAACGCGACCGGGATGCCGGCGAGGACGCGGAGGACGAGGAGGACCTCGTAGACCGGGACGAGGGTCATCCCCACGCTGAGGCCGAACAAGGCGATCGACGAGAGGACGATCAACTCACGGGGGTCCGTGCGGTCCATCAAGAAGCCGCTCGGCAGCTGGAACAGGAGGATCGACACGAGGTAAAACGAGATCAGGGAGCCGGCGAGAGCCTTCGTAATCCCGAGTTCGTCGATCATCGCCGGGAAGACGGGCGCGGGCGAGATGTAGAAGCCGTTGATGCACACGTTCACGGCCCACGTCGCGACGAGGAACGCCCCGGGCCGGAAGGGGCGCGTCCCGGCCGACATCGGGTCGCCGAGCCGACCGTGCGATATAAGTCCGCCGCCGTCGCCCGCCGTCAAGGGTTCGGCGCGAGGTGCATCAGCATCCCCGCCGCGACCTTCGTCGCGCGCCGCGCGTCCTCGAGTCGGATATGCTCGTTCGGTGCGTGCGCGAGGCTCCCCGTGTAGCCGACGCCCGGTGGGTGGATCGCCGGCGTGCCCACCCGGGTGAAGTACCACGTCGTCGAGGAGCCGAAGGACCACGGGAACACGTCTGCGTCGACGCCGTACACCTCGCGCGTCGCGGCGAGGACGGCCTGGGCGATCGCCGCGGAGATCGGCGCGGACGCGGGTTCGAACGTGCCAGAGTCCTTCTCGACGCGCACGTCGTCGAAGCCCCTCGATCTGAGGTGCCGGAGGAGCTTGTCGTACACGTCGTCGGGCGTCTGCCCAGGGAGCAGGCGGAAGTCGAGCTTCGCGTGCGCCACGGCGGGGTTCACGGTCTTCGACCCTGGACCCGTGTAGCCGCTCCACATCCCGTTGATCGTGCACGTGGTCCCGTACACCGCGCGCTTGAGAATCCGGTACTTCGTCCTCCCTCCAAGGAGGTGCGTCGCGCCGTACGTCTCCTTCATCGCGCGTGGGTCGAAGGAGTTACGGTGCAGCTGGCGGAGCATCTCTGGATCCGGCGGCGACACGCTGTCAAGGAAACCGTCGACGAGGACCTTTCCCGTATCGGACCGCAGCGTCTTCAGGGCGGCGATGAGGCGCCAGGCGGCGTTCGGGAGGACCGTCGCACTGCCGGAATGGGAATCGACCTTGGCCGTCCGGACCTCGAGTTCGACCCCGAGGACTCCCTTCGAGCCGAGCGTCAGGACGGGGCCGCCTTCGATCGTGTGCCCTGCCGCCTCGATCGTGGCCCCGAGACCTCGGAACAGATCCGGGTGGGCCTCTGAGAACGCGGGCAGGTGCGGGCTCCCGCTCTCCTCCTCGCCGTCGACGAAGAACCGCACGTTCACCGGGAGCCGTCCGAGGACCTCCCGCACGGCCTGGACCGCGAGGGCCTGGGCGACGACGTTGCCCTTCGTGTCCGCGACGCCCCTCGCGAACAGCTTCCCATCCCGGACCTCGGGCTCGAACGGGCCCGACTTCCACTCGTCGAGCGGGTCGACGGGTTGAACGTCGTAGTGGTTGTAGAGGATCACCCACGGGAACGCAGGGTCCTCCTCGACCTCCCCGATCACGTACGGCGGGCCGTCGCCTTCGGACAGGAGACGGACCTTCGCGTCGATTGCCTTGAGGATGTCCCGGGTCGCCGATGCGCCCTCCTCGAATCGTGTGCCGTGTGCGGAAATCGTCGCGATGCGCGCGTAGTCGGACAGGATTCGTACGAACGTGTCGGCGCGCGTGTCGAGGACGGTGTAGACCTTCCGCCGCTCCCCCACGTCGGCCAACGATCCGTTAATCGCGGCCCACCGCTTGAACGTGCCGCACCGGGAGAGGTTCGCTCGGGTTCAGGGAACGAAATGGGAAGAAGGAGAAGGCTCCGCGAGGCCTCGACGGCCTTGCGGAGCGTCGCGCCCGCGCTACGGCGGTGGCATCGAGGGCGGCGCCATCGGAGGCGCCATCATCGGCTGCATCATCGTCGGCTTGAAGACGATGCCCAGGATACCGCCGATCAACCCCAGGATCCCGCCGAGGATAAACCCGCCGCCGAAGAAGAAGCTCACGATCGACAGGACGAGGACGACGACGCCCATCACCCTCGCCGAACCTGGCTTCATGAGCATCAGTGCGCCCAAGGCGACGAGGACAATCCCAATGATGATTGACGGCAACGCCAGGGCGACGAAGAGCGCACTCGGGTCGACCGGTGCGCCAAGTCCGCCGAGCATGCTCCCCAGGATTGCCCCGATGGCCAAAATGACGATCCCAAAAAGCAGGATGAACACGCCGCCGACGATCGACAGTACCGCTGCTGCTGTTGGCTTTTCGCCCATATCAAAACCTTCTGCGGGGGCACTGCCGTTGGGTGATATAATAACTATCCTCGGATATTTGTGCGGCCTTCCGATGCGCTACGGATGGAGGGAGAATGTCCGGTATTCGGCAACGCAGGGATTTCCACTGGAAATCCGAAGCTCCCCCGCTCCGAGGTCCATGACGACGGAGACGACCGTCTCGTAGCGTCCCGACTCCGGCTGCAGCGGGTCCGGATGGCGGCAGATCGAATTCGGATGTCCTTCGTGGTCCCGGAGGAATGCCGCGACGTCCTCGATGCGGACCTTCCGATCCGACGTGTCCCGCAGGAGGGACTGCATCCTGGCCTCGCGGAGGAACGTCGACGTTCGCTCGTCGAGGAGCGGCTCCCCCACGCCAAGGTCGTCCGCGCAGTGGAAGTGATTCGCGTGGGTCAGGACGCCGTCCTCCGGCTCGATGCGGACGCTGCCCGCAGGCGACGTCTCGACGTCCACGAGGCGTCCGCCCCCGTCGACCGCCTGCCCGAGCAGGAAATTCGCGGAGCATGAGCTCGGTTCCTGCCGGACCGCGCGCTCCGCCTCGTCGAGGGTCTGCGCTTGCAGGGCCCTCCAGCAGCGAACGTGGAACGGCAGGCCCTTCCGATGCCACGCGTCCCGGTCCGAGACGAGTCCGTTGATCGCGAGCCCGATGCCGGCCGCGTTCAGGCCGACCTTCGCTCCCACGATGCCGGCCTCCGTGAATCCCAGGAACGCCTGCCCGTCGCGGACCTTCCCCTCGACAAGGATCGGTCGCACGCCGGAGATCCAGTCCCAGTTCTGCGCGAGAAGGAGCCGCCCGCCCGCCGTGCGGGACGGGAGCAGCCCGAGGGCCGTGCAGCCGCTCGGGAGCTTTGCGGCCTCGTCGACGCGGCCTCGGCGCGAGCACTCGCTGTACACGATCTCGTACCGCACGTTGAGTGCGACGATCTCCTCGAGCGGCACGCCCGACCCATCCGAGAGGCCCTCCATCGCCTCCATGTAGTCCGGCGCCTGGTTTCGCACGACGCTCTCATACGCCCCGGCCCGCTCGAGGACGACGGCCCGGTCGAGCCCCCATTCTTCCTTGAAGCGGCGGAAGTACAGGTCGCGGTTCGCGATCACGTCCGCTTTCGCATTCACCCCGTGGGCCTTGCCAATCTCCTCTGGCGTTCCCGACGCACGGACGAGGAGAATCCGGCGGCTCACAGCGTTTCCTCCAGTTCCGTCTTGGTCGTCGCAGACGCGAGGTACGCCTCGAGGGACTCGAGGCGCGTCTGCGCGACTATAGGCTCCTTGTGGACGCGGAAGCCGAGGCGCTCGTTGATCGACAGCATCGCGTCGTTCGAGCTCGCGTTGCCCGTCGCGATGAACCGTGCCTCGGGGAATTCCTCCTGGATCCGGAGGAGCATCGCCGCCTTGACCCACTTGCCGAGCCCGCGGCCGCGGAACGCCTCGCGCACGCCGGTCATCCCCTGGCCGACGACCTCCTTCGTGTCCGGGTACCGCCAGACGGTCGTGAGGCCGGAGATCTGCCCGTCCGGCTCGCGCGTGTACGCGGCGAGCCTCGTCCCGCCGACGGACGTGACGAAGTCTTCGTCCGCCCGGATTTCCTTGGGCCCGAACACGAGGTCGCCGAGGGCGAAATCGTCGAACGGCTGCTGGTTGAACACCTCCGTGAACGCCCGGCCGTACTCCTCGATGACCTCGTCGTCGATCCGGTCGCGCGCCCACTCAACCCGCGAGCCCGGCGAGCGGGCCGGGCCTTCGTCGACCCATCGTCGGACCATCGCCCAGTCGACGCGGTCGAGGTACAGGCGGTTCTCCCGCCGCCTTTGGGCGATCGGCGCGTGAATCGCCTTGACGAACGCCTTGCCGTCGTCTTCTTCCGTCCATAACGCGAGGATCGACTTCCGGTGCTCCCGGGCGAGGGCCGCGACCTTGCGCAGGAGGGCCGTTCCGACGCCGCGACGGCGGTAGGTCGTGAGGACCTCCAGGTTCACGAACGCGAGGTCCTTGTTCGCCTCGTACGACGACGACTCGGGCCGGAAGACCTCGAATTCCAGGGAGCCGGTCTGGTGTGCCGGCCGGGACCCCACGACGACGTATCGAATCGCGATCTCGAAAGGATCGTCGCGCGCCATCAATCGTTCGAGCGCTGCGTCGCCGAGGAGCGGGTCGTCAGGGTCGCGCTCCGCGTGGCGCGCACGTCGGAACTCATGGTAGCGGGTCCACTCGGGCCGCGTGGCCGTCTTAGGGTCGAAGGGCACGAGGGTGAATCGCATCTAGGGCGGGCGTCCCCTACATCGTTCCCACCCATCATCCTTTCGAAACATGATCCGTCGCCTTCAACACACGCGGAACCCCTTGCCCCTGCATCGCGGTTCCGTCGTCATAGTCACCGTAGCGAGGACGTTCACAACGATGAACCGTCGCAACGGTCGATATCAGAGCAGGAAGGAAGGAGTGCTCCCGACGGGGAGCAGGCTCACGTGCGTGTCCTCCCAGGGGTCCTGTCCGAGGTCGGGTGTGGGCGCGGGCGGTTGCATCTACGGTTGACGGGCCTTGACTGTAACCAGCCTACCCCCGCGCGCCGTAATCCTGGCCGTGGAAATTCGAGCAAGAGGGGAGGACGGAGGTGCATCCTCCTGACGTTGTCAGACGACAGGATGACCCGGCGCTGTCAGGACATCGCTCCCGGTCCAAGCCCTGGAGTTCCCGGATTAAGACTAAGTACCCCGCTGGCGTGCGACCGAAGCGAAGGACAATACTATGAAGGCGATTGTCCAATACAAGTACGGCTCGCCCGATGTTCTCGAGCTCCGAGAGGTCGAGAAGCCGGTCGTCGACGATGACAGCGTGCTGGTAAGGGTTCGAGCGGCTTCGGTCAATGCCCTTGACTGGCACATCATGCGCGGCGTGCCGGTCGTCGTCCGCATGATGGAAGGTCTGCGCAAACCCAAGATCCCCACTCGAGGCGTCGATGTGGCAGGGCTCGTTGAGGAAGTCGGCAGGAACGTGACGCGGTTTCAACCCGGTGACGAGGTATTCGGTATGCGCAGCGCTGCCTTTGCCGAGTACGTGTGCGGGAAGGAGAAGAACTTCGTGCCGAAGCCGGCGGGTCTCACGTTTGAGCAAGCCGCGGCCGTACCCGTGGCTGCAGAGACCGCCCTGCAGGGTCTTCGCGACAAAGGACAGATTCGGCCGGGGCAGAAGGTCTTGATCAACGGTGCGTCGGGAGGCGTGGGTACGTTTGCCGTGCAGATCGCCAAGTCGTTCGGAGCGGACGTGACTGGGGTGTGCAGCCCGAGGAACGTGGACATGGTCCGATCGATCGGTGCAGAACGGGTCATCGACTACACCCGGGAGGATTTCACCCGAGATGGGCAGCGTTACGACCTAATATTCGACGTGGCAGGTAACCACTCATCCTCAGATTGCAGACGAGCACTAAGTCCGAATGGGACTCTTGTACTGGCCGGACAATCGGGCCGTAAGAAGCCAACGATTCTACCCTTTCTAACAACGCCCGTGGTGTCGCGCTTTGTGAGGCAGAAGCTGGTTACGTTTGTCACGAAGCACAGCAATGAGGATCTAGTGGCTCTGAAGGAACTCATTGGGGCCGGGAAGGTCACGCCGGTCATTGACCGGCGCTATCCGTTGCGCGAGGTTCCCGAGGCGATACGGTATCTCGGAGAGGGACACCCTCGAGCAAAGGTCGTCATCACCGTGTAACGTCACGGGAAAGCCAAACGAGCGCCGACCACCGAGATGGGTCGTGGGGAGCGAACCCACGTGGGAGTGCTCCCGACGGGATTTGAACCCGTGTCAGAAGCTCGAGAGGCTTCTATCCTTGGCCACTAGACTACGGGAGCGCGAGGACGCGCTAAGGGAGAGTCCTGCATAAACATTGCGCGGACGATACACGCGGGCATTCGGGAGCGAAGGTTTTTCACGGACCCAGGCCGTCGCGGCCGCGTGCCCTGGAAGGCGGCCCTCGCCCAGCTCGACCCGACGCTCCATGACAAGCGCAAGAACCTGAAGAAACTCGAGCGAGCGGCCGCGAAGGCCGACGCGAATCTCTTTCTCGCAGGCGAACTGTACCTCACGGGATACATGGCGCGCGACGCGTTCGCGCGCCTCTCGGAGCCCGTCGACGGGCCGTCCGTGAAGGCCGTCTCGCGGATCGCCGAGGACACCGGCACGCACGTGGTCTTCGGCATGCCGGAGCGGGAGGCGGGCGCGAAGCGGCTCTTCAACACGTCCGTGATGGCCCTCCCCGACGGCCGCGTCGCATCGTACCGGAAGATCTACCCCGCGAACTTCGGCCCCTTCGAGGAGGGCCTTTACTTCGGACGCGGGAGCGAGCTCACGCTTGTCGACACGAAGCTCGGGAAGATCGGCCTCCTCATCTGCTACGACTCTTTCTTCCCGGAGCTCGCGAAGGCGTACGCACTCGAGGGCGCGGACGTCCTCGCAATCATCAGCGCATCGCCGGCGACCTCTAAGCCGTTCTTCGACCGAATCCTCCCGGCGCGCGCGATCGAGAACGCGCTGTACGTCCTGTACGCGAACCTCGTCGGCACGGAGCTGAACGTCGTCTTCCAAGGCGGCACGCAGGCGATCGGGCCACGGGGCGAGGACCTCGGCCGCGCGAAGGACTTCGAGGAGGGGACCGTCGAGGCGACGGTCGACGCTCGGGACGTCACGACCGCGAGGGCCTTCCGGCCGACGCTCCGCGACACCCGCCCGGAGTTCTGGGAGAAGATCGCGCCCGAGATGCCCGTGCGTCGCGTGTAAGGGGATTCCACCCTCAGTTTGATAATCCCGCACGGGGTCCTTCCTGCGGAGGGATCCCGACGCGCAACGTGCTCCTCGTCGTACTGGCCGGTGGGCTCCTCCTCCTGCCCGTCGCATCGTCCGCCCAGGCGGAGCTCGTGACGGAACCGGTTCGCTTCTCGCTGTACGTCGCGGACCTGATCCCGGGCGTGGCGGCCGTGAACACGTCGTGCGAGGTCGTCGCCTCCGGGGAGGCCCTCGAGCTCCTCGGCGGAGCGATCGACGGCACCTCCCTCGCGGTCGCCCCTGGGCCGTGCGCGATCACCCTGATCCTCTTCGGCATGGAGGTCCCGCTGCCCGTCGTGAACACGACGCCGCTCGGCGTGCACTCGTTCTACCTCCCGGGTCTCGCGATCGTGACGCTCGGTCTCGTGGACGTGAGCGTCGATCTCGTGTCGTCGCTGAATGCGACGTCCCGTGTCACGGACCCCCCGGCTGCGACCTTGGAGCCGGAGAACCACACGTGGACATCGTGGGGGGCGCGACGCCTCGTCGTTCAAGCGTCCGACGCAACCGGTGGTCGCATCGCGACAGAGATTGAGACGGAGTTCACGTGGTCCGTCTCCCTCGGCCTCACCGTGTGGGCCCTCAGCGTCCCGCTCCACCACATCGGCCTCACGTCCCTCGGTGCGATCCGGGGCACGCCGACCCTGGCGACCCCGCTCGTCGTCGACCTCAGGCCCCCGCCGCTCGACCTTCGAGGCCCTGAGGAGCTCACGCACGACGGAGCGACGTTCCGCTGGAACCGGACGCTCACGGAGGACGCCGACCATCTCGAGCTCTGGGTCGACGACGGCACGAACCGCATAGCATACCACCTCGCCTCGCCTTCGACAGATACGCGGGTAGCCCTCGGTCCGGACACCGGCTACGAGGTCTGGCTCGACGTCGTCGACGAGGCGGGGCAGAGGGGCACTTCCGAGCGGATCTCCTTCGACACTCCGTCGGCCCGCGCCGACGTGGCCGCTCAGGGACTGGATCCCGTTTCCTTGGCGTTGCTCCTGACCGTCGGCCTAGCGGCCGCCGTCGGGTACGCCGTCGGGATGCTTCGGCGACGTTCGGGCGAGTAGACCCTGAGGCCGCGCATAGGCTTTTGCCGCGAGACTCGATGCGAGACACGGTGCTCGCGTATCGCTGGAGAGCCCCGGATGTCGCGGCCCTCGAGGACGTCCCCTCGCCTCGGGCCGGCCCCGACCAGGCGGTCGTCAGCATCCGTGCGAACGGTGTGTGCCGCTCGGACCTGCACTTCTACCATGGCGTCCTCGAGCACGCACCGTGCACGATGGGTCACGAGGGTGCGGGCGTCGTGGCGTCCGTCGGCTCGAACGTCACCCGCG
>Ga0184639_10001438_pt1 | contig 10286 bp, 6 predicted proteins | sample PLM31_170_b2_FD_133155 | JGI IMG/M metagenome (GOLD analysis project Ga0184639, IMG submission 133155) | Groundwater sediment microbial communities from an aquifer in East River, Colorado, USA - PLM3-1_170_b2 | ecosystem: Environmental > Terrestrial > Soil > Riparian zone | place: USA: East... | reverse complement strand
TTCGTAACGCGCCCCTTGCCAGACAAAACCGAAAGAGAGACCGTCACGGTTCCGCACCTCCGCGGTTTGACGGCTCAGGTCGGCGAAACTGTCGGGGGGATGATCGAGGACGTCAGTGCGCCAGTAGAGCATGCCTACATCGACAAACCAGGGGAGGGCGTAAAGTTTCCCTTGCCATCGGTTCGCGGTAACCGTGGCGGGAAAGAAGTCCTCGACTTTCGGAGCGAACGGATCAAGTGACAAAATCCAGCCGGCGGCGGCGAACTCCGGAGTCCAGATCACATCAAGCTGTAAGATATCGGGGTCGCTGGTGCCGGCGTTGAGCCACTGCACATACAGCTGACGACGTTGGTCCGCGGCGTCTGGCGTTTTCCGTTGCACCACCTGGATATCGGGGTGATTCTGCATAAAACGGCTGAGCTGGCGCTGCAACACGTCCGCCTCGGCCCCAACGGCGCTCGCGGGAAAGCTGATGATGACGCCGTGCGGAGCCTGGCCGCTGCAGGCAGCGATGGTCAGCGCCGTAGCTGCGATCGTGTAGAGAATTGCCGTGCGCATATCCCCTCTGTACAAAAGGAGGATAGGTGGGAGTTGAACTCCCTCCTAGAAACTACGGCACACAACGGTTCCCGGCAATACACTCTGCAGGAGCGCGCTGGCCGACAAACATAGAACGTGACGGCTCAGGTTGAGCACACGCCGACCGGGATTGTCTCCGGTCCAACGCCGGCGCGTTTTCACTGTTGACCTTCGTCCTTTGCCGATTGTTCGAGAATCATTTTTTCGTAATGCTACATTCACCTTCATCTTAATAAGGCCGCGAATCTGGTGTAGAAACAACTAAGTCAAATATGACTCTTGTTGGCCATTCTTGATCCGTTCCGGTCCTGCAGCCGCAGGTGAAATGAAATCGGGTAGACGGGGAGGTATGATGACAAAGGACATCTGGCAGTTGGAGCGAGGGGCGACACTGGACCCTATCGGTGTTGTCCGTTTCAGCGTCTGGGCTCCGCGAGTGCGGCGCATGGCTGTGCGTATCTTATCGCCAGTCCACACGGTTCTCATGGAGCGCGATCGCCACGACGTGCACACAGCAACACTCCCGGGACTCCCACCCGGGAGCCGATATTGCTATGTCCTTGATGGCGAACGGGAGCGACCTGATCCGGCGTCGCGCTTCCAGCCGGAGGGAGTTCACGGCCCGTCGGCAATCGTCGATCCTTGTAGTTTTCCTTGGACAGATCAACCCTGGACCGGGCTCCCACTGGTTGACTTGATCATCTACGAACTCCATGTGGGAACCTTTACCAGCGAGGGAACATTCACTGCCGTCATCCCCTATCTGGAATATCTCAGGGACGAAGTGGGTGTCACGGCGATCGAAGTGATGCCGGTCGCCGAGTTCCCCGGCAGGCGCAACTGGGGTTATGATGGCGTGCATCTCTACGCTCCCCATTCCGCATACGGTGGTCCTGAGGGCTTGAAGACCCTGGTGAATGCCTGTCATGAAAAGGGGTTGGCAGTCGTGCTGGACGTGGTCTACAACCATCTTGGCCCCGAAGGGAACTACCTGGCCGAATACGGTCCCTATTTCACTGATCGGTATGAAACGCCGTGGGGACAGGCGGTTAACTTCGACGGTGAAGACAGCCAGGAGGTGCGCCGGTATGTCGTTGACAACGCGCTGTACTGGATTACGGAGTATCACCTCGATGCGCTGCGACTGGATGCCATTCACGGCATTTTTGATGCGAGCCCGAAGCATATTCTGCAAGAGCTAGGTGAGGCAGTACATGCACAGGCAAGTGCCTTGGGTCGGAGGGTTCTGGTGATTGCCGAAAGCGATCTCAACGATACACAGGTCATCACCGATCTTGCTGCGGGCGGCTGGGGACTCGATGCTCAATGGAGTGATGATTTTCACCACTCGTTGCATACGTTGTTGACCGGAGAGCGAAGTGGGTATTACCAGGATTTTGGCCGACTGGCAGACCTGGGGACTGCTATTAAGGACGGTTTTGTCTATCAAGGGCAATACTCTCAATTTCGCCGGCGGCGGCACGGCACGCCCAGCCGCCACTTGCCAGGTAAGCGTTTTGTGGTGTGTAGTCAGAACCACGACCAGGTGGGCAACCGGGCGCACGGAGAGCGCCTCAGCACTCTCGCGCCATTCCCAGCCCTCAAGCTAGCGGCTGGTCTTGTTCTCTCTGCTCCGAACATTCCTCTACTGTTTATGGGCGAGGAGTACGGGGAGACTGCGCCATTTCTCTATTTTACCAGCCATACTGATCCTGCCCTGGCGCAAGCTGTTCGCGAGGGGCGGCAGCGGGAGTTTGCCCGCTTTGCCTGGGGACGGGAAGTGCCCGATCCGCAGGAGCTGGAGACGTTTCAGCGGTCCGTGTTACATCACCAAGCGCGAGCACAGGACTCCCACCGTGCGCTGTTGCGGTTCTACCATGAGATGCTCGCGCTACGGAAACAGTCGCCGACGCTGCGCAACTGCGGCAAAGACCACCTGGAGGTCATGGCGCCAGCCGAAGAGCCGGTCCTCATCCTCCATCGTTGGCGGCCACGGGAAGACAACCTCTTGCTGGTCGCGTCCTTTGCCGCCTGCGCAGTTGCCCTCATTCCCGTATTGCCTTCTGGTCGGTGGCAAAAAATCCTCGACGCCGCCGCCGCTCGTTTTGGTGGTACTGAAGAGGAATGCCTCCCATCGTTCCTGTCCTCGGCCGAGCCGTCGAGGCTCGAGTTCCCTCCGTTTGCGTTTGCGATCTACCACATCGATCGGGAGTTATCATGATGAGTGAAGAGAAAGCCCTGCGGAAGGAAAACCTTACCGGAACGACGGCGGTCACCACAGGCAGTGAGGGACAGACCCCGGAACCAGGCCCGCGGATTCCACTCGCCGCCTATCGGCTCCAGTTCAATCGCTCCTTCACGTTTACTGACGCCACCCGGCTTGTTCCATACCTGCATGATCTTGGAATTAGCGACTGTTACGCCTCCCCCTACTTCAAAGCGTGTCCGGGCAGTCCTCACGGCTACGATGTCATTGACCACAATGCGCTCAATCCCGAACTCGGCGACGAAGAAGACTACACCGTGTTCGCGGCGGCACTGCAGCAACACAGCATGGGGCAACTCCTTGACGTAGTTCCTAATCATATGGGCATCGCCAAAAGCAGTAACCCGTGGTGGATCGACGTGCTGGAGAATGGACCAAGTTCGCTGTACGCCTCCTGTTTCGATATTGACTGGAGGCCGGTGAAGGATGAACTGGCCAACAAAGTGCTCTTACCGATTCTCGGCGAGCAATATGGCCGGGTGCTGGAGAACCAGGAGTTAACACTGTGTTACGAAGACGGCGCTTTCTTCCTGCGTTACTTTGATCACCACTTACCGATCGCCCCGCGTCCGGTAGTGGCGATTTTGGCGCACCGCCTTGGCGATATCGAGCGCTTGCTCGGTCGGGAGCATTCGCATGTGCTCGAACTCCGCAGCATCATGACTGCGCTCACCCATCTGCCGCTGCGGACGGAGACCGACAGCGAGAAGGTCATTGAGCGCAGTCGCGAAAAAGAGATCATCAAAAAACGCCTGGCGGCGTTGACTGGGGCGAGCACCGAGGTCCGCGCGTTTATCGACGAGAATGTCTCCTTCTTCAACGGCGTCAAAGGTGAGCCGCGCACTTTCGATCCGCTAGACCGTTTACTTGACGACCAGGCGTACCGTTTGGCTTACTGGCGTGTGGCGGCTGAGGAGATCAATTATCGTCGCTTCTTCGACGTCAACGAGCTCGCGGCGATTCGTACCGAAGATCCCTTGGTGTTCGTTGCGACCCATCACCTGTTGCTGCGGCTTCTGGCGGAAAGGAAAATTACCGGGATGCGCATTGACCATGTGGATGGGCTCTATGACCCGGCTGGTTATCTGCGGCGGTTGCAGCATGCTGCTGGCCAAGCGATGCGCGGCGGGACAGTCCCAGCGCTGCCGCCGCTCTGGCAAACAAGCCCAGTCGCGCGACAACTGGGGGATGAGCCTGACACTGCCTCCTCCCCTCGTCCGTGTTTTCTCGTGGTCGAAAAAATTCTTGGCGAAGATGAACGGTTGCCTGAGCACTGGCCGGTTCAGGGCACCACGGGCTACGAGTTTCTGAACCTCCTGAATGGGATTTTTATCGATCAGGCCAATGAAACCCGTCTAACGAATATCTACAACCGCTTCACTCGCAACCGCATCAACTTTTCTGATCTCGTCTATGAGAGCAAGAACTTGATCATGCAGGTGGCTTTGTCGAGTGAACTCAACGTCCTTGCGCATCAACTTGATCGCCTGTCCGAGAAGAGCCGCCACTCGCGAGACTTTACGTTGAACAGCCTGACCCACGCGCTCCGTGAGATCATTGCTTGCTTTCCGGTCTATCGCACCTATATCGACGACACTGACGTAGCGGACCGGGATCGCGCCATTATCGAAACAGCTGTGGCGCGCGCACGGCGAAAGAATCCAGCCACCGATGTGTCGATTTTCCACTTCGTGCGTGACCTCCTCTTGCTAAGATTTTCCGACGTAGCCAACGAGGAAGACCGTCAAGCACAGCGCGTCTTTGTGATGAAATTGCAGCAGTATACTGGGCCAGTGATGGCCAAGGGCTTAGAAGACACGGCTTTCTACATCTACAACCGGCTCGTTTCCCTCAATGAAGTCGGAGGAGCGCCACAACGCTTCGGCGCGTCGCTCGTCACATTTCACCAACACAATCGCGAGCGCCTGGAGTACTATCCCTCGTCATTACTCACGACCACGACCCACGACACCAAGCGGAGCGAGGATGTCCGCGCCCGCATCAACGTCTTGTCCGAGATCCCCGAGGAGTGGCGCACGGCGCTCAATCGCTGGAGTAAGCTCAACCGCAAGAAGAAACCGCTGGTGGACGGCCATCCCGTGCCGGATCGGAACGAGGAATATCTCTTGTATCAGACATTGCTGGGCGCCTGGCCTTTTGCCCCGATGGCCGCGGAGGAGTATGCGGTGTTCAAGCAGCGGATCCAGGATTACATGCGTAAGGCGACAAAAGAAGCCAAAGTCCACACTAGTTGGATCAATCCTAATCAGGCGCATGATGACGCCCTGCAAGAGTTTGTCGCTGCCGTGCTCGACAGCTTTCTGTTTCTCGCCGAGTTTCAGGCGTTCCGCTCAAAGATTGCGCAGTACGGCATCTACAATTCTTTGTCCCAAACGCTCCTCAAACTCACCGTGCCTGGAGTGCCCGACATTTACCAAGGGAATGAGCTGTGGGATTTCAGCCTGGTTGATCCCGATAACCGACGGCCGGTCGATTATAATCGACGTCGTCAGTTGCTGAGCGCCCTGTTAGAACAAGTCCGCGCCGCCGACTATGACCTCATCGACCTCGCTCGTGACCTTCTCGCCTCACGAGAAGATGGGCGGATCAAGTTGTACATAACCCACCGCACCCTGCGCTATCGCCGAGAACATCCAGGACTCTTTCTCCATGGCGCGTATACGCCGCTCGACGCTAGTGGCGCGCGGCACCAGCACGTCTGTGCCTTCGCGCGACGCAATGAGCAGCACGAGATCATCGTGATGGTGCCCCGTTTCTTCTCACGCTTGATTCCTGATCCGCAGAAACTTCCTGTTGGCCCGCAGGTCTGGGCCGGCACCTTCCTCGCCGTGCCCACCACAGAGAGGAGGTGTCGTTATCGCAATGTGTTTACCGGTGAATCAATCAATACCACAAACAAGGAAGGGGGAACGAGGATCGCGTTGGAAGCAGTGTTTACGCATTTCCCCGTGGCGCTCTTGGTGCGCGAGAGCGGGAGGAATGATTGTTGGGCTTGAGAGGTTCGGTGGTCCGGATGCTATTTGCAACGGCTTGAATATAGTCAAAAAGTTTCGTCCAGCCGATCTGTTCTTTTCCAAGGCTATTGTAGTTTCGATTATTATGATGGCAGGTATGAATAGTCATAAAGTATGAAAATCACAAACAGAGCATAGTCAAAGAGGAAGCTTCGCTTGGCTGATTCCGTACCGAAGTTTTTCCACAGAGACAAAGGACTGAAGCCATCATGCGCAGGCGAACACTGGTGACACGCGCTGGGTTACCACGACCCTCACAAGGAACACCGTTTTTAGCCGGCCCTACGTTCGCTGGCGCCTATCACGCCGCCGGGTCCCCGGCGAGTTCGGCTTTCACTTATGGGCGCTTTCATAACCCAACGTGGACGCTCTACGAACAGGCCCTCAGCGAACTCGAAGGCGGGCCAGTGGTGATTTTTGCTTCGGGGATGGCGGCGGCAGCGGCGATTTTTGGGGTTGTTCTGCGCCCGGGGGATGTCGTCGTGTTGCCGTCGGATAGTTACTACACCGTGCGTGTGCTTGCCAACGGCTATTTCACGCAGATGGGAGTGCGGGTGAGAACGGCTCCAACGGCGGGGAACGCTCAACGGCAGCATCTCGAAGGGGCAAAGCTCCTCTGGCTTGAGTCGCCCAGCAACCCTGGGCTTGATGTCTGTGATATCGCCGCATTAGTGACGGCCGCGCACGAAGCCGGGGCGCTGGTTGCCGTGGACAACACAACACCAACCATCCTGGGGCAGCAGCCGCTCGCCCTCGGAGCTGACTTCTCTGTCGCCTCTGATACTAAAGCGTTGACTGGCCACGCGGACCTCATTCTTGGACACGTCGCGGTACGTGAGCAAGAGTGGGCAGAGCAACTGCACACCTGGCGGACGCAAATGGGCGCCATTCCCGGCCCCACGGAAGTCTGGCTAGCGCATCGTTCACTTCTCACGCTGGACGTACGTCTCGAACGACAGTGCAAGAACGCTCTAGCGATTGCTCGTTTTCTGGCCGCGAGACCAGAGGTGGAAAGCGTACGCTATCCTGGACTGCCCGCTGATCCTGCGCACCTCATTGCCGCTCGTCAAATGCATTATTTCGGGCCGGTCATCAGCTTCGTGCTCCCGGACCGGGCATCCGCGGAGAGATTTCTCGCCGCCTGTCAGCTTGTCTACGAGGCTACCAGTTTTGGCAGCGTGTACACCTCAGCGGAGCGGCGAGCCCGCTGGGGTGGTGACGCTATCCCCGCAGGATTCATCAGGTTGAGCGTTGGGTGCGAGGACGAGAGCGACCTTATCGCCGATCTCGCTCAAGCCCTGGATGCGATCGCCTCAAGTGTGAAGTGAGACAGACTCTTTTCCCAATATAGGGGTCGAAGGGCTGCATCCGGGCTACGTCGCTCTCTCCTCTCTTACGGTCTGAGCCACACAGGATTAGTACGGCAGGTTGTAGAGCCTGGCCGCATTTTCTCCCAGAATCTTGCGCTTGGCACCTTCAGAGAGATCGGTACGCTCGGTGATTTTAGCGACACAGTTTGTTTCGGCATCGAAATGTGGATAATCTGATGCCCAGATGATCCGCTCTTCGCCGACGAGCTGAGCCGCCATGCCCAGCGTCTTCTCATCCGGCTCAAAACAGATCCAGCACTGCCGCGTGAAGTACTCACTGGGTTTACGCTTGAGTTCCGGCACTAAAAACCCGAGCTGGTCGTAGTCCCGGTCCATCCGCTCCAGCCAATAGGGAATCCAGCCCCCGCCAGCTTCCAAAAACACCGTCCTGAGTCGGGGAAACCGTTCCAGCACTCCCCCACAGATCATGGCTAGCGAGCCCAGCTGCTGCTCGATCGGATGGATGAGCAGATGAGCAAAGAAGAGATTATGAAACCGCTCTAGCCCCCCGGTCGGACGGTCTCCGACTGCGGCCTCGTGAAGCGCGACGGTAATCCCCAGGTCCTGTGCTTCTGCCCAAAACGGCGCAAAGACGGAGTCGTGCAAATTGGCGCCGGTGGCAGGGTGCGGGCTCGGACGGATCACCACTCCCTTCATGCCCAGTTCCGTTGCCACCCGTCGCATCTCACTGATGGCGGCGGTGAGGTCCTGCATCGGCAGGATCGCCATACCGTAGAGCCGCTCCGGGTATGGTTTACAGTAATCAGTCAACCAGTTGTTATAGGCCCGGCACAGCGCGGCGGCGAGTTTCGCATCAGTAGTGGTCGACGAGGTCGGGTACCAGAAGCCCGGGTAGAGCACCGCCACATCAATGCCCTCCTGATCCATATCTTTGATGCGCACATGGGGATCCCACCCGCCGGGGTGGGCATCCGCATAGGACCGCTGCCGCGCTTCCGGGTCCCAGAGATTCGCTGGCCGTAGAAACGCACCCAGACTGATCGGCGGGCGGTGCGCTAGGCTCATCAACTTGCCTTCAAAGGCAAACCGTTCATAGCCTTCCTCGTCTTTCACCACCCGCGGTGCTAGGTGACGGTATGGTTCTTCGACATATTCCAACAAGTGTAGCGGCTCAGTGACGTGACCATCCCCATCAATGACTTTGTAGGCAACCATAAGGTTTCCCTCCTTTCACTTTTTTACAGGCAGACGTGCACACGGCGCACGCTACCCCGATTGTGGCCCGATGTCATGTGGTTCGATTAAGATCCCCTTTTGCTATTCCCATAGGATACAATGTTCGTCCTTGTCAAGACGAAAATTCCACACGTTGCCTGTCCACGCCCCGCGTGCCTCAAGAGGAACTGTTGATTTCGGCCTGTCTTGGGAGTAAGTGGCTGCGTGAGGAGAAAAGGAGAGCGTTATGGCTGGACCATAGCCCTCCGCGTAATAGAGACAATATACCCATACCAGCTACCGGTAGCGAGCAACCCTGAGAAAATGGATGCACTGCTAAAGACAGTTCAAGTTTTGAGTGTCGTCGTGGGCGTCGTCGTTAGCGTTCTGAGCTTTAACGCCACGCGCGAAAAGGAGGCCGAGGCGAGAAGGGCGGAGGCAATGAAGCCATTTTTAGAACTTCGGCAAGAGCTCTACATGAAAGCAGTGAAGGCAGCCGCGGTTCTTGCCAACCCGGAAACCCACACTGATGAGGAGATGCGTAACGCCCGTAAACGATTTCGTGAGCTCTATGTCGCCGAATTGAGCATGGTTGAATCAAGTGCAGTCGAGAAACATATGATTGAACTTGCCAGGAAGATCGATCCTGAGTTAACCCAGCTCAGCGCGGCTCAGCAAGCTGCATATAACCTTGCTCACGCGCTACGCGATTCGTTTGTTGCCTCCTGGGGTGTGGACGCGCGGTAGCGCATTCGTCCGCATGTTTTCTCTTAACGGGGAAGAGAATCAGTTGGATCAGTTTCGGTCTCGTTACGAAAGCAGAAGTCCAATTGTTGACCTAATCAGTTCTTTGCCTAAGCAATTAGCGTCCACCTGAAGAAGGGAGGGAACCCCTATGTACCAGACGAACATGTATGAAGGCATGCTGGCGGAAACCGTCACCATGCATGGATTCAACGGGGACACGATCAACGCCTACTTTGCCCGGCCGCTGGGCGCTGGACCTTTCCCTGGCATGGTCCTGATCCACCACCTGCCCGGCTGGGATGAATGGTATCGGGAAGCTACACGGAAGTTCGCCCATCACGGCTACGCCACTATCAGTCCCAACCTGTACTCCCGCGAGGGCCACGGGACCCCTGAGGACGTAGCGGCCAAAGTCCGGGCCGCAGGCGGCGTCCCGGACGACCAGGCCGTGGGCGATGTCGAAGGGGGGATGCAATACCTGCGCTCGTTGCCCTACATCAATGGCAAGGTGGGTGTCTTCGGCACCTGTTCTGGAGGACGTCAGACCGTCCTGGTGGCGTGTCGCGTGCAGGGCTTTGACGTGGCCGTGGACTGCTGGGGGGGGCGTGTAGTGATGACCAAGGAAGAGGTCACCCCCAAACAACCCGTCGCCCCGATCGACTACACTAAAGATCTGTCATGCCCACTGCTGGGCCTGTTTGGCGAGGAGGATCAGAGCCCCTCGCCGGCGCAGGTCGCTCGGCATGAGCAGGAACTCAAAAACCACGGCAAGACCTATGAGTTTCACATGTATCCCAACGCCGGCCACGGCTTCTTCTACTATGACCGGCCGGCTTATCGGCAGCAGCAGGCGATGGACGGCTGGGCGAAGATCTTCGCCTTTTTCGGCAAGCACCTGCAGGGTGCAGGCCGATCTATGGCAGCGGCTACCGCCTGATCGCCGCCTGACCGCGGAAAACTGAACCGGTCGCTTGCGGTAGCGTTCCCGTCCGCCCGGCGCGGCGGACGGGGGAGCTTCGGGCGTCGCATGCCCCTCTCGTGCCCTCATGACCTCCCTGACTGAACCAGCGTCGGCGGGCGCTGCGCTTGCATTGCGGGCGTAGGGGTCAGGCA
>Ga0184639_10001437_pt1 | contig 10288 bp, 9 predicted proteins | sample PLM31_170_b2_FD_133155 | JGI IMG/M metagenome (GOLD analysis project Ga0184639, IMG submission 133155) | Groundwater sediment microbial communities from an aquifer in East River, Colorado, USA - PLM3-1_170_b2 | ecosystem: Environmental > Terrestrial > Soil > Riparian zone | place: USA: East... | reverse complement strand
GTCTTCAGCCCGAACGCGTCCTGCAACTGAAACGAGAACCAGACCGCCTGCGCGGCCGGCCAGAAAAAGAAGACGATCGTGATCGCAAGCTGCGGTGCGACCAGCGCGTAGGGCAACCACGCCGAGCGGAAGACGACGCGCTTTTCCATGAAAAAAAGGAAGAGGCGCCGAAGCGCCCCTTTTCCTCAGCCGGTTACTTGTTGGCCGCCTCGAACTGGCGCAGGATCTCGTTGCCGCGCTTGACCGCGTCGTCGAGCGCGGTCTTCGCGTCCTTCTTGCCCGCGAACACCGACTCCATCTCCTCCTCGATCACCGTGCGCCCCTGCACGAAGTTGCCGAAGCGCAGGCCCTTGGAGTTCGCCGTGGGCGCTTTGTTGGTGAGCTGCTTGACTGCCAGTTCCGCGCCCGGATCCTTGTCGTAGAAGCCCGACTTCTTCGTCATTTGGTAGGCGGCCTGCGTGATCGGCACGTATCCGGTCCCGGTATGCCATTCCATCTGGATTTCTGGGGTCGACAGGAACGCCATGAACTTCGCGACGCCCTTGTACTCCTCGGGTTTCTTGCCACCCATCACCCAGACCGAGGCGCCGCCAATGATCGAGTTCTGCGGCGCACCCGCGACATCATCATGGTAGGGAATGAAGTTGATCGACCAGTCGAATTTTGCCGCTTGCCTGAAGCCGGCCTGCGCGCCCGTGCTGCCGCTGAACATCGCGCATTCGCCGCTGGAAAACTTGGCGTCGCCCTGGTTGGTGCGGCCGGCGTAGGTGAACAGGCCCTTCTTGGCCATGTCCCCCAGCATGGTGAGGTGGCGCACATGCAGCGGCGAGTTCACGGTGAACGTGGTGTCCAAGCCGCCGAAGCCGTTCTCCTTGGTGCCGATCGGCACGTTATGCCAGGCGCTGAAGTTCTCGATGTGCATCCAGGAAGGCCAACTGGTGGTGTAGACGCACTCCTGCCCTGCGGCTTTGAGTTTTTCGGCGGCGGCGAGCACCTCCTTCCACGTCTTCGGCGCCTTGTTAGGGTCCAGGGCGGCCTTCTTGAAGGCGTCCTTGTTGACGTAGAACATCACCGTAGAACTGTTGAAAGGGAACGACAGCATGTTGCCCATCTGGTCGGTGTAGTACCCCGTGACCGTCGGTAGATAGGCTTTCGGGTCGAAGGGCTCCTTCGCGTTCGCCATCACGGTGGCGACCGGTACGATCGCGCCCTTGGCGGCCATCATCGTCGCCGTGCCGACTTCGAATACCTGCAACAGGTGCGGCGCATTGCCAGCGCGGAACGCAGCAATCGCAGCGGTCATCGACACGGGGTATGCGCCCTTGAAAACGGCGACGACCTTGTAGTCCTTCTGACTTGCGTTGAACTTGTCGGCGAGCGCGTTGAGTTTCTGGCCCAGCGCGCCCCCCATCGAATGCCACCACTGGATTTCGATCTGCGCCTGGGCCGGCGCGGCGAACGCGCCGGCGGCCGCGACGGCCGCGACCAGGATCCTGTTGATACGCATAAGGTCTCCTCCTCTCGTTGATTGGCAGTGGCGATTCTTGCGACGCCACATGACGGAAATACTACCGAATTATCCTCGTCGAGGCGTACGCTGAGGCGTTGCCTGGCGCCCGGCCGGGGTTGAGCCTGTTCGTGCAGACCTTCGGGGATCTGGCGACTTTCAACCCGCACGTTCCTTGCCACCGACGGGGCGTTTCTTCCAGAGGGAACGTTCGTCGCGCTGCCGGCGGTTCCAGCGGGGTGGTCCGCGCGCCGATGTCGCTGGAGAAGAGGGGCGTCGAGGCGCGGAAGTCTAGCCCAAAGACCGTACCGCCGATCGGGAGCGCGGCTTTTCACCTTTGTTCACGGAGCGGCGCGCGCGGGCGTCGGGAAGTCGCGAGTGTGCGTGATAACATGCGGAAGTTTCAGGGAGTTTCCCGGTTGTGAACGTCGTCATCCTGGCCGCCGGCCAGGGCCAACGGATGCACTCCGACCTGCCCAAGGTCCTGCACCGGCTGGCCGGTCGTCCGCTCCTCGCCCACGTCCTTGACTGCGCCCGCGCGCTCGGCCCCGCCCGGATCGCCGTGGTGTACGGCTACGGCGGCGAGGCGGTGCGCGAGGCGATCGGCGACGAGTCGCTCGCCTGGGTGAAGCAGGAGCCGCAGCTCGGCACGGGCCACGCGCTCCAGCAGGCGCTCGCCGCGCTCGCGGACAGCGCGCAGACGCTCGTGCTCTACGGCGATGTCCCGCTGACTCGAGCCGAGACGCTCCGGCAGCTCGTCGGCGCGGCGGCCGACGGCGTGGCGATGCTGACCGTCGAGCTCGACGACCCGTCAGGGTATGGCCGGATCGTCCGCGAGGGCGGCGCGGTCAAGCGCATCGTCGAGGAGAAGGACGCATCACCCGCCGAGCGCGCGATCCGCGAGGTGAACACCGGCATCATGGCGCTGCCGACGAAGCGCCTCGCGGGCTGGCTCTCGAGTCTCCGCAACGACAACGCGCAGCGCGAGTACTACCTCACCGACATCGTCGCCCTCGCGGTCAAGGAAGGCGTGACGGTCCGCGCGGTCCAGCCCGGCGCGGCGTGGGAGACGCTCGGCGTGAACAGCAAGGCGCAGCTCGCCGAGCTCGAGCGCGCGCACCAGCGGCTCGTCGCCGGGCGGCTGCTCGACGCCGGCGTATCGCTTGCCGACCCCGCGCGCATCGACGTGCGCGGCCGGCTCGAGTGCGGGCGCGACGTCGCGATCGACGTCAACTGCGTGTTCGAGGGCGATGTGTCGCTCGGCGACCGGGTGTCGGTCGGCGCGCACTGCGTGCTCCGGAATGTGCGCATCGACGCCGACACACGCATCGAGCCGTTCTGCCACCTCGAGGAGGCCGACATCGGCCGCTCGTGCCGCATCGGCCCGTACGCGCGGCTGCGGCCCGGCGCGCGCCTCGCCGAGGACGTCCACGTCGGCAACTTCGTCGAGGTCAAGGCGAGCACGATCGGCGCGGGGTCGAAGGCGAACCACCTCTCCTACATCGGCGACACCGAGGTCGGCCGGAACGTGAACGTCGGCGCCGGCACGATCACGTGCAACTACGACGGCGCGAACAAGCACCGGACGATTATCGAGGACGACGTCTTCATCGGCTCGGACACGCAGCTCGTCGCGCCGGTGCGCGTGGGGCGTGGGGCGACGCTCGGCGCCGGCACGACGCTGACCGAGGACGCGCCGCCCGGCCAGCTCACGATCTCGCGCGCCCGGCAGGCCACCATTCCGGGGTGGAAGCGCCCCGAGAAAAAGAAGAAGTAGCCATGTGCGGCATCGTCGGCGCGGTCGCGAAGCGGGACATCGTCCCGGTCCTCCTCGAGGGGCTGAAGCGCCTCGAGTATCGCGGCTACGACTCAGCCGGCCTCGCCGTGCTGAACGGCGACGCGGCCGCGACCGGGCTCAAGCGGCTGCGCACGACCGGCCGCGTGGCGGAGCTCGTCAAGCTCGCGACCGAGCAGCGGTTCGCGGCCGACGTCGGCATCGCCCACACCCGCTGGGCGACGCACGGCGTGCCCTCGGAGCGGAACGCGCATCCGCACCAGAGCGGCGGCGTGGCCGTCGTGCACAACGGGATCATCGAGAACCACGAGGCGAAGCGGGCGGAGCTCAAGGCGCTCGGCTACCGGTTCGACTCGGATACGGACACCGAAGTGATCGCGCATCTCGTCTCCGAGAAGCTGAAGCGCGCGCCGGATCTCGTGTCGGCCACGCAAGCCGCGGTCGCCGAGCTGGAGGGCGCGTACGCGATCGCGGTCGTGTCGAGCGCCGATGCCTCGCGCATCGCCGTCGCCCGCAAGGGCGCGCCCCTGCTCCTGGGGCTCGGCGACGGCGAGAACTTCGCCGCGTCGGACGTGTCGGCGCTCCTGCAGGTGACGAAGCGGGTGATCTACCTGGAGGAGGGCGACGTCGCCGAGGTGGCGCTCGACGGCTGCCGGGTCTTCGAGGCGGGCGGGCGGGAGATCGAGCGGCCGGTGCACGTGAGCGAGCTCTCCTCGAGCGCGGTCGAGCTGGGGCCGTATCGGCACTTCATGCAGAAGGAAATCTTCGAGCAGCCCGGCGCGGTCGCCAACACGCTCGAGATGGTGCTGAACGCGAGCTCGATCTCGCCCCAGCTCTTCGGCGCCGCGGCCGAGCCGATCCTGCGCGACACGGACTCGCTCCTCATCATCGCGTGCGGCACGAGCTTCCACGCCGGGATGGTTGCCCGCTACTGGATCGAGGCGGTCGCGGGGCTGCCCTGCACCGTGGAGATCGCGAGCGAGTACCGCTACCGCGAGTCGGTTCCAAACCCGCGGCAGCTCGTCGTGACCATCTCGCAGTCGGGCGAGACCGCGGACACGATCGCAGCGCTGCAGCACGCGAAGGCGCTGGGCCACCGGCATTCGCTGACGATCTGCAACGTCCCGGAGAGCGCGCTCATCCGGCAGTCCGAGCTGCGGTTCCTGACCCGCGCCGGGCCCGAGATCGGTGTCGCGTCGACCAAAGCGTTCACGACGCAGCTCGCGGCATTGGTCCTGTTGGCAATGGTGCTGGCGAAGCTGCGCGGCCGCCTGGCGGCCGAACGCGAGCGCGAGCTGATCGCCTCGCTGCGGCACCTGCCGGCGGCGCTCCAGCAGGTGCTCGGCGTCGAGCCGGCGATGCAGGCGTGGGCGAAGCACTTCGCCTCGAAGCAGCACGCGCTCTTCCTCGGGCGAGGGATTCACTACCCGATCGCCATGGAAGGGGCGCTGAAGCTCAAGGAGATCTCGTACATCCACGCCGAGGCCTATCCGGCCGGCGAGCTCAAGCACGGGCCGCTCGCGCTCGTCGACCGGGACATGCCGGTCGTCGCGATCGCGCCGAACGACGCCCTGCTCGAGAAGCTGAAGTCGAACCTTCAGGAGGTGCGCGCGCGCGGCGGGGAGCTCTACGTCGTCGCGGACCAGGGCTCGCACGTCGTCGAGGGCGACGGGCTGCACGTCGTGCGCCTCACCGGGCACGCCGGCCTGCTCTCGCCCATCCTGCATACGGTGCCGCTCCAGCTGCTCGCGTACCACGCCGCGCTCCTGCGCGGGACTGACGTCGACAAGCCGCGAAACCTGGCGAAGTCCGTAACGGTAGAGTAGGTCGGGACCCCTTCTCCCCTCCTCTCCGAGGAGGGGTGGCCGAGGCGAAGCCGAGGACGGGGTGGTGCTCGCGATCCTGAACCACCACCCCGTCGCGCTCCGCGCGACACCCCTCCTGTCCAGGAGGGGACTACGGACTACTTCCGCAGATCGAGCGCCGCAAGCTCGCGCTCGAGGTCCGCGAGGATCCGCACCAGCGCCTCGTTGTAGCCCTGCGCCAGCGCCTGCGGCGTGTTCGCCTTGACCACGACCCGTTGCCGGAGCGTTCGCTCGAGCACCACTTCCAGGCTGGTGCTTGCCGAGCGCACGAGATAGAACTGGATCGCCATCACCGCCGCTGGCTTCCGCGGATCCTGCAGATCGCCGTACAGCGCCGTGACCGACCCGTCGAGGATGTAGGGCGCGTCCGCCGGCACGCCCGGCTCGATGACGGCCGCGAACAGCTTGGCGCTCTTCAACCAGCCGATGAGGGCGGACGTGATCATCGCGTCCGGCCGCTCCGCGAACTCGTTGTAGAAGTCGGAGAGCACGCGCTGGCCGTCCACGCGATAGAGGAACTCCCGGCGCTCGTAGAGCGGGTCGGCGCGCAGCGGGCGGACCTTGATCGCGACCGGCTTCGATACCTGGGCCGCGGGCGCGTCGCGACTGGCGGAGAGGAGGTAGTTCGCGCGCTCGACCGGCGGCCGCGACAGGCCGCACGCGGCGAGCGCGACTGCGGCGAGCAGGATGTGCGCTCGGCGGACCATCGTCAGGGGCTCGGAAGGGTCACTGGCCGCGGCGGCTCGCTGAACACGCTGCCGGGGTAGCGCTTCGTGGTCTCGGTGAGGTCGCGCAGGTTCTCGGTGATCCGGCGCAGGTTGTAGAGCGCCGAGGCGACGTCGGTGTCGCTGCCGGCGGTGAGCGCGTCGAGCCGCACGAGGATGCGGTCGAGCCGCTCGAGGGACTCCTGCAGATTCTTGTTCTCGGCGATCGCCCGCACGCTCGCGAAGGCATCGTACGCCGCGGTCGGCGCGGTGCTCCAGGCGGGGTTCGCCAGCACCTCCCGCAAGCGCGCACCGGCGGCGGCGAGATCGCCCACCGCCTGTCCGACCTCGGGAGAGGACACGACCTTGTTGACCTGCGCCGCCAGTCTCCGGGTCTCCTTCAGCGTCTCCGACGCGTCGTGGGCGAGCGCGCCCACGGGGATCTCGCCCAGCTTGTCGTTCGCCGTGCGCACCAGCACCTGGATGCTCGTCATCACGCCCTCGATGTCGGTGTCCGCGAGCTTGGCGAGGAAGTTCTGCGCCCCCGACACGATCCGGTTGTAGGCGCTCGTCGTCGAGGGAATGTAGAAGTGCTCCGGCGTCCACGAGATCTCGAGGAGCGGATTCGTCTTGGGGTCGACGTAGTCGACCTCGAGGTAGGCGGTGCCGGTGATGCCGACCGGCGCGAGGCGCGCCCGCAACCCCGCGACAATCATGTCCCGCAGCCGCTCCATTTCGCGCTCGCCGATCCCGCCGACGAGCTCCGGCAGCACCTCCGCTTCGACGAGGACGTACTGCTTGCGCGCGGCGGGCGGCTGATCCTGCTGGTACGTCGTCGACGTGAACCCGATCCTCGTCACGTGCCCGAGCTGCACGCCGCGGAACTTCACCGCCGAGCCGACGTCGAGCCCTTGCACCGATTCGTTGAAGTAGGTCTCCATCGGGACCGTGCGCTTGAAGAGCTGGCCCGCGCTCAGCGCGAGGACGATCGCCAGGAACACCGCGACCGACGCGATGATGAAGATGCCGAGCTTGAAGTAGTTCGCCTGCTGGCTCATTCCGCCTCCTGTCTCACGCGGCCGCCGCTTCCGGTTCCGCCCGGCGGTTGAAGAACTGGCGCACGCGCGGATTGTCGCTGTGATCGCGGAGCTCCGCGGGCTTGCCTTCCGCGATGACGCCCTTCGCTTCCTTGTCGAGCATGATGCAGCGGTCGGCGATCGTGAAGATGCTCGGCAGCTCGTGCGTGATCACGACGAACGTGATCCCGAGGCTCGCGCGCAGGCGCAGGATCAGCTGGTCGAGCTCGGCCGAGGTGATCGGGTCGAGCCCGCCGGAAGGCTCGTCGAGGAACACGATGTCCGGGTCGAGCGCCATCGCCCGCGCGATCGCCGCGCGCTTCATCATGCCGCCGCTGATCTCCGCCGGAGTGAGATCCTCGGCGCCCTGCAGCTGCACCAGCCGGAGCTTCAAGTGGGCGACGAGGTCCATCGCCTCGTTGGGGAGGTCGGTGTACTCCTCGAGCGGCAGCCGGATGTTCTCGGTGAGCGTCATGTTCCCGAACAGCGCGCCGAGCTGGTACATCACGCCGAACCGCTTGATGAGCGCGATGCGCGCTTCGCCGCTCGCGCGCGCGACGTCCACGCCCCCGATCAGCACCCGGCCGGCGAGCGGCGTGTACAGCCCGATCATGTTCTTCATCAGCACGGTCTTGCCGGAGCCCGAGGCGCCCAGGATCGCGAACACCTCGCCGCGCCGGACGTCGAACGAGACGTTCTCGTGCAGGACGAAGTCTCCGAACCCGATGCGGAGGTTCTCGACCCGGATGATCGGCTCCGCGGCCTTGTCAGGCGGGGTCGCGAGGTCCGGCGAGCCGGCGGGACCTGCCCCCCTGTCAAGGGGGGTGGCGAGCGTGCGCGAGCCGGGGGGTTTGTCGACCATCCGCTCAAATATCCAGGTAGTAATACAACACCGCGAACACCCCGTCGGCGGCGACGATCAGCACAATCCCGCTCACCACCGCGCTCGTCGCGGAGATGCCGACGGCCGAGGCGCCGGTCTCGGTCTGCAGCCCCCTCAGGCAGCCGATGCCCGCGATCAGCACGCCGAACACCACCGCCTTCACCAACCCGCCCAGGAAGTCGCCCACCGACGCGAAGCTCACCGCCTGGTTGTAGTACGTCGCGAGCGGGATCTCGAAGGTGAGCATCACGACCCCGCCGCCGATGAGCCCGATCAGGTCCGCGAACACGACGAGCGGCACGGTCATCGCGGTAGCCGCCAGCACCCGCGTCACGACGAGGAACCGCACCGGGTCCAGCCCCATCGTCGTCAGCGCGTCGACCTCCTGGTTCACCTTCATCGTCCCGATCTCGGCGGCGAACGCCGCGCCCGAGCGCCCGGCGAGCAGGATCGCGGTCATCAGCGGCCCGAGCTCGCGCAGCAGCGACAGCGCGAGCAGGTTGGCGACGAACACCTCGGCGCCGAACTGCCTCAGCGCCACCGCCGACTGGAACGCGAGGATGACGCCCATCAGGAAGCCGATCAGCGCCACGATCGGCAGCGCGTTGACGCCCGCCTCCTCGGCGACGTACAGGGCGTCCTTCCAGCGGACCGCGCGCGGGTTGCGGGCCGCGTGGGCGATCGCGGACGCGGTTTCACCGAGGAAGGCGATCTGGCGGTAGAGGTCGTCGGCGAACTGCACGCCCGCGCGCCCGACGCGCTCCAGCAGCGAGATCCGCCGCGGAGGCGGCGCCGGCGCTTCCGCGAGGGCCTTGGGATCGAACTGCTCGAGCAGCCGCTGGAAGCGATCGGCCAGCCCGTGGATCGTGACCTCCGCGCCGGCGGGGCGGGGGCTTCGCAGCAGGTCGAGGAGGAGGGCGACGCCGGCGCCGTCGCAGTACTCGACGCCGCTGCAGTCGATGACGATTGGGGCGTTCGGGGGAGTCCGGAGCGCGTCGTGCGCCTGAGCCCACAGCGGACCGACCGAGTAAGCGTCGAGCCGCCCCGAGAGCACGATCGTCGCGGGGGCGCCATTGCCGGGCCGGAGAACGAGTGCCGCCACGATGCTGCCGCTGTTCTTAACCGCGGCGATTATTGCATGCGCTGGGGACCGCCTTCTCCCCTCCTCATCGAGGAGGGGTGGCCGAGCCCCCGCGGAAGCGGGGGCGAGGACGGGGTGGTGCTCAACCTCGACCACCCCGTCGCGCTGCGCGCTTCGCCCCTCCTCGGGGAGGAGGGGAGAGGGTCTGCGAGCTACTCCGGGATCGCGCCCAGGAAGAACATCGCCTCGACCAGCACGCCCGGCTTGCCGAGCGGGCCGAACCAGCGGTTCCAAAGCTCGCCGATCCCCGGTGAGCGGTAGAGCTGCGCGAGCGCCCGGTTGACGGCGAGCCGGAACTGGGCGTCGCCGCGCGGCAGGACGATCGCGTACGGCTCGAACGACAGATCCTCGGCGAGCATCGTGTACTGGGTCGGGTCCTTGACCTTGCCCGACAGGCCGACGATCAGCACCTTGTCGCTCGCGAAGGCCTGCACCTTGCCTGCCTCCAGCGCCGCGAGCCCCTCGTCGCGGCTCTGCACCGTCACCACGGTGGCGTTGACGAGCCGCTTCTTGAGCGCCTCGGCGAGCGCCTTCTCGTTCGTGGTCCCGGCGATCGCCGCGACCCGCTTCCCGGCGAGATCGGGGAAGCTCTTCACACCCGCGTCGTTGCGGACGAGCACGCCCGTCCCGTCGACGAACACGAAGCTCGAGAAGTCCACCATTTCCATCCGCGACAGCGTCGCGGTCGTCGCGCCGCACTCCATGTCGGCCTGCTTCTTCGCCACCAGCTCGAGCCGGTTCTGCGACGTCGCGGGCGTCCAGTTCACCTGCAGCCCCTGGATCTTGAGCTGCTGCTCGAGGCTCGCGACGACGCGCTTGCAGAGCTCGACGGTATAGCCCGACGGGACGTTCTTCCCGTCCGCGAACGAGAACGGCAGCGCGTCGGTGCGGTACGCGATGGTGATGGTCTTCGTGTCGCGGATCTTCTTCAGCGTGCCGTCGAGCGCCTGGGCGTGGACGAGCGCGGGCAGGACGAGGAACGCGATTGCAGCGGCGAGGCGGATCATCGGGGTCTCCGGCGAGAGGGTGAGGGGTGAGGGGCGATGGGTGAGGTCAGGCACGGGACTGCCGCGCCACGAGCTGCGGCTCGCCGCGGGAAACCACTTCGACCTGGAGCGGCCGCGTCGCGTCGAGATGTAGGGCGCGCTGCGGGAACGGGATCGAGATGCCGGCCTCGGCCAGCGCCTTCTCGGTCATGAAGCGAAGGTCGCTCGCGATCTGCCGCCCGTCGACGCCCTTCGCGTAATCGATCCAGTACTCGAGCGCGAACGCGAGGCCGTCGGCGCCGAAGTCCTCGAAGATCACCCGCGGCGGCGG
>Ga0184639_10001435_pt1 | contig 10293 bp, 9 predicted proteins | sample PLM31_170_b2_FD_133155 | JGI IMG/M metagenome (GOLD analysis project Ga0184639, IMG submission 133155) | Groundwater sediment microbial communities from an aquifer in East River, Colorado, USA - PLM3-1_170_b2 | ecosystem: Environmental > Terrestrial > Soil > Riparian zone | place: USA: East... | reverse complement strand
TAGTTGTTTATTTTCTAGAATAAGAAAACTAAGTTGAATACAAAAATTACTGCAATAATTCAAGCCAGAATGAGTTCTACTAGACTGCCAGACAAGGTGTTGCTTGAGATAGAAGGAAAACCAATGTTGTATTATGTTATTAAACAAGTCAGGGCATCAAAAATAATCAAAGAAGTAGTCATAGCCACAACAACAGAACGAGAAGACGATGTGATTGTAGAGTATTGTAAAAAAGTTGGGGTGAAATGTTTTCGAGGATCGAAAAAAGATCTTTTGGATAGGTATTACCAATGCGCAAAGAAATTCAGGTGCGATCCAATAGTAAGAATAACCTCGGACTGTCCTCTAATAGATCCAACACTTATTGATAAGATAATAAAAAAATTCTTGCGTAATTCATATGATTACATTGCTAATAATCTAGAAAAAATGAGAGGGAGGTGGGATAATTCTACTTGTAATTTCCCTCAAGGAATGACTGTAGAAATATCAAGTTTTCGAGCTCTCGAAAAGGCATGGAAAGAAGCCAAGAAGATTTCCGAACGTGAACATGTCTTTCCCTATGTTCAATTTAATCCAAAATTATTCAAAGTTTCAAACTTGAAGAATAAGGTAGATCTTTCTTTCATTAGATGTACGGTAGACCGAACAGAAGACCTTATCTTCGTAAGAGAGGTATACAAACGTGTTCCAAAGGGCAAAAAATTTGTTTCAATCAAAGACATATTGAAAATTGTAACAAAAGAACGCCGTTTAGTTAAGATCAACAATAACATTCCATTTGATGATGGATACAGAAAATCCTTAGAGGATGATAGTACTGCCGAATATTGATAGGAACTGCTCGTATGTGATATGATAAGAAAATTAAGAATAATCATAAGAGTTGATGGTAACCATCGTATTGGTATGGGACATGTATACAGATCACTAAATTTAGCAGACTCATTAAAAAAATCTAGACATAAAGTCATTTTCCTAACAGTAAATCAAGAAGCAAAAAAAATTCTTTCTAAAAGATTCCATTGTTATGTATTACCCAAAAATTCCAGAATATCAAAACAAAAAATAATTTGCAGATTCAAACCTGATATAATTATCTTAGATAAATTCAAAGAACAGACAAGAGACATAAAGCTTTTACAGGAAAATAGTAAATTAATAGCAATAGATTATACAGGCAATAATAAGAATTTGATAAGCAATGGTGTAAACATGTTATACCAACGTAGCGCTGTCTCAGCGAAGAATTCTTTTTCTGGTTTTGAATATACAATATTAAATAAGATCTTTCAAAACTCAAAGCCAGTCCATGTTAGGAAAAAGATTAAATCAATATTGATTTTACAAGGTGGGTCAGACAGCAGATGTTTTATACCAAAGATTATTGAGAGTTTAAACTATTTAAGAGACAATTTTAGAATAACAGTTGTATTAGGACCATTATTTAGATGTTGGAAAAAGTTGAAAAAATCAAAGATTTCAAACAAAAAACCTCTAAAAATACTGCATAATGTTAAAAACATGAGCTCTGTTATGAGCAAACACGATATGGCAATAACTGCCGGAGGAATGTCTCTTCTTGAATTATGTAGTTTAGGAGTTCCCTCCATAGTAATATGTGGTGAAAAATTTGAAAATGAAACTGCATCATTACTTCAGAAGAAAGGATTTGGCATCAATCTTGGTTTTGGAGTTGGAGTCTCTAAAAATAAAATTGCCAAAGTTACAAAAGAACTGTTAGCAGATTATAATAAAAGAAGAGATATGAACCGTCTAGGAAAGGAAATAGTTGATAGAAAAGGAACAATAAGAGTGGTTAAAATAATAGAACAGTTAGGATCTAAGAAATGAGTATTCTAGTAGTTTCTGCCCATCCAGATGATGAGACAATAGGAATGGCTGGAACACTCAAGAAACTCTCCAAACACCATGATATCAAAGTGTTATTTCTTGCAGACGGTATTACAGCTAGAAAGAAAGCTGGACATGTAAATTCTCCCCAGTATGAAGTAAGTGAGAAGGATAGGAATAGAATATTAGAAGAAATCGAAATTAGAAAAACTCATGCCAAAAATGCATTATCTCTCTTAGGAGTCAGAAAAATGAAATTTCTTGACTTGCCTGATAACGAATTAGACACTATTCCATTTCTCAAGATTGTAAAGGAAATAGAAAAAGAGATTCTTACTACAAAATGTGGTGTTATATTCACTCATCATTATAACGACCTAAATGTGGATCATTGCATAGCTTATGAGGCATCTATTACTGCTGCACGACCCATTTTCAATTCTACCGTACGCTCAATCATCTCTTTTGAAGCAGTTTCATCTACTGATTGGAGATATCCTTATCAATTCAAACCTAATATGTTCATAGACATTTCAGCAGAACTTAACGTGAAATTAAGAGCTCTTGAAGCATACAAGAATGAAATTAGAAAATATACTCATCCTAGATCTAAAGAGACTATAGAAGCAGTGGCAAGAAGATGGGGCAGCTTATATGGATTCCAAGCTGCTGAAGCTTTTGAAGTTATCATGAGCAGGATAGACAAGGTGGATAAAAATTTTCTTCATTTCTAGATTATTGTATTGTTAATTCTGATTGGTAATGTAAATGCCCGAAAAACTACTAATTATCGGCCAGGGTTTTCTGGGTGATGCTATTTTTTCAGCAGCTACAAATTTGCAAATATCTGTAACCGGTACCCACCGTACACAGATAGATGTTCGTAATGTAGATTCAATTGAAAAAATTGTCACCAAAACTAATCCAGATATCATTATTAATTGTGCAGCATTGACCAATGTTGATGAATTAGAATCTAATCCAGATGCAGCATATGCTGTTAATGCTCATGGGGCTAAGAATACAGCTATAATTGCACACAAAAAAAAGATCAAACTCATTCATATTTCTACAGATAGTGTATTTGATGGAGAGAAAGGCTTCTATAGCGAGGAGGATGTACCACAACCAGTAAATATTTACGGCAAATCCAAGAAGTTAGGAGAAGACCTTGTAAGAGAAACAATTGATAATCACTTAATTGTTCGAACTAATTTTTATGGCCATAATAAAGATGGGAAGTTTTTGTTTGATTGGATTTTACAAAACTTACGAAAAGAGCAACCTATCACAGCATTTCATGATGTGATTTTTAACCCGTTAGAAGTTAGAAACTTGGCAAATATAATAATCGAATTAATGTCTAAAAAAATTTTCGGAATAATTCACATAGCATCAAATGAAATAATGAACAAATACGAATTTGCGGCAAATATAGCAAATGCGTTGAATTTGAGAAGCGATTTAATAAATAAAGGAAGTGTGAAAGACGCCCATTTTATTGCAAAAAGACCACTAAATACATCTTTAGATAATACAAAAGCCCGACGTCTTTTGAAAACAGAATTCGTCAGGTTACAAGAATGGTTGAAAGGAGAATTTCAATCACAGAATATTTAGTGTCAAAATTTTGATTACATATTTTCGGGTTGCTTTTATTTTTCTCAAATTTCGAATTCCAGTGTAACTATTCATTAATCAGCCTTTTTTCTATAAATATAGGCATAACATACTAGTGGATAGAATATTAAATACCAGAAGCAAATAAGTATTATTTATGAAGATAAACAAAGGTCAGTTAAGATTAACATCTAGTACAAAGAATTTGAAATTTGAATTACATAGAGGACGTGGGCATTTGCTTAACTACATAAAAAATCGAATCAGTTGGCATTTGTTTCCACGAATACATTACGTGAGTAAATTCCCCTCACATGTAGACGTAGAAATAGCAAGTAATTGTGATTTAAACTGTCCAATGTGTTATACAACCACAGAGGAATACAAAACAAAAGTAAATCGTGGATTAATGGATTTCGATTTATTCAAGAAAATAATTGACGAGTGCACAAAATATCATTTGTATTCAATAAGACTAAGTTTAAGGGGAGAACCATTTCTCCATCCCAAAATTTTCGATATGATAAAGTACGCTAAAGATAAGGGAATAAAAGAAGTTTCTACCCTTTCTCATGGAGGGAGACTTGACGAGGAAAAGTTCGAGAAGTTAATAGATCTTGATCTTGATTGGTTAACAATATCTTTCGATGGAATTGGAGAAACATATGAAAAAATTAGATATCCTTTAAAATTTAATGATTCAGTACAAAAGATCAAGAATTACCAAGAAATTAAGAAACGTAGAGGAGTGGTAAAACCGGTAATAAAGGTTCAAACTATATGGCCCGCAATATCAAAAAATCCTCAAGAGTTCTACGATATATTCAATCCTATAACAGATCAAATTGGTTCCAATCCACTTATTGATTACTTACAAAGGGATATAGACATAGTCTACGAAGAGAATTTTACATGCCCTCAGATTTTCAATAGATTAGTTATTGGTTCTGATGGAGGAGTTTTACTTTGTGCTAATGATGAAATGGGGGCTCACAAAGTGGGCAATGTAAAAGAAGAATCAATCTATAATATCTGGCACGGAGAGAAACTAACTGAGGCAAGAGATATACATATCCGCCACATGGGAGTGAAAGAGATTAATGTCTGTAAACACTGCTATTTACCAAGAAAGACCGGAAGGTACACTACTATTGTGGATGGAAGGACAGTAAGCATTGACAATTACATAAATAGAGAACAAACAATAGGCAAGTAGAAGTAATACATCTTTAGTACTTTTGTAACACAAACAGATGAAAAGACCCACAACTCTTGAGAGATGTTTCATATTCAACATATGACTCTATGATTGGAGTAATTTCTTCCATTAATCTTCGTTTAATCCTTTTTCTAGTTGCTGATTTTAAGCTATTAGCCATTTCAATAACATATGGACTATATGGACGCATTCCAATGTTGTGAAATTGTACAAAGTTTTCGGAAAGATAATTCGAATGTTTAATTGTACGAAATCCAGAATGTTCCAAAAGTTTTTTCCAATTTGTATATGAATAACAATGCCCTATGTTTGAATAAATTCCTCTGTCAAGATACTTTGCCCATAAATGACCATGAGATAAAAATAAATTATATATTAGATTTTCCCTAAACCTAACATCTGGAACACAAAGGATCAATTTACCTTTTTTCTTTAAAATCCTGTTGCATTCACTTAACAACTGGCTTAAGTTTTTTATCCAATAGAAAACATTGCTAAAAATGGTATTAAAACACTCATTATCAAAAGGAAGTGGTTTGTTAAGATCATGTTGTATTAGACGATCATACAATTTCAAGTCCTTTGCTTTATCAAGTAGATTTTTTTTCCAATCTAGTCCCACATCGATTTTCATTCTAGGTTTAACAAGTATTCGTGGTTTTATCTTAGGAGGTTGATCATAAATATCACGTCCTTTGTAAAAATCTTTAGTTTCTGTTCTGAAAGTATCAAAATCAATGTCACATTTTCCTCCAAACAGAGTAAAAGAAAAAGTGCCATCACCACAGCCTAAATCTAACATTGGACTTGCAAATTTAATTTTCTTGAGTTGTAGCACGTCCATAGTCCTCCAAATTACAGTTTCTGGTCTAATCCAATACAGATTAAGAAAGTTATAGACTAGATGGCGAGTATATTTCAACGATGACTCCCCATTTAAGATATTTATAAATTAATCAACCAGAAACTAGAACACTAATTTAAATCATTTGTAGTTTATTTTTCAAAATGTAACTCTAAATAACGCACTAGGAGATTATCTTAGATTGGCTTTTTTTATGCTCATTAATTTTTTTGATGAATTCAGATGAAAGTAGATCAAAAATGGAGTTGTTTTCTTTTAGGAAAGACATGAATTCACTCTCTGGTAGTTCTATATCGTAGTAAAAACCGCCATTAAAGAAACGATCATCCATTGCCCTTTCAATTTTAATGTAGTCATAATCAAAAGAGTTATCAATTATACAATTTACAAATTTAATGAGGTCGGAAGCGTGAACCTCCTTTTTCAATGATGTACGTATTGCCTGCGGTAGTTCTTCGAGGCTTTTTACACGATACACAGATGGTAAATTAGAATACAGAGTGTCAACAAAAACTATAGTAGGTTTTTTATAAAATGCAGCTTCTAATCCAAGAGTTCCCGTTATTGTGATTACTAGAGAACAGTTCTTCAATAGTTCATCGTTTGACACAGAGGGGTGAAGTAATTTTACATTAGGCATATCTAGAAGAGATTTGTAAAACGATATAGGTCGCCAATTACCTACTACTTGAACGGGATGTTCCTTTACATATAATTTGTATTCAGCAGGAATTGATCTTGCAATATTTTTAATAACGTTTAGCTGATCAGCATAAAATGGAGCCAGCATCAAAGTCGCTTGTTCAGGAGTTAGATGTAAAGGAAAATAAATGAATGGCTCACCTTTTTCAATGTCACGTTGAAGGTTTTTTGAAATAAATCGTGTTCGATATAATTTCTTAAAAAACGAAGAACTTTCATTTATCAAAATACGTAGTCTTGTTCTTCCATAATTAACATGATACTGCCGATATTCATTGTTACACACTACCAACAAATATCTTAGGGAGCTTATGAATTTCTTCCATGCAGAGGTGCGCATTTGTGTTTGTGTTATAGTTGTTTGTTTGTAGTATCTTTTGTAATAATTATATAATTCATCTATCGTTTTTTCGCTATGTCCTGAATACGCTTTAATAATTTCATTATAATTGTCTAGTCTATCAGGTCCCTCTGATATATAACAACGATGACCTAATCTTCCCAGATGATTAAACATGAGGATTTTGATACCTTTTGCTTTGCAAAGTTCAAAAAATAATTCACTATGGTTGTAATCAGGCATATAATTGATTATGAAGTCAGGATTTACTTCTTCTAGAATTTGTTCGAAAAGCTTGCATTCCTGTTCAAGTACTAATAAAATCTCATCGTGGCTGAATTTGTAGTACTCATTAAAGTTATAGAAATTTCTATCCATGTACGCAATATGCCATAGGTTGATGTTGTATTTTTTTTCAAAAGATGATAAATACTCAACATCTGGTTTTCGATTTACTTTTAGAATATAGTCTCTGAAGAACCATATCTTTTGAAACTTTACTAATTGTTGTTTTTGATAAAATTTCTTAATATATTTATTAAAGTCAATCAGAGCATACAGATCACAATCAAGTTTTTCTTTTATGGAATTTGCCAAACCCAAATCGTAAACGCTTTGTATAAAAAAGAGAATTTTGTCCTTCATTTCAATTCTTGATACGATTATATGAATTACTATTCATATGTATGTTAATCTCCAATTTTCTTGACCAACTCTGCAATAGCTTCACAAACTCTTTCGGATGCAAGTCCGTCTGGTTTGTAAAGAAATTCTCGTATAAAATTGTCAACTCTGTCGTCCGGTATGAAGTTTGATTTAATACTTCGCTCTATTAAGGAATTTATGTCCGATGGATATTTGCATTCCACACCAAGATTCCTCCTTAAGAAAAAGTCCTTTTCATAACCAAAGAAGTTGCATAATATTAGTGGTTTATGTGCAATTAGAGTATAAATTGCAACCGACGAAATTGGTACAAAAGAAATAACTACGTCAGACTTGTCGATGAAATCTATGATTGTCTCTTTTTGATAAATAGGTACAGACGGATTTATCTTATGAATAATTGATTCATACTCTGAATAAACCTGGGATGAGGGATGTAATTTTACAAAAAGTGAAAAGTCATTGCGGTTGGAAATGTTTTTCACTATTTCAGTTATTGCAAAGTCCCTCTGTTTCTTGGTCCATACTCCACTTTCATAGTTTTGAAGTGGGGCAAATAAGACACGAATCTTTTCTTTTTTTATTTCTGGTTTAAATGAGGCGTATTTTTTGAAAGTCTCATCATATATCGGATTTCCGGTGATAATAAGACTTGATCTCTCGTATCCAGCTTTAAGACATTTTTCTACTAGGTTTTCACTTTCCAAAAAATGCAAAGTATTCGCAAAGCGTGAGTCGATATAAGGTACTTTGTATGACATATGCCAATTAAGAACTATGAAAAAATGTTTCAGAGTTTTTGCCAAGTTCATGTGTGTTGCTCTTAGTGTTTTGAGTAAGAACCAATACTTGTATAGAAAGAATCTTCCCCTCCTCATAAATTGCTTTTTTTGATTTTCTTCAAATGGCATAGAGCCTTGAAAAAAAGATGGTATGAACGTCGTAAGCAATTCCTTTCTGCTTATCTTAAATTCTGTAGATGCATTCATTCTACTTACTACTGGGATCTGAAGATATTTAGCTGCAGTATCTATTGCTAAATCAATAAGTGATGGAAACTCGTTGTCAAAAACAAGATCTGGTTTAACTTTTTTCAGTACTTCTAACGCGTTATCAAAATCATGTATATCTACAAAATCCTCATCCAAGTTATGTGGGCGTGAGTTATTCATTCTTTCAGGTAGGTAAAAAAACCAAGTTATCTTGACTTTGAATTTATTTCTAAGTATAGGCAAGATATTATCTAGAATAATACTTGTTTCATGCTTACCGTCCCATCCATAATGTCTTCCAACCAAAATTCTAAGTTCTTGCATCAACCAAAAGATCCCAATACAGAATATAAAGTCATAATTCTAAAGTATTATTGTAGGTTACTGCTTGAGGTTTAGACGATTTTTTTGTATTTACTTATTCTAAAAAGTTCTGGGATTGGGAATCGGGGGAGAGATCTACGTTTAATTAATTGGAATCTGTTAGATTCAAGTTTTTTTTCTATGTTACGGACTGTATGAACATGATATTCAACGTTAAAGTGCCTCAACCAGAGAAATCTACAGAATTTATAAAACCTAGATTCTGTTGGTCCTGACAAGATTGCCACCCCATTTGGTTTTATAACCCTATGTATTTCTTTTAACGCAATATCAAGTTCATCAACATGTTCTAATACATCAGTAACAAAAACTATATCAAAACTTTCATTTTGATACGGAATAGTTCTTACATCTCCTGTTTTAAATTCACAATGAGTATCCCACATAACCTCAAGCGGAGGTAGATCAATATCTATACCGTATAATTTGCAGAGAGAGTTTTGTTCATGTATCAACTTGAATAAGTATGCCCGGTTGCAACCAATATCTAATACAGTTGAATCGTCTTTTATTTCAGCTAATTTTATGGCAACATTAAGTCGGTTTTTGAAAAGCCTCGTTACAAATGGCATTTTACTGATAAAATAATCTGCATCCCATTTGGGAATTTCTTCTTTAGTCAACAAGATAGACCTAATTATTGTTTAATTAAATCATTCCTTTGTGACAATAATACTACGAATTTCATAACAAGAATCTTTTGACTAATATAGTTAAATTTTTGTAAGTATATTAAGACTAGATTGGACTCAACTCTACGTAGAGGAGTATGAATTTCATTAAATGAATATACTAGTAATACACGAAGTTGATTGGTTAAAAAAAGTCACTTATGAAATACACCATCTATCAGAATTGTTTTCTCTTTATGGTCATAATGTATTTGCAATCGATGTGCCAGATCCTGGGATGATCTCATTTGACAAGTCAGTTTTTCAAACAATCCATAATTATCACAGGGTATACAGTGATGCCTCTGTAACTTTGTTGAGAACACCCATCATTCCGATAAAAGGATTACATAGGATTTCTGCACATCTCATGTCATATTGTCATATAAAAAAAACACTAAAAAAATACAAAATAGACATAGTGTTTTTGTTTGGAGTCGTAACCAATGCTAAGGCAACAATCAAGGCGTGTAAGGAAGCAAACATTCCTGTTGTTCATAGAACTCTTGATATCATACATGATCTTGTAAGAGAAAAATTTCTACGAAGTCATGTTTATAAAATTGAAAAATTCGTATATCCACAATTTGACAAAGTGCTTTGTCAAACACCATTTATGAAAACATGGGTAGAAGAAATTGGTGGAACTAATGTTGATGTTATAGCACAGGGTGTTGATTCTTCTATAATGAAGCCATTGCCTCCAGATCTTGAATTACAAAAAAAGCTCTGGCTAAAAGATAAAGACAAAGTGGTAATGTATTTAGGAACAACTTATTCTTTTTCAGGTCTTGATGCAATAATTGAGAAAGTTCCTGCCATATTAAAGACAATTCCAGAGTTCAAACTTCTTGTAGTAGGAGGCGGCCCAGATCTAGATTCGTTTAAACAAAAAGCAAAGCAATGCCAAGTGGAAGACAAGGTGGTTTTTACTGGATTTGTACCTTACTTAGAAGTGCCACGTTATTGTAGCTTGGCTA
>Ga0184639_10001434_pt1 | contig 10294 bp, 12 predicted proteins | sample PLM31_170_b2_FD_133155 | JGI IMG/M metagenome (GOLD analysis project Ga0184639, IMG submission 133155) | Groundwater sediment microbial communities from an aquifer in East River, Colorado, USA - PLM3-1_170_b2 | ecosystem: Environmental > Terrestrial > Soil > Riparian zone | place: USA: East... | reverse complement strand
CATCATGCCACTGAACGTGGCTTTGTATCTGGTCGGGACGGGGATGGTCGGGCGCTTCGGGCAGGGGTTGATGATTGACTTCCCCAACCCGGTCTACCTCGCCGCCGGCGCTCTCGCCTTGCTAGCCGTGATCGGATTGTTGCGCGCAGCCGCACTCTATTTGCGCTCCGCGCCTGTGCGGCGCTGGCTCACCCCGGACTTTGTGTTGTGGTCGCTTCAGCCCATCACGATCGTCGCCGTCTCTGTTTCGCTGACCATCTACGTGCTCAAGTACATTCACGGCGTGCATGGCCGCTACATGTTCACGGCTTTTCCTTCCATTGCGCTTCTGCTGGCGGCGGGCCTCCTGCACGGGTTCCGCCCTCGATGGCAAGCAACGGTTACCGGGTTGATCCTCGCCCTCACGCTCGGGCTGGCGCTCTACGGACTGTTCGGCTTGCTCCTCCCCACCTACGCCATACCCCGTTCCCCGAGTCAGACTGAGCTGAACCTAATGCTCCCCCTCGACGCCGACATCGGCGACACCGCCCGCGTCCTCGGGTACACGCTGAGCGCCTCCTCGGTCAGGCCCGGCGAAGAGCTGACGGTGACCATCTATTGGCGCATCGAATCGAGGACAGACGTCCCTTATGCCGTCTTCCTTCACCTGTACGAGTCGAGCGTCGGATCCATCACACAGCTCGACACCTATCCAGGTTTGGGCAACTATGCGACACCAGTGTGGGACCCCGGGCGGACGTTTGCCGACACTTACCGCCTGCACGTGCCAGCCGATGCACCCTCTGTCAAGGGCGCCAAGCTCGTGTTGGGATTGTACGACGAGCAGACCGGGCAGCGCCTCCCGGTAACGGGAGCAAACGCCGGGCTGCCCGAAGAGGCATGGGTGGAATTTGGCAATTTTCAGGTACAGCCGTGAATAAACTTCTGAGCTTTCTGAAGAGCGGCAACCTTCCCCTGGCAGTCATCCTGATCACTCATATTATGCTGGGGATCGCCTTCAATTTGGCGACGCCCATCTTCGAAGCGCCGGATGAACCGAATCATTATTTGTTCGTCCGTTATCTTCAGGTTCACCACACCCTGCCGGTCCAGGCACATGACCCGGATGGGCCGCGCGCCCACCATCCCCCACTCTACTACTTGCTTGGCGCGCTACTCTCGGCTTGGGTACCTGTACGCGGTTCCGTAGACCGCATTGACATGCAACCGAATAGCAGGTTCCGGTTCCGGTTCGATGATCCGCACACCGATAACAAGGCTGTGTGGATTCATTACGGGCCAGAGGAACGTTGGCCCTACCACGGACAAGCCCTGGTCGTGCATATTGCCCGCCTGCTCTCTGTGGCCTTCTCCGCCCTGGCGGTCTGGCTGACGTATCAGGCCGCGCTTCAACTTCGTCCCGTGGATACCGCGTTTGCCACACTGGCGACAGGCTTGCTGGCTTTCAACCCAATGGTTTTGTTTGCCAGCGGTGTGGTCAATAATGACTCGGCGGCCCTGGCCTCCGGCGCAGCGCTTGTTTACGTGCTGGGCCTGTTCACGCGACGTGGCTTTACATTCGTGCGCTGGCACTGGATGGGCGTTATCTTTTCTCTGGGGGTGCTGCTCAAGACCAGTGCTTTGGCCCTTGCCTTGCCGATCTCGTTCGTGCTCCTGCTTGCAGCCTGGCGTGCTCAGAGACTCCGGGCATTAGTGGAGGGCCTCGTGGGCTTGCTCCTTCCACTTGCGCTTTTAGACGGCTGGTGGTTTGCACGTAATCAAATCCTTTATGGTGACTGGACCGCTAACACGGCAATTCTGGCACTGTGGGGACCTATATCCGCTTCGGCCGGCCAATGGTTTAACCCACACCTGTTTTGGACGGGCCTGCTTGGCCGCTTTGGGATGCACGGAATTATCTCCTTTCCCAATGGCATTTACTTGACGGCCCTCCTGGCCGTTATCTTCTCAATGGGCGGTTGGCTTGGGTTGTGGCTTACCAACCTGCGCACTTCTAAAGCAGCCTGGCGCCTGCGGAACATCTTTAGCCTGAAATGGCTGACCACTGATGTCGTGCTATGGATATTCCAGATCATTACGGTGTTGGCGGTCACAACGGCCCTGGCCGTCTACGCGGTAACAGTATCATGGAGCAGCCGCTATATGCTCACGGCCTATCCTTCCATTGCGCTTCTGTTGGCGGCGGGCTTCCTGACGTGGTTCCGTCCTGGGTGGCAAGCCGTAGCCTCCGGGTTGATCCTCGCCCTCACGCTCGGGCTGGCGCTGTACGGGTTGTTCGGGCTGCTCATCCCCACGTACGCGCTGCCGCGCTCTCCGTCTCGAGCCGAACTCAATCAGATGACGCCCCTCGACGCCGACATCGGCGACGCCGCGCGCGTGTTGGGTTATAAACTGAGCGCCCAGGCACTCAAGCCCGGCGATGAACTGGACGTGACCATCTACTGGCTGCCTCAATCCCAGACGGACATCCCATACACTGTCTTCGCCCATCTCTATGAGCCGAGCGTCGGGTCCATCATTCAGCTCGACACGTATCCGGGCCTGGGCAACTATGCCACCACGGTGTGGGACACCGGGCGCGTGTTTGCGGATACATACCGGTTGCGCCTCCCCGCCGACGCGCCCGCCGTGAATGGGGCTAAAATCGTGCTCGGCCTGTACCACGAACAGAGCGGCCAGCGCCTGCCGGTGACGGGGGCGAATGCCGGGACGCCCGACGAGGCGTGGGTCGAGTTTGGTAACATTCGAGTACAGCCGTAAAGGTTTTTAGTTGAACAAAACGCCCATCGTCCAGCGCCTGGCCTTCATCGCCCTCGGGTTCGCCGGTATGATCTTCCTGATCGGGTTGCGCCTGCACCAGCCGCCGAACACCGTGGACGATGCCTACATCACTTTTCGCTATGCCCGCAACCTTGCGAACGGCGTGGGCTTCGTCTACAACGCGGGCGAGCGCGTGCTCGGCACGACGACCCCCGCGTACACCCTCCTGCTGGCGGCGCTCTCGCGCCTGGGCGGCTTCGCCGATTACCCTCGTCTCGCGCTCATCGTGAATACCCTGTGCGACGCCGTCACCTTCGGCCTGCTCGTCCGGCTGGTCACGCGCCTCACCGATTTGCGATGGCTCGGCTTGAGCGCGGCGCTGCTGTTCGCGCTTGACGGTCGCACGCTGGATTTCTCCACGGGCGGGATGGAGTCCAGCTTCAACGTGATGGCTATCATCCTGACCTTGATGTTATTCTTCGAGGGCCGCGCCTGGCTGACCGCACTCGCCGCCGGTCTCGTCGTGCTCATCCGCCCCGACGGGTTGACGCTCGCCGCCGCGATCTTCGCCGGGTGGGGCGTGACCGCGCTGCGCCGAGCCAACTGGAATCTGCGGCAAGCCTCGTGGCCGTGGAAAGAAGCGGCGCTCTTTGCGGCGGTCGTCGCGCCCTGGCTGATCTTCGCCACCCTCTACTTCGGCCATCCCGTCCCGCAATCGGTTCTTGCCAAATCCGTTTCCTACCACGTCCCGCCGCTGATGGCCTTCCGCGCCTTCCTCGTCCAGCTCCGCACCGTCTTCCCCTTCAGCCTGCCGCCGCTGCAGGAAGGGCAAGGCCTCGGCCGTCAGCTTCTGCAAGCCCTCCTTCCAACTGCCGTGTGCGTGCTCGGCCTCGCCGCCCTTCAGCGCCGCCACGCCCACGCCTGGGTGATCGGCCTCTACATTGCTCTTTTCATCGCGTTCTTTAGCGCGGGCAACCCGCTCTGGCTCGGCTGGTATGAAGTGCCGATGATGCCGTTGTATTGGACGCTCATCCTAGCAGCGATAGTGTGGATTGGAGAACGTGTTGCGTATTTCGTATTGCGTAACGCTACGCCCTACGCAATACGAAATATCTTGCTATTCGCCTCCGTCCTCGTCATGTCCTTCCCCCACCTCTCGCGCCTCAACCTCGTTCCGTGGGAGACGCCTCGGAACAAACCGCTTGTGCTCAACGCGACTTACAATAAACAGCGGGAAGCGGATTACGAATTGCTGGCGCGCATGTTATGGCCCGCGGCGCGCAGCCACCGGCTGGCCGCCATCCCCGAAATCGGCGCATTTGGCTACGTGTATCCCGGAAACGTGTTCGACACTACGGGCCTGATCTCTCCGGCCATGCTCAAGTACTTCCCTATCCCGACGAACGTCCCGATCGAGATTTACTCCGTCCCCCGGCAGGCGATCTTCGACCTGCGGCCCGACCTCTTCATCACCTTCGACAGCTTCATCCAGGCCACCCTCCCGCCGGACGATCCGGAGTTCCTCGGCCTCTACTCCCCCACCATCGGGCTGACCAGCCACGCGGCTTTCGGCATCCAGCGCCTCATCGCCTACCGCCGCTCCGACCTCCCGATGGAGTCCGCCCTCCCGCCCGAGGCCCAGCGCGCGTACGTGCACTTCGGGCCGAGCATCGTCACCCTCGAGGGTCACATCACGCGCTTCTGGGCCGATCAGGAAAACAACTTTCTCGAAGTCACCCTCTTCTGGCGCAACGGCTTTGCGCCCGTCACGCGCGACTTGCTCGCGCGCGTCAACCTGCTCTCCGCCGACGGCCAGCAGACCTATCAGATTCTCAGCCAGCCCGGCGACACCCTGTTCCCCTCCCAAAGCTGGACGCCCGGCATGATGCTCGTGGATCGTTATCAACTCAAACGCCCTGCCCCGGATGCCGGGCCATACACCGTCAACGTGACGCTCTTCGACAGCAGCGAGGACGAGCCGCTCCCGGCCCAAGCCGACGGCGGCGCGCCGCTCGCCGACGGCACCTTCATCATCCCATCCCTCCAGGTTCCTTCCGTTCCCTGAGTTCCCACACCTCCCGAGGCCTCCATGAAATATGCCACCACCCTCAACGACAAAACGTACCTCATCGAGATCAACGAAGACCGCCGGGTGATCGTGAACGGCGTGGAGTATACGGTGGACTTCGAGTCCGTCAGCGGGCAGCCGGTGTACTCCCTGCTCATTGATGGCCGCTCGTACGAAGCCTACATCTACGAAACCGAAGACCGGCAGGCGTGGCAGGTGCTCCTGCGCGGCGACCTGCATACCGTGCGCGTGGAAGACGAGCGCGAGAAGCGCCTGCGCGCGGCGGCGGGCGCGATGGTTCCGGCGGCCTCCGGCGAGTTCCATCTCAAAGCTCCCATGCCCGGCCTGATCGTCGCGGTCCCGGTGAGCGAAGGCCAGCCCGTGAAGAAGGGCGACCACCTCGTCATCCTCGAATCCATGAAAATGCAGAATGAGCTCAAGTGCCCGCGCGAAGGCGCCGTCACGCGCGTCAAAGTGAAACCGGGCGATAGTGTGGAGCAGAATCAGATATTGGTGACGGTGGTGTGATATGACCCGCATCATCGCCATCGCAAATCAAAAAGGCGGGGTGGGCAAAACCACCACCACCGTCAACCTCGGCGCGGCGCTGAGGGAGCGCGGGCGCTCGGCGCTGCTCGTAGACCTCGACCCGCAGGCCTCCCTCACCCTCGCGCTGTGCGGATCGCCGAACAGCCCCCTCCCGGACGAATTCCCCATTACCATTTACCATGCCCTCATGAAGGCCACACGGGGTGAGGATAATCCATTCGACGGCGCAGTCTTCACGACCCCCGGCGGCCAGCCCCTCATCCCCGCGACCATCGAGCTTTCCGCCGCCGAGATTGACCTCATCCGCGAGCCGCTCGGCATCTTTGCGCTGCGCGACTGCCTGGCCGCGCTCCCCGAGGCCTACGACTACATCCTGCTCGACTGCCCGCCCTCGCTCGGCATCCTCACCGCCAACGCGCTCGCGGCCGCGGGCGAAGTCATCATCCCCCTGCAGGCCGATTACCTCGCGCTGCGCGGCGTGGACTTGCTCCTCAACACCATCGCCAAACTGCAGAAGCGCGCGAACCCCTCCCTCACCGTCCTCGGCGTGCTGCTCACCCTCGCCGACCTGCGCACCCTGCACGCGCGCGAAGTCGTCGCCGCCGCCCGCGCCAACTTCGGCGAGCGCATCCCGGTCTTCGAAGCCATCGTGCCGTACAGCGTACGGCTCAAAGAAGCGCCGTTGGCAAACGCGAGCATTTTGGAGTATGCTAACGATACTCCGGCTGCGGAGGCGTACCGCAAACTCGCCGAGGTCATTGACCGATGAAACGCGCCAGCCTGACCGTCCCGCCCGCCAAACCGAAAACCGAAGCACCCGATTTAACCGACCGCCTCTTGTCTCGTGGGGAAACGCCCGCCCCGAAGCGGACTTCGCGCAAGGGCGGGTCTGAGACCCGCCCCGACGCCTCTCGCCCCATAGCCAAACCCGCGCCCGCCGCGCCGCGCGCATCCAAACCGCCGCCCTCTCCTTCCGCTCCAGCATCCGTTCAATCCGTTACACGCGAAGCGGTTGACACATCCGCTGCCGCATCCGTTGACAAAGCCCTCGCTCACTGCAATGAAGCGCTTGCCGCCCTCAAAGCCGCGGCGAACGACGTGCCCGCGCGCTACGACGTCGCCATCCGCTTCCGATTAGACGCGCTCGCGCATCACATCCGGCAAGTGGCGGAGTACCTCGCGTCCGCCGCGCGCAAGTAGGAGGTCTGCGATGAACCTAACCGACTATCGCTGGTGGTTTCGCACGGGCCTGATCCTGTTCGTCGTCGGCGCATTGATGGTCTGCGGCAGTTGCGGCGGTTTCAGCGGCGGAGGGGGCGGCGGTGGCTCCGGCTCGAGCAGTTGGTGGAGCTCCGGCGACTCCGGCTCGTGGGATTCGGGCGGGTCGGACTCGGGCAGCTGGGACTCCGGCGGCTCGGATTCCGGTTCGTGGGACTCGGGCGGCTCCGACTCCGGCTCGTGGGATTCGGGCGGGTCGGACGGCGGGAGCTGGGATTCCGGCGGCTCGGACTCGGGATCGTGGTAGTCTCCAGGCCTCGCGGGTCTTCGCCCTCTCCGCTTCGCTGCGAGGGTCTACGAGAGACCCGCGAGGTCTTTGCGGCGAAAGGTGAATCATGTTCAACGCTTGCGGAAGTTCCCTCCTGTGCGCGTCTTTCCTCTGCTTCCTCGTCGGCGGCGTGATGTTCATCACGCGGGGCGCGCGCCCCGCCCCGGCTCGCGTCCCCATTGGCCAGCGATCCCGGAGCGCAGTTCCGCCCCGCAGACCCGCGCCCGCCGTCCGGCCTCCACCTCCCGTCGTTCAAAGGACCGGTAACACCATGCAGGACAAATTCTTCAACGCCCGCCTCGGGCAAACCATCGTCGTCAACCATCCTCAGCGCGGCCCCATCACCGGCAACATCCTCGGCAGCATCCGCTTCACCGAGCTGTGGCAGACCCAACAGGGGGCGTCCGCGCCGTGGGTGCCCACTGGCAACGAGTTCGCCGCGCACTGGCTGGGCAACTTCATGATCTACCAGTGGCAAGACCGCCTGTATTTGCTCGACGAGTACGAGCCGCTCACCGATCAGGACGTCCAGCAGAGCTTCATGCCGTACGCCAAGCAGTTCGCGCAGAGCAACCAGACGGCAAAGGTCGTATTCGCCTGGCCCCCGGCCTCGTGGACGATCCTGGACATCGGCAAGTTCAGCGTGGCGCGCGCGGAGGGCAGCGGGCTGAGACTGAACCAGGGCGCGGAGGGCCGCTTCATCCACGCCACCGGTTCCGACAACCGCGCGCTCGTCGTCGAAGACTATCAGGGCGGCGCGGGCGGCATGGACACCGCGTGGACAGGCTGGCAGATCACGTGGCAGGATATCAGCAAGATTGGGTGAGGGCAGAACAGCCAGAGATGCTTCGCTATGCTCAGCGTGACAAACTTGCCCTCAGAAGCCAAGAGCAAATTGACTAAAACGCCACTTCGGGGTTAAATCCCCGCTCACAATCCTTCATCTCAACAGGAGAAATCGCCGTGCTCACCTACCCCCTCACCCTCTCGTTCAAAGTCATCGCCTTCAACCCACAGGTCAAAGTCACCGACGCCACCGGCCAGACGGCGCTGTACGTGAAGCAGAAGGCGCTGGCCCTCAAGGAGGATGTCAAAATTTTCGCGGACGAGGCCCAGCAGCGCCAGCTCTATCAGATGAAGGCTAACAAGGTCATTGACTTCTCCGCGCAGTACAACATCACCCGGGCCGACGGCGGGCCGGTCGGCGCGGTGAAGCGCAAGGGCATGCGCTCCATCTTTAAGGCCACCTACAATATCGTGGATGCCGCAGGCGCAGACGTGGGCCTGATTCACGAGGAGAATGGGTGGGTCAAGGTCATGGACGCCTTGTTGGGCGAGGTGCCCATTCTGGGCATGCTTTCCGGATACATGTTCAACCCCGCCTATCTGGTTGACCTGCGCGGCCAGACCGTGCTGTATCTCAAGAAGCAACCTGCCTTCCTCGAAGGCAAGTTCATGCTCGACAAGCGCGGCAATATCTCCGATGCGGACGAGGGGCTGCTCGTGTCGAGCGTCATCATGATGCTGATGCTGGAGCGGATGCGCGGATAACCAGCGTCTCTCACTCAAGCCTCCATTTGTGCTGACGGGTGGAGGCTTTGACTCGGCATAGTCAATTCCGCATCCTGCACCTCTTCGGGCCGGGCGGCGTCGGCAAGACCACCCTCCTCGGCGAGTTCGCCATCCTGTGCGAGCAGGCCGGGGTGCCGGCGTATTACCTCGACGGCCGCAACGTCGAGCCTTCGCCGGACGGGTTCAACACCGCCTTGCGCGCGGTGATGGAACTCGACCCCGCCGCGTCGCCACTCACTGCGCTCGCCGGGCAGTCCCGCCCTCACGTCATCCTGATTGACACCTACGAAACGCTCGCGCCGCTCGACGGCTGGCTGCGCGATACGTTCCTGCCGCAACTGCCGGAGAACATGCTCGTCGTCCTCCCTGCGCCAGCAGACGACGCCCACCTGATCTCCGCCTCCGCAAAGGCCAAACGTGCAGAACACTGTCACCCCCGCCCCATCTCGTAACCGCGAGCCGCTCACTCCATCAGAGCGCGACATTCGGGCAGCACAGGCATTGGCGAAGCGTGACCGCGTCAGGGCGTGGACAGCCCTCAACGATCTCTTTCGCGCGGGGACCCCGCCGAATCCCCCTTTGAATGGTCGCTATGCCGGAGAGCTGGTGATGCTCGACATCGCCCCCGGCCTGACGCAACTGGTCAGCGCAATTGTCTCTGCGTGGCTGCCGTGGAAGGGAAAGACCTTCGACGCCTCGCAGTCCAAAGGCGCTAACATCTTCACGCGCGACGCGCGGCTGCTCGCTCACGTGTACTGGCCTCTCTATCGCGGTTACGTGGACGACGGCCCCGAGACTTACCGCGCCTTTGCCTTCCGCACCTATCTCGCGCCGGGGTTGGCCGACCCAGATCGCCAGCTGCTCAAGATAGATTACGACCTGCCCGAAAACCCGGCCCTCTCCATCCGCCGCGTCCTCGACGAGCTGGTGCAGGTCGCGGACGGCGTCTATCTGGGCAAGGCGCACGTGAAGTGGTGGTGGGGCACGTGGCAGCTCGTGGCCTACTTCTCACTCACCCAGAGCCTATCCTGAAATGAATGCAGCCAGCCCAATGCGGACCTTCAATCCGCGCCGAGTCGCCTATTACGAAAAAGAAAACTACGTCGCCTATTACCAAAAGCGCTGGCTGAGGCGGGAGTATAATCATCCCTCATGACCGTCTACAACGACGACCTCTCGCGCTACGTCACCGATCTCTTTACTCAACCCGATCCCGTTTTGCAGCAGGTTCTCGAGGCCCTCCCCCGGCGCGGGCTGCCGCCGATCGCCATCAAGCCGGAAGAGGGACGGTTCCTGCAAATTTTGGTGCGGGCGAGCGCAGCACGGACGGTGGTCGAGATCGGCACGCTGGGCGGGTACAGCGGCCTGTGGCTCGCGCGCGGCCTGCCCCCGGACGGGAGACTCGTCACGCTGGAGAAAGAGCCGGCGCACGCGGAAATCGCCCGCGAGCATTTTGCGCTGGCCGGGCTGGCGGAGCGCGTTGACCTCCGCGTGGGCGACGCGAAGCAGCTCCTGCCCCGGCTCGCCCCGGAGGGGCCGTTCGACTTCTGCTTCATGGACGCCGAGAAAACGGACTACGACCTGTATCTGGATTGGGCGTTGGTCAACGTCCGGCGCGGCGGCATCATCGCGGCGCACAACGCCTTCCGGCACGGCGACATCTTGAACCCGGGCGACCGCTCGCTCGACACCGAATGCATCCGGCGCTTCAACCAGCGCTTCGCGCGCGAGCCGCGCCTGCTCAGCACCATCTTCCCCGCCGGAGATGGGATGCTCGTGGGGATTGTGGAGTGGTGAAT
>Ga0184639_10001433_pt1 | contig 10296 bp, 6 predicted proteins | sample PLM31_170_b2_FD_133155 | JGI IMG/M metagenome (GOLD analysis project Ga0184639, IMG submission 133155) | Groundwater sediment microbial communities from an aquifer in East River, Colorado, USA - PLM3-1_170_b2 | ecosystem: Environmental > Terrestrial > Soil > Riparian zone | place: USA: East... | reverse complement strand
GTGGCACCGGGGCCACCCCGCTCGCTCGTCTTCTTCGTCGATGCGTCGATGGCAACGACGCAGGCGAAGGTCCAGGGCACGGCGTTTTTCCCTGGTTCCTCCAGCGTAACCGCCGCGACCGACAGTCTCTTCTTGATCCAGGCGCCCGTGGGTGTCGAGACGATCGAGACCGCGGCGCCCCCGCGCTTCGCGCTGGAGGCGAACCGGCCCAACCCGTTCAACCCGGCGACGACGATCCGATTCGGCGTGGAGAAGTCGGGGCCGGTCACGCTCCGCATCTATTCCGTGAAGGGCTCCCTCGTGCGGAGGTTGGTCGGCGCGTCGCTCCCGGCGGGCCTCCATGCGGTGCGCTGGGACGGACGCGACGACAGCGGCCGGGAACTCTCCTCCGGGATTTACCTCTACGAGCTTCAATCGGGCGGCCGCCGCGTCGCCCGGAAGATGAGCCTGCTTAAGTAGTACTCCCGCTTCCCCGCGCGCCGCCGCTCAAACCCCGTACGCCTCCGGATCCCACTTGAGCCCCAGCTCTGAGGGCGGGGCCATGTATCCGGCCAGCGCCGAAGAGGCGACCACGGCCGGGCTGGCGAGGTAGCCCTCGCCCCCGAGCCCCATTCGATTCTGCCAGTTGCGATTGAACGACGTGATGGCGCGCTCCCCCTTCGAGAGCGAGTCGGGCCCCTGGCCGAAACAGGGGCCGCACCAGGACTCGCGGATCTCGGCCCCGGCCCGCCGGAACACCGCGGCGATCGACTCGCCTTCGAGCCGCGGGTCCGGCGATTCGATCTGCCGCTTCACGGTGCCGCTCCCTGGAAAGACGATGAATTCGTAGCCCCCGCGGATCCGCTCGACGCCGATCCCGCGCGCGCCGCGGAGGACGAGCGCGGCTTGCAGCAGGTCGTCGTAACCGCCGTTGGTGCAGGAGCCGATCATCGCCTTCTGGAACGTGATCCGCTCCGTGGCCACCTCCTCCGCCGGGAAGGCGTTCCCCGGACTGAACGGTTTCGCGATCATCGGCGCGATGCCGGCGAGGTCGAGCGTCTCGTCGATCTCGTAATGCGCCCCCCCGCCCGGCGTCACGCGCGGATACCGGAGCGCGAACCCGCGGGAGCGGTACCACGCCTCGGTGATCTCGTCCTGCGCGAAGATGCCTCTCAACGCCTCCCCCTCCGCCATCATGTTCGCGATCGTGTTCCGGTACGGGATCGGGAGCTGGCGATCCCGGTCCACGAACTCGACCGACATCCCTTGCGACTGCTTGATTCCCCACCGCTGGAGGAGCTGGAGGACGATGTCCTTTCCGCTCACCCAGGGCCTGAGCTTGCCCTGGAGCACGACCCGGCGCTGCTTCGCGACGGTGACGTAGATGGTTCCCGTCGCCCATCCGAAGCCGAGCGTGGTGCTCCCCACGCCGATCCCTACAGCGCCGTAGGCGCCGTAGGCGCGGCTGTGTGAGTCGGCGCCCGGGTAGAAGCCGCCGGGATGGATCAGCCCCTGCTCGGGAAAATAGAAGTGGAAGATCCCGGTTCCGGGCGGCGCGTAGTAGGGCGCGCGGAGCCCGTGCCTCTCGGCGAACTCGCGGGAGATCGAGGTCTGCTTCTCGTCCGCCGCCTTTCCGGTGAACACGAAATGGTCGTTCGCGATCGCGGCCATGCGCGGCCGCGAGGCGGGATCGCCGACGATCTGCTGGAACGTGTGGATGGCGAAAGGCGCGGTCCCGTCCGAGGCCGGGAGCAGGTCCGCGTAGACTTGCAGTGTCGCGCCCGGCTTCACCTCCGCCCGCTTGTCCACTCGATGCGCCCAGAGGATCTGCTCGGTGGAGGTCATTCGGCTCGCCGTCGAGGCATCGGGGAACTCCACGGCCGGCTCGCGGCCGCGCGTCGCGGCGTACTCCCGCCGACCCATTGCGAGGATTCCGCCGCTTCCGCGGATCTCCTCCTCTTTGAGCGTGAGCGGTTTCGGCTCGTACGATTTTCCCCGGGTCACGTTCCGGAGCGCGCGGCTTTCGACGTCGAACTCCAGCTGGTCGCCGTCCCGCGCGTCCTCGACCGCCTCCACGCTTTGCACCACGTGGAGCCCCAGGTTGAGCGCGTTCCGCCGGAAGATGTCGCCCATGTTGGCGCCGCAGACGACCACCATTTCGAGGCCCGCCTCGTCCGCGATCCCCTTGAGACCCGCGGGGGACATTTCGCGGGAGGAGCCGATCGCGAAGCGGTCGCCCGCGATCAGGAAGGTCTCGCCGGAGTGGACGCGGGCTCGAAAGCCCGGCATCAAGTGGCGGAACGCCCCCGCCTTCCAGCGCTCGTCGAGCGTGGCGAGGCTCTCGGAGACGCAGTCATCCGCGGGCGTGATCTGATCGGTGTCGATCGCGTCGAGCTTCTTCCCGGGCCGCCTGGGATCCCAGAAGATCAGGGCGCGGCCGCGGATGGTCCTGGATGGGGCGAGGGTCGTCATACTTCGATTGTAGCGCGCCCCGCCGCGGCGGCGCTAGGCGCGCCCCACCGCCGCGACGCCGTGCCTACCGGCCGCGACGGATCCCCTCGAGCGCGCGCTCGAAGGCGCTCCGCACCGTGTCGAGCACCTCGCGCTGAAGCCCATCCTGAATGGCGGCTTCCGCGCGAGGAGACTTTAGTTTTTCCAGCGAGCCCGCGGCCGCGCTCCGCACACGGAACCACGGATCGCGCAGCAGCTCGAGGAGCCGGTTCTCGACGCGCTCTTCGAGGATTCCGAGCTTGCCGAGCGCCTTGGTGGCGGCCTCGCGTCCTTCGTTCCGGAAACGGGTCTGCGTGTGGTCGAGCAGAATCGGGACCGCCCGCGCGTCCTTGAGCCCCACCATGCCGTCGAAGATGAGATGGCGGAGCATGTCCCGGTGGCTCTCGCGGCCCAGCTCGGCCTGCAATGCCTCGAAGGCGCCCGGACGGCCGGCCTTCGCGATTCCGAGGAGCGCCACACCGACGTTGAACGGGGACGGATCCTCCGCCACGAATCGCTTGAGCCGCTTGACCGCCGTGTCGCCGCCGATCCGGGCCACCGCCCACGCGATGGCGCGACGGACCCGCGTGTGTTGCCCCGCGGCCAGCGGCGCGATCCGATCGGCGAGGCCGGAGACCCGCCCGCCGATCTCGCCGAGCGAGACCGCGGCAGCGACACGGACTCCCCAGAAGCGATCCCGGCGGAGCGCGCGGAGCAGCGACGCGACGACGCGCTCGTCCCGGTGCGTGGACAGCTCGCGCGCACAGCGGATCCGCTCGAGGATGAACGGGGAGCGGGAGAGCCCGTAGAGCAGCTCCTCGTCGGACCGCGGGAATTCCAGGAGCTTCAGCACGTCGTGCTCGGGATCGAGCGCCACGTAGCGCGGGCGCGCCGGGAGCGGAACGTGGATGGTCTCCTTCCGGCCGTGGAGGTCGACGGGAAGGCGGATCCGCTTCCCGGCGGTGACGATCTCGAGCGTCATCGGGAGCCGGAAGAGCGGGGTGAGGCCGTCCGTCTCCTGCACCTGCTCCACCGTGAGCAGGAGGCTCTTCGCGGTTTCATCCCAGAACCGGCTCACGCGGAGCTCAGGGTGGCCGCCGTGGTGGACCCACTGATCGAAGAACCAGGAGAGGTTTCTCCCGGTCTCCTCCTCGCAGGCGCGCCTCAGATCCGCCGTCTCGACCGGGCCGAACGCGTGCGCCTCGAGGTAACGCTTGAGCGAGCGGCGCCACGCCCCGTCGCCGAGGAGCGCCCGCAGCATGTGGACCACGCACGCGCCCTTCTCGTAGAGATGCCGGTCAAAGATGTCCGAGGGATACTTCCAGTTCGTCTCCACCAGACGGCGCCGGTAATCGTCGCCGTCCTCGGTCAGGTAGGAGCACATCTGCTCGAGCCGCGCGAAGTCGGCGTCGTCGCGTCCGCCGTCCGCCTCCCGATAGACGATCTCGGAGTAGGTCGCGAATCCCTCGTTCAGCCATCCCTCCGACCAGTCGCGGCACGTGACCAGGTCGCCCCACCATTGATGCGCCAACTCGTGCGAGATGAGCGAGTCGTAACCCTCCTCGAAGGAATCCTCGCCCGCTTGGAGCGCGCGTTCGAAGAGCGTGGTCGCGCTCGTGTTCTCCATGCCGCCGAACGTGAAATCGGCCACGGTGGTCTGCGCGTACTTCGGGTAGGGATATGGGTAGCCGAAAACTTTCGAGAAGGTGGCGATCATGTGGGGAGTTTTCCCGAAGAGGAGACGTCCTTCCGCTTCCTTCCCGCGGGGAACGTAGCCGAGCAGCCCCACCTTGCCCGCGCGATCCCTGAGCTCCGCGTACTTGCCGACCGCGAGCGAAATCAGGTAGGCCGGGTGGGGCGTGTCCTGGCGCCAGTGGTACGTGACGGTACGGGCTCGGGCGTTCCTCTTTCGCGAGATCAGCCTGCCGTTTCCGATCGCGCGGTAGCCGGCGGGCACCGTGGCGATCATCTCCAGTGTGGCGCGGCTCTCCGTGCTCTCGAGACAGGGGATCCAGTAATGGGTGTCGTCGGCCTGTCCCTGCGACCAACCAGCGAGGGGGCGGGCCGGCTCCGCCTCGGTGGGTCCGACGAAGAAGAACCCTTTACGCGGGGTCGTGGCGTAGGCGACCTCGAAGCTGGTCCGTTGCCCCGCGCCGAGCGGGCGCGGGAGCACCACGCGAAGCCTGTCGCCCTCCACGGTGTTCGCGAGGCGCCGGGTTCCCGCACGCACCGACTCGATCCGCATCTCCGCGGCGTCGAGGATCGCCTCCCTGAGGCCGTCCCGGAGCGATTCGACGGTGTAGGTCACGCGCCCGCGCAGCTCCGACCGTTCGAGATCGACGGTCAACTGCACCCGGTAGTGCCGGATGTGGAAATCGAGGTCGCGCCTGGGGGCCGCGGGGGCGTTCCAGGGCTTCCGTCCGGAGGGCGGGAACGGCTCGAACGGGGGCGTGTCGAGCGCCGCGCGGCGGCCAAGGAACATGGGATGATAGAACGGATCGGTGACCGGCATGCGCCCCCTCCAGAGCCTAGGAACATGCATCGTCGCCGACCGCGGCATCCTGTGTCAAGGCGGGCGATTCGGGCTGATTCGGGCTAGAATGGCATCATGGATTTCCCCACCGCGCTCGGCGCGATCGCCGGCGTGTTCCTCGATGCCTCGCTGGAGATCGTTCCCTTCTTCCTCTTGGCCATCCTCTTCGGCGCGGTCATCGAAGAGTTCGTTTCGGAGGGAACCATCACGCGTTTCCTGACCGGACGGCACCCCGCGACGATGCTCCTCGCGTCCACGACGGGCGCGCTGATCCCGCTCTGCACATGCGGCATGGTCCCTCTCGCGGTCGCGCTCCGGCGCCGCGGGAGCGACATGAAGCACACGTTCGCGTTTCTGACCGCGGGAGCGGCGGTGAGCGTGCCGGTGCTCGGGCTCACCTGGAAGGTGCTCGGTTTCGAGTGGATGGCGGCCCGGCTCCTCACGTCGGTGATCTTCGGGCTCCTGGTCGGATACGGGGCGATTGGCGTGTTGCGTCACGCGGCCGAGCGGTCGGCCGAGCCGGCGAAGGCTCCCCCGATCGCACCGGTCGCGCCGATCCCGAGACCGCGCGCGGTGTCCGTGCTCCGCCGATTCTGGGGACAGGTAATGGAATACCTCCCGTGGGTGATCGTGAGCCTCGCGCTCGCGGCCGTGGTGGACGTGATGGTGCCGCGGCACTGGATCCACGTCCTCTACGGTCAAAAGACCGCCTTGGGCTCCCTCCTCGCCTCGCTCACCGGACTGCCCTTCTACTTCTGCTCGGGCGCCGAGCTTCCTCTGGTGCAGCAGCTCTTGGCAAAAGGCATGGGCACGGGACCCGGGATCGCGATGCTCCTCGCGGTGCCGATCGTGAACATTCTGACCTTCGGCGTGGTCGCGCGCTGGATCGGACCGCGCGGGGCGTTCGGCTACCTCGCCCTCTGCGTCGCGGGGGCGACGGGGATCGGCGCGGTGTACGGGGCGTTCCTGCCTTGAGCGTGCGTTGCTTGGCGGATCGAGGGCCGCGCGCTATTTTTTTGGCGGCCGGCTCGGGCGTATCTCGACGCGGCTCGGGAGCGAGCGCGGATCGTGTCGGAGGAGATCGACCACGACCCGCGCCACGTCGCCCGCGGTGAGCTTCCACTCCTTCGCGGGATTGGGCGCGCCGCCGCCGAAATGGGTGTCCACGCTTCCCGGCATGACGTAGCTGACGCGGATCCCGTCGTAGCGGACTTCCTGCATTAACGCCTCGCTCAGCCCGTTCAAGGCGAACTTCGAGGCGTTGTAGGCGGTCCCGCCCGGAAAGGCATTCTTGCCCGCCAGGCTCGAAATATTGATGATGTATCCGCCTCCTCGCCTCCGCATCCGGGGGATCGCCGCACGGGAGCAGAGAAAGACCCCGGTGACGTTGGTTTCCAGCACGGCGTTCCACTCTTCGAGCGAGATTTCCTCGAGGTTCTTGTGGAGGCCCACCCCCGCGTTGTTGACCAGCACGTCCACGCCGCCGAACGTCTCCTCGGCCGCGCGGAAGAGAGCATCCACGTCGGACTCCGAGCGCACGTCGCAGGGGCGCGCGAGCACGCGGCCGGGGTGGGCGCGTTCGAGGCGCTTCCCTACGGAGGCGACCTCCTTCTCCGACCGCGCGGAGACCACGACCCTCGCCCCTTCCACGAGCAGCGCCTCCGCGATCGCGAGTCCGATCCCCTTCGTGCTCCCGGTCACCACCGCCGCCATCTCCTTGAAGCCCGATGCGTTCATTTCCCCTCCAAGCCAAGCCCGTCACGGAGCGCCGCGGCAAGCGCCGTCAATCGTCCCGTGAAGAAATGGTCCGCGCCCTCCACGAATCGCGTTTCCACGGGGCCGCGCGACCGGAGCCGTGCCGCGAGCGCCAGCACGCCCTCGCGGTTTCCGTACTTGTCCTGGTCGCCCTGTACGATCAGCATGGGCGCGGGCGGGCGGTCGAGGAAGTCGAATGTGCGTTCGTCGATGTTCCGGCTCACCGGCATCCCGAGCCCGATGAAGCGTTCCACGTGGCTGTCGGTGAGCGCCCACTTCGCGCTCACCCAGGACCCGAACGAGAATCCGGCGATCCAGAGCGCGCCCCGCCCCGTCCGCCCGCGCGCGAAGGCCGCCGCGGCCGCCACGTCGCCCACTTCCCCGTCCCACCCCGAGTACGACCCCGCGCTGGCCCCCACTCCCCTGAAGTTGAACCGGAGCGTCGGATGCCCCGCATCATCCAGAACCCGGTAAAAGGTGTGGATCACCTTGCTGTGCATGGACCCACGGTGCGCCGGATGGGGATGGCAGATCACGGCCGCGGCGAGGCCGAGGCCCGGATCGGCCCACAATCCCTCGAGAACCCCCTCGGGACCAGGGAATCGAACCGACGTGACCGTGCGGGGCGAATGGCTCAGGATAAGCTCCTGCGCGTGAGAACACGTTGAAGGCGGCCGAAATCGCGCGTTTCCGGGGCCGCAGTCTCTCCCTTATAATGAGTGGGTTCAAGTCCATTTACCGCATCGAGGAGGTCCGCGCGTGGCGCTTCGGGTCGACAATCTCACGCAGCACGGTCTCAACCGCACCGATCTCGTCGAGATCTACCGGCTCATGTTCCTCTCCCGGCGGCTCGACGACGAGGAGATCAAGCTCAAGAAGCAGAACTTGATCTACTTCCAGATCAGCGGTGCGGGCCACGAGGCGATCCTGGTCGCCGCCGGGAAGGCCCTCCGGAAAGGGTACGACTGGTTCTATCCGTACTACCGCGACCGCGCGCTCATGCTCGCGCTCGGAATGACGCCGCTCGAAATGCTCTACGAGGGGGTGGGGGCCGCGGACGACCCCAACTCGGGCGGCCGACAGATGCCCTGCCATTGGGGCTTGAAGCGCGCGAACGTCGTCTCCCAGTCGAGCCCCACCGGGACCCAGTTCCTCCAGGCGGTCGGCTGCGCCGAGGGGGGACGTCTCCTCGCGATCATGCGCGACGTCAAGGAGCGCCGCCCGTTCCACTCGGACGAGGTGGTCTACGTTTCCGCGGGCGATGGAACGACGAGCCAGGGGGAATTCTGGGAGGCGATCAACAGCGCGGCGACGAACGCGGCGCCGGTCCTCTTCCTGATCACCGACAATCAGTACGCGATCTCGGTGCCGGTCGAGGCGCAGACGCCGGGCGGAGACATCGGCCGCTGCATGGGATCGATCCCCGGACTCCGCGTCATGCGGGTGGACGGGACCGATCCCATCCAGTCCTACCGCGCCATGGTGGAGGCCGCTCAACACATCCGGGCGGGCAAGGGGCCGGTGCTCCTCCACGCGATGGTGATCCGGCCCTACGGGCACTCCATGTCGGACGACGAGCAATCCTACAAGCCGCCCCACGAGCGGGAGGAAGAGGCGCGACGGGACCCGATCCTGAATTACCCGAAGTTCCTGGTCCGCGAGGGACTAGCCACGGAAGAGGAGATCTCGAAGATCCAGGCAGATGTCGAGGCCGAGATCGCAGAAGCGGAAGCGAAGGCGCTCGCCGCTGCGAAGCCGAAGGCGGATACGATCCACGACCACCTCTACTCGCCCACCGTGGATCCCACGGGCGCCGCCTTCGACACCGCGCCCCGCTTCGAGGGGCAGCCCGAGACGATGGTCACCCTCATCAACCGCTGCCTGAAGGACGAGATGGCGCGCGACCCGCGCATCGTGCTCTTCGGCGAGGACGTGGCGGACGCGACCCGGGAGCAACACTTGAACACGGTCCCGGGAAAGGGCGGGGTCTTCAAGGTCACGTTCGGGTTACAAAAGCAGTTCGGCAAGCAGCGCGTCTTCAATTCGCCGCTCGCGGAAGCCAACATCGTCGGTCGCGCGATCGGCATGGCGACCCGGGGAGTGAAGCCGGTCGTCGAGATCCAGTTCTTCGACTACATCTGGCCGGCCATGATGCAGATCCGAAACGAGCTGACCATGCTCCGCTGGCGCTCGAACGGCGATTTCGCGTGCCCCATGGTGATCCGCGTCGCGATCGGCGGCTACCTCCAGGGCGGCTCGATCTACCACAGCCAGTCCGGCGAGAGCATCTTCGCCCACCATCCGGGACTTCGGATCGCATTCCCCTCGACGGCGGTGGACGCGAACGGCCTCCTGCGCACCGCGATCCGCTGCGACGATCCGGTGCTCTTCCTGGAGCACAAGCACATCTATCGGCAGCCGTACGCGAAGGGACCCTACCCCGGACCGGACTACATGATCCCGTTCGGCAAAGCGCGCGTAGCCCGGGAAGGCACGGGAGTCTCGGTCATCACATGGGGGGCGACGGTGAATCGCGCGCTGCTGGCGGCGCAGCGCCTGGAGCAGGAGGGGATCAGCGTGGAGGTGGTGGATCTCCGCACGATCCTCCCGTTCGACCGGGAGGCGATCGCCCGCACGGTCGAGAAGACCGCGCGCGTGCTCGTGCTCCACGAGGACGTGCTGACGGGCGGCTTCGGCGGGGAGATCGCGGCGGTGATCGCCGAGCACCATTTCGACGCTCTCGACGCGCCGGTGCGGCGAATCGGCGCCGCCGACACGCCCGTTGGCTACGCGCCGGATCTCGAATACGCGATCCTGCCTCAGGTGGACGGCATCACGGAGGCGATCCGAGCGTTGGCGAAGTACTAGCCGAGCACCACCTCGATCCGGTCACCGACCTGCCGCACCCTGCCCTCCTCGAGCAGCTTCTCCAGATGCGCCCGCAGCGTCTTTGCCGCCAGCTCGGGCGCGGCGTCCGGGGTGTCGCTGTACACCTGCATCCGGAGCGCCTCCTCCGTGAGCGGTCCCCGCTCGAGCGCGCGCAGCACCCTCCCCTCCCGCATACGCCGGTGCTCGAGGAGCGTCTCGATCATGCGGTCGACTCCCCGATGGGGCGGGCCGTGTCCCGGGATCAGGGTCAGGAGCCCCATCGATCGGATCCGCTCGAGCGAAGCGATGTAGGCGGGCAGGTTTCCGTCCGGCGGGGCGATGACCACCGTGCCGAGCCCCGAGACGAGATCGCCCGCGATCAGCGTTCGGGAGGTCTCCTCGTGGAAGGCGAGATGTGCGCGCGAGTGGCCGGGCGTCTCGACCACGCGGATCAGGCGCGGATGGCGGCCGTTCACCTCGACCGTATCGCCGTCCCACAGCTCGCGGTCGAGCTTCACCCGCTCGGAGGTGAGGGGATGGCCCCAGACCGGCGCGCCGTATTTCGCGCGCACGGCCTCCACGCCGCCGATGTGGTCGCGATGCTGATGCGTGAGGAGCAGGGCGCTCACGCGGCCCTGGGGTCCGAGCGCCGCGTCCACGACGGCGTAGAG
>Ga0184639_10001432_pt1 | contig 10298 bp, 4 predicted proteins | sample PLM31_170_b2_FD_133155 | JGI IMG/M metagenome (GOLD analysis project Ga0184639, IMG submission 133155) | Groundwater sediment microbial communities from an aquifer in East River, Colorado, USA - PLM3-1_170_b2 | ecosystem: Environmental > Terrestrial > Soil > Riparian zone | place: USA: East... | reverse complement strand
CGTTGCTCGATATCGGCATCGAGCTGGCGGATGCGCTGGACGCCGCCCACTCGCATGGAATTGTTCACCGGGACATCAAACCCTCCAACATCTTCATCACCTCCCGAGGCCACGCGAAGCTGATGGACTTCGGGCTCGCCTCGGCGATCGGTCGCCATCGTCCGGGAGCATCGCGCGTGTCTCCGATGGCCACGACGGAACCCGATGCGGAGCCGCTCACGAGCCCCGGAGTGGCGCTCGGAACGATCGCCTATATGTCCCCGGAGCAGGCGAGGGTCGAGTCGCTGGATGCGCGGACCGATCTCTTCAGTCTCGGAGCGGTGCTCTACGAGGCGGCCACGGGGAAGCGCGCGTTTCCCGGGGATGCGAGCGCCGTCGTGTTCGACGGCATCTTGAATCGGGAGCCGGCGCCGGTGCGTCATTCCAACGCGTCCATGCCACCCGCACTCGAGGCCGTCATCTCCAAGGCGCTCGAGAAGGATCGAGCGCTTCGGTATCAGTCGGCGGGTGAGCTTCGTGCGGATCTGAGGCGGGTCAAACGCGATCTGGAATCCGGCAAGGCTCGGATCACTGGAGGGAACGCCACCCGTGAGGACCGCAAGGGACGAACGGTCCGATGGAGGGTCGCTCTGACGGTCGCGTCCGCCGCGGCGATCGTCATCGCTGGGGTGGTCCTTTGGCCGCGCGTGGTTGTGTTAATGATGGGGCGCCCCGAACCGAAACTCCGTCAGATCGCGGTGCCGGCAACGGCCGAGCTCAACACCGGGGAGTTGATACCCGTGCTCTCTCCGGATGGCACGATGTTGGCGTATGCGGATCGAGGCACCCTTCGGCTCCAGCAGATCAAATCCGGCGAGCGGCGAACGTTCGGCATACCCGAGAGCACGTTGTGGTACACGGTGGATGCATCGTGGCACCCGGACGGGAAACGGCTGGTAAGTCTCGAACAGAACCGATCGTTTGCCCAGCAACCAGACTCTTCGCGCCTATCGCCTAGCCAGCGAAAAAATCTGACGATGCTACCTTTCGGCCATCGAGTAGTCCTGACCGACATCGTCACGAGCGCGCGGCAGGTGATTCTGAACTCGAAGCACTCCCTGGGCTGGCCCACCGTCTCGCCGGATGGCCGATACCTCGCCACTGTCCGCTGGTTCACAGCCCTTGATGATAGCCTTGACGGGATCTGGATCACGGATCTGACCAGCGGCAAGGAGTGGCTACTCGTCCATGGCGGGCCAGCTGATCTAATTATTTACCCTACTTGGTCTCCGGACAGCGACCGCCTTGCCTATATCGTGGATGGTTCCCCTACTACCGGCATCAGACTTGAAGCTAGCCACATGGATCGAACACATGCCGTACTCCTGAAGCCCGAGGAACTCCAGCTCTTTGGGTACGATGGCTCCTATGGACGCAATCTTGTCTGGCTGCCTGATTGGAGATTGGTCTACCCGTGGCGCCTGGGCATAGAATTCGAAGATGCCAAGATGGAGCTTCGATTCTTAAGGATGGACCGACGCCACCCGAACCCCAGGGAAGCGCCGCAACCGCTTTACGGAAATCCCGGACACAGGTTGGCATCACTCAGTTCATCCTCGGATGGAGCCATGCTCCTCTTCACGTCGACGCGGGCTCCTATACGGGCGCAGATCCTGGACCTCGATGGCCCTTCCGGACAAGTCGAGACGACGCCGGTCTCGAATTACGACTGGGATACTCGGTCTCCCGTCTGGTCGAGAAATGGCGAGCAGATCTACTTCGCCAAGTTTGAGAGGGAAGGTCTGGGGGACATCTATCGACGCGATCGCGTAACGGGTGAACAACAGTTGGTTCTGGCAACCGAGGTGGACGAGTATCCGATCTGCCTTACCCCCGACGGATCGGAGCTGTTGTGCGCCAAGGCAAATCTCCTGGTGGCGCTCCCAACGAATGGGGGGCCGGAGCGTGTCGTGAGCAACAACTGGGGAGACCCCCGCGATGGAGTTGCCGTGGTGTTCTGCTCAACGGCTCCCGGGAACCGATGCGTCCTGGTCCGACGCGCTGTTGGTGAAACAGTATTTCGTAGCTTGGACCCCGCGTCAGGCGAGGGCACGGAGCTATTCCGCCTGCCACATCGAGAAGGGCTCCCAATGGACCTCTCTTCAGACGGCAGGAGTCTTCTGATCGGGAACAGACACTCCGATACGCTCCAGATCCGCGACGCCGCTACGGGAGCGCTGCAACGCGCTATCAAAGTTCAAGGTTCCGGCATCTCGCAGATGGCCCGTTGGTCCGCGGACGGACGGTCCATCTTCGTATCCGGCATGCTGGGCAGCTCTACCTACTGGATCCGGCGTGTCTCTTTGTCGGGGCGGGCCGACTTGTTGTGGAGTAGCGCAGATACGTGGGCCGACGATCCAACACCCTCCCCAGACGGGAAGAAGCTCGCCTTTTACGCCTCGGAGTTGCGAGCCGAGGTTTGGGCGCTCGAGCTGCGTTGAAGTCCGGCACCTGTTCTCGAAGGCGGCTGATGTGGGCCCTGTTTCGATTGCACGCCTTGGCGGCAGTATGACCCGCGAGGGGCGGCCGCCATGGACCTTCGGCCAGCGGATCGCCTTCCGCTTCGTCTGCGCCTATTTGCTCCTCTACAACCTCCCGTTCCCCATTGGAATGATCCCGGGCACAGAGCGCATCGCCGAATTGTACGAAAAGCCGTGGGAGGCGCTCGCCATGTGGTTGGCGACCCATGTTTTTCGGATCGCTCAACCGCTCTTTGTCGGGGACAGCGGCAGCGGGGACCGGACCTACGACTACCTCCGCGTACTATGCACGCTGGTTCTAGCGACCGTGGTGATGGTCGCGTGGTCGATCCTCGATCGTCGCCGCGGAGACTACCGGGCGACGTATGGCGGGCTCCGGATCTACGTTCGTTACACCCTCGCCGCCACAATGCTGTCGTACGGAATGGTGAAGATTCTCAAGGCGCAGTTCCCATTTCCGGGTCCGGACGAGCTCCTCCAGAGCTACGGCGAGTCGTCGCCCATGCGGTTGCTCTGGAATTTCATGGGCTACTCGACGAGCTATACGGCATTCGCGGGAGCTTCGGAGGCCTTGGGCGGTTTGCTCCTATTCTCGAGGCGCACCACCACCCTCGGGGGGGAAGCCGGCCAGATCGTGGAGATGGAGTTGAATCGGGTGGCCCTCGCCGAGTGGCCGCTCGTCAGCCGCGGGTTCCGATGGATCAACGAGTTTCCGTACAATCGATGAGAACCGTGATGGACGCCCCCCAACAACGGCCGGTGCTCCTCTATGACGGCGCCTGCGGCTTCTGCAACACCACGATCCAGTTCGTCCTGAAACGCGACCGCCGTGGTACGCTCCGCTTCGCGCCGCTCTCGAGCCCGTATGCGGAACGGGCCTTGGCCGCGCACCCCGAGATTCGAAGGATCGATTCGATGGTTTGGCTCGAGCCGGCGGATGACCGCCCGCTCACGCGCTCGGCGGCGGGTCTGCGAGTCGCCGGCTACCTGGGAGGTCTCTGGCGACTGGCGCTCATCTTCTGGGTCGTGCCCCGGCCGATTCGGGACTGGGTATACGATCTCATGGCGCGGCACCGGCACCTGCTGATGGGAGGCTCCCCGCGCTGCGTCATTCCGCCGCCCGAGGCGAGGGATCGTTTCCTGGATACCGAGTGACCCGCGCCGAGCGGGGCGAGGATCTTGTAGGAACCGAGTGTGGTGCCTGCGGCTAGCATGGGCTCAGCACCTCCCTACTTCAGCCCTTCAACCAGGTAGAGCGCCGCCGAAGTCCTGAAGTAGGAGTATGCAAAGCTGCGACCATCGGGCGTGAGCACTGCGGCTTCGACACGGACATTCATAGAATCGGGCGGACTAAACGACCGCCAGGGGGATCTCCTCCCGGTCGCTACGTCGATCTTTGACACACTCATGCTGACCCCTTCATGCCCGACATAGAGCGATCGTCCATCCGATGCCCATTGGACGACTCCCTCACCTTCCTGGAGTTGGGTGACGAACCGTGCGCTGTCACCGCTGGTGGGACAAATGTAGAGCCGATTATCCCTCGACCGTCCCGCCACGAACTTGCCGTCCGGTGAGGCTCTCCATCCAGCGATGCCCTCGGGCGAGATAGCGCGGGGCAACCCGCCCCGGAGATCCTGGATGTATGTTCGCTGCGCGTGGCCCGCTTCCGATCCGGCGAAGACGATGCTCGTTCCATCGGGCAGCCATCCTGCATCGTAGTAGTTCTCGATCCGCCCACGAGTAAACGACGTCGAATCCCCGGCTCCCGTTGGAAGGAGGATCAGTCGCTGCGGCGGGCCGAAGTGGAGTGCCAAGGCCCACGCTCCGTCCGGCGATAGGGAACAGGGGCGGCCTTCGCCCAATCTCACGGGTGGCGAGCCATCCATTCCTCGCAGACAGACCGCATAGAGGTTGCCTCCGTAGATTCCTGACTCCCCGAAGAGCAATGTTTCACCGTCGCCAGAGATGTCTGCGACGTAGGGGAAATCGAACCACCCCAGCTCGCGTTCCTCCTCGAGTGGCGACCTCCGCCCGCGGATGCCCACCTGTAGGGTGATGTCCTGGAGGAGCACCTGTCCGTTCGGTCCGATGTCCGTTAGAAACATCATACCCGGGACACGGGTCACGACACGCTCCCGTCCGCTCGGAGAGATGGCTCTGAGCTCGGTCATCGCCCCATCCTTGCTGGCAGTGAACCAGACCTCACGATCATCCGGGGTCCACGCTAAGCCGATCACGTAGTTCCACTCTTCCTTGGTGCGGGAGACCACGCGACCCGTCGTGTCCAGAATCACCGCGCTGCCTCGCGAGTCCATGTGAAGCGGGTGCTCGATGATGGCGATGCTCTCACCGTCATGTGAGAGACGAACGCCCGCAATCCCTCCGGCGGTCTCGTAGAGAACGCGTCCGGGAGGCATCTCGAGCCGCTCCTTCCCTCCAACGCGACGAACGACTGCGAGTGTCTTCCCGTCGGGCGACCAGTCGCAGCTCCAGACATCCTCGAGGATGCGGCGGGGCGCGCCCCCCGAGATCGGCACCTCCGCGAGCGTGCCCACCACGTTCTCCCGTTGACCCAGCAGAACGGCCATTCTTCCGTCCTTTGAGATGGAAAGTAGCTTGGTTTCTGTGAGCCCCAGGGCGCGCGAGGTCGGGAATCCGAGACGGGTTTCGAAGACCTCCTGTGGGCGGCCGTCCCACGCCGCCGAATAGAAGACCGTCTTGCCGTCAGGAGAAAAGCGCGCCTCGCCGATTATCCCCCGCTGGAAAGTGAGCCGGCTGTACGTGAGCCGAGAGGCGTCAGTCGGTCGATTGCTCTGTGCGATGAGGAAGGTGATGGCCGCGGCCAGGAGCGCGCTTGCCAAGGCACTCGCCAAGACGAGATGCCACCCGAACCGCCTTCTCGCCGAGGCGCCAATGCCCGCCGCGACCGGGATCGCCCCCGAGGCGCTTCCGCTCACCCCCTCCAGGTCGAACGCCAGATCGCGCGCCGACTGGAGCCGATCCTCCGGGCTCTTCTCCAGGCACCGCTTCACGACGCGTTCCAGTGCCAGCGGCGTCAACGGCTGAAGCTCCGTCATCGACCGCGGCTCCACCTTCAGCACCGCCGCGATCAGGCTCGCCTGGCTCTTCCCCTCGAACGCCCGAGCCCCCGTCGCCATCTCGTACAGCACGCACCCCAGCGCCCAAATGTCCGACCGAGCGTCCGCTTCCTTCCCCTCGAGCTGCTCCGGCGCCATGTACTGAAGCGTCCCGACGATCGTCCCCTCCGCCGTCAGCGACCGGCTCATCGTCGGCGACACGGCAGTGGCGCCCGCCTCCTGGATCGGCGCGCTGGTGCGTGCGAGCCCGAAGTCCATCAGCTTGGCTCCGGATTTCGTCAGCATCACGTTCCCGGGTTTGAGATCCCGGTGCACTACCCCGTCCCGATGCGCGCGGTCCAGCGCATCGGCGATCTGCGCGCCGAGGCGAAGCACCTCCGACGTCGACAACGGACCCTTCTCGAGCCGCTGGGCGAGTGTCTCGCCCTCCACTAGCTCCATCACCAGGTAGTCCACGCCGTCCTGGTGGCCGACGTCGTGGAGCGTGCAGATGTGAGGGTGATTGAGTTGCGAGATGGTCCGGGCTTCCCGTTCGAATCGGGCTCGGACTTCGGGAGTCGCGGACAAGTGCGGTGGCAGCACCTTGATCGCGACGTCGCGTCCCAGGCGCGCGTCGTGCGCGCGGTAGACTTCGCCCATTCCTCCGGCGCCAATGTTCTCGACGATGCGATAGTGGGAGAGCGTCTTGCCGATCAGGGCGCCCATTCCATCTCTCGGGGTGGGGACGGGACGCACGGACTACGACGATCACGCAGGTGCGCGTGAGGAGTACCGATTGAGGAGGCCTGGCTCATGGCCATCTCCAGCCTAAGGGTACTTTCGGACTGCGCACATGGGGAGGATAGATGCTAGCAGGTCCCGGCCGCCGGAACCAGGGGACCCTCAAGAAGGGTGACCCTCAAGAAGGTGACCCTCAAGAAGGCCCTAGGGGCCGCTTCATTGACTTAACCCCGTCTCAATCGTTACCATGCAATCGGTTCGATGACGAATCTCTCCCGCCCGTATTGCGCTCAGGGGGTGCCCCGGTGAGTCAGTACCGCGTTATCGAGCCGATCGGGCAAGGCGGCATGGGCGTCGTCTACCGCGCCGAGGACACGCGCCTGGGCCGGATGGTCGCTCTGAAGTTTCTCTCCCCCGAGCTGGGCCAGGATCCCACCGCGCTCCAACGCTTCCAGCGCGAGGCCCGCGCCGCCTCAGGCCTCAACCATCCCAACATCTGCGTCATCCACGATATCGGCGAGGACGAAGGGCGACCGTTCATCGCCATGGAACTGGTCGACGGGGAGACGCTGGGAGATCGGCTCCGCGGGAAGCCGCTCCCTCTGGAGATGCTGCTCGATATCGGCATCGAGCTGGCGGATGCCCTGGACGCCGCCCACTCGCATGGGATCGTTCACCGGGACATCAAGCCCTCGAACATCTTTATCACCTCCCGCGGCCACGCGAAGCTGATGGACTTCGGGCTCGCCTCGGCGATCGGTCGCCATCGTGCCGGAGCCACGCGTGTATCTCCGATGGCCACGACGGAGCCCGATGCGGAGCCGCTCACGAGCCCCGGAGTAGCGCTCGGAACTGTCGCCTATATGTCCCCGGAGCAGGCGAGGGTCGAGTCGCTGGATGCGCGGACCGATCTCTTCAGCCTCGGGGCGGTGCTCTACGAGGCGGCCACGGGGAAGCGCGCGTTTCCCGGGGATGCGAGTGCCGTCATCTTCGATGGCATCTTGAACCGCGAGCCGGCGCCGGTGCGCGATCTCAACGCATCCATTCCACCCGCGCTCGAGGCTGTCATCTCCAAGGCGCTCGAAAAGGACCAGCAGCTTCGCTATCAGACGGCGGCAGATATTCGAACGGACTTGAAGCGGGTCAAGCGCGACCTGGAGTCCGGCAAGGCTCGCATCACCGCCCGGGAGGGACCCATTGCGTCGCGCAAGCGTCGAACGGTCCGATGGACGGTTCTGACGACCGCGGCCGCCGCGGCGATCGTCGTCGCGGCCGTGTTCCTTGGCCCGGGGCTGATTGCGCGGATTAAGGATCGCGCCGAGCCGTCACTCCGCCGCATCGCGGTGCCGGCAACGACCGAATTCAACACCGGGGAGCTGGTACCCGTGCTTTCTCCGGATGCAACGATGTTGGCGTACGCGGAGCGAGGCTCCCTTCGGCTCCAGCAGATCGAATCCGGCGAGCGTCGCACCTTCGACACACCGGAGAGCACGCTGTGGTACACGGTAGAGGCTACGTGGCACCCGGATGGGAGACGGCTGGTTAGCCTCGAACTGGACCGATCGGTTCCCCCGCAACCGGACCTAGAGGGGCTGCCGTTCGGCCATCGAGTAGTCCTGACGGACATCGTCACCACCGCGCGGCAGGTGGCCCTGAACTCGAAGCAATCCCTGACCTGGCCCACGGTGTCTCCCGATGGCCACTACCTCGCCACCGTCCGCCGGTTCACACCCCTCGATGATGGCGTTGACGGGATTTGGATCACGGAGATGACCAGCGGCAAGGAGCGGCTACTTGTCCATGGCGGAGCGGAGGAACTAATTCACTCCCTTGCTTGGTCCCCGGACAGCAACCGCCTTGCCTATCTCGTGTCTGGTTCCCTCACTACCGGCGGTAGACTTGAAGCCAGCCACATAGATAGCTTACGTGTCGTCCTCCTTAAGGACGAGAAAGGCCGGCAATTTGGGTACTCGGGCAACTATGGACGCACCCTTGTCTGGTTGCCTGATTGGAGATTGGTCTACCCGTGGCACCCGGGCCCAGGATTCGAATATACCCAGATGGAGCTTCGATTTTTGAGGATGGATCGGAGCCGCCCGAACCCGAAGGGAGCTCCTCAACCGCTCTACGGGAATCCCGGACACCACTTGGTAGCACTCAGTTCATCGTCGGATGGAGCCATGCTCCTCTTCACGTCGTTGCGTGCCCCTATACGGGCACAGATCCTGGACCTCGCTGGTCGCTCCGGGAAAGCAGAGACGACGCCGGTCTCGGATTACGATTGGGATACTCGGAACCCAGTCTGGTCGAGGAATGGCGAGCAGCTCTACTTTGGCAAGTCAGTGGGTGGCCTGTCCGACATCTATCGACGCGACCTCATTACGGGGGGGCAACAGTCAGTTCTGGCTACGGAGGCCAACGAGTCCCCTCTGTGCCTCACCCCCGACGGATCGGAACTGTTGTGCGCCAAGGATAGTCTCCTGGTGGCGCTCCCCACGAATGGGGGACCGCCACGAGTCGTGATTGACCTACGGGAGGCCCGGGCGGGCGTTCTCGGAATAGAAACTCGGGTGTACTGCGCCACGGCTCCCGGGAACGGATGCTTTACAGTTCGCCAATCCGGCGGTGAGGCAGTGTTTCGTAGCATGGACCCGGCATCGGGAGAGGGCAGGGATGTATTCCGCCTTCCATTTGAGGGAGACCTCTTCGGGGACATCTCTCCTGACGGCATGAGGTTCGTGATTGGGGAAATGGGCTCCGACACACTCCGGGTCCTCGATGCGGCTACGGGTGCGCTGCTGCGCACGATCAAAGTCCCAGGTTCAGGCAACGTGTTTGGGGCCCGCTGGTCCACGGACGGACGATTCATCTTCGTGTCCGGCCAGGAGGGGAGTCCGAGCTACTGGATCCGACGTGTCTCCTTGTCGGGCCAGGCTGACTTGGTGTGGAGTAGCGAAGACACCTGGGCGGGTAATCCGAGTCCCTCCCCAGACGGGAAGCGGCTAGCCTTCGGAACCAGGGAAATCCGAGCCGAGGCATGGGCGCTTGACCTGCGCTGAAGCCCGGCACCCGTTCTCCGAAATGGGCCATCCGTGAAGCAGTACGGCGTTATCGAGCGGTAGCGCCAGCGGCGATGCCCAGGCCGGCGCCTCGATTCATCGGCTTGATGACTTTTCCGACTCGCCGACGAGCCTCCTCGCCAGCGCGCGGCGGCTTGCGGGGGTGTTGTCGAACGTGGCGAGCACGGTGCGCACCTCGGGCCACGCGTCCGTGACGTGCGGGTTGAGGGACGCGACGGTGAGCGTCTCGGGGAAACGGCGGAGCCAGGCCCGTGCGATCGCTTCCTGATCGGCGGGCAGCGCGGCGCGCGACGCGACCGTGAGGAGCGCGCTCCCCTCGATCCGCTTCGGCCAGCCGGACGGGTCGGGCGCGTGGTCCCGCACGTTGAGGCCGCGGGCCATGAGCAGGCTCGCGATCGGCTCGCGCGTCTCCGGGCGGTTCACCTCGAGGATTTCCACGGGACTCTTGAGCGGAACGCTGCCTGCTCCCTGGCGGAGCACGCGGAAGGCTCCGGTGGCGATCCGCTCCAGCTCGTCGGTGGGGATGAGGTCCCGCGCCTCCCGCTCCAGCGCGGTACTCCAATCGCGGGGCCTCGCAGCGCCTCCGGCGCGGAGCTTTCGGATGCGCTCGAGCGAAGCGGCGATCCGCTCCGGCGCGAGTCGCCCCGACCCGAGCGCCTCCCGCAACGCCGCGAGTGCTTCGTCGGGCCCCGGCGTAAGCTTGGAATAGAGGAGAAGGTCGCACCCTGCCTCAATCGCCTGGACCGCGACCTCGCCGTAGGAGCCTCGCGACGTGGCGCCTGCCATCTCGAGCGCGTCGGTAATCACGACGCCCTTGAATCCCATGCGGCCGCGCAGCACGCCCGTCACGATCTCGGGTGAGAGGCTCGCCGGACGCT
>Ga0184639_10001431_pt1 | contig 10299 bp, 11 predicted proteins | sample PLM31_170_b2_FD_133155 | JGI IMG/M metagenome (GOLD analysis project Ga0184639, IMG submission 133155) | Groundwater sediment microbial communities from an aquifer in East River, Colorado, USA - PLM3-1_170_b2 | ecosystem: Environmental > Terrestrial > Soil > Riparian zone | place: USA: East... | reverse complement strand
CAACAAAATGCCGATGAGCAGTGCCGCCTGCGGCTCGGGCAGGATCGCGGCGATGGTATCGCGCGCGCGATCCTTGAGATCGAACAGAGCAGCGAGGATCGGGCTGCCCTGATCGCGCGCCAACCGCTCGATGCGCGGTCGATCGATGATCGAATGTACACCCTTGCCGGCCAGATAGTCCCGGTAGTAGCAATCACAATTCACAACATGGTTTCGCGCTTACGGCTCGCCTTGTCCTCCGTCAGAACATTGCCACTGAATAGCAGCCTCACAATAGCTTAGATGCCCAGCGACATCGCTGGGCATTTTGACTTTTCTGATGTCACGTATAAACTTCATAGTTGTGCGTTGGTCAGAGCACTTGATTCCGGGGAATACGCATTCAGGCAGCTTGAGCGAAGAGGCCTCCATGTTGATGAACATAGCCCCTCCTTTACCCGGAGAATGTACATACCCCGGAACATTTGGCAATTTCTGCCATCGACCGGGAATACCCGAACAAGGTGGGCGATGTTTTCTGCACAGCGGTCTGCCAAAGACTAGAGAACAGATCGTCGAAAATCGGCTTTTAGAGGGCGTGGTCATCAGGGATATGGATTTGACCGACCTAGATTTGCATAGGGCATGGATGCGAGGATTTACCGCTATTCGTTGTGATTTCAGCCGCTCAAATCTGGAAAGTGCTATGATGCAAGGCGCAACCTTTGACGGCTGCAACTTCATTCAGGCGAACCTCCGCAATATAAATGCACTGGGAGCCCGTTTCACCAATTGCATCTTGTTTGGAGCCGATCTCACGGAGGCCAATCTTCTGTCAGCGAACTTGACAAACTCATCATTCCAAGATGCGAATATGCAAGGTGCCAGCCTCAGCTTCGGTGGGGTAATCATCTACCCTGGTATGGGCAATCCAAAGCAGTACTATACCCAAATTACTGGTGTGGATTTCGACGGTGCAGACTTCACAAACATCAACTTAGATCCAATCTACAAGAATGAGCCAAACATGCAGGAACCGTTAAGGCGCGTATGGCTTCGCAAAGTTAAGGAACAACTCGAACGCGCGACCTCCCACCCACAATCCAACGCAGAAAAGAAGGAATCTTTGGAAATGCTAGCGGAAAGCATACTGGAAAGGATTCCTGGGCTGGAAGTGCACGCGAGAGATAAAAGACTCACTACGAGCGAAGTCGACCGGATTGTAAAAAACCGTAGCCTTACTCTAGCAACATCAGGACTAGGCGGCCCGATCTTCGTTGAGTGTCGAAATGTCGAAAAACCAGTAGATGCAAAGAGTGTCAGGGACTTCGCTGGCAAGCTACCACCCGACGGTGTCGGCATTGTCATTACTACTAATCGGTTAACTGAAGATGCAGAACGCGAAATGAAGATTCAGATTCAACAGAATGTGAACAGACGTGTCCGGCTACTGTTTTGGGATTCATCTGATCTAGAAAAGATCGCAAATGGCGAGGTGACTCCCGAGGATTCGTTCATCGAACGGTACTACTATGTGCTAAGTCTCTAGCAGTTTGGAGTAAACTTTGGTCCTGCCGTATGAGTCCAGAGTAGCCCAAGCAGCGTCCACTCACCCATCGGACGTGTCCGAATGAAAAGTCGGTACGTTGGGAGAACAACATGATGATGGTAGATCTCGGAAATGCTAAAGAGTTAGCAACCATCGCCCGCGAAGTGGGGGCGGAAGTTCTAGAGGGTGACCTAAGTTATCCGTCTGAGTCAGGCGGCTGGCAACTGGGGGATGTAGACCTGAGCGAGTATCTTGCCCAGTATCGCAACCATCGGCTAGTCCTCATACTGGTTCCGACTGGTGAGGCGCAGACGAAGCCCATTGTGTGCGGCATCTGTGGCTTTGTGATGACTGAGTTGCAAAATTGCTCTCGCTGCAAACTCATAACTCAGGAGGCAGCACGAGCGCTTGAGGCACGGCAGAGAGAGCAAGATCAACTCTTTGAGGAAATCCGCGCGTTTCTCAATAGAGAGCAGGATGAAACTCCGTAAGAGTAATGCAGTGAAAGGGGTTATTTACTGAACAGGCGTCGGTAGAATGCTTCGCTGCGGGCGCGTTCTTCTGTGGTGAGGATGCCTTTCTCAACCATCTCATCAAGGTGTGCCAGTACTTCGTCAAGGGTATCGCTGCCATCCGAGGTGAAAGCAAGTCCCCAACTATGCGGGGTAAAGTCATCGGGAGGCTCGCCAACGGCCCATTCGCGCCAGACGTAGAGCTGGCCGTCATCATCGATGCCCTCAAGCACGCGCACGACATTGCCGAAATATCCATGCTCATTCTCAAAATCCTCGGACCAACCTGAATTGGGGAGCTGACGCATGCGTACCTCTGGATAATCTGGACCATCAAGATCCTCGTCGTTCACTTCCCACCGTGCCGGTCCGACCGTGCCCAGTTGTTGACACGACTGAATGGCCGCTTCCACCGCTGAAATCCAATCGAAGGTCGTCAGCAATCTAACCACAACGGCCTTGAGTTCATCATCGTTAAGGTCTCGGCCAATCTCTTCTTGAGCAGCAAATTGTACATCGTCTCTGGTGAGGGTGAAGAGAAGCTCTGCGTCTGTTTCAGGCTCTGGGAATAATGGTCTGCCGTCAGGCTCAAAAATGCTGCCCGGGCTGGTGATCAGCTTGCCGAACTCACGAAACTCCTCACCATTAGCCAAGCTCACCTCATCCCAGATGATTTTGTGTTTCTCTGCGGCATGAGCGAGGGGGGAGTATAAGTCTCCACTGGAATCGTCAGCGAGAGACAAGTGACGCACGCACAGTATCAGCCGGTCAGGAGTGTTTTCCAAGTCCATTGCCTCAGAGAGCCACCAGTAGGCGACCGGGTGTCCTAATCGGTTCACCTGGTCAATAAAGACGACAATATCACGCCGGTGTGTCTTAGCGTTGTCGAAGATGAAAGCAGTGTGGTGATAGTGAGGGTCTACAATCTCCTTCGCTGGCCGCTCACCTGCGCCAGCGTAAAGGAACTGTTCAGGGGTTGCCATTCGGTCATGGTAGCAGATGCGGAGATGAAATTCAAAAGGGTAAGGCCAGCAAAGTAATGCTCCATCGGTATGATAATACGTTACTTTATCCACCTACCACTTATCAGCGCCGCTTCCGAACCAGGCACGTCTTTTATAAACACCACATCCAGCATTCTCCGCTCCTCGTTGTCGTATCGTACCAACACGTGGCTGGGGTGGGCGTCCTTGACGCGGAACAACTCAGGGCTGTGGCCCCAAATCTCGAGAGTATCGTCACTTACCTGCTCAACGCGATACTTGCCCCAGTCGCTTGCTTCTCGGAAGCCTTGATCACAGGTCGCATAAAACGGCAGCCACAGGTCGCCACAGACACGGACGGCCAGGTCTGACGGTTTGCCGCTTATGGGACAGGCCAAGCGCGAGGGAAAGAGAATCATCAATTCCTCAGCACCTTTGATGGGGTTCATCATCCACACGATGCCGTCGAAATAAAAGAGCCCGTTGACGGACTCTTCCGGGGCTGAGGAGCGGTATGCGGTTTCGACAGGTGGCATACAGCCTACTGCGCGGGGTGTAAGAGTTCTACCTTCTCTTTCAGGTCGTCAAATTCCTTTTTCGTGGGTGTGCTCGTGGCGATCTTCCCAAGCGCCGCCATGATTTCATTCCGATGTTTACCCATCCGCCGCTTTAAGCTGCGCTCCATGGTCAGCATTTTCGCTTCAACTCTCTGAACGTCAGCCTTCGTCGCTAGACCTCTCGCCGTAATCTCCTCACTCACAATCTGACGGACATCTTCTTTGGTCGGTAAGTCTTTCAGGGCTTCAATGAGGTCTTTCCTGGTGAGAGGTTTTTCATTTGCCATATAGGTGCATCATAGCATACTGATCGACGCAAAATCCAGTGGCAACGTGCGGTGAGAGAAAGAGCACTCAGCCGGTTGTGATGTCGGAGTCGGCACTGACGCTCTTCTCGGTCGCTGCTGCATCCACTGGTTGAGCATTGATTGCAGAAGCAATCATCTGCGCGGTTCTCAGTTGCGCTTCCACTTCTTCCTTGTTCCAGTACATCGCGCCAAGGGTCATAGCGATAACGTCGTCTTCCAGGTAGATGTAGTGGCGGGTTATGCCTTCGAGATTCGTGACCGTTTCAACGGTTGCCGTGGCGACCCCTGGTTTCTCTGGCGAGCGGCTTGGCACTCCGCTCTGATCAAACAGCTGGTGCGTTTGCCGTTCCGCCTCCCGCTGTGCATCGCGCTCTTTCTCTTCCGATGTTCGCGAGTCCTCGGGTACCAGTGCCAGTCTCGTCCAGGGCGATAGTGGAATGAGCGGTTTCGCCTTTACTCCGAACTGAGCCACCTCGCGCGCTGAGAACAACTCGGCTTGGTGTGGCTGCGCCAGGTTTCGGTCGAACTGCCTCTGCCGCTGTGAGCGCGTATCGACCACTGCGCCGGTGAACATGTCATGCTGGAGCGGAACTTCGGGGGAGGGCATGAGGGCAGCGTAGCAAACGGTGGCTCACTGCGTCAACGGAAAAATTCAATCACCTCAGATCGACTTGCTCCACCACCGAGGATAAGCTAGACTCGGCGCATACCCAAGACGGCTCAAAAAGTCGGCATAGCCTTCCGCAAAGGTTGGCTCGTGGGGTTGGGTAAAAAGCTTCGCCACACTCATATCCTGTTCCACCGTTTGCCAGATTGCAGACAGCTCAGCTTGCCAGTTGGCCTCGCTTCTCCTGGTCTCGTAGAGGTAGCACTCCCACAGCACGCCAAAGGTGTGGCCGAACCACGCCTGAGCTTGACCGAAAGGTTGCAGTTGAATCTTGAGGTTACCTATCCTTTCCACTCGGCCTGTCCCGGTACGCTCATCCCAGGCAGCGATGACGCTAGGCATAGGCCAGGGCTGAAAGAACTTGTAGAGCCGGTAGGTAGTCAGCGTCACATTGATCTCGGGGGTCAGACCATAAAACTGGTGGCGGCGAGGCGCCTCCTGGCTCGGTGGCATGGCGGCGATATAGAGAGGTGTGTCTCCTCGGCTCATGTGTTGGACCAGCTCCCATTCATCGGGAAAACTTACCAGGAACTCTGAGGCCGCAGGATAGTCAATGGTCGCAGCTGTGATTAGTTTTCGTCGCGGTTCTTTTTCCATAAGCTACTTTCCTCATCTGCTTGGTTGGCGCGGCTTTATCTGAACTCGATAAGAACTAACACGGTCTTTGGGCTTGAGCAGCACCACCACGAACTCCCAGTCAGGGTCATACTCCCGCACCATCCGCTTCACATCCTCGTCTTTTCGCCGTTCAAGCATTGCCTGGGCAAAGTAGCCAAATGGGTTCCCCTCTCCTGTTGGCCGCGACGTGGTGTCAACTACGATTGCTCCCCGCCCCTGCTTCACATATGCTGCTGTTGCTGCGGGCCAGAACACATGGAAGTTCTCTCCTATCCATTCAAGGTCACGCTGACGCTCACGACGTGCCCAGCCAGGAGGGCGCCGTTTCTCCGGTGTTATTATTATCGTATAGCAAATCGTCGATCTCCTTTCAACACCGACAGCCATAGCAGCAGATACGGACGAGAGACGTGAAGAGCGAGAAGCGCCTGCCTCTGCATTCCTTGCGCCCCCGAGCGGCAGTCGGTGCGAACTACAGCGGGAACTGCCGCTGGAACTCTGCTTTCGCCCGGTCGAAATCGCGCTCGGACGCCGGAAGGGTGTCCCAGTAGTGGGCGGCCTGTCGGATCAGCGCAGCGAGGTTTCGGCGCATGCGAGATGGGTGGTTGAGCTCCTTGGTGTAGCGGTACGTGAAATCCTCGCCGAAGAAGTCAAACGGAAGCATGCGCTGGGAGGCGAGACTCTCCAGATATTCGCGCTGCTCCTCGTCACCCACGTTGAGGAACGTTTCCACGAGAAACGGGTGGTCCGGGTCATCGAGGATGAGCAGGCGAAGCCGAATGACGGGAGCGGAGGGGAGCTGGTACAGTTCCCAGCCGTACAGCACCTGTGTTCCGTGGAAGGACTCGATGTCGGCCTCGCTGGCGTGGGTGACGAACGCAATGGTGTCGCCATGGCGGGCGGCGAAACAGCCAGCTCCCAGGTTGGCAAAGACCGCGCGCATCTCCTGCGGCAGCTCGAGGTGGAAGCGGCTGTGCCAGGTGTGGGTCTCGGCATCCCAGGTGAGACGGAAGCAGGGGAGGGGAGGCTGGTCCAGCAAGGGCAGCAGCGCGCGCTGGATAGCCGAGGATTTCTCACCGGCAAACTGACGTAGAAGCGGCTCGTTCTCCTCACCTATCAGCATTTCGCAGAGGATCCCCCGCTGGCCGGTTGCGGTCATGGGACGAAGCTCGTACCTGCCGAAGGTGGCTTTGACGCTCGCCAGCCAGGCCGGATCGACCCGCACCGGGCGGTCAACCAGCAGCAGGCCCACGAGGCGGTTCCGCTTACCATCTTCCACCACGAGTCCGTAGCCGGAGAAGACATCTTCCGTTCCCGGATGCCAGAGGTAGTAGAGATCACCTCGTTGCGGTGCTTCTCGTGCCTCCCGGTCTGGTGTCGGCTGCTCACCTCCACCGATGGGACGGAGTTGCTCGGGAGTTGTCACATGACCTATGGTAGCAAACGCGGAGGAGAGATTCAAAAGGGCGATGCCGGGTGCGGTGCCCTCAGAGCGGTGCAAGGAGGCCCTTGAAGTCTTGAGGCGCGGTCAGGACTCCGGCTCTGGCATATGCCCGTCGGCTGCTCGGCCGACATTGCCCGCCTGTTGACACGTCCAAATAGTGAACTCGATGGGATCCATCCAGTTGATCACACCCGGCAGTTCTGCGGCAACTGCGGCCATCTCAGCGTCGCTTAACGCTCGGCCGAGCATTCCCTGAGCGATGAGTTGTACGTCCGATCGGGTGAGGGTATAGAGCGCGTCGGCGTCCACCACTTTTTCTATGTGGAAGAGTGGTGTTCCATCGGGTTCAGCAATGTTCTCTGGGGCGTCGATAACCTTGCCGTATGTGCTATAGTCATCGAGGGCTGCCGCTTCAAAGTCGTCCCACGCCACCTGGTGCTTGGCCGCCGCCTGCCGGAGTAGGCCGTGCATCTCAACCGCTTTGCCCAGTGACGGGTGGTGCACGCAGATAATCAGGCGGTCGAATGCGCCTTTGAGGTTGGTGGTCGCAGAGGCCCACCAGTAGCGGACGGGACACTCGAATCGGTGCGCTTGATCGACAAGCACGGCCACGTCACGCCCGCGCAGGGCGGCGTACTCGAATACGTAGGCGGCGTAGAAGTGGCGGGGATCTAAGGTTTCTCCGGCTGGTTGCTCGCCTAGCCCTCCAGTCGAAACACGTTGCTCAGGAGTTGGCATATAATAGGGATGGTAGCAAACGGAGAACGGAAAATCCAGGAGGCTGCCTGATGGACACCCGCCAGCCGTTAGGAAGAGGGTGAATCTGGTATGAGGAGAAATGAATGCCATAGACGTACATGTATTTCGAGTCTCAAGAATATCCTCTTTGCCATAGCTATCAAGGCTACCTAACTTTACTATGGGTTTGGGTAAGGAGTGTTATAGCTCCTCCAGCCTCATTCCCACGTCTTAAAAGCGCTGTTGTGCGATGTCTCCTTCTGGCTCGTTCATCAGATTTCCAATCAGCAAAATGCGAGCGCGAGGATTTGGCTGCGCTGGTTGCACAGGAATAGTCTTCAGAGATAATTGAGGGTAGTGCATCAGGCGGACGGCGTGCGGCGGAATCCGGAAAAAGGGTGCGGACATTCTGACTCACTTCTTGTAGGGCCGAGGTAATACGCATGCTTGTGCAAATATGGTCAACTAGGAGTACCCTTGCACGAGCGATACTTGTGCTATTAATTATCATTTGCCTGCTTGTTGTTGGTTTTCCATATGGTTCTGATCTGGTTAGGGCGGTACAGGTTTCACCGATCCAAACACCGACTGCTGAACCTATAGTAACAGCGACTCCAGATTCGACATCACCTCTAGCGACGTTCATTCAGGAACAAGGACCGGGCATACTTGTAGGAATAATTACCACAGTAATAGTTGGTATTATTGGTTTACTCGCCAATAATCTACTAAGCCCTACTCTTGAACGATGGGGCGAGCATTTAGGCCGATGGATCGAACGCACAGAGAAACGATATCGCAAGCTATACCTAAAAGCACTTGCAAGACAACACGAGGAACTAAAGTTAATTGGTATTTCTGGTAAAGAAGGCATACCCAGGCCACGCCTCCGTGAGGGATATGTACCTCTCAGGCTCAAGGATCCGAATGATGAAACTTCCTCACGGCTTGATATCCGGAGTGCTTTAAGCTCTAGCCGTTATATTGTAGTTCTTGGTGAACCTGGTGCAGGCAAGACCACACTACTTGATTGGCTAACATCTGTATCATGTGAAGGCTCCTCAATCAAGAGCCTTGGTATGCCATATCGATTTGTGGTCTACTTGCCTCTGCGAGCAGTCCAGCTAGACGACGATAGGATCTTGTCGGTCTTCGCAAAGCCAGAGTGGCGCCCTACGATACAAGAGGCTCCAGACGGATTCTTTGAGAGACAATTAGAGAGGGGCAACTGCCTCGTGCTTCTCGATGGCTTAGATGAGGTGCTTGACAATGAGCACCGGGAAGCAGTTTCGCGTAAAATTAGAGTGCTTGTTGATAGTTATCCAAATAACTTTTTTGTAGTGACCTGTCGTAAAGCAGGCTGGGATGATAGGTTGCTAGACAATGACTTCCGGCGTCTGGTTTTATCAGACTTCGGATCTGATGACATTGAGAGGTTTGTTACCACTTGGTATCGTGAAGTATTAACCTTACCTGTTCTTTGGCGAAGTGATCTGTCACAAGCGAAACGTGACGAGCTTCTTCGTGCCAAAGCGCGCGAGGCCACAGACGATGCTCACCAGCTACTGACGGCACTCCAGAGCAATTTTGGCTTATTTGAGTTAGCCAGCAATCCAATGCTTCTCTCCCTGATTGCTCTAGTTCACCTCCGTTATCGTCAACTTCCACAAGGTAGAACTGAGCTGTACAAGCGCTGTCTGGATGTGTTGCTTGAGCAATGGGATGTGGAAGATAAAAACCTAAGAATCTTAGAGCCTACTCGTAGCCAAAAGGATCTTATTCTTGAGCAGCTGGCATTTGTAATGCAGCGGGACCAATTAGTGGATGTACCTGCTGATGTTATTCTTGATCTGATAACACAGATATTAACTCCTCGACTTGACTCCACGGTAATTCTTCGTCACATGGAAGAGAGGAGCGGCGTTATTGTTTCTTCAACCATCGACCGCTACCGATTTGCTCACCGATCTCTTCAGGAATATCTAGCGGCGAAAGCGATCCACTCATCTCCAACACTCCAGCCAGTCGTGAATGACCATCTAGCGGACGAGCCCTGGATGGAAGTCATATTACTCTTTGCTGGGCTTGAGAGGAAAGTGGATCCACTGCTCAATTCTATCTTGGTGGCAGAGGAAAACGAGACAGCCCTCGGCGCTAAAGCGAATCTCTTGATTTTGGCAGCGGCTTGTTTGAGAGAGGATGTTATTTATGAGGAGCAGACGCGCCGTCAGATTGAGGACCGGCTTGAGAGGGTGCTCAAGGAGTCACGCGATATCCTGAGATTTACAAGTCTCGTTCGACAGTTAGCTCTCATCGGCGATCCATCAGTTTTGAGCTTATTCAAGCGTATTATAGAAGATACTAACCGGGATATTCATGCGCGCGCTGCCACAATCGATGCGCTAGCTATGCTTGTTCGGCGCATTGGTGTAGATGAAATAAACCTGTCTTACTTTATTTCGCTGATTGATTATCCTGAAGGTGCCGTGCGGCAAGCTGCCGCCGAAGCACTAGGAAAGCTCGGCAGCAAACAAACACAAGTAATCGAGGCACTGAAAAAGCTTATCCCGGGCGCAATTACCCGAAGCAGTAAACCTGGTGATCCTCTATTCAGTGTGAGAGATGCAGCATTTCGTTCACTCGTTCAACTAGGAGAGAGTAATCTGTTTGATATTGAGCATCTTACCACACAGCGTGCTCGTAAAAGCAAATCGTCGGATGAATCCGTTGCAATGGTTCAGATTGTAGCTGACACACTTAGAGACCTGGCTTCTAGTAGATTAGATGGATTCATAGTTATGCTAAGGAAGAACAGAAATATCGGCCAGAAAATAGTAAGCGACATGCCAGTAGATTGGCAACTGTCTAAGGAACTACTATTAATGTTGTTCCGATCAGAGACGAAGTTCGCGGACGGTGCAGTAGTAATTGACGGTATGCATAT
>Ga0184639_10001430_pt1 | contig 10301 bp, 6 predicted proteins | sample PLM31_170_b2_FD_133155 | JGI IMG/M metagenome (GOLD analysis project Ga0184639, IMG submission 133155) | Groundwater sediment microbial communities from an aquifer in East River, Colorado, USA - PLM3-1_170_b2 | ecosystem: Environmental > Terrestrial > Soil > Riparian zone | place: USA: East... | reverse complement strand
CGGATCCGCTCGGTTGTGATGTTGCGAAAGCCGCGAAAGGCGTCCTTGATATCGTCGATGCCCGGATGGCAGACTTGATTCGCAAGCTGACCGTGGAACGCGGCTTCGACCCTCGCGATTTTGTTCTCTTCGCGTACGGAGGGGCCGGCCCCACCCATGTCGGCGCCTATGCCAGGGAGGTCGGCTTGAAGCTCGCGGTGATCTCGCCCTACGCCTCCGTCTTCTCGGCCCTGGGCATCGCCTCCTCTGACGTCGTGCGCGTCTACTCCAAGTCGGATCCCCTCCGGTCGCCCTTCGCGGCCGATCGCATCAACGGCGACTTTCATCGGCTGCTGGATCAAGCGTTGCAGGATCTGAAACGGACCGGCCTGGAAACGGAGCAGACCGTATTCTCCCGGTTTCTCGACGCGCGTTTTCGGCACCAGGTCCATCAGGTCAAGGTGCCCGTGCCGGACCGGCACCTCACGCCGGACGACGTCCGGGAGATCACCGACCGGTTTGTGGAGCAGTACGAGCAGAGCTTCGGGCGGGGGACGGCGGTCACCGAAGCGGGGGTGGAAATCCTGACCTTTCATGTTGTCGCGACCACGCGCCACGTACCGCTTCAGCTCAAGGAGTCCCCCCCCGGAGGGCGGGACTCGAGCCCGGCCATGGCGGGCACACGGCCGGTCTACTTCGATGACGGCTTTGTCGATGCGCCGGTCTTTGCCCACGACCGGCTTGCCCCGGGAAACAGCGTGGCGGGACCGGCGATTGTCGAGGGCGCCAACACCACGCTCGTGCTGCATCCGGGACAGGAAGCCACGGTGGATCGATTCAAGAATATCGTGATTGCACTTTGACGAGGGAACGCGAGCATGATTGATCCCGTGACGTTCGAGGTGCTGCGGCACCGGCTCTCCACCGTCGCCGAGGAGGGCGCGGCGGTTCTCAGAAATGTGTCGGGGTCGCCCAGCGTGGCCCAGTCCAACGACTGTAACGTCGCGCTCCTCACGGCGGATGGCGAGGGGGTCGTGATCGGGCGGACGATCAGCAGTCACGCCATGTCCTGCATCCAGACGGCCAAGTACGTCCTGAAGGAGTACCGGGACAATCCGGGCTTCGGCCCGGACGACATGTTTTTTTCCAACCACCCGTATATCGGGACTCCGCATCAACCCTGCGGGGTCCTGGTCGCGCCAGTCTACTGGGAGGGGCGGTTGGTGGCGTGGGCCGGCGCGGGGATCCATTTTGGCGACGTGGGCGGAACGGTTCCGGGACAGGTCTCGATCGGGGCGCGCTCCATCTGGAGCGAGGCCATTCCGGTCCCGCCCATCAAGCTCGTCGAGCGCGGCACGCTCCGCAGAGACCTGGAGGACGAGTTCCTCACGCGAACGCGCACCAGAGTTCAGAACGCTGTCGACTTGAAGGCGATGATCGGCGCCAACAACACGATCAAGAACCGGATCGTCGAGCTCATTCGCCGCTACGGGAGGGAGACCATCACCGAGGCGCTCCATCAGGTCATCGACGTCTCCGAAGCGAAACTGCGGGCCATTCTGCAGCAGATCCCCGATGGTCGCTGGACCTGCGCCAATTATCTGGACTATTACGACGAGAATCGGATGAAGACCTATACCTGCCGGCTGGCGTTGATCAAAGAGGGGAACCAGCTCCTCTTCGATTTTACGGGCTCGTCAAAACAAGCGCCGGCTGTGGTGAACGCCACCTATGCCGCCACCGAGGGCTACCTCTTGAGGGCGATGCTGGGGCTGTTCGGCTTCGCCGTCTCCCACTGTCCCGCGGCCATCCAGCGAGTCATGCGGATCAAAGCGGAGCTCGGGACCATCGTCCACTGCGCGTGGCCCGCCGGCGTGTGCAAGGGCACGACCTCCGTCACGCAGGGCGTCTGGCAGGCGGCGACATACTGTTTGAGTCAGATGCTGCTGGGGAGCGAGAAATACCGGGCGCGGGCCATGGCGGTGTCCCGAGGTCACCTGCTCATCCTGGATGTGCTGGGTCAGGACCAGTACGGGCTCCCCTTCGTGGCGGTGTTACAGGACTGCTGCCAGGCTGCCGGGAGCGCGGCGGGAGTGGCCGCCAACGGCATCGACACGGGGGGAATTCCCGAGCCCGAGGTCAGCATTCCCAATGTGGAAGGCAACGAGTTTCGCTACCCGATCCTGTACCTCTACCGCCGCCAGGAAGCAGACAGCGGAGGTCCCGGAAAGTTTCGGGGAGGCGTCGGGCTGAGCATGGCCTTTATGCCGCATGACGTTCCGGAAATTTCCGATATGATGCTTCACACTCACGGCGTCACGTTTCCGTCGGCCCTCGGGCTTTCGGGAGGTTACCCGGGAAGCCTGAACCGTATCACCATCAAGCGGGAGACAAACATCCAGGCTCTTTTTCAGGGCGGCACGATGCCCAGAAGCCTGTCCCAGATCCGGGGCCGGGAGGAGCTCCCTCCTCCCTTCACACACACCTCGCTGAAAGCGGGCAGCATCGTGGAGTGTGTGGGAGGCGGCGGCGGCGGGTACGGCGATCCTCTGGAACGGGCTCCGGAGGCGGTCGCCGGCGACGTGGTGAATGGCCTGGTCTCCGAGGCGGCTGCCAGGACACAGTACGGCGTTGTCATTGACAGCGAACGCGGTGTGGATCGTGATGCGACCGGTCGGGAGCAGGCGACAATCAAGACGCAGCGCCAATCTCTAGCCCGGAACCCCGCGCATCGTCTTCAGCCCGGAGGTGAAACCGGGGGAGAGAAACGCGTTGCGCGGATCAACGAGTACCTGACGATGGCGCATGGACCCGAAGGACCCACCATCTGTTGCCGTTGCGGGCTCACCCTGTGCGCGGCGTCCGAACACTATAAAGAGTATCTGGCGGTGCGGGAGCTCGTCGGCCACGCCGGCGTTGGGACCCCGGATGGGACAGAGAGCGTCCCGTCCTTCACCCTGAAGGAATTTTACTGCCCGCGCTGCTGGACGCTCGTCGAGACCGAAGTCTTCGTGGCGCACACCGAAGCGTGAGGGAGCAGCCGGGGAGGAGGATCGGAATGGAGCAGCGCGTGGATGTCTTCTGCCACATTCTTCCGAGGCGATACGACGAGGCGAGGTGGCGGCGATCCAAGAATGGCGAATTCGTCGACTACAGTCCGTCCCACTTGAAGTACACGCGCAAAAAAGAGATTCCGCAGCAAAACTATCAGGCATTGGCCGACCTGGAGGCCCGGTTTCGGATCCTGGACGAGTTCGAGAACTATCGGCAAGTGTTGACCGTGGTCGCGCCGCCGATCGAGGTGATAGACCCGGATGACAGCGAGGATCTGGCGAAGATCGCCAATGATGAGCTGGCCGAGCTGGTCCAAAAATATCCCCACTACTTTGCCGGAGCGGTCGCGTCCTTGCCGTTGAACAAGCCGGACGCCGCGCTCAGGGAGGCGGAGCGGGCCATCCGGGATCTGAAGCTCGGGGGAGTGCAGCTCTTTTCCAACGTGCTCGGGAAGCCGTTGGACCTGCCGGAATTCCGCCCTATCTTCCGCATGATGGCGGAGTACGACCTCCCCATCCTGTTACATCCCGCCCGATCGAGAAAACACCCTGATTACCTCACGGAAAGTCACTCCAAGTACCTCGTTTGGCAAGTGTTCGGTTGGCCCTACGAGAGTACGGCGGCGATGGCGCGGATCGTGTTCGGCGGGATCCTGGAGGAGTATCCCAATTTGAAGATCATTGTGCACCATACCGGGGCGATGGTTTCGTTCTTTCAGGGTCGAATAGCGGCCATGTACAGTCTGTTCGAGCCGCTCTGGGTCGAAGAACGGGGCGGCCCGCTGAAGAGGCCGGTGGTCGAGTATTTCCGGTCCTTCTACGCGGACACCGCGACGTTTACCGCCGCGTCCATTCAGTGCGCCGCCGATTTCTTCGGTGTGGATCACGTGGTGTTCGGCACCGACGCGCCGATGGACCTGGAGGGCGGGAGGTTTTCCATCCGCGAAAGCACCGCAGCAATAGAACACTCTTCCCTCGCTGCCGAGGAGAAGGAAAAAATCTTTTACAAGAATTTTCAAAGGCTGTTTCGCTCGGCGTCGGCATGAGCGGGACGCGCAAGCTCGTCGGTGTGTCGATCAAGCGGAAAGAGGACGCTCGCCTGGTCGTCGGGCGGGGCCGGTACCTTGACGACCTGACAGTTCCCGGGATGTGCCACCTCGGGATTGTCCGAAGCCCGCACGCGCACGCGCGCATCCTCAAGATCGATCCCGCCGGGGCATCCCAACTCGATGGGGTGCTCGCGGTTCTGACGAGGCAGGACCTGCCTGAGCTCGCCGGCTCCGTTCCCCCGCTCGTGCCCGACCTGCGCCCCTACGCGCATCCGGTCCTGGCAGCCGGCACGGTGCGGCATGTCGGGGAGGCGGTGGCGGTCGTGGTTGCCACGGATCCTTATCTCCTGGCCGATGCCGTGGAGCGCGTTGGGGTCCTATACGAGCCGCTCCCCGCTGCCGCCACGCAGGAACGAGCGCTTGCGCCCGGCGCCCCGCGCGTGCACGACGACTGGCCCGACAACATGGCTGGCCGCTCGTCGGGCGAGATCGGGGACGTGACCAAGGGCATCGCCCGGGCCGAGGTGACCGTGGAGGGGCGGTTTGTCTGCCCCCGGGTCGCGGGCATGCCCATGGAGACGCGCGGCGTCCTCGCCGTCCCGGATGCCGTGACCGGGGGCCTGACGGTCTGGGACTCGACGCAGATGCCGCACGCTGTCCGGAGCGCGATCGCCACGATTCTCTCGCTCCCTGAAGAGCGGATCCGTGTCATCGCCCCCGAGGTGGGCGGAGGCTTCGGGATCAAAGGCCATGTCTATCCCGAGGACATCTTGGTCCCGGCCGTCGCCCGGCGACTCGGTCGTCCGGTCAAATGGGTGGAGAGCCGGCGCGAGCATTTCCTGACCGCCGCCACGGATCGCGACCAGGAGCATACGGCCCGCGTCGGTCTCCTGCGCGACGGGACGATCGTGGGCCTCGAGACCAGCTTCGTCCGGGATCACGGGGCCTATCCGACCCTTGGCCACGCCATCACCCTGAGCACGATCAACCACGTTCCGGGACCTTACCGCATCTCGAACTACCGCGGGGTGGGGCTGAACGTGGTGACCCACAAGACCTTTTCCGCGGCCTATCGCGGCGCCGGCAGGCCGGAGGCGACGTTTGTCAGAGAGCGCCTGCTCGACCGCGCAGCGCGCCGGCTGGGGGTGGATCCGGCGGAGCTTCGCCGCCGGAATATGATCCGGCCCGAGGAAATGCCGTATCGCTCCGGTCTCGCGTACCGCGACGGTGTCCCGATCAATTACGACCCCGGCGACTTCCCGGCCGGATTCGAGCGCGTCCTCGCGCTCCTCGACTATGCCGCGTGGCGGAAGGAGCAGGCCCGGCGCCGCGGAAGCGCAAAGCCGATCGGGATCGGGCTCGCCGCCTACCTGGAGGCGACGGCGATCGGTCCCTTCGAGGGCGCCACCGTCCGCGTGGACCCGAGCGGCACGGTGTTTGTGCTGGTCGGTGTGCCGGCGCAGGGCCAGGCGCACGAGACGACGCTGGCCCAGATCTGCGCGGAGGAGCTGGCGCTGTCCATCGAGGATGTGGTGGTCCTGGGCGGGGACACCCAGCTCCTTGGCTACGGGATCGGGACCATCGCCAGCCGCGTGGCCGCCGTCGCCGGCCCTGCCGTGGCGCGGAGCGCGCGGGAGGTCGCCCGGAAGACCAGGCGCGTCGCCGCGGAGCTCTTCGAGTGCGGGGACGACGATGTGGTGCTCGCCGACGGGCGTGTCTTCGTCAAGGGACTCCCGAGCAAGAGCCTGCCCCTCGCCGAGGTGGCGCGCGCGGCGGTCCGGAGCAAGACCCTCTCAACGGATGGAGGGCCGGGGCTCACGGCGTGCGCGTTTTTCTATCCCGAAACCGTCACCTGGGGGTTCGGTGCCTATGCGGTGGCGGTGGAGGTGGACCTGGAGGCATGCACCATCACGCCGCTCAAGTCCGCCACGGTCCACGATTGTGGCCGGCCCATCAACCCGATGGTCGTCGAGGGCCAGCTCCACGGGGGGATTGCCCAGGGGATCGGCAGCGCGTTCTGGGAGGAGCTTGTGTATGACGCGGAAGGGCAGCTCCTGACCGGCACCTTCATGGAGTACGGGCTCCCGCGTGCCGACCAGGTGCCCCCGTTGGACGTCGAGCACCTCGAGCATCCCTCGGTGATCAACGAGCTGGGGATCAAAGGGGTGGGCGAGACCGGCACCATCGCGCCGGGGGCGGCGGTTGCCAACGCCGTCGAGGACGCCCTCGCGGATTACGGTGTCCTGATCGATCGCATTCCGGTCACTGGCGCTCGGCTCTTCGACGCGCTGCGCGCCGGGGGCCGCTGGCCAGCGTGAACGAGTTTTTCTGAGACAGGAGGGGAGAGATCATGAAAGTTGCCCGCCATCCAAAGCCCCCGGAGGTCGCCGACCTGACCCTGGAAGAGATCGCTGAGCGGTACACGGCTCGGTTCCGTGACCGCGTGCCCGACTGGTCCGCGTTCGCCGATGCGCTGATCGACGGCTATCGGCGGGCCCAGCACCGGTACATCGGCAACATCAGCCGCAAGCCGGGATCCTTCATCCCGGCCGGAAACTTCACCCTCGGCGTCATGTACGTCCCGCCCGGGCAGGGCAACGCGGCCCACACGCACGAGGCGGAAGAGGTCTTCTTCGTGCTCAAGGGGCACCTCATGGTATTCCTCGAGGAGGAGGATGGCCGCCGCCTCGAGCTGAGGCTCGGCCCGTGGGACCTCGTTTCTTGCCCGGCGGGCGTGATTCACGGCTTTCAAAACGATGGCCTCGAGCCGGTGTACGTCCAGATCGTGCTGGGGACGGGGCGGCCAGAGCTCATGGGGTACGCGGAACCCGAGCTCTACGCGGACAGGGAAGCGCACCTGCGCGTAGCGAAGAAGTAGCCGCACCGTGGCGGACCTGCGCGATACTCAGCGGTCACGCCGCGTCATGACGCTTGCGATTCAGCGGTTCGACCGCTCGGTGCCCCTCCTCGACCGCACCGTGCCGATGCCGAACATCATGGCCATCTTCGTGCCACCGGGCGGCCCCGGCGTGGTCGGTGTGCTGCAGGGTCTGTTCGACGCCGCCGAGATCCCGATGGCGCGGCTCGCCTTCGTCAGAGATCGCGGCGATCCTGTGGTTGCGGTCCCCGTGTTCCCGGATAGGCTCTTCGTCCACCAGTATGTCTACACGCGAACCGACACGGGGATCGAGAGTCCAGCCGACCTGCGGGGACGCCGGGTGATGGTGCCCGGATACTTCATTACCGCTTCCTTCTGGCATCGGGCGCTCCTCAAAGAGGGGTACGGGATCTTGCCCTCAGAAATCGACTGGTACACGACGATCCCTGAGCTGGATGAGCGGATGGCGTTCCCCGACGGCGTGAAGGTCACGCTCGTCCCGAGCCCCTATCTGGGCATGGAGCGCTTGCTCGATGGCACCGTGGATTGCCTGATGACTGAAGCCACGCTTCCGCTGCCGGCAAGCGAGCGGTCCCGGATCAAGCGCGTGTATCACGACGCTCACGCGCTCCAGCTCGATTTTTACCGGCGCACCGGTTTTCACCCGATCGTCCACGCCATCGTCGTCCGCAAAGAAGCTCTGGCCGCCTGGCCGGAGTTCGGCGTTGAGCTCTGCCGCGCGTACGACCTGGCCAAGGCGCAGATCTATCAGGGCCTCCAGAACGAGCGGATGACCAGCCTGCCCCTGATGCGCGCCTACCTGGACGAGACGCTGGAGCTGTTCGGGGACGACCCGTGGCCATACGGCCTTGATCGGAACCGCGCGGAGATCGACAGGTTCCTGGAGTACGCGCATGCGGATGGGTTCACCCAGCGGCGCCTCGCCCCCGAGGAGCTGTTCGACGCGCGGTCGCTGGGGTACGGGTTCACGGCCCGGATGGCGGGAGGGTCCGAGCCGTGGGGCGGCGCCCTGCCGGGCGCGGTGGTTTAGATCGTCGGAGGGGGCCTCGACGGCCCCCTCCGAGGCCTCCCCCGGGACGAGTTGCGCGGGCCAAGCCCGCGCTCGAACGGATCAGTCGGCCGGCTCTGCGTCGTCCTGATCAGCGTCTGCGGCGCGGGCGGGCATCCCCCTGGCCTTCAGCAGGAGCTTCCGCCACGCGATGACCTCAGCATCGGTGCCGGACAGCTTTTCCGGCGTGTCGTACCGCTGGGGCGCCATGACCTGGTAATCCTGATTGGAGAAATTCGTGTTCATCAGCCAGTCATGAACACAGCGAAAATACAGCGACGACCAGAGCCGGCGCAGCGCGTTCCGGTGGCGCACGCCGTGGTAGTAGATCACCCGGGTCGTGTTCGCGTCGACCGGCACGCAGCAGCGCGTGTACATGTGGGTGCCGAAGTCGAATCGGAACATGCTCGGGAGGTGGTGCCCGCCGGCGCGAACGCGCTGGCCGTCCACCGTCGCGTGCATGCCCCACTCCTCGTCCTCGTTGAACTCGCGAAGCTGCGCGCGGCGCGCGATGCGCCAGCGAAACGCCCACAGCCAGAGGAGACGCCAGCGGTGCTTGGGCCAGAAGGCGTTCAGCCCCGGGTAGAACTCCTGATACGGGCGGATCGTCGGATCTTCGGGAAGGTAGCCGATGACCGCCCGGTCCCCGAGACGCTTCGGACGATAGCCGAGCGGGCCGAACTGCGAGATCGGCTCCAGGAGCTGCAGCACCGCGTTCCGGTGCACGTACATCACGTGGCTGTCGAGAGAATTCTCTAGCGCCACCCGCCAGTTGACGGGCCAGTACTTGATGCTGTGGCAGACCAACGTCTCGGGTCCCTCCAAGAACTCCGGCGGGACGTCTTCCTCGATCGGACCGGGCGTCCCGTCTCCCATCCACACGAAGACCATGCCTTTGAGTGTCCTGGTGGGGTAGGCCCGGGCCTGCACTTTACCGGGGATCCGGCTCTCGGGGCCTTCGGACAGCACGGCGACGCAGTCTCCCTGCTCGTTGAAGACCCAGCCGTGGTAGGGACAGGCGACGGTGCCCGGGTAGTGGCAATCGCCGTGCATCAGGGAGCCACCGCGGTGCGGACAGACGTTGGCGAGGGCCGCGACCTGACTGTCTTTGCCGCGGAAAAAGACGAGGTCGTCACCGAGCAGCTTGAAGCCGGTGGGCTTCCTCCTCCCGACCGCGCGTTCCGGTAACGCCGGATACCAGTACTGGCGCAAGCCAAGTGGCGGGATGAGCTCTCGCATCTCCGACGGCTTCATTGCTTCTCCTTCACCACCCTTGCTCCTTGGCGCCCGGGGGCCGTCGAGCCCCCTCCGACTATTCTAGCGCTGCGAGGCGTTGCGAGCGATCACGTCCACGACCGCGTTGTAGACTTCTCCCCCGGCCTCCCGAACTTCCTGGAGGTAAAGAGTCGTCACCGCGTTCTGGTTTTTATCGAACCTGAACGGGCCGGCGGGTCCTGTAAACTCCACGGCCCTGAGCAGGCTCAGATACCGCGGGGTGTCCTCAATCTTCCCCTCGACGGCTTTCAGGCCCTCGAGCGCGGCCCGGGCGCAGATGTACCCGGCGTAGGCGTCGTTCCCGGTCATTTTCCCGGTCTTCTTCCGAAACCCTTGGACGAACTGCTTGTTCTCCGGGGTGTCCAGGCCAAAGGGGTACGCGCCGTAGCTGCGGATGCCGAGCGCCGCCTTGCCGATGGCCGGGAGCATGCTGTCCCCGGAGACCGCCGCGTTCGTGACGATGATCGGGAGCCGCCCCTTCACGCCGTACTCCTCCAAACCCTTGATGAACCGGATCGCGTCGCTGCCCCAGATCGCGGCCCCCACCACGGCGTCAACCGTCTCCGGCTTGATCCTGGCAATGAAAGGAGCGGCGTCAGGGGTGCCCAGAGGGATGAAGATTTCCTGAACGACCTTCCCGCCGGCCCCCTTGAAGCCGTCCAGGAACGCGCTGACCTCGGCGCGCCCGGCCACGTAGTCGAGCCCCACCACCGCGATTTTTTCGTAGCCGAGCTTCTGGCGAATATATTCGCCCGCGGGGAACTGGGGCTGCTCCGCCGACCACGAGGTGCGGAACAGGTTGGGCGCTTTGAGGTCTCGGGTCAACTGCGGGGCGGTCGCGAAGACCAGAAGCCAGGGGAGGCCCTTGGAGGCCATGTAGTCCCGAATCGCGAGGGCGACGGCGCTACTGATGGGACCCAGGAGGAGATCGATCCTGTCCTGCTCGACCAGCTTTCTGGCCTTGGTGAGCCCCACGTCGGGCTTGGCTTCGCTATCCT
>Ga0184639_10001429_pt1 | contig 10302 bp, 8 predicted proteins | sample PLM31_170_b2_FD_133155 | JGI IMG/M metagenome (GOLD analysis project Ga0184639, IMG submission 133155) | Groundwater sediment microbial communities from an aquifer in East River, Colorado, USA - PLM3-1_170_b2 | ecosystem: Environmental > Terrestrial > Soil > Riparian zone | place: USA: East... | reverse complement strand
TGTCGGAGTCCCCGGAGAGCTCTACATAGGCGAGGACGGCTTAGCACTGGGTTATCATAACCGCCCGGAGCTGACGGCTGAGAAGTTCATTCCTCATCCGTTTAGCGCGGAGCGAGGTGCGCGTTTGTACCGGACTGGTGATCTTGCTCGTTATCTATCCGACGGCAATATTGAGTTTCTTGGGCGCGTAGATCATCAAGTGAAGATCCGTGGTTTTCGCATTGAGCTGGGGGAAATCGAGTCGGTTCTGAGTCAGCACCCTGCGCTGCGCGAGATCGTGGTCACGGCCCGAGAGGACGTTTCTGGCGACCCTTCGGCTCCGCTCAGGGCAGGCAAGCGGCTGGTGGCTTATGTGGTGCCGAACCAGCACCGTACTCCTACCACTCCCGAGCTGCGGAGCTTCCTGAAAGAGAAGCTACCTGACTATATGGTGCCCTCAGCCTTTGTGTTCTTGGATGCTCTGCCGCTAACGCCCAACGGTAAGGTAGATCGCAGAGCGCTACCCTCACCGGAAGATGGAAGACCGGAATCGGAGGAAAGTTACGTAGCGCCGCGCACACCCACCGAGGAATTGCTTGCGGCGATCTGGGCGGACGTTCTCAAAGTGGAGCGTGTCGGTATCCACGATAACTTCTTCGATCTGGGGGGACACTCGCTGTTGGTTGCCCAACTATTCTCGCGGATGCGTGGTGCGTTTAAAACCGATCTTCCCATTCGCTATCTTTTCGAGTTCCCGACAGTGGCAGGACTGGCGGCCAAAGTCGTAGATCAAACTCAGGCTGGGGCAGGTCAAAACGATAACGCGACGAACGGATGGTCGTATCTGGTGGAAATTCAGACCGGTGGCCATCGCCGGCCGGTTTTTTTCTTCCCCGGGGGTTGGGGTAATGAGTGGCAAATCATAGGCCTCGCGCGTTTGGCCCGTCAGGTTGGGAGCGATTACCCCTTTTACGCTCTGCAAGCGCGCAGCGCAGAAGGAGTGAGCAAAGCTCAGTATCGGGTCGAAGAAATGGCTGCCGACTATCTTAGGGAGATTCGTGCAGTTCAGCCCCAAGGGCCTTACTTTCTCGTGGGTGAGTGTGTGGCGGGAGCGGTTGCTTATGAAATCGCCCGCCAGTTACGAGCTCAAGGTCAAGAAATCGCCCTATTGGGTTTTATGGATAGCCGGCGACCGACTCCTCTGAGGTATGTTCGCTATCGTGCGGCGCGAATTAAAGAGCGCTGTCAATACTATCTCGCCAGATTTAGTTTCCATTGGACAAATATGCGGCGGCTCGATTGGCGTAGCCGGTTTTCCTATGTGGTTAGCAAAACCAGCGGGGTTGCGGAAGGTTTCAGCTGCTATTTTTCGCAAGTGATGCACCTTGAACGTGATCATGATGATCATGCCATTCAGGGAACATGGAGTGTCGGAGACAGTTATGCCAAGACCCTTCTTCGTTATCGGCCCCAACTGTACGATGGTCAAATAGCAATCTTCGTTAGCAAGCGGTCACATCAGCGGGACCCGACCATGGGGTGGAGTGAACTAACGAGCAAAGGTTTGGATATCCATGTGATTCCCGGAAATCACGTTACCTACCGCCGTGAACACGTCGATGTTCTAGGTAGGGAATTAAGAGCTTGCCTTGAACGCGCTCAAGGAGATGGTTAAAAATTCAACGTCCACGAAAGCGATAACTGCGTATGGACATAAACGGGAATTGGGCCTGTTTTGTCCATACAGGAAGATCAGCCGCCGCCAGCGAGACTATGTGGTGAGAATTAGCTCTTCTCCAGACGTGATCGAGTCATCGTGGTTGGTGCCGGAGGAGGGACTTGGACCCTCACGGGGGTGAACCCCACCGGATTTTGAGTCCGGCGCGTCTGCCATTCCACCACTCCGGCACGCGAGCTAATATTGATAACGGACAGGCGATTGGGATGCAAGAGGAACACAGAAAAGGGGACTGAGCAATGAGGACTGAGGTATGAGTTGTCCTTACCAGACTAAGTCCTCAGTCCTGAACAGCTCAGTCCTTCAAAAAATTAGTTTACAGCATTCTCCGAGCGCAGCGACGCCGACGAGATCGGGATGCTTGATGTGTTTCAACTGCGAGCCGTTGCTCGACGGCAGAATGCAGCGTTCGAAGCCTAACTTGCCCGCTTCTTTGACGCGCGCCTCGGCTTACGAGATGCCGCGAATTTCGCCTGCCAAACCTACCTCGCCAAAGAAAACGGTCTTGGGATCGAGCGCTTGCTCTTTGTGACTGGACGCGACGGCGACGATGATGCCGAGATCGACGCCCGGTTCATCGACGTGCACGCCGCCGGCGACATTGACGAAGATGTCTTGGTCGAAGAGCTTGGCGCCCATTTGTTTTCCAACACGGCGACAAGCAACGCAACCCGGTTGTGATCAACGCCGATCGTGGTTCGGCGCGGCACGGCGAGAAATGACCGGCTCACCAACGCTTGCAGCTCTACCAGGATCGGCCGCGTCCCTTCCATGCTACAGACCACGGCGGAGCCGGGGACTTGCAGCGGGCGCTCCATCAAGAAAATCTCAGAGGGGTTGTTCACTTCCTTGAGCCCCGCCTCTTTCATTTCGAAGACGCCGATCTCGTTGGTCGAGCCGAAACGGTTCTTCACCGCACGGAGAATGCGAAAGCTGTGACCGGGCTCGCCTTCGAAATAGAGCACCGTGTCGACCATATGCTCGAGCAACCGTGGACCAGCAATGGCACCGTCTTTGGTGACGTGGCCAATGAGAAAGGTCGTCAGGCCGGTTTTTTTCGCCAGCACGATGATCGAGCCGGAACTTTCTCTAACTTGCGCGATGCTGCCGGAGGCAGAGGGTATGGAGGAGCTGAAAATGGTTTGGATCGAATCAATGACAAGCAAGCCGGGCTTGATCTTTTTCACCTGCTCGATGATTCGTTCCAGCGACGTTTCGCTCAGGACGAGCAGGTTCGGCACGGCGATGCCGAGCCGTTCGGCGCGCATCTTGATTTGGCGCGGCGATTCTTCGCCGGAGACGTAAAGACAGGTCAGCCCCTGCTGGCTGGTCGACGCAAAGGCCTGCAGGAGCAAAGTCGATTTGCCGATGCCCGGATCACCGCCGATGAGAATAACCGATCCCGGCACCAAGCCGCCGCCTAAGACTCTATCGAATTCGCCGATGCCTGACTGGACTCGGGCCACTTCAGCGATACTAATCTCGTGGATCGCTGCGGGATCTTCTTTGGTTCCGAGACTGAGTTCAGCGCGCGGGTAGGCGGCCTTTTCGAACCTCTTCTCGGCGAAGGTGTTCCATTGGTTGCAATCGGGGCACTTGCCCATCCATTTCGGCGCCTGGTAGCCGCAACTCTGGCAGGCGAAGACAATTTTGGCTTTGGCCATGATGCCGCATCTTATAGCAGGAAAGGCGCGTAAAGGGTATGAACACGCCGGTTGATAATTCAATGGTTGGTGTAATAATCCCAAGGCGATGTCCGGCAAGTTTATCGAAGCTGAATTAGGGCGGTTAAAGGGGGCGGGGCTCTATCGCACGCTTCGGCGCGTGGAAGGCGATCAGGGGCCGACGCTTTTGTTGGACGGCAGGGAGGTCATCAATTTCTCTTCCAACAACTATCTTGGGATCGCCAATCATCCCACGTTACGTGACGCGGCGAAAAACGCCATCGATCGTTACGGCGCCCCTCAATGTCGTCTTGCTCGGAAGAGCAATCCAGTTTGGAATCCGTGAGATCGTTGACATCCTGTGGCGCCCCCTAGCAAGTTCCTTGGTTATGAGCGTTGTTGTTCTGAGCATCAAGCTCTGTTGGGAAATCCCGTCAACGGTCACTGGGCGAGCCATATATGTTACAGCCGCATCGGGTATCGGAGCAATGGTTTATGCTACCTGGGTGTTTTTGCTCTTGCGATGGCAGGCAAATTCTGATTCAGCGGGGGCTTGGATCTGGAAGCAGGTTACGAATATCTTAAATGATGTGTTCGGTCGTATCAGAATCTCATATCGCCAGATGCTTTGTGCCAAGGAATTGCACAAATGAGTCGAACATGAGATGTATTGCATTCTCCTTTGGTTCAACGTTACTCTGCTGCTCCAGGGTGACGTCTTACGCCAAGTAGAAGGACATTTGGCGGAGCGGTTCATTACGCTGTCTGACTGCCTCCAGTAAGAACCCCGTTTTCCTTGAGGCTTTTCGCTAAAGACTCGGCAATTGAAGCCGCTCATTCGTTATGTTATAAATTCAAGTAATTTGAGAGGAAGTCATGAAACCAGCCATCCATCCGGAGTATAAAAAGGCGACGATCAATTGTGCGTGCGGTTCCGTGGTCGAAACCCGGTCCACCGTCGCCACGATCCACGTCGATATTTGCTCGAACTGCCACCCTTTCTTTACCGGCAAGCAGAAACTGATCGATGCCGCGGGGCGCGTCGAGAAGTTTAGAAAGAAGTACGGACTTAAGAATTAAGTCCGGCGGAGGATTGAGGCTGAATGTGATTTACTAGCTTTGCGGGGTATGATGAAGGGCAAAGGGCGGTAATCGTCCCTTTGCCCTTTTTTTATTCTCCTTCGCCGAATACCTCGCAGCTTGCTGCGAGGATGAAGGCGAGGAGAACCCTCCGTAGCCTTGGCGAAGGAGGGTGGAAAGGCTTCGGAGAATTTCGCTAAGATACCTCGGAGCTTTGCTCCGAGGAGCTTCATTGCCCGGCTTTTGCCCGATCAGAGACTTAACCATGCTTGATAAACTAGCCGAAGTTGAAAAGCGCTACATGGAGCTGGAGCGGATGATGAACGATCCGCAGCTTCTGGGCCAACAGCGGGAGTATTCCAAATTGGCGAAGGAGCGGTCGGAGCTGGCGGAGCTGGTCCAAAACTACCGGGAATGGCGCAAGGTTGAGCAGGAGATCGAGGGCAACCGCCAGTTGCTCGAAGAAAATGACGAGGCGATTCGCGAACTGGCCAAGGAAGAAGTAGCCGGGCTGCGCCAACGCAAGGAAGGGATCGAAAACCGGCTCAAGGTTCTCATTCTTCCCAAAGACCCCAACGACAGCAAAAATGTCATCCTGGAAATCCGCGCCGGCACCGGCGGCGAGGAGGCGGCGCTGTTTGCCGGCGAGCTTTATCGTATGTACAGCCGCTACGCCGAATCGCGCGGTTGGCGGGTCGAAATCATGAGCTCCAATCAGACGGGGCTCGGCGGATTCAAGGAGATCATCGTCAACATCGAAGGCCAGGGCGCCTTCAGCCGGCTCAAATTCGAAGGCGGCGTCCATCGCGTGCAGCGGGTTCCGGCGACCGAAGGCTCCGGCCGCATTCATACGTCGGCGGTGACCGTCGCGGTGCTACCCGAGGCGGACGAAGTCGAAATTGCCATCGATCCGAAGGACATCAGGGTCGACGTGTTCCGTTCGTCGGGCCCCGGCGGGCAAAGCGTCAACACCACCGACTCGGCTGTGCGTATCACCCATGTTCCGACCGGCATCGTGGTCTCCTGCCAGGACGAGAAGTCGCAGCATAAAAACCGCGCCAAGGGGATGAAGATCTTGCGCGCTCGCCTGCTCGAGAAAAAACAGGAAGAGCAGCGCTCCGAGATCGCCGCCACGCGCAAGTCGATGGTCGGCAGCGGCGACCGCAGCGAGCGCATCCGCACCTATAATTTTCCTCAAGGCCGGCTGACTGATCATCGCATCAATCTCACGATCTACCAGTTGGACCGGGTCATGGAAGGGGACATCGACGAGATTGTGGAAGGGCTCATTACGCACTATCAAGCGGAAGTGTTGAAGGCGACGGGGTGAGAAATCACTTTTTATGGAATCCCTAACACAAGCCTTACAGCGTGCCGCAGCCGAGACGGTTCGCGAAGCGATCCGGACCGGCGCCGAGTATTTACGCAGGGCCGGTATTGCTACCGCGCGGCTCGACGCCGAGGTGCTGCTGCGCCATGTTCTGGGAGTGGAAAAGGCGGAGTTCTATCTTGGTCTTGACCTGGCGTTGGACGCGGCGGCCGAGCGGGAATTTCACAAGCTCCTGTTGCGCCGGGCAGGGCGAGAGCCGGTCGCTTACATCACCGGCCACAAGGAGTTTTGGTCGCTCGACTTCATCGTTACTCCGGCGGTGCTAATCCCGCGGCCGGACACCGAATTGTTGGTGGAGATGGCTTTGGCGCGCGCAACACAGGTTCCTAGAGAAGCTGGAGGAAGGGGTGCATCGAGTGCGCTTCCAATTGTTCCCCCTCACCCTCCCCTCTCCCCCGTTGTCGGGGGAGAGGGTAAAAGAGAGGGGGCGAGAGACTCAAGGTCTGATGCTTTCGCGTACCTCGATAGTATGCCACCGCTAAAAATTCTTGACCTCGGCACCGGCAGCGGCGTCATCGCCGTTTCGTTGGCGAAGGAGCTGGCGCTTGCGCGGGTTTGCGCCGTCGATGTTTCCGCTGCGGCAGTTGAGATTGCTCGCTTGAATGCGCGGCGGCATTGCTTGGAGGAGCGAATGGAGTTTTTCTGCGGCGACCTTTTCGAGCCCGTCGCTGAGGAACGGGAAGAATTCGACTTGATCGTCGCCAATCCTCCCTACATTCGTAGCGGTGATTTGGCGGGCCTCGCGCCGGAAATCCGCGAATGGGAGCCGATCACGGCACTGGACGGCGGCGCGGATGGGCTTCTGTATTATCGTAGGATTATCGCCGCGGCTTGGGATTACCTAAAGATCGGCGGTTTTATCCTGCTTGAACTGGGCGACGTCATGGGCGAGGCGGTCGCGCGATTGTTTGCCGATGCCGGCGGCTTTGAGCCCGCGCAAGTCTATCGTGATTATGCCGGCAAAGAGCGGGTGATCGCCGCGGCCAAACTTTTACCAGCGGCCAGTACGCGAGAAGGAACGGACCGTGGATAAGATCATCGTTCAGGGCGGCCGCCGCTTGGAAGGCGAAGTGACCGTCAGCGGCTCGAAGAATGCCGCGCTGCCGATTCTCATCTCGTCGCTACTGACCGCCGAGCCCTGCGTCTATCAGTCGATCCCGAACCTGGCGGATATTCGCACGACGTTGCGATTACTTTCCGGCCTCGGCGTCAAGGCGGACAGGGAGGCTTGGGCCATCGGCACGGGGGGCTTGATGCTACAGGCTGATCGCGTCGGCAAATACGAAGCGCCCTACGATCTGGTCAAGACCATGCGGGCGTCGTTTCTGGTGATGGGGCCGCTGCTCGCCCGCTTCGGCGAGGCGCGGGTCTCGACGCCGGGCGGCTGCGCCATCGGCGCGCGGCCGGTCAACCTGCATCTCAAGGGACTGGAAGCGCTGGGCGCGACCATCGAGCAGACCCACGGCTACATCGAGGCGAGGGCGGCGCGGCTGCGCGGCGCTAAGATTTATCTCGATCTTCCTTCGGTGGGCGCGACGGAGAATTTACTGATGGCGTCGGTCTTGGCCGAGGGGACGACGGTGATCGAAAACGCCGCCAAGGAACCCGAGATTGAAGATTTAGCGGCGGCGTTGATTAAAATGGGCGCCAGGATCGACGGCGCGGGCAGTGACATTATCAAGATCGAAGGCGTGAGCGAGCTCCACGGCGTCACGCACCGAGTCATCCCGGACCGCATCGAAGCCGGCAGCTTCGTCATCGCCGGCGCGCTCAGCGGCGGCGCGGTGTCGATCAAAGGAGCGCGCCCGGCGCACCTCGAAGCTTTTCTGATCAAGCTCAAGGAAGCCGGCTTGACGCTCCGCGCGGACGACAACGGCATCGAGGTCAAAGGCAACGGCAAGCTCAAAAGCGTCGATGTCACGACGCTGCCGTACCCGGGATTTCCCACCGACTTGCAGGCGCAGTTAATGGTGCTGATGGCCGTGGCCGAAGGCGTGAGCATCGTCACGGAGACGATTTTCGAGAATCGCTTCATGCACGCGCAGGAGCTCGACCGCATGGGCGCGGATATTCGCCTCGAGGGGAATCGCGCGGTGGTGCGCGGCGTCAAAGAATTGTCCGGCGCTCCCGTGATGGCGAGCGACCTGCGGGCCAGCGTCGCTTTGATTCTTGCTGGGCTGGTGGCCAGCGGGACGACGGAGATCTCCCGAGTTTATCATCTCGACCGGGGTTACGAGCGCATCGAGCAAAAGCTCTCCAAGCTGGGGGCGCGGATCGAACGGGTGAAAGCGTAGAGGAATTTGAGTGAAATTGCAGAATGCAAATTGCAAAATGCAAAATGAAAATTCGGGCGCGCGGGCGTGAGATATACAATCAAAAATTTTTCGCTGCCATGAAGATCAGGCTGGTTAAAACCACGGACGCGGCCTTCAAGCCGCTGCTCGCTAAAATTCTCGCGCGCCGCGGCAGCGGCCAGGGCGACGTCGAAAAGCGCGTCGAGGCGATCGTGCGCGCCGTGGCGCGGCAGGGAGACCGTGCATTATTCCGTTACACCCGGCTCTTCGACCATGTGCGCTTGACGCCGGCGACGGTAGAAGTGAAGTCGAGCGAGATCGAACGGGCCATGGCCAAGGTCTCCAAGCAGGACCTCGACACTTTGCGACTCGCGGGGAAAAGAATCGCTGCGTTTCATCGCCGGCAGGTGCAAAAGAGTTGGGCCTATCGCGATCCGCTGGGAATGCTCCTCGGACAGCGAATCACGCCTTTGGAGCGGGTCGGCGTGTACGTTCCGGGAGGAAAGGCGTCTTATCCGTCGACGGTGCTGATGAACGTGATTCCCGCCAAAATCGCCGGCGTGAAAGAGGTCATCATGACCTCGCCCATCGGCAGCGACGGCGCGATCATTCTCGCCGCCGCCAACATCGCCGGCGTCGACCGCATATTTCGCGTCGGCGGCGCCCAAGCGATCGCCGCGCTGGCCTTCGGCACCCGCTCGATTCCGAAAGTGGATAAGATCGTCGGCCCAGGCAATATCTTCGTCGCCACGGCCAAGCGGCTGGTCTTCGGCGAGGTCAACATCGATTCCATCGCCGGGCCGAGCGAAATTCTTTTGCTGGCCGATGATTCGGCCGATCCGGTGCTCGTGGCCGCCGACATGCTTTCCCAAGCCGAGCATGACGAGCTGGCCGCGGCGCTGTGCGTGACGACGTCCATGAAAATGGCGTTTAAAATTCAAAAGGCTGTCGAGGAGCAACTGCGCGAGACCAAGCGGCGGGCGATCACGCTCAAGTCGCTGGCAAAATACGGCGTGATCATCGTCGCGCGCGGCGTCAAAGAAACCATCGAGCTGGCCAACGCCATCGCGCCGGAGCATATCGAGCTGATCGTTAAGCAGCCGCGACGCTGGGCGCGCGAGATTCGCAACGCCGGGGCGATGTTCCTCGGGCCCTATTCGCCGCCGCCGCTGGGCGATTACTTCGCCGGGCCCAATCACGTGCTTCCCACCGGCGGCAGCGCGCGCTTTTTCTCGCCGCTGGGGACCTACGATTTTCTCAAGCGGACAACGATTATTCACGCGGAAAAACGGGCGCTGCGCGCGTTGGCGCCGAAGATCACGCATCTCGCGCGGCTGGAAGGGCTCGACGACCACGCGCGCGCCGTCGAAGCGCGCTTCAGATAGGAGAACGCCGATGGAACGAAAGAGCAAAATCGAACGCAAGACAAAAGAATCCGTGATCAGCGTCGAGTTGGAGCTCGACGGCACCGGCCGGGCGGAAATCGAAACCGGCATGCCTTTTTTCAATCACATGCTGGAGAGTTTCACGCGCCACGGACTCTTCGACATCCGCATCAAGGCGAAAGGGGATATCGAGGTCGACTATCACCACACCGTGGAAGATGTCGGCCTGGCGCTGGGCCAGGCGTTCAAAGAGAGTCTCGGCGATAAACAGGGCATCCGGCGCTTCGGCGAAGCGAGTTGTCCGCTGGATGAAACCCTCGCCAAGGTCGTGGTCGATATCAGCGGCCGGCCCTATCTTTCCTACAACGTCAAGATTCGCCCCGGGCGGGTCGGCGATTTCGACACCGACTTGCCGCATGAATTTTTCGCCGCCTTCGCCAATCAGTTGGGGATGAATCTGCACATGGACGTCATCCGCGGCGAGAATCCGCACCACATCATCGAGGCCTGCTTCAAGTCTTTCGCCCGGGCGATGGACATGGCGACGCAGCTGGACGGCCGCATTCAGGGCGTCTTGTCCACAAAGGGGAGTCTATAGAGTCATGGAGTGTTGGAGTAACGGAGTATTGGAGTATTGGGGTTTGAAGCATCACTCCATCACTCCAGTACTCCAGCCTCTTTCAAGAGTATGATCGCGATCATCGACTACGGCATGGGCAATCTGCGCAGCGTGCAGAAGGGTTTCGAGCGCGTCGGCTTTCAGGCCGAGGTC
>Ga0184639_10001428_pt1 | contig 10304 bp, 9 predicted proteins | sample PLM31_170_b2_FD_133155 | JGI IMG/M metagenome (GOLD analysis project Ga0184639, IMG submission 133155) | Groundwater sediment microbial communities from an aquifer in East River, Colorado, USA - PLM3-1_170_b2 | ecosystem: Environmental > Terrestrial > Soil > Riparian zone | place: USA: East... | reverse complement strand
GAGCCTCGACCAGGCTATACCCCAGCGAGGTGAGTGCCGCCAACACATCGGTGTCGGCCGGGATCAGGATCGGGGCGCCCGCGCCGGGCGCGGTGAACTTGTCCTTGAGGTGCAGGACGATTCGCTCAGCGGTCTTCCGCCCCACGCCGGGGACGCGATCGAGCGCATCGGGCTGCCCGCCGGCGACCGCCGCGCGGAGCGCATCCGGACTCATGTTCGACAAGACCGCCAGCCCCAGCTTGGGTCCCACGCCGCTGACCTGCAGCAGCACTTCGAACAGTTCACGCTGTTCCAGGCTGGGGAATCCGAAGAGTGTGAGCGAGTCCTCGCGCACGACAAGGTGCGTATGAAGGAAGACCACTCTGCCGACCGCTGCCCCCGATTCGACGACCGAGCGCGGAACGAGGACGCGCAGCCCGACCCCGCCAACCTCGACGATCGCCTCTCCGGGGCCGACTTGCTGGACCGTCCCGCGTAACGTGGAAATCATGTGCCCTCTTTGAAGCGGTCCAGCGTGCGGCTCGTGTGGGCGTGGCAGATGGCGACGGCTAAGGCATCGGCCGCATCGTCAGGCCGAGGCAATTCGATCATCCGCAGCAACTGACGCACCATGAGTTGCATCTGCCGTTTGTCGGCGGAGCCATAGCCGGCAACTGCCTGTTTGATCTCGGCCGGCGCGTATTCCGTCACCGGGACTCCCCGCCGCGCCAATGTCAACAGGGCCACACCGCGCGCCTGCCCCACCGACATCGCCGTCTTCACGTTCCGGTCGAAGAACAACTTCTCGACCGCGGATGACTCGGGCGGCTCGGCGTCGACTACCCTCAGCATCTCTCTTTCCAGCCTCAGCAGGCGCTGCGCCGGATCCTCGTCGGGCCCGGTCTCGATCACGCCGTAATCCACCAGCTTCAATTCGCCGTCGACGGTTTCAAGAATCAAACCGTACCCGGTGCGGGCCATCCCGGGATCGATGCCGAGAAGGAGACGCTCATGCACTCTGTGCCGGTCCGTCGATGTTGGTTCACGCCGACCAGGCCGGCCGGGGGACGAGTTCCTGGTTCCCGCGGGGCCTCCGGCGAGGCCTAGGCGGTTTCAAGAAGCGCCACGGCTTCGTCGGAAACGTGCAACGTAGAGAACACCTGCTGGGTGTCGTCGAGATCTTCCAGACCTTCCATGACGCGCATCACCTGGAGGGTCTGATCGTTCGGCAGCTCGACGGTGTTGTTGGGGAGCATCCGCACCCCGGCTTCCTCCGGCTGGAGGCCGGCGGAGCGCACCACATCATTGATCGCCTTGAAGGCCTCGACCGGGGCGAAGATCTCAATCGAATCATCGCCGAAGACGACATCATCGGCGCCGGCCTCGACTGCCATCTCGAAAAGCTTCTCCCGATCGACGCCGGCGGCCGGGATCAAGAAGTAGGCCGAGCGGCGGAACTGCCAGGCGACCGCCCCGGCCTCCGCCATCGTACCGCCCGCTTTGGTCAGGGTATGACGCAGCTCGGCCACGGTCCGATTGCGGTTGTCGGTGACGACCTCCATCAGGAGCGCCACCCCATGCGGGGCATAGCCTTCGTAGACGATGCGCTCGAAGGCGGCCGCATCCTTGTCTTCACCCGTCCCGCGTTTGATGGCGCGCTCGATGTTGTCCTTTGGCATGTTGGCAGCACGGGCGTGTTCCACCGCCAGCCGCAAAGCGAAGTTCGAGTCGGTGTCGCCGCCGCCTTCTCGCGCAGCCAAGGCGATCTCGCGCGCCAGGCGAGTGAACGCGTTGCCACGCTTGGCGTCGTTGGCGGCCTTCTTGCGCTTGATGGTGGACCACTTTGAATGTCCCGACATGTTGTTCGCTGCCTTACCGGGAGACCGGTGAAGAGGGGAACGGAGCTGACGGCGAGGTCATTATACCATCCAGGTTTCGACCGCGGTCCTACTGGTGTGACCTCCTCACTGAGCGGAGCCCGCCTCGTGCATGCGACGGCGGCAGGCGATCCTGCGGGCGAAGCCTGCCCTGAGCAGCGTCGAAGGGTCGAAGGGCCAGCCTCGCGTCGACTCGGTCTGCTGCGCAGGCCTCCGCTCAGCGCGGAGGGTTACGATTCCGCGAGCATGGTCTTCAGCGCACGCAGCGTTTCGACACTCTGGCTGCGGTAGTGGTTGTTGGCATACACCAACACCACTTCGGCCGCCTCCTCCAGACGGCGCAACTTGGGGACCCATTCCTTCAGTTCCTCGTTCTTGTAGGAATAGTCATATCGTTCCCAGGCCTGATCGTGCTCCCACCACTTCTGAGCGTTCCGACCATGAAAGCGAACGTAGCCGACCGGGGCGGTCGCCCGGGCCTCGGGGGGCATCAGCCCGGCCACCTGCGGTTCGTCCACACAGCAGAAACCCAGCCCCAAGGCTGCCATGCGCTGGAAGGTGCCTTCTCTCACCCAGCTCCGCTGCCGGAATTCGACGACCAGGGGATGATCACCGAAACCCTCGCGCAACCGTCGAAGGTATTCCCAACTGTCTTCGGAGGGCGCGAACGAGTGAGGGAACTGGGCCAAGACGCACGCCAAACGCCCGGCGCCGCGCAAGGGAGCGATCGCGTCCAGGAACCCTTCGAAATCCGGCTCCCGGCGCTCGTGGGTGAGGCCGCTGTGGGCCTTGACCGCGAAAAGGAAACCGTCTGGGGTCCGATGGATCCACCCTTCGACCGTCCGTCGCTCCGGGACTCGATAGTAGGTGACATTCAGTTCGACGGTGTCGAATTCGCGCGCATAATAAGCCAACCATTCGTGACGCGGCAGGTCCGGTGGATAGAAGGCTCCCACCCAATCGTCGTACGAGAACCCGGAGGTCCCCAGTCGAATCATGGCAGGAGCACGGCTGCCGCTTCCAGCCGGCTGTGCTTCAGGTCGGCCAGGGCGGCATTGGCCTCTTCCAGCGGATAGGTCGCAACAGTCGGGCGCAGCCCCAGCTCGGAGGCCAGCGACAGGAACTCCGTCCCATCGCGGCGCGTCGCATTGGCGACCGTTCGCAAAGAGCGTTCCCCGTAGAGCCGGTCGTACGGGAGAGACGGAATCGGGGAAAGGTGGATGGCGTTGATGGCCAGAGTGCCTCCCGGCCTGAGCCGACCGAGGATGGCGGGGATCAGTTCTCCCACCGGCGCAAACAGAATGGCCCGATCCAAGGGCGCTGGAGGTTCACCCTCGACTCCGCCGACCCAATCCGCACCCAAGCGCCTGGCCAGGTCCTGGTGCTGCCGACTCCGGGTGAAGACAAAAACGCGGCAGCCCCAGGACTGCGCCACCGGCAACGTCAGGTGGGCGCTGGCCCCGAAGCCGACCAGGCCAAGCGTTTCCCCCGGCAAGAGCTCGGCACGACGCAGCGAACGATATCCGATGATCCCGGCACAGAGAAGGGGCGCCGCCTGCGCGTCGGTGAGATGGTCCGGTAACGGCAGGACGAACTCCGCCTTGGCAATCAGTTCCTCGGCGAAGCCTCCGTCGGTATGAAACCCGGTGAACCTCGCCTGGGGGCACAGGTTCTCTTCCCCCCTTCGACAGAACCCACACCGCCCGCACGCCCACCCCAGCCAGGGAACGCCGACCCTTGTCCCGGGCGAGAGATCGGCCCCGTCGCCGGCTCGGACCACCTCGGCGACGACTTGGTGCCCGGGAACGACCGGGAGGCCAGGCGGGCTCAGTTCTCCCTCCACCAGGTGGAGATCGGTATGACATACACCGCAAGCCAGGACGCGTAGTAAGACCTCGCCCGGTCCCGGCTCGGGATTTGGCAGATCCGCCGCTTGGAGCGGAGATTGCTCGACAGGACCGGGCTTCGTCAGGCGCTGCGCGCGCAATCGTCCTTCCCTGCCGGCGCTCCGAGGTCGATCAGACGGCGGACGGTTTCCCAGCGATGTAGTCCTCGACCATCTGACGGGCCTGATCGTCGTTGAACTGCTTGGGAGGCGTCTTCATGAAGTAGGCCGACGGCCCGAGTAACGGTCCGGAGAGTCCGCGATCTAGCGCGATCTTGGCGCAGCGGACGGCGTCCATCACGACACCGGCCGAGTTGGGCGAGTCCCAGACCTCCAGCTTCACTTCGACGTTGAGCGGAACGTCGCCGAAGGTCGTCCCTTCCATTCGGATATAGCACCACTTGCGATCGGTCAGCCACGGCACGTAATCGCTCGGGCCGACGTGGACGCTTTCCGGCGGCAGGCTGTAAGGGAGCTGGCTGGTCACGGCGTTGGTCTTGGAGATCTTCTTCGACTCGAGCCGACCGCGATCCAGCATGTTGTAGAAATCCATGTTGCCGCCGAAGTTCAACTGGTAGGTGCGATCCAGGCGGACGCCGCGATCGTTGAAGAGATTCGTCAGGACGCGGTGGGCGATGGTCGCCCCCACCTGGCTCTTGATATCGTCGCCGATGATCGGCAGGTGCCGCTCGCGGAAGCGGCCGGCCCAGTACTCGGAGCTGGCGATGAATACCGGAATGCAGTTGACGAAGGCACAGCCGGCGTCCAGCACTTGCTCGGCGTACCACTTGGTGGCCATTTCGGAACCGACCGGCAGGTAGTTGACGACCACATCGGTTTTGGTTTGTTTGAGGATGCGCACGATGTCGTCGGTCGGTCCCTCGGCCTTCTCCACGACCGAGGCCAGGTACGTTCCCAGGCCATCGTGGGTCATCCCGCGGTGGACTCGGACGTTGAGCCGCGGCACATCCGTGAACTCGATCGTGTTATTGGGGTAGGCGGAAAGCGCCTGGCTGAGGTCCTTGCCGACCTTCGTCGCCACGACATCGAAGGCGGCGCTGAACTCGATATCGCGCACGCGGTAGCCGCCCAGCTCGACGTGCATCAGGCCGGGAACCGCTGCGCCCGCCTTGGCATTCCTGTAATACTGGACGCCTTGCACCAACGACGAAGCGCAGTTGCCCACGCCGATGATCGCCACCCGCACCTTCTTCCTTGCAGCCATTCAGCCCTCCCGGCTGTCGTCGTTTCGGAGTCGCCTGTGCTACAATCCCGGCTCGATCGTCGGTCCGCCTGATGCCTGTCGACCGGCCCACCTCGCCCACCAAGCCGCAACATCTGGAGCGTTTGCTCGAGGTCAGCCGGACCCTGAGCTCGACGCTCGATCTGCCGCAGCTATTGCAGACGGTCGTCGACAGCGCCGCCGAGCTCACGCAGAGTGAAGCCGCCTCGATCCTGCTCTACGACTCGAGCGCCGGCGAGCTCCGGTTCGAAGCCGCATCCGGCTCGCAGCGCAGCAGGCTGAGCGCCATCAGCGTCCCCCTTGATTCGAGCATCGCCGGTTGGGTTTTCACCCATACCCGCCCGATCGTCGTCCAGGATGCGTCAACGGATCCGCGGGTCTACCGCCGGGTCGACAGCGCCCTCAAGTTCAAGACCCGTTCCATCCTGGGGGTCCCGTTGCTGATCAAACGGGAGGCCATCGGGGTCATCGAGGCGGTCAACAAGCATCCCACCCGTAATTATACCGAAGACGACCTGGCGGTTCTCGAGACGCTTGCGGCACAGGCGGCCATCGCCATCGAGAACGCTCGACTGCTCAGCAAGCTGCAGGACGCCAACGCCGAGCTGACCCGGCTCGATCGGATGAAGTCCGACTTCATTGCCATCGCTTCCCACGAGCTGCGCACGCCTTTGGGGTTGATCCTGGGCCACGCCACGTTCCTCATGGAGATCATCCCCACCGACTATCGGGAGCAAATGGACGTCATTATTCGCAGCGCCATGCGTCTGAAGACGATCATCGAAGACATGTCGACGATCTCGCACAAGGAGGAAGGTCAGTCGCGCGTGCGGCGGGCGCCCTTCTCGTTGGCCAAGATGGCGGAAGACATGGTCAGCCGGTTCCAGGAGACGGCGGCGGAGAAAGAGATCGAGATCGGCGTCGACGTGCCGGGTCACGATGCGGTCGTCGTCAGCGGCGACCGAGACAAGATCGAAGTCGCCCTGAGCAACCTGATCCGCAACGCGCTGACCTTCACCGATCGCGGCGGGCAGATCGGAGTCAAGGTCGAGAGTGAGGGCGGCTATGCCCGCATCTTCGTCGTCGACACCGGAATCGGCATCCCGGCCGGCGAGATCGATCGGGTGTTCGAACGGTTCTACCAGGTCGAATCGCACCTGACTCGCAAGCACGGCGGGATGGGCTTGGGGCTCTCCATCGCCAAGGCGATGGTCGAAATGCATTCCGGGCAGATCTGGTGCGAGAGCCGGGAAGGGATGGGGAGCCTGTTCTGTTTCATGATCCCCGTCGACGAGCGCCAGGCAGCGGCGGTGGCGAAGGTCTTCAAGACCGCATAGCCCTTCGGGCAGTGGCCAGTGGTCAGTGGCGAGTGGCCAGCGACGGTCGATCACTGGCCACTGGTCACTGGTCACTGATCCCTCGACGCACCCTCTGTTATAATGCCGCGAATCTTACGTCCTCTTCAGGACGATGAAGCATCGGGGCGTGGCTCAGCCCGGCTAGAGCGCACGGTTCGGGTCCGTGAGGTCCCGGGTTCAAATCCCGGCGCCCCGACTGGCAGCGGGTCTTTTCCCCGCTGCTTCTTCTTTCCATCCCCGATCTCTTCCCCTCCCCGCGGGTACAATTCGCGAAGGCCGTCTGCTCCGGCCTCGACCTCGATAGGAGCCCCCATGCCTCGAGTCGTCCGCTCCCCCCGCGGCACGGATCTGACGTGCAAGAACTGGCTGATCGAAGCCCCCTACCGCATGCTGCAGAACAACCTCGACCCACAGGTGGCCGGGGATCCTGAGAACCTGATCGTCTATGGGGGCCGCGGCAAGGCCGCCCGCAACTGGGAGTGCTTCGAGGCCATCCTCAAGTCGCTCGAGGCGCTGCAACCGGACGAGACCCTGTTGGTCCAGTCCGGCAAACCCGTGGCCGTCTTCACCACGCACCCAGACGCGCCACGCGTTCTGCTGGCCAACTCAAATATCGTCCCGGCCTGGGCAACCCAGGAGAACTTCGACAAGTGGGAGCGTCAGGGCCTGATCATGTACGGCCAGATGACCGCCGGCTCGTGGATCTACATTGGCACCCAGGGAATCCTGCAGGGCACCTTCGAGACCCTGGCCTCTTTGGCCCGCCTCCACGGCTGGCCGAGCCTGAAGGGAAAACTCGTCGTTTCGGCCGGCCTGGGGGAGATGGGTGGAGCGCAGCCGCTGGCGGTGACGATGAACGAAGGTGTGGCCGTCATCGTGGAGGTCGACCGTAAGAAAGCTGAGCGGCGCCTCGGTCTGCGCCAGCTCGACCGGATCAGCGAAGACTTGGAAGAAGCGATGTCGTGGGCCGAGGAGGCGCGGCATGCGGGGCGCCCGCTTTCCGTCGGCCTGATCGCCAACGCCGCACGGCTGTTGCCCGAACTCGTGGCGCGCGAGGTCGTGCCGGACGTCGTCACCGACCAGACCTCCGCCCACGATCCGCTCTACGGCTACATCCCGGCTGGATTGACGCTCGAGCAGGCGGCGGAGCTGCGACAGTCCGATCCCGACACCTACGTTCGTCGCTCGATGGAGTCGATGGCCCGGCACGTCGAGGCCATGCTGGCGCTCCAGTCCCGCGGCAGCGTCGTCTTCGATTACGGTAACAACCTCCGCCAGCGGGCCCATGATCAAGGGGTGCGCGACGCGTTCGGCATCCCGGGATTCGTTCCGGCCTACATTCGGCCGCTGTTCTGCGAAGGAAAAGGACCCTTCCGTTGGGTCGCCCTCTCGGGAGATCCGCAGGATATCTACCGCACCGACGAGGCGGTCCTTGAGCTGTTTCCAGAAAACGAGTCGCTGCGGCGCTGGATCCGAATGGCCGAAGAGAAGATCGAGTTCCAGGGATTGCCAGCGCGGATCTGCTGGCTGGGATACGGGGAGCGGGCACGCGCCGGACTGCGGTTCAACGAGCTGGTCCGCTCGGGCGAGGTCTCGGCGCCCATCGTCATCGGCCGCGATCATCTCGACGCCGGCTCGGTCGCCAGCCCCAATCGCGAGACGGAGGGCATGGCCGACGGCTCGGATGCGATTGCCGATTGGCCGCTCTTGAACGCGTTGATCAATGCCGTCGGCGGCGCCACCTGGGTGAGCATTCAACACGGCGGCGGGGTCGGCATCGGCTACTCGATCCACGCCGGCCAGGTGATCGTCGCCGATGGGACGCCCGAAGCGGCGCGCCGGCTCGAGCGCGTCCTGACCACGGATCCCGGACTGGGCGTGGTGCGCCACGCGGATGCCGGCTATCCCGCGGCGGCGACTTTTGCGCGTGAGCACGGGATTCAGATCCCGATGCTGCCTGCGGGGTAGAAGCTCCCGGGGAGCTTGGAGCTCGCGGGGAGCTCGCCGGCTGGCCCGAAACTTGCACAGTCCGCCTTCGAACGAAGACCGCTTCGGAGGCCGACTATGTTCAAACCGACTCCCGTCGACCACCTTCGCCGCCCGCATCCCGACCAGGAACGGATCGACGCCGAATCGGCGCGGCTGCTGCGCAAGACGGTGCAGCAACGGCTGGACCGGATCTATCACCGACGAACGCTACCTCCCGATGCGAGCCCCGGCGGGAAGACAGCCCAGCCGTAGGCTCCCTATTCTTGTTCTCCGTAAAGAAATCGCGCTCCGAGATCGGAGCGCGACGGTTTTCGCGCGAGGGGAGGGTTGCGCGGCATCTGCACACTCGCTCAGTCTTGTGAACCGGTTGCGCCCGGCAAGGCCTTGGCCGGCTCGCCGATCCCCTTCGGTTGCCACTTCGTCGGATCGGCGCGGAGTCGATGAACGGCGCCGCCGCGTTCGTGGAGCTGGTCGAATCCTTCCGGCTTGATGAACATCCCTTCCCCATCCAATAGGCCGGTCACTCCGGACTGGCCGGGTTCGAGCCGCTTCGTCTGACAATAGCTGCAGTTGGCGGAATCGTGCGGCGTGTACTCGATGGGCTCCTCGTAGGTCGTGATGTAACCCTCGAAGTTGCGCATGACGATCTTGTGGTCGGAGGCGCTGATCTGGTAACTGGGCATGAAGGGAATCTTGCCCCCGCCGCCCGGGGCGTCGACGACGAAGGTCGGAACGGCGTAGCCGGAGGTGTGGCCGCGCAGACCCTCGATGATCTCGATCCCCTTGGCCACCGGAGTGCGGAAGTGGCCCGATCCCTCCACCAAATCGCACTGATATAGGTAATACGGACGCACCCGCATCCGAACCAGGTCCTGTACCAGTTGACGCTGGATGTGGACGCAGTCGTTGACGCCCGCCAGCAGTACCGACTGGTTCCCCAGCGGTATCCCGACCCGGCTCATGCGATCACAGGCCTCGGCCAGCTCGGCGGTGAGCTCGTTGGGATGGTTGACGTGGATGTTCAACCACAGCGGGTGGAACCGCTGGAGCAGCTCGCATAACTCCTCGTCGACGCGCATCGGTGAGAAGACCGGAACGCGCGATCCGATGCGAATGATCTCGATATGGTCGATCGCCCTCAGCCGCTCCAGGAGTTCGGCCAGGATTTTCGGAGCGAGTACCAACGGGTCGCCGCCGGAAAGCAAGACATCACGGACCTGAGGGGTCCGCTGCAGGTAGTCGATCTGCATCTCGAAGTCGGCCCGCGAGAACTGTTCGGCGGGGTCTCCGACGATCCTCGACCGGGTGCAATAGCGACAGTAGGAAGCGCACTGAGTCGTGACCAGCATCAGAACCCGGTCGGGATAGCGGTGCACCAAACCGGGAACCGGACTATGGGCGTCCTCGGCCAGCGAGTCCTCCATCATCGCCGTGAACGGTTCCATCTCGGCGGCCGTCGGGATGACCTGCAGGCGGATCGGGTCGCGCGGGTCGTCGGGGTCGATCAGCGAAATGAAGTACGGGGTGATGTCGACGCGGAACAGGTGGGTCGCGGCCAGCGCCTTCTCCTCGCTCGGAGTCAGCCGCAGGATGCGCCCGATATCATCGGCGGTGTTCAGCCGGTGGCTCAGCTGCCAGCGCCAGTTGTTCCATTGCTCGTCCGGGACGTCGGCGTAGATGGGTGCCCGGCGGGAGGGAAACCATTGCCTCTTCATGAACGACTACCTCCGAGAAGAAGGCCGATGACGGATTGTACCTTAACGAGTTCCCACCCAAGGCAGGGAATAAGTAGGGGCGCAGCGGCACTACGCCCTACAAGGCCCATGCGGCCAGATTGGGTTGGCCTCTCCGTCGGACTGTCGGTTATTTTGCCCGGCGTCGGGTCGGACTCTGGCGGCGGCCCTCGGCCCCGCCCGCTTGGTTCTGATCTGGCTTCCAGGCGGGCAAAGCTTCGGCCTCGGCCAGCGCCTCCT
>Ga0184639_10001426_pt1 | contig 10314 bp, 7 predicted proteins | sample PLM31_170_b2_FD_133155 | JGI IMG/M metagenome (GOLD analysis project Ga0184639, IMG submission 133155) | Groundwater sediment microbial communities from an aquifer in East River, Colorado, USA - PLM3-1_170_b2 | ecosystem: Environmental > Terrestrial > Soil > Riparian zone | place: USA: East... | reverse complement strand
ATTCTAGATAGGCGTTTCAAGGAGACGGGGCACCAGAACGGTTTTCTTCCTGTGCTGATTCCGGAGAGCTTGCTGGCGAGGGAAAAGGATCATTTCGCCGGATTCACCCCGGAAGTATTTTGGGTGACAAAGGCCGGCGACAATGACATCGGCGAACGACTCGCACTCCGGCCCACATCTGAAACACTTGCATATTCCATTTTTGCCAAATGGATAACAAGCTATCGTGATCTCCCGCTCAAGATCAACTTCTGGAATTCAGCGCTTAGAGCTGAAATCAAGGCAACCAAGCCATTTATTAGAACCTCGGAATTTCTGTGGCAAGAAGGTCACACTGTGCATGCAACCGAAGAAGAAGCAGAGCAGGAAGTCATGATGATCCTGGACATTTACAAACATTTGATTGAGGACCAACTCGCGGTGCCAACGATAACCGGATTTAAGAGTGATAGGGAGAAGTTTGTAGGCGCCCAGTACACTACGACAGCGGAAGGCATGATGCCGGATGGGAAGGCTCTTCAACTGGGTACTTCCCATCATCTAGGACAGAATTTTTCCAAACCCTTTGAGATCAAGTTTCTGGGAAAGGACACCCACGAACACTTTGCGTGGCAGACATCGTGGGGAGTTTCGTGGAGACTGATTGGTGCATTAATCATGGTTCACGGTGACGACAAGGGACTAATCCTTCCGCCAAAAATTGCGCCGATTCAGATTGTAATAGTCCCTATATTCAAGGACAAGGACGCGCAGCATGTCAAAGATAATGCAAGGGAAATTGCAACTGAGCTCCAGCGCGCTGGCATCAGAGCACACGTGGATGACCGCGACGAGTACACTTCAGGGTGGAAATTCAATGAATGGGAGATGAAAGGGGTACCCCTGAGGATAAATATAGGATCAAGGGATATCGAGAAAGGACAGCTGGAATTTGTCAGGCGCGACACCAAGGAGAAATCTTCGGCCAACCGAAGCACACTCGTGGATACTACAAGCGTAATCTTAGAAGCAATCCAGAAAAACTTGTTTGAAAAGGCTAGCAAGCTCCTTCAAGATAAAATTTCAAGGCCTGCCAATCATGACGAATTCAAATCAATACTGGAAAGCAAGGGGGGATTCGCTTCCGCCGGGTGGTGCGGTCGCCTGGAGTGCGAAGAAAAAATAAAGGAAGAGACAGGAGCGGACATCAGGGTGATCCCTTTTGATCAAAAGGATAAACCGCCAACGTGCATCTCGTGCGGCCAGAATTCGGAAAAAGTGGCATTGTTTGCAAGGGCATACTAGAGAGATTGTGTACTAATTGGTAAGCCTTGAGGAGCTATTTCCATTTGACCCAGAATTTGGATACCTAGGAATCCTCGTACTAAGTTTTATTTTTAGCATAATTCCTTTCATTCCCGTTCCTTACTTTCCGATTCTCATAACAGCCGCCTTCAACAGGAATTTCGATCCACATCTAATCGCTCTTTCCAGCGCGGCCGGGATAGTTGCGGCAAAGACCATCATTTTTTTTGTCAGCTATTACGGCAGGGCAATGCTGAGTGACAAGACAAAGAAGAGAATGCGACCACTCCAGAGGGTGGTAAGCAAGTACGGCTGGCCCGGAGCGTTCATTGCCGCCGCAACGCCCATACCGGATGATATCATCTATATTCCGTTAGGGCTTGCAAAATACAGCCCCTGGAAGTTTGCCGCCGCTACATTTGCAGGCAAGCTGCTAATGAACGAGGCTATAGTGTGGAGTTCTATCTACCTCGGCAGGCCTTTTGTAGAAAGGTACCTTGCGGAAACGACTGACCTCACAGGACTCATTATCGCAGCGATAGTGAGCATTGTGATCCTTGGCGTGGTTGTGTACTATTCACTGAGAATAGACTGGGCCAGGATTATTGGGCGCTGGTTTCCCTGGGCTTTGGACGAAAATTCTAACAACGACGATCCCGGCGGCAAGACAGACGGGACCACCAAAGCCTAGGAAAGCTTTCTGTCAGACTCTACTCCGCGCTTCAACTCAAGATCAACATAATCTTCACTTAGCCCCATAACACAATCCGTAACCACTGTCCTGACTGACTCGAACTTTATCTTGCCTTTGCGTATTTTTTCTGCTTTCTGCATTTCCATAAGCCTTTCTTCCAAAATAGTCCTGTGATCCTCGCAAACCACAGCGAGCATGTACTCCCCATCATCCGAATCCACGGAGACGACGAACGACGGTGGGAGCTGACACCCTTCCCCCTCGACTTTGATCGAGCAATGCTCGGGCAAAAGCACGCTCATCCGTTGTCGCCAATCCAATATAAGACTTGCAATGTGAACTTTGGTTTATAAAACGGTAATGCCGCTGCTGTTGTATATGGGTAGTAGAAGGAGAAAAAGCCTGGCTCGGCCGGCAAGGAAGAGTCGTAGAGTGGATGGCCGCTGTCCAAAGTGCACTACAATAGTCAAATTCAGTGTTTCAGGACCTGTTGGGGATGAGATCTACGAATGCACTGGGTGCATGTCCAAGTTCCATATCGATGAACTGTGACTCGATACCAGTCGAGTCATACGCATAAAAAGACGATGATTTAGCGAAAACTTATCGCGGATATCCGCGCAATGAAGTACGGTTCCAAGCAGGACCGATTGACAGGCTTCACTTTTGGTTTGTCGCTTTCCTCTTGAACGACACTTCGCGCTCATACTCTAATTGAATCGTAGTATGGTTTATGCTGTATCGTCTCAAGAGCACCTGGTTTATTTCATCTAGGACCTTGTTTGACTGGCTCAACATCTGATCCCTAACTACGACATGGCCGCTTAGCGCATCCATGCCCGTCGAAATAGTCCAGATATGTAGATCATGCACATCAACCACGCCGTATACTTTCTTCAGGGTATCGGTTATTTCACTAACGTTCAATGCTTTCGGTGCTCCTTCAAGCAGTATGTGAGTGCTGCTCCTTACTATTGTGTAGGCACTTCTGGCTATGAGACCAGCTATCAAAAATGCCACCAGCGAATCGACGACTGTAAGGCCTGTGTAGTACGCAATGAACCCGGTAATTATGACAGCAACAGATGAGACCATGTCATAAACAACGTGGACGAAAGCGCTTTGGATGTTGATGCTCTTTTCAGCATGGGGTCTGAGTAGAAAGATTACCAACGCATTCCCGGCAAGGCCAATAGCTGCGGCGATGAGCATGATTGGGGCATCGATTTGCCGCGGCGACATGACGCGCTGGAAAGCCTCGAAAAGGATCCAGACAGAAAGAATGGACAGCGTAACTCCGTTTGCAAGCGCTGCTAAAACTTCTGCTCTGTGGTAACCAAAGGTCATGATGCCAGAGTGTGTTCTCGTGGCCAGATTGACGGCAAAGAGACTAAGCGCAATAGCCAAAACGTCCGAGATAACATGAATAGCATCACTGATCAACGATATGCTGTTGCTCAGGAAACCTCCCGCGAGTTCGACAACAGCTACGGCTGCCGTAATTAATAGCGATGCCTTAAGCAGCTTCTTGGGGTGCGGCAGACCTTCCAATACGGCTGGTACATCTTCCCACCATGTTTTTAGGTTACTACTGCCTGCCCTCGGCCGGGCTTATTTGAGCAAGCGCGATTTGAGCAGGATTTTTGAACTTTATAACTTGAGAAACTCCTTCTCTTGCATAGACTCCATAAATAAGTGCCGCCTTCGCTACGGTTGAATCCTTCAAAGTAACCACTATTATCTGATTGTCTTTTGAGCGCTCGAGCAGAACTTTTGAAAGCCGTTCGGTATTCTGTGCGTCGAGGTGCGCATCGACTTCGTCCATAAGGTAGAATGGTGATGGCTTCAGCGACTGCAACGCGAGAAGGAAGACTGTTGCGGCAATGGTCTTTTCGCCGCCGGAAAGCGCGGTGGACTCGCGAGGAACGGTTTTGTCAGGGAATTGCACCATAAGCATAACACCACTGGAAAAGATATCATCCTGATTTCCTATTTCAAGCCAAGCAGAACCTCCTGTCATTTTTTCGAAAGTACCGCGAATATCTGCATCCACTCTTTGGAAAGCCTCCATAAACACATCTCTCTTTTCCTTCTCGATATGCTGGATGAACGAAACTATCGAATTGTGTTCACTTTCAAGCTGGTTTCTCCTGCCCGACATCCCCCTGTAACCATCCATTACCTGAACGTACGACTCTTCAGCGCGGAGATTAATTGTCCGTTTGACGACTTCATATTCCGCTGAAAGTTCCTTAACTGCAGAGGCGACGTCCATCCCATCAAGAAGATCCTTGAAGCCAAGCCATTGAAGATCGTTTGTAAGGCGAGATTCCTCCGCAGTCAAGTCTCCGATGTCTTTGCGAAGCAGCGCAGATTCGCGCTCGAGTACGCTGTGTTCCTTTGATAGTTTTCGTTCGGAATCGGCAAGCGCTTTGATCTTGCGCTCGTACTCTTGGAGGACGCTGTACGCACCGCCTGAAGAATCGATGACTTGCTGCTCCCGGTCTCTGAGAGTCTTGAGCTCTGCTTCAAGCGATTGTGATCTTGATAGCATGTCTTCCGCTTGCTTCTTCCTTTGGTCTACCTCTAATGAAAGGCGTTCCTTCTCATCGGCCATTTCATCCAGCTCTCGAGATTCAACCTGAAGACGACTCTCGATTCCTGCAAGGGTTGAGCTAGACTGGCTGAGCGAAATGTTGCAGTCATCTACTGCCTTGATCAGCTGGCTTCTTTCAAGATTCATTGTTGCTAGCTCGTTCTTGCTGGATGATTCGTCGCCAATGCCCTGCATTCTAGAGTCAATCCTTGCTATTGACGGACCAAGGAGGGAAAGTCGCTTTTTCAGCATTGAAAGCTCCGCTGCCAAAAATTCATGTTCAGATTGAAGCGCACTGCCGGTTGAAACTGCCTGGACCATCAACCTTTCCTTCACAGAAAATATTTCTTTCTGCTCTGCAATCCTTTTTTCCATGCTGTCGATGCCGAGCTCGAGCTTTACTCTCTCTGCATCAGCCACAGCGATCCGCTCAGTAATCTCTTGCATCTGGAGATTCTTTTTCTCTATGTTGTTCGACAGCTTTCCAAGCATTTCTCGCAGGCTTTCGACCGAATCTCCCAAAAGTATTGCCTTTGTCATGTCGGATATCTTGCCGCCAAAGTCAAGCGACATCGATTCCCCGGCTGGCTCGAAAAGTTCGCCTTCAACTGACACTGCCCTGTAGCCCTGCCTTGCCAGCATATAGGCGCTGGTTGATGTTCTGGTCAGAATGGTATCTGAGAAAAGAAAGGAGACGAGCTTCTTGTCATAGTCGGAATATACGAAATCTGAGAGCCTGCCGATTATGTTGACGTCATCAGTAGGCATGTCCGACGTTGACTTGTAACGCGCAGCAATTTCAAGTGGTATTATTCTCAGGCGCGGTAGCTTGCGCGCTTTCGCATAAGTTGCTATTAATATCATGGACTTGACGTCATCAACTACAAACGCCTTCATCCATTCTGAACCCGCAGCAAGAACTGCTCTTTCGTAGTTTTCGTCCCATCTTATCAGATCATGCACGAGACCCACTATTCCGAATCTCTGGCTATCCTTCATCAGATCTGCTATCGCAAAGTCCTCGTTCATAGCGTCCTTGGCAACGCTAGCACGCTCTTCGAATCTCGTAGCAAGAACATGCGCCCTAGAGAAAAGACTGGAAGAATTTCCGATCTCTTCCTGAAGATTTTCTTTCAATTCAACAAGGTCGGCAAGCTTGCCTAAAACATTCTCGAGTTTTGCCCCATCGGAGGCAACTGCCTCAGATGTCTCGGCAAGTACGCCCTTGGTTGTTTCAAGTTCGGACTGTAATGCTGCCAACGATCCATCATGCGAGGACTTCTTGTACCAGTTCGTCTTGATCTTTTCTTCAACCATGGCGGCTGAAAGATCCAGCCTGCCTTTGAGCGATGTCATTGTGACAAAACGTTTTTCCAACTTTTGTCTGTAGGATGCATATTTGGCGATATGTGTTCCGATCCGTTCAACATGCGCATCTATGACGTTCAACCTTGCCTTGAGATCTTCTATTTGCGAATTTCCCGCTTCTACCTTCAACTTTAGCTGCTCCGCTTCGGTTCGCATGCTTTGGGCTCGCTGGGATATGGCTAGCTTGCTTCCTTCGATTGTTGGTAACCTTCTTTCTATCTCTGCTATTCTTCTTTCAGATTCTCCGAGCGTAGCCTTTGTTCGCTCTGATTCGTGCACAATGCTAGAAATCCTGCTTGCAACCTGGGCCTTTGCTTTGTTTGCGACATCCACTTCCTGGATGAACTTTGTCTTTTCGGCATCGAGTTTTTCTATCTCACGCCTAATTTCCTCCAGCTCACTCGATAGCTGGTTTAACCGCTGCATATTTCCGTCAAGGACCACATTGCCTGTCGCCAACTTTTGCCTGACAGTTCTGATACTATTAGAGAGCTGGATGGCCCTGAACCTCTTGAGCTCAGTACCTATCTGATCGTAGCGCAATTGATCATTCCGCTCGCTTTCGAGCTCGTCTATTCTCTTTCTGATTTCGCCCATCCTGGCAAATGCCACCTCAAGCCTTCTATCGGCCTCATCCAGCTGCTTGATCGACTCTTCCTTTTTTTCGTCAAAGTACGAAAGTCCTACGATATCTTCGATAATCCTCCTGCGATCCTCTGAATTAAGTTCAGATAATCTCGTGATCATGCCCTGCTGAACAATGTTGAGCTTGTTAGGCGCTGCCAGAACGACTTCCAGAAGCTCCATTATTGCTGCTTTGGACACTTTTTTGCCGCTGAGAGAATACTGGCTTTCGCCATTTTGCCCTTCCATCTCACGTGTTAGTGTGACAGTATCCGAGTCGACGGGTATGCCCCGGTCGGCATTGTCGAAGGTCAGACTGACCCTGATAAGTCTGTGGCTGCTGTTCTGGCTGTCATGAAATAACGATTGAAATTTGTCAACCCTGAGTGCTTTGGGGCTGTTCTCACCGATAGCAAACATGATGGCGTCCAGAATATTGCTCTTGCCCGACCCATTCGGACCTGTGACTGCTACGAGACCCTTGTCAAAGTTCACCGAGGTATTCTTGAAACCGAATGACTTGAACCCGTAAACCTCGAGCTTTTTAATGTGAACCAAGGACAGCTATCGGGTTGAGTCTACTAAATGCCTAATATGCGTTGTAGCATCCAATCCAGCTCCTTTTGGTAAAATATTTTTTATCTATCGCCCATAGACGCCTATCGTATGAATGCCCTGAGAGGGTGCGAAAATCAGCGTTCGCGCTTGCCTTCAACGAATTCCAGGAAATTCGCTTTTGCAACGGCATATGGCAGCTGGACAGGCGGGTGCTTAAAGCAGTAGGCGGAGATGCTCTCAAGCGGTCCCTTAACCCCTCTTTCTATGGCAATCTTGGCAGCCCTCACTGCATCTATCATGACCCCTGCGCTATTGTATGCATCAACGACTTTTAGTTTTAGATCGAGCTCCACAGGTATACCGCCAAAGTAGTGACCCTTCATCGAAATGTAGCATACCTTGTCGTTCTCTAGGAATGAAACAAAGTCAGAGGGTCCTATTCGCATCGGAATTTCGTACGGGACCATTGCCGCAACAGCACTTGTCTTGCTTATTCTCTTGTCCTCCAGTCTTTCCTCATCGAGCATGTTGTAAAAGTCCATGTCGCCTCCGATATTCAGCTGATATGTTTCGTCTACCTTCACGCCCCGGTCAACAAACAGTTTAACCAAGGTCTTGTGCACGACGGTCGCGCCAAGCTGGCTCATTACATCATCGCCTGCACAGACCAATCCCCTTCCTTCGAATGCCTGCTGCCATTTGGGCGTCGATGCTATGAAAACTGGAATAGCGTTAACGAAGGCACATCCGGCGTCAAGGCACGCCTCTGCATAATACTGAGTCCCTCTCCTGCTTCCAACAGGAAGGTAGTTAAGCAACATCTCAGCGCCCACGTCCTTGAGTACTTGCGGGACATTCACTGCCTGTGCGCTGGCTATCCTGACCTTTTCAGAATAGTGGCGACCTATGCCGTCATGCACTTCACCTTTCAATACCTTGACGTCAGTCTTATCCATCTCTTTGATTATCCTAACAGTGTTGTTCGGCTTGGCAAAAATGGCTTCTGAAAGGTCCTTTCCAACCTTAGTGTCTACAACATCAAATGCTGCAACAAATTCAATGTCAGCCGGTTCTATTCCGCCAATGTTATAGGCAGTGAGACCTATCCAATCCTTGTCAGGTTTGCGCGCTTCAGAATTGCTCCTGTAGTACCGTGTACCTTGAATAAGGGCGGAGGCACAGTTCCCTACGCCTGCAATCGCAACCTTAACCTTTTTGCCCACTGGTGATGAGCATTAAAGTCTACTTAATATTCGTATAACCAAACTTTTCAACCAGTTTCCCTGAGCTCAAGATGGTGTCTTTTGGCAATCTCCAGTTCGTTCTCTTTCAGAAGAAACCTCAGGTCGTAATCATAACGGGCGCACAAGCAGAGTATCAGCTTGAATGCATTCATGTCGGCGGCAGAATCATCTTGCTCACTCATTAAACGCTGCCTGTCTTCAGACGATGCGCTAAGAGCGTTCATTTCAGTCTCCTTTATCACAACGTACGCCGATGCTGGCTCAAAGCATGCTGAGACTTGGCAGGCCGGCGGGTATAAGGAACTCTCAAAATCGTGTTTCCAGCCATCGTATAGCATGATTCACATCGTATTCCCAATTTCGATATGTCACAGTTGTTAACGATTCATAATGATCGTTGACTGCAACATAATTCTGACGTCGCAAGGCAGCATATTGTCTAGCAATTTACCGTCAAAAACAAAGATTACCTAGACCGACCCTTAGGGACCTTGAGAATTTTCTTTGTATAAGCAATCCTGAAGCCTGCTTTTAGATATAAGGGCAACAAACCTTCGCTTTCAAGGGTTTGAAGGAATAACGGACCGGTTTTCGAAGTGGACATAGCGCTTTTCAGAATGCCTTCAGCTGTGCCCCGTCTGCGCATTTGTGCTATTGTGCCTAGACAGTACAATCCCGTCGCTCCGTTGTGATTGAAGATCGCCGCGCAGCCTGCGGGAGACTGGTCCTTGTAAGCCAAAAGCAAATCGAGTTTGGCCATATTAGAACTCATTATCCGTTCAACTTCTGCGCTCCATTCCGGAACTGAAAATGACTCGCAAAAAACATGAACCCACGTTGACAGCGACGATCTATCAACTTTCGAAATGCTAGTATCCACTTCTGATACATCCGCCACTGCCTCTCCCGTTAGTACATGCATTTTGTCTGCTAGGAGCAGATTCTTTTCCGGGAGATTACCTGCCAGATCGTATACGTAGCATTCAAGCCCTTCGCGCCAGAAGATTCTTGCAACTTGTTGTGCGGACTCAGCTGGATCTGAGCAGGAGGATATGTCTGCCCTATTGAAGAAATAGTCATCCCCAAGAAGCCGGTTTATTAGAACTTTCGCGCATCTGCTAACCTTCACCCTGCGAGTCCACAACGCGCAAAAAGACCATTCGTTATTTTCCATCCGGTCAATAACACAGTCCGAAGACATTGGCCATCACTTTCAGGGCGGATTTATTGCCTCGACGCTGTGCTGTCTTGATCATTACATTTATCGCGCCAGGGGAATCAAGATCGTTTTCGATACAGTCAAAAAAACTTCCAAGCGGGTCTGAAGACTGGTTGCCTCCGCTCGCGCTGTCGGACATAGCCCCTAGCAGCAAATTATCAATTCGTACGAACTTGTCTAATTCAGCTTCATCGAATTCAAAAATCTCCCTGTAATGCCTTGAAAAAAGGTAGAGCCTTAATACATTGGCAGTATACCTCGCTAGGAGCTCGCGCAAAAGGACCACATTTCCATGGGACTTGGACATTTTCCTGCCTTTAATCCGCACCAGAGCCACGTGGGTCCAGAACCTGACAGGCATCTCGAGGGAAGTTATTGCCATCAGCTGCGCAAGATGGGATTCGTGATGAGGATAAACGAGTTCGCTGGCTCCGCCATGGATATCGTAGACGCCGGCAAAGCTGCTAACCGCCACTGACGAATCCTGCATGTGCCACCATGGCACTCCGTCGCCGAGCATATTGTCGTTGAACACTTCTTCAAAATCATCACTCGAATTCCACAACATTATGTCTGTCGCGCATCTCTTGAAAGGGGAAATTTCTAGCCGGCAATCTTTCAGGTCATCCCTTGTCATTCTCGATAATTTACCGAGGGAGCGTATCCGGGATGTGTCAAGGTAAATGTTGCCGCCGTCAAAGTATGCCTTTTTCTCTTTGAGCAGTTT
>Ga0184639_10001425_pt1 | contig 10317 bp, 8 predicted proteins | sample PLM31_170_b2_FD_133155 | JGI IMG/M metagenome (GOLD analysis project Ga0184639, IMG submission 133155) | Groundwater sediment microbial communities from an aquifer in East River, Colorado, USA - PLM3-1_170_b2 | ecosystem: Environmental > Terrestrial > Soil > Riparian zone | place: USA: East... | reverse complement strand
CGGGGAAAAACTGGCGACCCCGGACGTGTCGATTGCGGACCTGATCGGCGAGATCGATCCGATCAAGGTCGCCGAAGGACGCTATCTGGCGGACGAGGAGACGATTCATTACGGGCTCATCCCGCGCACGAACCGGGGGGTCTTCGCCATCAACGAGCTTCCCGACCTGACGGAAAAAGTTCAGGTGGGACTTTTCAATTTGATGGAAGAGAAGGACGTCCAGATCAAAGGCTACAAAATCCGTCTGCCATTGGACGTTGTGATCGTGGCGAGCGCCAATCCCGAGGACTACACCAGCCGTGGGAGAATCATCACGCCGCTGAAGGACCGCTTCGACGTGCAGATCCGCACGCATTACCCGCAGAACATTCAGGACGAGATGACCATCATGGAGCAAGAATCCGCGCCCATGGACCAGCGCAGCCAAGCGGTGCGCGTGCCGCAATTCATCAAAGAAATTCTCGGGCACCTGACGTTCGAGGCGCGCAAGTCGAACGAAATCAACCAGTCGTCGGGCGTGAGCGTGCGCGTCACGATCAACAACTACGAGAGCCTGATCAGCAACGCGGAGAAAAGATCGCTGCGGTTGAAAGAAAGCGAAGTCGTCCCGCGCGTGAGCGACATGCATTCGATTCTCGCCTCGACCAGCGGAAAGATCGAGATGGAATACGTCGGCGAGGACAAAAAAGAGGACGACCTGGTGGAGAAGCTGGTCAACCGCGCCCTATTGAAAGTCTTCGATCAATACTTCACGGTCAACGCCTTGCAGAAAGTCGTGGACTACTTCAACACCGGCTGGGGCGTGGAAGTCTCCGACGCGATGCCGTCGCAGGACTATCTCGAAGGGATCAAGGAAATCCCGGGTCTCAAAGAAGCCATCGGCACGCTGGGCCCGATGGAATCTCCGGCGCTGATGGCGTCGGCGACCGAATTTATTCTCGAAGGGCTTCACCTGCACCAGAAGCTGAACAAAGAGATGGAGGGCGGAAGAATCACGTACGGAAAGTAAATAGGCGTGAGGCGAAAGGCGGGAGGCGTGAGTAAGAAAAGTTTTCTTGCGCAGTTCCTCTCGCCTCAAGCCTCGGGCCTCTCGCCTCGATATGCGTAAGATTCGATACAGCCGGTGGGAACGCTCTACGGGAGACGGGGTCGAAACCGACAGCGTCTTCGAGCAGTTGAACGAATACATGAGCGACACCGGCGACCTGCAGCAGGCGATGCGCCGCCTGATGCAGCGTGGTGTTAAGCGGGACGAGAAGCGCGTGCCGGGCATGGAGGACCTGCTCTCCCAGGTGGCGCGCGAGATGAGACGCCTTTATGAGCAATACCGGATTCAATCGGCTCAGGACGAGGTGAAGGAAGAGCTGGATTCGATTATCCGGGACGAGCGGGAAACGCTCGACGACCTCCGCGGGGAAAAGCCGGAGACCGAAGAAAAGAAAAACTTCCTCGACCGCTTGCCGGGCAAAACGAGCGATGCGGTCGAGAGACTCGCCGACTACGAGTTTGAAAACCCGCAGGCCGGAGAAAAATTTCAGGAGCTGCTCTCCCGTTTGGACCGGATCCGTCGGCTCGAGAACTCGATTCGCAGAGAGGGCAATCTCTTCCGCGGCCAGACGCCGCTCGATTTCAAACAAGCGCAAGAGACTCTCGACCGGCTGGAGGAGCTGCGCCGGCTGGAAGGGCAGCTCTCCAGCATGCGGCCGGATCAGGTCGATCGGGAACTGCTGGAAAAGCTGCTCGGCAAAGACGCGGTGCCTGACTTTGAAGGCGTCGCGCGTCTCGAATCTTCTCTCGAAGAGGACGGCTACGTCCTTAACCGCGGCGATCGATTCGAGCTGACGCCGCGCGGGATCCGCAGGATCGGCCAACTGGCGCTGAGAGACATCTTCGAGCAGCTCCGCCGCGACGCGCTTGGACGCCATTCAGTACGGAAGCGCGGCTCGCAGGAGCTCTTGACCGAAGAGAGCAGGCCTTACGCTCAGGGCGATTCACTCCATATCGATATCATCCAGACCTTGAAGAACGCGCTGCTGAACGAAGGCGGCTTGCCCGTCAGGATTCGTCCCAGCGACTTCATGGTCTATGAATCGGAGCACTCGACGCGCGCGGCCACGGTGCTCCTGCTCGACATGAGCTGGTCGATGAGCTGGGACGGGCGCTTCGCCGCGGCGAAAAAAGTTGCGCTGGCGATGGACAGCCTGATGCGCTCGATGCACCCGCGGGATTATTTCGGCATCGTCGGTTTCTTCACGCGCGCCGTCGAGCTCAAGGCCAAAGATCTTCCCGAAGCGACGTGGAACATGGGCGATCCCTTCACCAACCTTCAAGACGGACTCCATCTCGCCTCCGAGATGCTCGACCGGCGGCCGAGCCAGAACCAGCAGATGATCGTCATCACCGACGGCCAGCCGACCGCTTATTGCCGGCAGGGGCGGCTCTATTGCGAGTGGCCGCTGAGCTTCGGCGGCATCAGCCAGCGAGCGGCGGAAGAAACTCTCCGCGAAGCCGAGCGCGTCACGCGCCGCGGCATCACCATCAACACCTTCATGCTCGACGACAGTCCTGTGCTGAAAGACTTCGTCGACGCTCTCACCCGCATCAACCGCGGGCGCGCCTTCTACACGCGCCCCGAGCGGCTCGGGGAATATCTTCTCGTCGATTACGTTTCCCACAAAAGAAAGAAAGTCTAAGATAATCTCTCATGGCCGCCGTGAGCGAGAAACGCGTCGTGGATTTTTAGATGAATTTTTGGGATCAGCTTGACCAACTAATGGAACGCTACTCTCGTGCGCAGTTGATTCCGCTTCTGGCGTATTCTGCTCTCGCGGCTATCGGTTTGTTCTTAGCAGGTTTAGTAGTCGGAGTATTGTTGTGCGGCTGGCAGTGAACGTCGTGGGAATTTCTGCTCTCCGGGTCGAAGGGGAGCAAAAGGTCACGGGCCGGGCGGTTTACGCCGCCAACGCCGTCGAAGACGCCGTCGGCGTGAGAATCAAATCGCTCCCGATTACAGCGGAAAAGGTGTTGGCGGCGTTGAAGGGGCTTTAAGGTTAATCATGAAGAAATCATTTTATCTCTTGGTTCTCTTGGTAGTTCCGTCAATCGCTTCGGCTCAAGAACATCATTCGCCCTACGCCGGCGAAGAGCAGCGCGAGATCAAAGCGCTCTCGCCCGATGAAGTGCGAGGCTATTTGGCCGGCGAAGGCCTGGGACTCGCGAAAGCCGCCGAGATCAATGGGTATCCCGGCCCGCTCCACGTTCTTCAATTGGCGGAGCAGCTTCACCTGACAGAAGCGGAAAAAGCCGACACGGAGCAGGTGCGCGACGTTATGCTGAGAGCCGCAACCCGACTGGGAAAACTTATCGTTGAGAAGGAGAGTGAGCTGGATAAATTGTTTGCCGGTAGGAAGATCGATGAAGCACAGTTGCGCTCACTCGTCGGCGTGATTTCCAACTTGCAAGGCGAGTTGCGGACTGTTCACTTGCAGGCGCACCTGGCGATGATTCGCGTGCTCATGTCGGAGCAGATCAATCGGTATGCCGAGTTGCGTGGGTATCAAGGCGTCGGGGCGCAGCACGAGGGACACCCTCAGTAAAGAACCGAGTACGGGGTCAGGTCTTGCAATCACAAATTGTTGTAGTCAAAGACGCGCCCCAAGCGCTCTTGGAAAGGGGCACGTAATGATACAAATCGCAGGACTGATTATTGTTGGTATAGCCGTCTTTTGGTACTGGGTTCTCAGGCCAGGAAGACTGGGCTTCTGGAGGCTCGTGGCCAAACATCCGGATGCCGCATATGATCACTTCATGTCGAATGCTTGTTGGAAAGTGTTTGAGGATGGGTTGCCGCAGGATTATCGTAGTACCGTTCCGAGGTCTGAATGGGCTGGTCCGTTTCGTGTCGTCGTGCCAAAACGCGGGGATAAAACAATCAAGGCTTTTGGACGCCGCTCGGAGCTTGAAAAGTCGCAAAACGATCTTCTGAACAAGGTCGCCCACCTCAAGTAACCTTGTCTTACATGCCTAACACGCCGGATCAGATCCGGTTGGAAAAGGGGTCGGGAGTTTTTTCTTGAGACAGAGTCGCTTAGGAGCGACGGGTGAGCTTGAACCTTTGGCGCACCATCGCGGTTGTCGCCAGCAATCGAAGCCGGAGCCGGTGAAAGGAGAAGGAGATGGCCGACGATAAACCGAAATGGCGGGACGATGGCGTTCGTATCGTCCACAGCAATCAGGTTGACCTGAACACGCCGCAGACGCCGGGGATGACGCGGGCGGCGGCGATCAACCGCTCGATGGCCGGAGCGAATAAGCTCTGGGCCGGCAGCGTGGAGATTCATCCGAACGCCAAGACTGCGCCGCATCATCACGGGGAACTTGAAAGTATCATCTATGTGATCAGCGGCAGAGCGAGGATGCAGTGGGGAGAAAAGTTGGAGTTCGTCGCCGACGCCGGTCCGGGAGATTTTATCTTCGTGCCGCCGTTCGTGCCGCATCAAGAGATCAACGCCTTGCGCGATGAACCCCTCATGTGCGTCGTCGTCCGCAGCGACCAGGAGCCGGTTGTGGTAAATCTGGACATCGCCGCCGCGGAGAAACCGGAAGAAGTTTACTGGATCGATCCGGGACATCCGAAGCCTTAATTCGCCCCCAGACTAGTTTTCCTTGACAATCTTCCTCTCTGCTTCTATCCTGCCCTGAAAACAACGTTGTTTTCATCCGCCTACGCAGAAAACCCAGGCGTGAGCCTGGGGATGAATGCGTCGGACGGACCCTCCGTAGCTCTTAGAGCGAAGGAGGGTTAGTGCTTCGGCGGATTCCGCCGAAGAATTAACGATACCACGGGCATCAGCCGTGGAGCTTCATTTCACGGAGGTGGCGATGGAGACCTTCGACAGCAAGACGGTGAGCCGCATCGTTGGCGTGAGTCTGAGGCAGATTCAATATTGGGACGAGCAGGGGTTCATCCGGCCGTCGGTGAAGACGGCGGGCGGGCGAGGCACCAAGCGGCTGTATTCTTTTTCCGATCTCGTGCAGCTCAAAGTGGTGAAGGACCTCGGCGAGTACGGCCTGAGCCTGCAAAAAATCCGCCGCTGCCTGCGCCATCTCAGAGACTCGTTTCCCGAACCGACGCAGCCGCTCCAATCGCTGCGTTATCTAACGGACGGCGACAAGTTGTTCGTTCTCACGAGCGATCGAGAAAAAATCCTCGAGGCGATGGACCGGCAGTTCGTTTTTTCTCTCGGCATCGGAAATCTCGTGCGCGAGCTGGACGGCGACGTGCGCCGGGTAACCGGGCGGGTGGGACGGAATACGTCTCCGCGCAGTTCCAAGAGGGAAGGCAAAAACGCGGCGGCCTAGATGTCTACGGAAGTCTCCAAGCTCACGCCCATGATCCGGCAGTACCTCCAGATCAAGGAAAGGTACCGCGACGCGATCCTCTTTTTTCGCCTTGGCGATTTCTACGAGATGTTTTTCGAGGACGCCGAGAAGGCGTCGAAGATCCTCGATATAGCCCTCACGTCGCGGAATCGCAGCGACGACGGCGCGGTCCCGCTCTGCGGGGTGCCGTATCATGCGATGACGCCCTACGTCGGCAAGCTGCTCGATGCGGGCTACAAAGTTGCCATATGCGAGCAGGTCGAGGATCCGAAGGCGGCGAAAGGCATCGTTCAGCGCGAGGTCGTGCGCGTGGTCACTCCGGGAACCATCACGGAGGGAGACGCGCTGGACGCGCGCGACAACAGCTTCCTTGCGGCCGTCTCGTGCGGCAACAAAGTTTACGGTCTCGCGGCTACCGACGTCACCACCGGAGAGTTCCGCTTCACACAAGTCGCGGACTACGCCTCCTTGAGAGATGAAATCGGACGGGTTCGTCCGCGCGAGATGATTTTTGCCGACAACGACGAATCCCTCGCAGTCGATCTCGCTCGCGATTTTCCCGCTCTTCACTTGAGTCCGGTTTCTACCCTTCATTTTTCTCCTGCCGCGGTCGAGCGCATGAAAACCTTGAAGTTATGGTCCGGGCAGACCGACGGAGAGTGGGAGCAGGGGGTTCGGGCCGCCGCGGCCGTCGTAAATTTCCTGGAGGAAAACTCCGCGGCGGTGGTGAAGGCGCTCCGCGACCTGCGGCCATACTCGGCCTCGCGATATCTGATGATCGACGAGATCACCCGGCGCAACCTCGAGCTGCTCTCGGATTTTCAGGGGAACAAGAAAAATTCCCTGCTGGGGATTCTCGATGCGACCGAAACCCCCATGGGCGCGCGGCGGCTGCGCCAGTGGCTTTTGTATCCGTTAATCGATGAACGCGCGATTCGCGCTCGCCAGGAGGGAGTGCGGGAGCTTGTGGAAAACTATGGCGCGCGGCAGGAGCTGAAAGACTTGCTGAAGGGAGTTCAGGATCTCGACCGGCTGGCCGGAAGAATCGTCTCTGGCAGCGCTCAACCGAGAGATCTTGTCGCGGTCAAAGATACTTTGCGCGCCGTCGCTCCGATCAGAGCGGCGGTCCAGGACCGATCGGCGGCGATGTTCGAATCCCTTGCAGGTGAGTTGCTCGATCTTCCCGAGATGGTCGATCTCATCGGGCGGGCCATCGTGGACGAGCCGCCGGCGGCGATCAAAACCGGAGAAACGATCCGGCCGGGATTCAACGCGGAGCTGGATGAGCTACGCTCCCTGCGCAAAGACGCCAAGCAATGGGTCGCGCGCTTCGAGGCCGGCGAGAAGAAGCGCACCGGCATTCATTCGCTCAAAGTCAGATACAACAGGGTTTTTGGTTATTACATCGAAATCACCCGCGCCAATCTCGGCGCCGTGCCGGGCGATTACATTCGCAAGCAGACGCTGGCGACCTGCGAGCGCTACATCACTTCCGAGCTGAAAGAGTACGAGGCCAAGATTCTCAACTCTGAAGAAGAAATTGAGAAGATGGAGCTTGCGCTCTTTGCCGAGGTGCGGGAGAAAATCGCGTCCGGCTACGATTCGATGAAGCTCAGCGCCGACGCGCTGGCGATCCTCGACGTGCTGTTATCGCTCGCCGAGTCGGCCCACTCGCTGCATTTCGTCCAGCCCAAGATCGACAGCGGGCTCGCAATCTCGATCCGGGAAGGGCGGCACCCGGTCGTCGAAGCGGTGCTCGGGCGCGGCGCGTTCGTGCCGAACGATTGTGCGCTCGATCCCGAGTCGCAGCAAATCGTCGTCCTCACGGGACCCAACATGGCGGGCAAATCGACCTATATGCGGCAGGTCGCGCTCATCGTCATATTGGCCCAGATGGGAAGCTTCGTGCCCGCGGCCGAGGCGCAAATCGGTCTCGTGGACCGAATCTTCACGCGCATCGGCGCGGCGGATTATTTGGCGCGCGGCGAATCGACCTTCATGGTCGAGATGAAAGAGACGGCGCACATCCTGCGTCACGCCACCGGGCGAAGCCTCATCCTGCTCGACGAAGTCGGCCGCGGCACCAGCACATTCGACGGCATCTCGATCGCATGGTCCGTCGCCGAGTCGCTCCATGACTCGCCGCACCGGCCGCGCACGCTGTTTGCAACGCATTATCACGAGCTGACCGATCTGGCGCTGACCAACGAGCGGGTGAAAAACTTCAACTTCGCCGTCAAAGACTGGAAGGGAGACGTGATTTTTCTGCGCAGCCTCGTCGCGGGCGCGGCCAGCCGCAGTTACGGCATCCACGTCGCAAAGCTTGCCGGATTGCCGGAGACGGTGATCGACCGGGCGCGGGAGATTCTTAAAAATCTCGAAGGCGGCGAGCTGGACGAAAAAGGGCGGCCGCGGCTCGCGCGCGGGACGGGGAAGGAAGAGCCGGCGCAGATGGCGCTGTTCAGCGCGGCCGAGAGCAAACTGCGGGACGAGCTCAAGAGAGTCGAAGTCTCGACGCTGACGCCGATCGAGGCGTTGAATCTTTTGCACGATCTCGTGAAGCAGGCGAAAAAAGACCGGTAGGCAATCGCGATGGCGCTTCAGAATCTTCCTACAACCGTGCTTGCGCTCTTCCTCGCGCTCCTAACGAGCGGCGCGAACGGGGCCGCCCAGCCGGCGAAGGCCGTTCTCTCGCAGATCCGTTATGCTTCGACGGAGAGCCGCACGCGAGTGACGCTCGAACTCTCGTCGGAAGTTCGTTTCGAGACCCATGCGCTGAAAGACGATCCGTCCAAGGGACTGCCATCGAGAATCTATATCGATCTCATCGGCTCCCGGTTGGGCGCGGATGCGAAGCAGCCGATCTCGATTCAGGAAGGGTTGTTGCGCCGCGTGCGCACCGCGCAGTTCAGCGCCGACGTGGTGCGCGTCGTTCTCGACATGACGAGCCTCGGCGATTACCGGACCTCTTTTCTGTCCGATCCCTATCGTCTGGTCGTCGATATCGAAGCGCGGGACAGCGGCGAGAAGACTTCCCTTGCGGAGAAAAAGAAAGAGCCGCTCGCGCAGGGAAAATCGCCGAAACCGCCGGTCACGGGCCTGCGCAAGATCGTCATCGATCCGGGTCACGGCGGCAGAGATCCGGGCGCGATCGGAGTCGGCGGCATCGCGGAGAAGGACGTCGTCCTCAGCGTCGCCAGGAAGCTGGCGCTGAAGCTCAAAAAAGAAATGGGCGTGGAGGCGATCCTCACGCGCAACGACGATTCATTTGTCGAGCTTAAAGAGCGTACCGCGATCGCCAATGCGCAACAGGCCGATCTCTTCATCTCCTTGCACCTGAACGCCAGTCCCAATCCGGAGGCGAGGGGAATCGAAACCTATTATCTCGACAACACGACCGACGAGGCCGCCAACCGGCTGGCCGCGAGGGAGAACGCGGTCGCGCGCGCCAGCGTGACGGATATCCAGTTCATCCTGAGCGATATGATTCAGAACTTGAAGCTTGAAGACTCGATCACGCTGGCCAACCGTCTTCACGCTTCCGTTGTCTCGCAGGTAGGCCGGAGATATGGTGAAGTGAAAGACCTCGGCGTGAAGAAGGCGCTGTTTTACGTTTTGGTCGGCGCGCGCATGCCCAGCGTCCTGGTGGAAATGTTTTTTGTGACCAATAAAAGCGAGAGCCGCGCGCTGGCCAAAGAATCTTATCAAGACGCGCTCGCCGATGCGTTGTTCGATGGGATCAAGAAATACCAGGAGAGCGCGCAGGTGGTGAAGAATCTTTAACGATGACGATGGACACGACGGAAATATCACAGGCATTGTTGGACGAGACGTGGGCGGAGTCCGATCCGGTTCGCGGAGTGCGCGCGTATATCGAGCGGGCGAGGAGCCTGATGCTCGAGCGGCACCGCGCCGGCGCGAGCGGGCAGGAGATCGTGACGGCGTACACAACGCTGGTCGATCATTTGATCCGCCGCATCTTCGCAGCAGCGAGCCGGGATTACGTCGAGCGCTATCCGAGTTTGAACCCGAGCTGCACGCTCGTCGCGCACGGCGGATACGGACGCGCCGAGCTGAACCCGCAATCCGACATCGATCTGCTCTTTCTCTATAACTGGAAAGTCACGCCCTACGTGGAGGCGGTCGCGGAAAAAGTCCTTTATACGCTCTGGGACGCCGGTCTCACGGTCGGGCACGCGACGCGCGGCGTCGCCGACTCGATGCGCAGGGCGCTCAAAGACATGAAGATTCGAACCTCTCTCCTCGATGCGCGCTATCTCTGCGGCGACGAGGCGCTCTACGGCGAATTCGACAAGGCGGTCGAGGACACGCTCGCGAAAAAAAACGGCGACCGCTTCATCCGTGAAAAATTGGCGGAAAGCAGCGAACGCCGCGAGCGCTACGGCGGATCGGTGTATTTGCTCGAGCCCGATATCAAAGAAAGCGAGGGCGGACTGAGGGACATCCATACGGCGCTCTGGATCGCCAAAATGAAGCTCAGGATTCGAACGCTCGACGATCTCGCGCCGCGCGGCGTGCTCAACGAGGCGGATCTTGCGACGCTCAAGTCCGCGCGCGATTTCATTTGGCGGATCAGGAACGAGCTTCACTTCCATTCCAAGAAGCATCAGGACCAGTTGACGTTCGAGGAGCAGGAGATCGTCGCGCAGGCGCTGGGCTTCCGGGACAACGGAAAAATGCAAGGGGTCGAGGCGTTCATGCGCGCTTACTACATCGAAGCTTCCCAGATCAGCCGCGTATCGACGCTGATCATTCACCGGTTGACCGAGCCGTCGGAACCGGCCCAATGGCAGTGGAGGGGCAGACCCGGGGGCGTGGCAGGGACGGAGGTCATCCCCGGAGTGCTCCTTTCGCGGGGAGCGCTCTGGATGACGCAACCCTCGGTCCTCTCGTCAAACCCGGAAACTCTGGTCG
>Ga0184639_10001423_pt1 | contig 10325 bp, 9 predicted proteins | sample PLM31_170_b2_FD_133155 | JGI IMG/M metagenome (GOLD analysis project Ga0184639, IMG submission 133155) | Groundwater sediment microbial communities from an aquifer in East River, Colorado, USA - PLM3-1_170_b2 | ecosystem: Environmental > Terrestrial > Soil > Riparian zone | place: USA: East... | reverse complement strand
TCGAGCCTCGCGATCGTAAACTTTCCGCGCAGTCGCGCGACATGGACGTCCACGGTGCGAGGTTCGACGAACCCGTCGCGGCCCCACACGATGTCGAGCAGCTCCTCCCGTCCGAACACCCGTCCGGGGGTGCCGGCCAGGGTCGCGAGGAGCTCGAACTCCTTGGGCGTGAGCTCGACCGGCCGACCCTTCATCCTCACCTCGAAGCGATGGCGATCGATCTCCAGATCGCCGACCTTGAGGCTGGCCTTCTTCTCCTTGGCGTCGGCCTGCCGCCCGCGCCGGAGGACCGCGCGGATCCGGGCGATCAGCTCGCGCGGCGAGAAGGGCTTGGTCACGTAGTCGTCCGCGCCCACCTCGAAGCCGAGGACCTTGTCCCCCTCCTCGACGCGTCCGCTCACCATGATCACGGGGATCGCGGCCAGCTCGGGGTCCTTCTTGATCCGCCGGCAGACCTCCCAGCCGTTGAGCTGCGGGACCATGATGTCGAGCAGCAGCACGTCGGGGCGATGCTCCCGGGCGAGCCGGAGCGCCTCGTTTCCGTTCCCGGACAAAACGACGTCGTAGCCTTCTTTCGTGATGTTGTACCGGATCAGCTCCGCGACGTCCTGCTCGTCCTCTACGAGGAGCACTCGGCCGAGACTCTGGTGGGCCGGCTGGTTGCCCCCCGGTGGGACGCGGCGTCGATCCGCGGTCATCATGTCGACCTCCCGTGCGGTCCTCATCGCAGCGGAGTGTCGGCGCGGCGGGTTACAGGACGATGACGGGCAGGTAAATCCTGAGTGACGGGACTACGGCCGGAAGCAGGCGCGAAGGCTCACACCGAGAGAAGGCCGTCGACCGCCTTGACGAGCGCGAGAAAGTCGATTCGCCCGGTGACCTCGACGAGCGCCACCCGGCTGAAGAGATCGCGGTAGCCATCGAGCTCGGCGGCGGTCATCGGGAGCCCAGGCTGTTGATTGGGATGACCGGCCGGGCCTTGTCGTCCATCTGCAAGGTGAGAGCTCACGGCGAGCAGGTCGAGTCACGGACTTTGGATTTGCCGAGTGCCGTTTGGACCTAGGCCCGCTGCACACGATGGGAGGGCGGCCAGAATGCGATCGCGTCGCATGGGCGGAAGCGGCTCGTGTGCGAGCCACTCACAGAAGCCGCCAGACCGGTCGACCGCCCACTCGGCAACCTCCGTCGTGACGCGAAGCCCCTCGCCCAGCTTACGGTCGGCGAGGAACCCGAAGTTCGCGATGAGCAGTCGGGCGAGGGCGGCGGCGACGCGGTCATCGATGTATACGTAGGTCGTGAGCCTCGGATTCACCGCGTCCCCTCGCGGCTCGAGATCCAGGACCGTAAGCGCGCTTCCGCTGATCGTGCCGAGAATTGGGCCGGTATGCTCCCCTCGGGAAAGGATAACGCGCCGTCGCGGCTCGCGACGGAGCACCTGAGCAAGCCCCCGGGCTCCGTCGCCATCGTTGGCCCGATAGCGGTCGCCATCGAGTGCTTGAATCTCATAGCTCCCGAGCTTTCGGAAGCGCGCCGCGGCTGCTGTCACCTCTGGCGTGTCCACGAACGCGACGTAGACACCGAACGGGACACGCGCGGAGCGCCCGTGCACCGTGCGGCTGAGCGTGGGCTCGATCCAGACGCGCTCGACGGCTGCTGACACGTCAGGCGGGAACGCCTCGCGCGAGCCCAGGAGAGATGGCCATGGTCCTGCAGGGGCCCCACTGGCGCCCGTCGCGAGGGTCAGCAGAGCGGTCGCCGCCGCGAGAAGCACGCGACACTTGAGATGAGAACTATGATTCACGAGGAGCCCACCTCGGCCTGTTTCACTTTGTCCGGGCGTCAGCGTTTTCATGCGCCGACGTGTACGGCGGACCTCGAAGCCTGCCGTACGCGTCGGATCCTGCCCTGACGTGAAGGTTACGGCGCCTGCGGAATCGCCTGGTCGCTCTTCAAGTCCGCGTGGGCGACACCCGCGAGCGGCGCCAGAACGGCGACGAACATCAGCGCGAAGAGAAGCGCTCGCTTCATCATGATCTTCCTCCCTTCAGTTGCCCTTACGATGACGGGCGTTCCGGAGGGATTCAGAGAACGCGAATAAAAAGATTCTCGTTTGCTCGCTGCTGAATCGAAGCGGTCAGTAGCGCCATCTAACTACGAGCAGCAGGCGGCGACGCAAGTGCGAAGTGGAGTTAGAGACGATCGTCAACCAGGAGAAGCTTCTGACCTCTTCTTGAGGAGACCGTCGTCAGGATGACGCCCCAGATCGTCAGGGAGCCACGTTACTTCCGCTTCGAACCCTGCTGCTGACTGAACGCCGAACCGTGCTTCGGCCCACTGCCGAAGCGCTGGATTACGTTTTCGTGCGCGTGACCCGACCAACGCCGCCACCTTCGAGATCGTCAAGAACGCGCTCTATCCCGTGCCAAATCGCGTTGGCAAGAACCCGTGGCCGTTATGGACGCATCAAAAGCACCAGAAAGGGAGAAGTGTCAATGAATCCAGCAGATCTGAGACTTGCCTCCGATGAGGACGGCGCGGCACCCGTGACCATCCTCGACGGACTAGGTCGAGTGGTCCAGATCATCCCAGCGGAGGAATTCCGTCGAATCCACGGAGTTCCCGGACGGCCGACGACAGACAACTGGCGTCGCAGAAGAGAGCGCGTCAAACCGAGCGAGATCGAGCAGGGTGCGATCGAAAACGCTGTGCCACGCTGATCGGGCAAGACGCCCGAAAGCCAAGGCGAGACAGCTGCATCTTCTCGGTGCAACGCTGCCATCGCCGGGCGGCGGGCGGTCCGCGGTTCTGCGAAGCTCGCGGCTGGAACCATCGGCGCCGGCCAGGGACGCGTCGCTCGGCTCCCCGGGCCGGCGCCCATGGCGGATCAACGCCAGCCGGTGATCTCCAGAATCACGCCGTGGCCGGTCTCGTTGTACTGCACGCTCACGAAGAAGCGCGTTCCGGTCGCGTCGAAGATGCCACCGGTCCATTCGGCGTTCAGGTCGTTCAGCGTCGCAATTCGCACGCAGCCATCGGAGAGAGTGTCCGCATCCTCGCCGTCGTCCCGGCATGACCACAGGTCGTTGTTCCGGCCGACGTCGGGGCCATCGCCAGTCCTCGTGGATGATCCAGTTCCCTCGACCGGGCTGGACGGTGGAGGGAGGACGACCCCTCAGCCGATGAAGTCGATGATCGCCGGGATCACGGTGTTGGGCGCTTCCTCCATCAGCCAGTGACCCGCGCCCGCCACCACCTGGCCGCGGACGTCGGATGCCACCAGCCTGGTCTGCTCAATCAGGAAAGTGCCGCCGGCCTTCTCGCCCGACAGGACCAGCACCGGCATGGAAAGCCGCGTACTGCCCATCCGGGCGAAGTCCAGGGCGTCGCGCTCGAAATTGCGGAAGTACTCGAAGCCGGCGCGCATGGCCCCGGGCTGCGCGTAGGCCCGGGCGTAGAGACGGCGATCAGCCTCAGGCACCGAGCGCTTCCGATCAGCGGCGAAGTCGTTCCAGAAGTGCTCGAGGTAGGTGCGCTCACGGCCTTTCACCAGCGCCAGAGGCACGTCGCCGTAGAAGTGGAAGTGCCACAGGTCGCGCAAGAGCCACACGTCCTTCCAGTTGCCGATGCCGGGCAAGAAGGCGTCCATCAGCACCACCCGCTCGGTGGTCTCCCTGAACTGCGCGGCGTACGCGTAGGCCACCATCAGCCCGATGTCGTGGCCGACGATGCTGACGCGATCGAGCTTCAGCGACGAGGTCAGCTCGTGGATGTCCACGGCCATGGTCTTCTTGTCGTAGCCGGCTGCCGGCTTGGCCGATCCACCGGCGCCGCGCAGGTCAGGCACGATGACGGTGTGGCGCTGCGCGAGGATCGGCATGATCGGGCGCCACATGTGGCCGGTCTCGGCATAACCGTGCAGCAGGATCACCGGGCTGCCCTGCCCGCCCATGAGATAGCGCAGCCGCACCCCGTTGACCTTGGCGAAGCGCTCGGTGAGGCCGGCGGGCCGGGTCGCGGACCTTCGGGTTCTGGTCACTCAGTTTGCCCTTTCAGGTGGGTGCCACGCGAGGGGCAGGCGCGCGTGAGAGCTCCTTGAGCTCCTCGATCGGGAACTGACGGTCCATCCAGAGGTGCAGGCCTCCTTGAAGAGGCCGGATGCGCGTGATGCCGTTCCTCTTCAGCCGCAGCGCCACCCGGGCGCTTGTTGCCTCGTTGGGTCACGTGCAATACAGCACGATCTCCCGGTCGCGCGGCACCTCGTGACCTCGCCGATCCATCTCCTCTGCGGCAATCCAGAGCGCTCCCGGAATTGTATACGGAGCCGTATCCACGTCGAGGGCCGAGCGCGTGTCGATGACGACCAGATCGGCGTCTCCAGCATCGAGCCGGCGCTTGAGCTCCTCGGGCGTGATGCGAGCAATCCTGAGACTTCGGAAGAACCGTCGGCGCTGGATGTACTTGACGAGGACATACGCCGCCAGTGCCGCCCCCGCGATGACGAGCACGTAGTTCCCGAGACGCGCGGCCCGTGAGGCGACGAGCTCCAGCGCATCGCTGAAGACGTAGCCGAGGCTCATCCAGGCGCCGGCCCATATGATCAAGCCAGCGCTGTCCAACAGGAGGAACTGCCATCGACCGACGCCGACCACCCCGGCAAGAGGTGGAGCGATCGTGCTCAGCCCCGGGAAGAACTTTGCGATCAACAGCGCCTTCCGACCCCTCCGCATGAACAGGTTCTCGGCGCGACGGACGCACGAGTCCGGCTCGAGCTTGACGCGACATAGGAGACCGAGGATCCGACCACCCCGGCGCCGGCCGAGCTCATACCAGACGAGGTCGGGTGGGAGCGACGCCGCGAGTGCGGCACCGAGCGCAAGCGCCAGGCTCATCCGCCCGGTTCCGGCGAGCGCGCCGACTCCAAGAAGGACGGGCACGGCGGGGATTGGAAGACCGATTTGCTCCGCCAGCACGAAGGCGAAGAGCACCACGTAGCCGTACTGCAGCAGGATTTGGACGGAATCGCTCATCGCACGCGTCGTGTGGTCAGCGGCGTCCAGCGCCTGAGGCACTTCTTCGGCTTTCGAAGATGTCGGCTCTCATCGGCATCATCGGACTCGTTCTTCTCAGCGCGCTGCTCGGCTGCACGCGCCTTCGGTTCCGCCCAGCCCGTCGCTTCTTGACGGCGACGTGAAGCAAGTGGGTCAGCCGCCGTTGCGCGTCAGCCCAGGCCTTCGTCCCCAATTCGCGGAGAATCTTGTCTTGCGCCTGGGCCCAGAGCGGCCGCGCGACCTCCAGGGCTCGTCTCCCTTTCGATGTGAGCCGCATCGCCTTGATCCGCCCGTCGGGGTGCGAAGCACGCTCGATCACACCATCGCGCTCCAGAAGGTTGAGGCTGCGCGTCAGCGTCGTCTGGTCGATGGCGAGCGTGTCCTCGAGCTGCTTCAGGTGCGCCTCGCCCATGCGCGTGATGCTCGCGAGAATGCTGAACTGAGTCACCCGCAGACCGCTCGGCCGCAGGACGTCGTCGTAGAGTTGCGTCACCGCGCGAGTGACCATCCGGAGCGTGTTGCAGACACAGGGCGACAGCTGTGCGCAGTTCTGTCCAGTTGTCAGCCTGATGCCTCGGCGCGTCATGGACGTCATCCTAGCAGCCATGGCCGACCATACGCTGAACTGCACGCTCGTGTGCTTCAGCAGGTGATGCGGCCTGAGGCGTCCGTAACGATGTAGGCGTCATCGCCATCGCCCCCGTGCTTCACCGCTCCGGAAGCGTGACGGAGCCCGCCGCCACCGAGTGAGCCTTACCGTGTCGCTTCGATGGACCCGTCCGCCGGCCTGGGAGGCGTGATCGGTTCGCCGCCCCTCCGCCACGCCGCGAGCCGTTCCACCGCGACGTAGAACGCTGGCACGAGGAGCACACCGAGCACGGTCACCGCGAGCATCCCGCCCACCACCGTGGTGCCCATCGAGTGCCGGCTGGCCGCGCCCGCGCCAGAGGCGAAGACCAGCGGAAGCGAGCCCAGGATGAACGCGAAGGAGGTCATCAGGATGGGTCGGAAGCGCAGCCGGGCGGCTTCCCGCGCCGCCTCACGGACCTCGATCCCGTGCTCGCGACGCTCCTTCGCGAACTCCACGATGAGGATGGCGTTCTTGCTCGCCAGCCCCATGAGGAGCGCGAGCCCGATCTGCGCATACACGTCGTTGGCGAACCCGCTGAGCCAGAGGGCGCCCAGCGCGCCGAGCACGCCCAGCGGCACCGCCAGGAGCACGGCCAGGGGTACGAGCCAGCTCTCGTACTGGGCGGCCAGGACGAGGAAGACGAAGAGCGCGGACAGGGCGAAGACGAATCCCGCCCGGCTGCCCGCCTCGATCTCCTGGTAGGCGAGGCCCGTCCACTCATATGACATACCCGGTGGCATGAGGGTGCGCGCCACGTCCTGCATGGCCGCGATGGCCTGACCGGAGCTGGCGCCGGGCGCCGTGTCACCCGCGATCTCCGCCGTCCGATAGAGGTTGTAGTGGGAGATGGTGTCGGGTCCCGTGATCGGCTTCACGGTGACGAGCGTGCTGAGGGGCACCATCTGGCCGGCCCGGCCGTCCGGGCCGGCCAGGCTCCGAACATAGAGACGCGCGACGTCGCTCGGCGAGGCGCGGAAGCTCGGCTCGGCCTGCAGCTGGACGCGATAGACCCGGCCGAACGCGTTGAAGTCGTTGACGTAGAGAGAGCCCAGGAAGATCTGGAGGCTCGAGAACACGTCGGACAGGGGAACCCCGAGCGCCTTGGCCTTGGTACGGTCGACCTGCGCGTCGAGCTGCGGCACGCCCGACCGGAACCCGGTGAAGGTCGCGGCAAGCTCCGGGCGCTGACGGGCCGCATCCATGATCTTCCGGGCGGTGACGTCGAGATCCTCGAGCGAGCCGCCGCCGGCCACGCTCTGCAGCTCGAACTGGAACCCGCCGCCGGAGCTGATGCCCCGGATGGGGGGCGGGGGAAAGACCACGACGACGGCCTCCTGAATGCTGCCGAGGCGGGCGCGCAGGCGTGCCAGGATCGCTTCGGCCTGAAGCTCGGGCGTCTTCCGCTTCGACCAGGGAGTGAGTCGGGGAAAGAGGGAGGCCACGTTCGGGCCATTGACGCCCGTGATGAAGCTGCGCCCGCCGATGGCCACCACGGTCTCGACGCCGGGCGTCTCGAGCAGGATCTTCTCGATCTGACGCACCACCGCGTCGGTGCGCTCGACGGAGGCGGCGTCGGGAAGCTGGACATTGACCAGGAGATAGCCCTGGGCCTCGGTGGGCGCGAAGCCGGTGGGCACCACGCGGAGCAAGCCGTAGCCGGCGGCGCTCAGGAGCATCAGCACCACCACCGCGAGGGCCGACCGCTGGACGATGCGCCGGACGGACCTATCGTAGCCGTTGGTGAGCCGGAGGAACGCCGCATTCCAGGTCCGGGCGAGCCACCGCTTCCGGGTCGCGCCGGCGGGACGGAGGAGGAGCGCGCACAGCGCCGGGGTCAGGGTGAGCGCGTTCAGCGCGGACAGCGCCACCGACACCGCGATGGTCAGCGCGAACTGCCGGTAGAGCTGGCCGGTGATGCCGGGCAGGAAGGCGATCGGGATGAACACCGCCATCAATACGAGCGCGGTGGCGATGACCGGGCCCACCACCTCCGCGGTCGCGCGACGGGTCGCCTCGCGCGGATCCAACCCCTCCTCGTCGAGATGCCGCTGGGTGTTCTCCACCACCACGATGGCGTCGTCCACCACGATCCCGATGGCCAGGACGAGGCCGAAGAGGGTCAGCGTATTGATCGAGAACCCGAACACGCTGATGACGCCGAAAGTGCCCACCAACGACACCGGGATGGTCATGGTCGGGATGAGGGTGGCACGCCAGTCCTGCAGGAAGACGTAGACGACGAGAACGACGAGGCCGATTGCGATGAAGAGAGTCAGCACGACCTCCTCGATCGAGACCCGGACGAACTCCGTCGTGTTGTAGGGACGCTCATGGGTGACCCCGCTCGGAAAGCTCGGGGCGAGCCGGGCCACCGCCGCCTGGACCCCCTTCGACACCTCGAGGGCATTGGCGCCGGGAAGCTGGAAGATGCCGATGAGCGCCGCCGGCTTTCCGCCGACGCGGCCGAAGGACCCGTAGCTCTGGGCGCCCAGCTCCACACGGGCGACGTCGCGGACGCGGAGCAGTGAGCCGTCGGACCGGGTGCGGAGGACAATGTCCTCGAACTCGGCCGGTGTGGAGAGGCGGCCGCGCGTGGTGACGGTGTACTGGAACTGCTGCCCGGGGAGCGACGGGGGCTGGCCGATCTGCCCGGCGGCGGCCTGGAGGTTCTGCTCCCGGACCGCATCGGCCACGTCGCCCGCGGTGAGCCCAAGGCCTGCCAGCCGCTCCGGGTTCAGCCAGAGACGCATGCCATAGTCTCGCCCGTTGAACACGGTCACCTGACCCACGCCGCGCACCCGCGCCAGCACGTCCACCATCTGGAGCGTGGCGTAGTTCGCCAGGTACAGCTCGTCCCGGCTCCCGTCGGGAGAGATCAAGGCGACGATCTCGACCAGATCCGGACTCTGCTTGGTGATGGTGAGGCCCTGGCGGGTCACGTCCGCAGGGAGCTTGGCCTGGGCGATGGAAACCCGGTTCTGCACGTTCACGGCGGCGATGTCGAGATCGGCGCCGACCTTGAAGGTCACGTTGAGCGTCATCGTCCCGTCGCTACCGCTCCGAGAGGACATGTAGATCATGTCCTCGACGCCGTTGACCTGCTGCTCGATGGGCGTGGTCACCGTCTGCTCCACGACCTCGGCGCTCGCCCCGGGATAGTTGGCGGTCACCACCACCTGCGGCGGCGTGATCTCGGGGAACATCGCGATGGGCAGGAACGGGATCGCCACCGCGCCGGCCACCACGATGACGATGGCGAGCACGGAGGCGAAGATGGGACGATCGATGAAGAAGTTGACGAACACCGGCGTCAGCTCCTGGGCGTCGGCGGGAGCGGCTCCAGGGTCGGCTCCACACGCATGCCGGCCCGGATCTGCTGGAGGCCCTTGACCACGACGTGCTCGCCGGGCTTCACGCCCTCCTCGACGACCCACAGCGGCCCCACGCGCGGTCCCATCCGGACGGTGCGCGCCTGCACCGTCTGATCCGGAGCAACCACGAACAGTGACGCCGAGCCCTGGCTCTCCTGGATCGCGGCCTGGGGCACGACGAGCGCGTCGGGGCGCTCGGCGAGGAGGATCCGGAGCCGCACGTACTGGCCCGGCTGGAGCAGCCCCGCCGGATTCGGGAAGGCGGCACGCAGGGCGAGGGTGCCCGTCCGCGGGTCCACGGTGCGATCGACGAAGTCGAGCCGCCCGTCATGCGCGTAGGGGCTGTCGTCGGGCAGCGTGATGGTAATGCCGGAGGAGCTCGGCTTCGCCTGCATCTCCGCCCGGCGACGCCCCCACACGGACAGTGCCTCGCGCTCGCTCACGCTGAAGCTGACGTACATCGGATCGAGCGTGGACACCGTGGCGAGAAGCGTGGCGTCACCCTTTCCGACCAGGGCCCCCACCCGGACCTCGGCCCGGCCCATGCGTCCATCGAGCGGCGACTTGATGGACGTATAGCCGAGCTGGAGCCGGGCGCTGTCGGCCGCAGCCTCGTCGGCGCGAACCGAGGCCCGCGCGTTGTCGATGGCCGCCCGGGAGGCGTCAAGCGCTGCCCGCGCGTTCTCGAGGGCGGCGCGGTCGGCCTGCACGGTGGCCTCCAGCGCGGTCATATTGGTGCGGACCTGGTCGTACTGCTCCTTGGCGACCAGCTCTTGCTGGAAAAGCCTGCGATAGCGCCCCTCCTGAGCGCGGGCGTTCTCGACCTGCGCGAGGTCGCGATCGAGATTGGCTTGCGCCTGGCGCACATCGGCCTCGCGCTGGGTGACTGCGGCCTCCGCCTGGTGGAGCGCGGCAGTGTCGCGGGCGACACTGGCCTCGGCCTGGCGGAGGGCGGCCTCCAGGGGGCGCGGATCGATCGTGAAGAGCAGGTCGCCGGCCTTGACATTCGCGCCGTCGGGCGCCACCTGCCGCTCGATAAAGCCCTCGACCCGAGCGCGCACCTCGACGGTCTTCACCGCCTCCGTCTGCCCCACGTACTGGCCGTACACCGGGACCGAGCGCTGAGCCACCGCGATCACCGTGACGGAGGGCGGCTTCGGGGCAGCCCCCACCTCGGGCGACCGATTGCACGCGGCCAGCCCCAATAGGAGCGCGATCAGCGCGACACCGGCCGAGCGACGTGCGTATGCCGCACCAGATCCCGGGAGAAGTCGG
>Ga0184639_10001422_pt1 | contig 10331 bp, 20 predicted proteins | sample PLM31_170_b2_FD_133155 | JGI IMG/M metagenome (GOLD analysis project Ga0184639, IMG submission 133155) | Groundwater sediment microbial communities from an aquifer in East River, Colorado, USA - PLM3-1_170_b2 | ecosystem: Environmental > Terrestrial > Soil > Riparian zone | place: USA: East... | reverse complement strand
GTCAACGTATAGCACGTTACAGCGACTTCTCAATATAGTTAGCAATTTGCCCGAACGTGCGCCCACTATCGTTCAGGGCGACAAGAGATGTGCCTGTATGCCCGGGGATTGGTCGTGCTTTCACCGTGGGATTGTTTTCTTCCAGCCCTGCCCATTCCACAACCAATGTCGGGAGTTCCGACTCCTCTCCTGCAAATACTAGCGATATGTTCGACACACCGTCGCCTTCCGGTGGGTCAATCACTTTCGATTTGACTGCGAGATCACAGAGTACCCCGAGACAGCAGTACGTCTTTTCCCGCGCGTTTGCAAGCATCCCTACTCCCTGCTTGTACTTTCCACTCCTGAGCGCCTTGACCCACCGTGCTTTGATTTTCTTATCCATAACCCCTCTTACTCCATATCCATATCAGGAAACAACATCTGCTGTAGCATCGGAAAGTCCATACCCGGTATTTCCTTCCCGAGTAGCTTCAGTGCATTCCCCAGCCGACACTTCTGAAGAATCTTGACAGTGAACTCGCGCTCCTCATCGTCCCAACTATGGTGTAGGTTGATTTGTGCCAGCTCCACGGCTTCCTTGTGCCCTCTCGGCGCCTGTTCGCCAGTGAAGCCCTTCTTGCCCTTGCCGATGTTGCCCCAGACTTCGCGCATTCCGCGAATCACGCCGAGATTGATCCCAGCCCCCTCAGCCTGTGCATACAGTGCTCGATACCACAGGTTCAGATCGCCGAACGCCAGCGGGTTGGGCGACTTGACCTCATCATGTGCCCAGCGCTTCGTCTCCCACAACAGGTCTTCCTTGTCGATGACGACAGTACGTGCCTTCCGCATCGCGATATCCCAGTGTGCGTCGAACTCGGCCAGTACTTCGAGCCCACGGACTACGCGCTCCGCAGCGCCCAGTCGTCCGAAGTCAAGACGCTTACTGAGGTCGAGTACACGGACATCCTTCTCGGTGAACAGTGGGTTCGACAGCAATCCCTTCAGCCCACCAGGGTCGAGCAGGAAGTAGGCAATAGGATCAGGCGCCGTGAGCCAGAAGTGCGACTTCCCGCCGCCACCTGGCCCCTGTGAGGTCGCAATGATGTTCGTGCCACCTGCGTCGGTGCCTTCGACGAACTCACCCCAAGTTGATGACTTTGCCATTATGCTGACCCCTTTGGGCAATCATTCTCCAATGTCTTTTTGAACATCGTGCCGGTTGCTGTATGGAAAATAACCACGCCTTCGGGATTCATGAATCCGGGTGCAGCAACCGATCCACGAACTCGCAACATTTCCAGCATGTTGTCAATAATCCGCTCACCGAACAGACCACAGTACAGTTCAGGGACAACGGAGCAGCATAGCGGTACTGGCGTTTGATACTTCAGGATCTTCTTCGGGTTCGGGTCGTTCTTGTTCACACACTTCGGGATCGCATCAGACGCGCACCAGCGACTTACGTTGAACAGCGAGAAGCGTTTTTCGGTTAGACCGTACGCCCGTTGAATCTTCTGACCCCACCATTCGCCAAAGTGGCGCCCAGGACCAAGCGCGAGTAGTTCACTCTTATGCTCCTCGACCCAACGTGCAAAACCGTAGTTATCATCATCGGGAGTAATCAATCGAGTGCACGACCCTGCGACAATGCGTCCGTCATCAGTAATGATGATCTGCGCGTTCGTCCCATCAATCTTTTCGGTGATGAGACATTCACGCGTCAATCGGCCCATCTTTGGGAATGGCTCAAACACTACTTCAGTCATGCTGCCTCCAACATTCCATACTCCCTCGCGTGCCTAATGAGCATCTGATGCTCCTTCTCGACCTCATGCACGGAATAGACCAACTCGTACGCACGTTTGAACTCTGGCTGAGCACGATGGTAGATGTTATCCGTACCGCCATTGACCCAGAATGGAAACACCCACACCGTATCCATTTTGAGGTTGCGTAGGTAGAACTTGACTTGCGTGTGCCACTTGGCGAACTTGCGGTGCGTCGGGAAGTCCTTCGAGCTGTACCATGTCAGCTTGAATTCACCCAGGATGGTCGCGCCGTCTACCATGAACAGGTAGTCAGGCGAGTAGATGATGCCCGCACCGCATGGACACACAGGATCGCCGGGCTGCACGCGGGTACGCTGATGGACACACTTGGCGTCATGCTGGGTCGCGAACTCGCCCGGCCGATAGCCATTCCACTTTGCGCGGAGTTGTGGTTCAAGTGCCTCCTCGAAGCGAGTACCAAACCCAACCCGGTCCTCTGGCAACGGCTTCGGGTCGCCATTCTCGTCACGCTGGTCATAGAGATCCGGCATCAGCCGCCGGTACATATCGGTGTAGATGTCTGAGGCGTGCAGTCCCGGCGTGCGCTCATAGCCCTCAGTGGGCACCATCAGGTCGAGCCCGTGCAGGAACTCGCAGCACTTCATGACTGCTCGAAATCGATGACTTCACAGAGCGCATTCAACACACCACGTTCGATGTGATCGCACAGACTCTCAACTGTAGTGTCTGTGAGTGGAACTTCTGCATACTTGTTGTAGCGCGAAACACCGTATCGCGCACCTTCGTCTACCGCCCGAGCGACGACTATGTAGGTCGAGACTTGAAGCGTGCGCGGCTTCTCTTGCTTCATCGTAGACTCTCCAACAGCACGGGTGTGTAGTTGATGCGCTCAACAGACACATTGCGGTACTGTTCACTGTAGGGCGGATGTTGATGCAGATGCCCGTGAACATTGATACGCTTGCCCAGACTCAACGGATGCAATGGCACATGCGACAGAATGAATCCGTCAAACCAGCGATACCCGAAGATTTTCTGAAACCCGGCAGCCAGGTACTCGGTCATCTTTCCCTTATCGTGGTTCCCGAGTACGAGCCGCTTGTGGCCGAGCAGGTGCTTCACGACTGCGAGATGACGCGCAGTATCCATACACACATCCCCAAGGTGGTACACATGGTCTTCAGGGCGCACGACAGCATTCCAGCGTCGTACCATTTCGACATCACCCTCAAGTGACGAGGCAAACTCGGGACGCACCCGAGTGACCCCGTCAGCACAGACGAACTTGTACATGTTCTCGTGTCCGAAGTGCGTGTCACTAATGACCCAGATACGCGCCATAAAACTCTCCTGTGATAGCGATACGGTCGCGGTGTAGACTTGGCGGTGCCTACTAAGCCTCACCCGCCCATGATGTTGTGCAGTGCTCTTACTGCCTCTCAGACATACCGCGACCGTGAAGTGATAATAGGGGCGAGGGCTTATGAAGCTATCTAATGCTATCTGCCTCTGCTCGCTCAGTCTTCCCGGAAATCCGCTTTCAATGCATTGCGTCTGTCGGCGTTGCTAGCGCTTGCCTTGGACGACTTGCCTTACTTGCCATTCCGATTCGTTCCTGTCGGCGTGCCCCTGACTCAATAGCTCTTACTGTTTTGGCTAACCGCTACTCCTACACATCCTACCGGCGTAGTGAGTTTGGAATCCTCGGCTCGTAAGTCTCCGTGTCGTTCGGCTGCGAACCGAACCCGTTGCCAAGGAAAGGTTGCACCCTTTAAACCCCGACAACTCACTGTAGGGCGAATATCGTCCCTTTTAACGGCCACAGCTTAGACCGGGCTAGCTACTTCGCTCGCGATGGGCCATTCCTCCCATCGTTTGCTGGTTTAGCCACCCACTCAATGTGTGTCGCCGAGCATCACACCCGGCTCGGATGGTTCGCGCCATCTCGCACCCTCTACAGGAGGGATATCTACACTAACGTGTGTCGAGTGACCTTCTGTCCGGACCCTGTGCAGCTATACATGCCCACGGTTTCACCATGTTCGATGTCGTTAAACGTTTCCCACGCGACTAGGAAACTGCTGTCGCCATCTTTCTCGCGAGTGATATAGATGGTCGGTGGCAGTTGTGGCCGCTGCACCTTTGCTTTTGTTTTTGTCGCCATTACTACTTCTTCTTGCCCTTCGCCTTCGCCAGTGTCACGACCTCGTTGTCGCTATCGTACGCCACCACGCCACGCTCCGCTGCCGCTTCGAGATAGTCCGTGTCGAACAGGGCGACCTTCAGTGCCTCCCGCTCTACCTTCTCGATGTTGTTGTCCACTGCCCACGCGACAATGGCGCCATGGATACGCTTGCGAGACAACATGAAGTCCTTTGCGTCTGCAAGGATAGCCTTCAGTACCTCATCTTTGCGGTCGTCGGACAACTCGTCTGTTTCCTCTGGCTCGGTCTCCTTTGCCGATTTGCCGGACTTGCCGCCACTAACCGACTTGCCGCCCGCTTCCTCCTCACCCAACACCTTGTTCACGAGCACCAGCTCACGATTGAACATCTTGCCCTTGTGTTCACCCTTCGCGACCTTCCGCTTGCCCGCCTCCATTGCTTCCTCGTCGGTCGGGTTCTTCTTTCCCGCCTTTAGGAGCGCAGCCTTGCCGATGCGAATCTGTGTATCACGATCCGCCTCGACCCGAAGGATCACGCGCTTGCCTTCCAGTGCCGAGAAGTCCCGACCTTCACCCTCCTCGATGTCCGATTCAGGAAACCCGCCCTCGATAGCCGAACCGATGAACTTGTCGAACGCGCTGCCGTCGCTGACAATCGGCGCGTCACCCTTGAACGTCTTCTTGTCCTTGTTCAGTTTGACACCGTCTGGGAGAAATCCGGCTTCGTAGTAGCGTGTGATGTTGTCCTCGACGCCGTCCACCGCAAACTCCACAACCGCCGTCGCCTTCTCGTACGTCTTGCTCTTGTCCTTAACGCCTTGGATGTCTTCCAGCTCGAACGTGATGCCGGCGATCTTCGCGCCAGCTCCGTTCAGCAAGTTGCCGCTGCTTCGCTTCCATGCCATAGATCAGTGTCCTCCAGTAGCTACTAGTTGTCCCCTGCCGGGGTCGATGGTCCACCAAGTGGCGCTGAGTCGCGCCGGTCGGACTGTACGGCTGCAAGGTCGATGCCATCATTTGAAGCTCCTTGTCACCGGGCCGTTGTAGGTCAGCTCGGCCAGCTCAATCGTACCTAGCGCACGAGCCGATTCCACTAAGGAATCAATTTCATCCGTATCCGGTGGTGCGTCGTACGTCACCACGAGCACCAGCCGCGCAACTACGTCCTTCACTCGCCCGACTGTTTTGTAGCAAGCCATCTATCACGTTCCTCTCTCAAAACTCCTGCCAACCGCCCAGGGTATAAGACAATATCGGACACTCTCCCACACCTTAGGTGTGTGGGAGCATGTCCTATGTCCTATTTGCTATACCTCATTGCGCCATTTGCTCAATAAAAACGCATATTCCGGTGTGAAAACAGCATAGGACACACACCCCTCAAAATAGCAAATGTCCTACAAATGTCCTATCGCTGCTGTACGTACAGGTACGACGCCACACGATTGGCAATTTCGCTGAGTAAATCACGCGATTCTGTCACGTTTGGCTTCGGCAGCCTCGGCAGAAAGTGGGCAAAACTTGGCCCACACGCGGCACACACGTAGCCGTCCAAATCGTGAGCGTGTCCACACAATTCACAGATCATGTGTATGGTTCTCTTTCCCTCGTTTCAGTCGTGTTTTTGGGCGTCCCACACGCGGCCGATCATTCTCCTCGGGCACGATAACCCACCGCCCAGTAGTGTCGCTACGGGCGATAGTCCCTGCACGCTTCAGAATCTCAACCCGCCGCGCGAATGTCCGATAGTTCAGTTGACTCGCGATCCGCCATTCGCCCGATGTCAGGCCGTGTTCGCTCACCGCCAATAGCCCCAGCATGTCCTGTTTACGCATCGGACGGGGTGGACCGGGCGGTGCCTTGGTTCGTGCTTCGTCCGCAGGCAGGAGCGATAGCGTCATTGAGGTTTGCACTCGCCCTTGGTCATCGCGCGCAACGTGGGGCAAGTCTACGCGCTCCACGGCCAATGTGATGGTCCCCTCGATATCGTCCTTTTGCTTGTCATTGGTCAATTCGATGCGCGAGAGGATTTGGTGAGGCTCACCCGCGATGACGACGGTTGCCTTGGTACCGTGGCAGCTAAACACGGCCTCCATGGCACCCCGTAGGGCGGTGCTACCCCGTTCGTTGCCGCCCCGACTGGCATGGTGGACCAGGAGCACACTGGCGCCATACTGGTCCTTCAGTACCTCCAACCGCCTAATGAACGTCGACATCTCTGCGCTGCTATTCTCGTCGTCACCGCGATAGGCACGGGCCAGGGTGTCTACGACGATCAACGCCAACCGTTCGTCGGGCGCAATGGTCTCGACCCGTTCGCCCGTGACTGGATAGATGTCCATCTGGGCAGGGAACCGCTCGTCTAGAGCCTCAAAGAACTCATCGACCGCGTCGTTGTCGTACACATCCAACGTGGTCAGTAGGAACAGCATGTGTTCGGGACTCACCACATCCTCATGGGCGTCTAGCCACGCAGAGACACGCTTGGGCAGCCCAGCCGCGCCCTCACAGGCGACGTAGACCACGGTCCCGAGCCGAGTCGGATGTTGGCCCAGCCAAGGCGTGCCTGTCGCGATACTCAGCGCCCAGTCGAGCGCGACAAAACTTTTGCCCTCACCGGAAGGACCGTATAGAAGTGTGAAGGCGGCCTCTGGGATAAGCTGGTCCACCAACCACTGCTGCGGAGGCAGCCTCAGTAGCTCGCGACAGGTATGGAACGTCATGAGTCTACGCGGAGTAGAGCAACAACAGTGCCCATGTCGCCATTGCCGCCCAGAACGCCAGCGCGAGCAGGCCGGGGATGTCAGACCTACGCACGGTCGAGATTCCAACAGTAGCAGCCAACAATATCGTGCGTGCCGCCGTCCTTCATAACCCACACGATTGGGCCTTGTTTCCCAATGGCAGGACATCCGGCCGGGCGAGGAATGACTATCCCGTACCACTTGGGAACTTGGCTACACGAATCGACATGACAGTACGCCACACGGTCGCCCTTGCGAAATACTTTGTAGCAACGGGGGCGCGGTATCTCATCTGGCACTTTACACTCAAGAACAGACACACGCTCAAGAGTGGACACACGTTCCTGTATGCGTATGAGCAACCGTTCGATGTCGTCGAGTCGTTGTTTCGATAATGTCACGTTAGGCCTCCTTCAGTGCGTCGAACACATCTTGTGCTCGTAAGTGAATCTCTTGGTTGCGATACACTACCGTCAGCCCACTCCACTGGTTCAGATCGATGGTTAGCCACGCTGGACCTGGTTTCTGTGCAGCGCCCATACTGACTCCGCGCCAGCTTCCAAGCGGCATAGATACCAGGGCTAGGATCGCGAGGCGGCGGGTCATGCCTTTCCCATTGGCTGAGTCTCTGTGCGTTCCCACTCGCGCATCATTCGACCAGCAACCGCGAAGATCAGGAGTGCGGCAGTATTCATGCCGAGGAGGAATGTCGCCGCACAAGCCCAATACGGGTGCAGTTCAATCCACATCACCACAGCCTCGCGATCATCTCGCGCACATCACCCAGTGCGTTGCCGATGGCGACGTACCAGTCCAGTGGCATGAGGAATCCCACCACGAATGTACCGTACAGCATTGCAATCGCGAAGATCAGGAGGCGACTGAGACGCCGCTGTCGGATCGCTATTCTAGTCAGGCCGCCAAGGCGGTAGTAGAGGTCATTGAGGATCGCCGCGAGTGTCTTGTCGTCAAGCGCGCGAATGTGTGTGTGCTTCATGGGCGAATCTCCCTCTGTTTTGGGCGCTGTACTACGCGTACGCGCTCGATCACGCGTACGAATCGCCGTGTTGATTCCTTGGGTAGATTCGTGACGATGTTGTGCTGAAGCTCCAGCGGTGAACCAGTCGCTTCTCTGGTGCCTGTATCTACCCCATTGATGATGATACGATGAACTCGCATGTTAGCCTGCCTTTCGCTGATTGGTAGCGCGTCGTCGCTGATGTGGCAATGGATTGTAGCGACTGCGCGAGAGTCGCGCGTGCCTGATCTCCTGCATCTCGCGCCGCTCGCGCTCCAGTCGTATCACCGTTGGTGTCGCACGGGCGACTGTTCGCAAGACGAGAGACCAAAATCGGGCGAGCCAATGGGTGTCAGTTGGTGCTGTGCCGTACAGTGCCTCCAGTTGTGCCTGTCGCTTGGCTATGACCATGCGGCGGTATGTGGCCCGTGCGCCGTTGATTCCGTGCCACGCGCGATGTTGGCGTAGTCGATTCTCTTCGCCAGTGACAAATGCCCGGCGCCATGATGAGCATTGAAGCCGAGTCGTCGTGCCCATAGTCAGACCCCCTTGAGTGTCCGTGCCTTGAGATGATCCTTGTACTTAGCCATGAACCGGCGCGTGTGCCTCACTCCTACACGGGCATACGCGAGTGAGCCCGGTACGGGCGGCATGTTACTGTACAATTCAGGAATGATGGGCGTAAACAACTCCCATGCTAGCACCTGCTGCATGTCGAGTAGCTCCATGGCGCGCCGCCGAATGTGGCTTGGTGATGGGCGTCCATCATAGAGGAATCCTATCCATCCGGCGACACAGAATCCGGAGCCACAGTAGTCCCACGAGTCGCCCCACTCGTTTTGGTTATATTGCTCGGGGTTCGCGACAATCGCCTTACACACCCGCCCAAGTAGCTCGTATGCCGTTCTCGCCGGACGCTGCGCCGTATGACCTGTTGTGATAGCCATCAGAATCCTCTCCTTGTGTCTTCTCGTTCGTTCTGAATGAGTGCAGCCACTTCCCGACCTCCGTGTGGGAGATCATTGCCGGGTGCTCGATACGCAACCCCACATCCGGACCATGACATCGACCGCACCGTACTACGGATCGGCGGGAACGGGGCATAGATGAGCCTCAGCCTCGCTTCGTGGGCAGCCGTATGCCGATCAGCCTTGCGGTTCACGTCCTCACGATCCATCGTGTTCTCCAGTGTATCTCAACCGTAACTATCCCGGCTCGGCTGTTCAACCATGCGTACACCACATCCTGTGGTCCCTGCACCAGGTCTACTCGACCGTCCTCGAATGTGACCAGTACGCATCGCATTGGAGCCTCCCTGCAAACGAGATACCGACAGCGAATACGGCCTCGTTCGTGATACGGTAGACCTCCGAGTGTCCTACTTTGGTGACGGCGTGTCCTCGTTTGTGCCACCGTCGATAGCCGCGAGTAGAGCCCGCGCGTTGTCCATTGCGGGCTTGGTTGGAAATGCACCATTGCTCGTCTCTACTGTCATTTGGAGTAGCCATAGGAGAGCAGTACGTAGCTCCGGCGCCTTGGCAATAAGGCGAGCGTTGTCTGCGGATATCGTAGATAAGTCATGACACGACACAACCGATTGACCTGTCTCGTCCTCGATACGAATGTACGGAGCACATTCCCACGCTAGGCGCTCGTCAGTGTCGGGCGCATCATCCAGTACCATGCCCGCCGATTCCCACCAGCGGAGAGCTTTCCACGTCATAGCGTCCCTCCTCTCAACCGATACAGTTCCTCTACCAACTCCGTCCGGTCATCACCACTAACATCCTCGTTCGCCCGATACTCCGCCGGATCAGGTGGCGGACACTCCTCGTAACCCGATCCTCCGCAGGCTGTACACCCGTGTTCGATGTACTCACCCCCGCTGGTCTCGTGCCATTCGTAGCCGGAACTCCGACATACCTCACACTGGCGCCAATTGGTGAGTACGTCAATCAGATCGCCCATGCGCGCATTCATGGGCAGAATCGCAATCGACTGTCCGCGGCCGGTACGCCAATTGCCTCCAAGTTGTGGACATCGCGTCCCGTGTTGCGCTCAGCGTAGCTCGGCGGGATCACGCGCAGCACGTAGCCGCGCGGGTCACCTTGGACTTCCATGATCCAGCCAGCCGGTAACGCCTTGCGTACACGCTGCTTGGCGCGCCAGTCCTGTAAGGCGATGCGCGGAACACCTAGTAACCAGCCGTCCGGTAATGGCTTGGCGTGCTGATCAGCCGAGTCACATAGACACGGGCCTGTACCCTTGCTAGCTGGACACGGCACCCTATCGCGATCAGCAGATTCGCTCGAACACGCTAGTTCAGCACGCCGATTCAGCCCGGTTGCCTCGCGCAGTAGTAGCCGAATGACGTAGATCGGCAGTCCTTCCTCGGACATCCGCGCGATGAAGTCGTCTCGTTCGCGTTGATAGCTCATGATTCTGATCTCCTAGTCAGCGCACAATCTCGCGCATAGTAGGTCACACCGTCGAAATCGAGTGACATGTAGTCGGTGAGTAGCGCACCAGCCGCACGTTCCCAGTCGATGTAGTCGTACGGCCAGCCCATCGCGCCGGAACCATTGATGTCCTTGTGCAACTCCCGCGCGTACTCCTCGAAGTAGGAGTCC
>Ga0184639_10001421_pt1 | contig 10332 bp, 8 predicted proteins | sample PLM31_170_b2_FD_133155 | JGI IMG/M metagenome (GOLD analysis project Ga0184639, IMG submission 133155) | Groundwater sediment microbial communities from an aquifer in East River, Colorado, USA - PLM3-1_170_b2 | ecosystem: Environmental > Terrestrial > Soil > Riparian zone | place: USA: East... | reverse complement strand
CTACATTGGCGAGCGCGCTGGCGGGGAGCAGAAAGCGGCAGTTGTCCACGTACTTCGCGCGGATACGGCCATCCCAGCGCGCTTCGCTCTCGCCATCCTTGCGCGGATGCTTCGCCCGCATCACGCGCTTCACCGGTTCGAGCGAGCGCTGGTACGTCTCAAACAACCGCACGCATGTCTCCCGGTAGTGTTCAGCGTGTTTGCTTTCCGCAATCATGCGCGGCGTGTAGAAACTATCCGGGTTCCACATCTGATAGCGCGTGGACTTCTCGGTGTATGAAGCGAGCCGGTTGGACTCCAGACATTCAATTGCCAGCCGCGAGACGTTCTCCACAGCCAGATGCAACACCGCATGTTCCGCGACGCTGGCGTGGCCATACCCGACCACCCACCGCTCGTGGAACTCCGCCGACTTCTCGTCCGTGAGGCCTGCCGCGATCTCGCGGAAGGACTCCGGGCTGCGCGACGTTTTGGCGAACGCGACGGCGATGGTCTCGGGGCTGAGCTGTTTGGGACTGAGGAGGTAGATGTCTCGAGGGTATGGCATAGGCGTTTTCGTCAACGGATGCCTGCGGCGGATTACACGGATGGGGATACAATCCGTTTCACGCTTCGCGGTTGGCCAGAATCTGACGCGCTTCTGAAATATCGCGCCGAATTTGCGCGACCAGCGCTTCGACGCCGGGAAACTTCATCTCGGGACGCAGACGCGCGATGAACTCCAGCGTGATCGTGGAGCCATAGAGGTCGCCCGAAAAATCTAACAGGTGCGCCTCGATCGTGGGCTTGCTCTCTCTTCCGTCGAACGTGGGACGGAAGCCGATGTTGGCCACCGCCGGGTGAACGCCACCCGCATGCTCCACCCGACAGGCATACACGCCCACCGCCGGGAACGCGCGCTCCTCCCAGACGGCCAGATTCGCGGTCGGGATGCCGATGGTGCGTCCGCGTCGCGCGCCCTCCACCACTTGGCCGGGCAGGCGAAACGGCCGCCCGAGATAACGCGCCACGGTTTCGACCGCGCCATCGCGCAAAGCCTGCCGAATGCGGGTGCTGGAAATCACCTCACCCTCCATCAGCACGGGGTCAACGACGTTGACCGTGAAGCCGCGCCGCTCCCCCTCGGCGCGGAGAAAGGGGACATCACCCTGCCGGTTGTGTCCCAGCGCGAAGTCTGCGCCGCACCACAGCTCGCTCAACCGCGCGTGCCCCACCAGCCGCGCCACAAAATCCGCCGCCGTGATGTTCGCCACCTCCTGATTGAACAGATGCGTCACCACGGCGTCCACACCCAGCGTCGAGAGATATTCGGCTTTCTCCTCCGGTGTGGAGATGTAAAAAGCTGGCCGGCGCCCGCGCAGGACGACCGAAGGGTGCGGATAAAATGTCAGCACCATCGCCGCCCGCCCGGTCGTGTGCGCGCGTTTCACCATGTCCCCGATCAACACCTGATGCCCGCGGTGCACGCCGTCGAAAGCGCCGAGGGTCAGGCAAGCGGGTCGTGTCAGGTGAAGGTCTTCCAGGGACGTGACGTGCTGCATGAGTTAAAGTTGAGACGCTACACGGAGTTTGAGTTTGCGCGCGGAGAGACGAAGACCTTGTGAGGCCGCCACACACCGGCACGCGTGTCGGCGCGCAGGAGGGCGATGAACTCGCCTGCCGGATTATACGCGCGCGCCCAGTCGTCAGCATGTTCCTCTAGCGGGATGGGCTGGCCGTGCTGGAGGCGGGCGGCGGCCTCGGCGGTCAACCCGACCTCCGGCCAGTCCGCCACGGCCTCGTCGGCGGGCCGCACATAGCGCTTCCAATCCCCAACCGCAAATGACTGTTTTAAATCTTCCAGCGTGACCGCCTCAGAAATCTGGAAGTGGCCGGACCCCGTGCGTCGCAACGCGGTGAGGTGGGCGCCACAGCCGAGCGTCTGCCCAAGGTCGTGCGCGAGCGAGCGGAGGTACGTTCCCGGTGAGCAGAACACGTCCAACGTGCATTCGGGCGGCTCCCACTCCAGCAGTTCGAGCGAATAGATTTCAACCGGGCGCGCTTCGAGTTCAACCGTTTCGCCCGCGCGCGCGAGTTCATAGGCCTTCTTGCCGCCGCGTTTGATGGCGGAGAAAGCCGGCGGCCGCTGCCGGATCGGGCCGCGAAATTTAACCAGCGCTGCTTCCACCGCCGCGCGTTCCGGCAGGTGGCCGCCCTCCATCGTGATCTCCCCGTCGGCGTCGTAGGTGTTGGTGCTCTGTCCCAGCCGCACGCGAGCGCAGTAACGCTTGTCCTTGCCGCGCAGGTAATCGCTCAACCGCGTAGCTGCGCCGAGGCAGATCACCAGCAGCCCCGTCGCCAGCGGGTCGAGCGTCCCGGCATGGCCCACCTGTTTTTCGCCCGTCCCGCGCCGCACGGTCAGCACCATGTCGTGCGAGGTCGGGCCGGAGGGCTTGTCTAAGAGCAATATCCCAAAGGTCAAAACTCAAACTCCCCAGAGAATGCACAATTCACAATGCTCAGTGCGCAATCGAGTCTTACGCCTTGTGCCTTATGCCTTGTGCCTTGAGCACTGCCTTTGTTGCCGCGAGCACTTTGGCCTCCACTTCGGAAAGCGTGCCCGGGACCTCCGCCCCGGCCGCGGGCGCGTGGCCGCCTCCGCCATAAGCCACCGCGAGCGCGGAGACGTCGATACCCGGGGCGGAGCGCCAGCTTACTTTCACCGTGCCATCGAGCCGCTCCACGAAAATGACGGCGACATCGGCTTCGCGCACGGAGGCCAGGACGTTGATCAAATCAGCGTCGCCGTTGCCGGAATAGCCGGAGGCTTTGCGTCCCTCCAGCGTCAAAGTCGTCCACACGATCCGATCCGTCAAGCGGATGCGGGCCAGCCCATCCGCCCACAGGCGCACGGCCGTGAACGAGCGCTTGTGCAGCGAATGATCGTAGATCGTGTACAGCACCGCGCCCGCTTCGATGAGCTTCTGCGCGAGCGCGAGCGATTTGGCCGTGGTGTTAGACGTGCGGAACCCGAGCGTGTCGCTCACGAGGCCGGTGAGCAGGCATTCGGCGACAGGCTGGAGGAGCGGCAGCCCCAACGGGTCGAGCAACTCGGCGACCAGTTCGGCGGTGGAGGCCGCCGTCACGTCAATCAAATTGATTGCGCCGAAGCCGCCGTTGGTCACGTGATGGTCGAAGACGAGGTCCGGTGGGCGGCCAATGCGCTCGCCGATCGCGCCCATGCGCGACGCCTCCGAAACATCCACCGCGGTGATGAGGTCAAACGTCCCGGCCGGGGTGGCCGTGATTTCTCTGAAACTCGGCAGAAAGCTGAAGATGTCCGGGATCGGATCGGCGCAGGCGAAGACGACTTCCTTGCCCGCGGCCCGCAACGCCAGCCCGAACCCGAGGAGCGACCCGACCGCATCGCCGTCGGGATTAATGTGGGTGATGACCAGCGCCCGGGTCGCCGCGGCGACGCAGGCGTAAGCCGCCGACAGGTCTTCAGCGTGCATCGTCATTGGGAGCCGACTCCCCGTCGGCGGGCGGGGTCGAGGCTTTTAGCTCGTCGAGCAGATGGCCCACCTGCTCGACCTTTTCGGGACCCGGATCCCAGTGAAAGACGAGCTGCGGCGTGCGGCGCAGCTGCACGCGGCGGCCAATTTCGCGGCGGATGAAGCCTTTCGCGCCCTCGAGGACGCGCATCACTTCCTGCCGGCGCGCCTCGCCGCCGACGGTGGAGACGAAGATGCTGGCATGCTCCAGCTCGCGGTCTATGTTCACGCGCGTGACGGTCACCAGCGCGAGGCGCGGATCTTTCATCTCACGCAGCAACAGCTCGGAGATTTCGGCTTGCATGCGTTCAGCGACGCGCTTTTGGCGGAGAGCAGAGGGCATATCGCAAATGGCCAATAGCAGATAGCCGATGGCAGATAGCCGATGGAGAGGCTGTCTGCTATTCGCCATCGGCCATCAGCCATCACTCGACGCGCTCGATGACAAAGAACTCCAGGAGGTCGCCCACCTTGACGTCGTCGAAGTCCTTGATGCCGACCCCGCACTCGAAGCCCTTCTGAACTTCGCGCACGTCGTCCTTCTCGTGCCTGAGCGAGGCGACCTCGCCTTCAAATTCCTTCTTGCCGTTGCGCAGGACGCGCACCTTGGCGTTGCGGCGCAGTTCGCCCTCGCGCACAAGGCACCCGGCGATGTGGCCGACCTTGGGGATTCTGAACACGGCGCGGACTTCCGCCTTGCCGATGGTCACCGGCTTGTACTCCGGCTCGAGCAAGCCCTTGAGGGCCTTCTCCACGTCCTCCACCACGCGATAAATCACTTCGTACTGGCGGATGGAGACGCCGTTGGTCTCCGCCAGCCGCTGGGCCGCGGCGTCCGCCGAGACGGCGAACCCGATGATGATCGCGTTCGAGGCCGTCGCCAGCATCACGTCGTTCTCTGTGATGTTGCCCGTTTCGGCGTACATCACGTTGACCTTGGGGCCGTCGCCCGTGGACAACTTGTCCAGCGAGTTGACGATCGGTTCCAGCGAGCCTTGCACGTCGGCTTTGACGATGAGGGTGAGCTCTTTCGTTTCACCGGCCTGGAACTTGGCGAAGACCTCCTCCAGGCTGAGGGCTTTGGCGGGCTTGGCCTCCGCGTCCTTCTGCGCCAGCTTGCGCTGGGCCACCATCAGCCGGGCTTCCTTGTCCGACCCCACCACGTGGAAAACCTCGCCCGGCTGAGGGACATCTGAGAGGCCCAGGAGCGTAACGGGCGTGGAAGGTCCGGCTTCGCGGATCGGCTTGCCATGCTCGTCGAACATAGCGCGGATTTTGCCGTGCGCCAGGCCGGCCACCAGCACGTCGGCTGCGTGCAGCGTTCCGTTCTGCACCAGCAGGGTGGCGACCACACCTTTCGTCTTGTCCAATTCCGCTTCGACCACGGTTCCGGTCGCAACGGATTTGGGGTTGGCCTGGATGGTCGTGTCGTCGGCCACGAGCAGGATCGCTTCGAGCAGGTCTTCGATGCCGAGCTTCTGCTTGGCGGAGACGGGAACCACAATCGTCTTGCCGCCCCACTCGTCGGGCGTCAGCCCTAACTCAGCCAGTTGTTGTTTGACGCGATCGCGATTGGCGTTCGGCTTGTCAATCTTGTTGAGGGCGACGATGATCGGGACGCGCGCGGCCTTCGCGTGCGCGAGCGCCTCGCGCGTCTGCGGCATCACACCGTCGTCGGCGGCGACCACGAGGATGGCGATGTCGGTCGCCTGCGCGCCGCGCATGCGCATGGCGGTGAAGGCCTCATGGCCGGGAGTGTCGAGGAACGTGATCTTGCGCCCATTGTGCTCGACCTGATACGCGCCGATGCGCTGGGTGATGCCGCCCGCCTCCCCGCCGGCGACGTTGGTCTTGCGGATCACGTCGAGCAGCGAGGTCTTGCCGTGATCCACGTGGCCGAGGATGGTGACGACCGGGGGCCGCACCAGCAAGTTCTCGGAGGCCTCGGCCTCGATCACACGCCGCCATTCGGGGGCCTGCGTGGTTTCGGCTTTTTCTTCTTCGGGGGCTGCGACGGCTTCCGGTTTGGCTTCGAAGCCGAGTTCCTGCACGACGATGGCCGCCGTGTCAAAATCCAGCTGCTGATTGATGTTCGCCATCACGCCATTGCTCATCAACTGTTTGATGATGTCAATGGGGCTGGCGTTGACGAGGGTGGCTAACTGCCGGACCGTTACGACACTCGGGAGTTCCACGACTTTGCGCCCGTTCTCGCTCATAGACACCTCCAATCACACTGCCTCTAACCCTGGCAGCCGGAGGAGGGCGAGCGAGATGCCTTAAGCGCTGGCAGATCACCCGGCGCGTCTCTCTCGCCTCTCCATGGATGGCGGCGGTTTACACCGGCCGTCGTTAGTCAGCATCGGAATACTGTTCGCCGTGGGCGCGCAATGCCGCCCGGGCGGCGTCATTCAGGTTGATCCTCAACGCGCGGTCGAGCTCGCGGTGGCCGAGCGCGTGTTCCCAGCAAGCTCGCCGCTCATGCAGATAGGCGCCCCGGCCGGCCGCCTTGCCCGTCGGGTCAATCTGCGCCCGCCCGTCGGCGGTGCGGACCAGCCGCACCAACTGCCGTTTCGGATTCACCGTCCGGCAACCCACGCATGTCCTCTGCGGAATCCGCTTCGCGGGTTTCACGGGCCTGGGGCGCTGACCGGCCATCGCTGAATCTTACTCATCTCCAAGGTCCAACAACGGATCGTCCTTCGACCGACCCGCCTTGCGCTTCTTGCGCGTGACGTACACGCCCTTCTCTTCGTCGAAGGTGATCTCAACCGCGCCCTTCTTCTTGCCCTTCTTCTTGACTTTCTTCTTGCCGGCCTCGTCGACTTCTTCTTCGTCTTTGTCCTCGAGGTCTTCGGCTTCCTCGAGTTCTTCTTCCCCTTCCACCGTTCCCGCCGCCGGCGCTTCAGCGGCCGGCGACTCGGCTTCGGCCACGGGGGCCGCTTCCAGCGCGGCGGCCTCAACGGTCGCGCTCACCTCAGCCGCGGGTTCCGGCGACGGCGCAACGGGTTCGGGCGCCGGTTCGGGCTGCGGCTCGGGGAACGTCATCTCCGCCAGCGCCTTCTTCAGCGTCTCCACCTCTTTGGACCCGAACCCTTCGAGGTGGGAGATGCGCTTCTCGTCCAGCGCCAGCTGCTCCATCACCTCGCCCACGTTCTGGAAATCGGCCTCGGCGAGCAGGCGCAAGAGATGTTCGGGGAGCGGGGCCTGCGCCAGCGGCATCGCGCGCGCCGCGGCCGGGATGGTGGCCTTGATGGCAGCCACCTTTTCCACCTTGGCCGCCCGCTCTTCCTGGCGGCCCCGGGCCATGCGCTTCGCTTGCAGTTCCACGACCTTGCCCAGGAGCTGGTAGTCCTCCGGCGCGATGGGCTTGCCCTCGGCCTTCTTGGCCAGGATGACCTCCGCGGTTTTGAAAATCTCCGGCGGCGCGCCCGTCGTGTCGAAACGGGCGTCTTCGCGCAGCTTCTGCACCGCCTCGTTGGCGGCCTCGCTCAGGCTCTTGATGTCAATGCGCCAGCTCGTGAGCTTGGCAGCCAGGCGCGCGTTCTGCCCCTCGCGGCCAATCGCCAGACTGAGCTGGTCGTCCGGGACCACCACCATCGCCGTCCGGCCCGAGATCGGGTCGTCGTCCAGATACACCGCGGTCACGCGCGCCGGGCTGAGGGCTTTGGCGATGAACGTGGCCTGATCCGGATTCCATTCGATGACGTCAATCTTCTCGTCGCTCAACTCTTTGACGATGGACTGAATGCGCACGCCGCGCATACCCACGCACGCGCCCACCGGGTCCACCCCGTCTTGCAGCGCAGCCACCGCCACTTTCGAGCGGCGCCCCGGCTCGCGAGCGATGGACTTGATCTCGACCGAGCCGTTGTAGATTTCGGGGACTTCGTATTCGAGCAGGCGGCGCAGCATGTTCTTGTGCGTGCGGGAAACAATGATCTGCGGTCCGCGCGTGGTCTTGCGCACTTCCAGCACGAACGCGCGCACTTTTTGATGCGCGTGGTAGCGCTCACCCGGCATGGTCTGGTTGCGCGGCAAGGTGGCTTCCGTGCGCCCCAACCCGATGGTGATGGACTGGGAGGACACGGCCTGGACCGTGCCATTGACGATGTCGCCCTCGCGCTGCACGTATTCCTGATATTGGCTCTCGCGCTCTGCTTCGCGCAGGCGCTGGAGGATGACCTGCTTGGCGGCCTGCGCGGCGATGCGGCCAAAGTCTTTCGGGGTGGAGTCCACGGTGACCATGTCGCCAAGATTGGCTTCCGAGTCTACCTGACGGGCATCCTCCAACGTGACCTCGGTGTGCGGCTCGAGCACCTTCTCCACGACTTCCTTCTCGGCAAAGACGCGGATACCGCCCGTGAGCGGGTCGACCTGGGCGACCACGTGCTGGGCCGCCGAGGCGTTCACCGACTTACGGTAAGCCGTGACCATGGCGCTTTCCAGCGCCTCCAGGATGATTTCCCGCTTGAGCTTGCTGTGCTCGGCGATTTCGTTGAAGGCGAGGGTTAGTTCACTTTTCATGACGCAAAAATATCTCCGCGGTCCGGGGCCAGGGCGGTCATTGCCTATGTATACGCAGAAACGTGGGGGCTGCCCACGTTTCCATTACCGCCCATATCCGAACCCAAGCAGCAGAAATTGTAGCACCGGCCCCAAAATCGCGCAAGGGGCTGTCAACGGATGAAACGGATTGGGGCTTGAGCAGAACGGATTATCGGGCCGCGAAAAGCTTGTCCACCGCATCGGCCAGCTCGGACAGGTTGCTCACCTGATGGACGGCGTCGCACAAAGGCTGGTATTGCAGCATGTCGCTGTCGCCCGTGCCCCACTGGTAGCGCGGCTCAGGGTTGAACCACACCACCCGGCGGGCGCGGCGCTTGATCTGCTCGAACTGGTCCAGCCGGGGGTCGTTGTAGTTGTTCCGCCCGTCGCCGAGGAAGACGACCGTCGTCCGGCGATCCACCGCGTCCAGGTAGTCCCCGCAGAAATTGGCGAGGCTGTACCCGAGGTCGGTGCCGTAGGGCCGGTAAGGGAAACGGTGCAGGATGAGCGGGATGGCTTCGTCGGGCCGGTGGCCGATGAACTCGTCGCTCACCTCTTCGAGCCGGTCGTAGAAACCGAAGGAGCGCGCCTTGGCCACCTGATCCTGCATTTCGTACATCAGCCGGAGCATGAACTCGACCACCGACCGCATCGACTCGGACACGTCGCAGATGAGGGCGAATTTGGGCTTGAGTTGCCGTTTCTTGAAATGCAGCTCGAATGGCACGCTGCCGGTCCGCAGGTTGGCGCGCAGGGTGGTCTTGGGGTCGAGGATCCTGCCGTCGCCTTTCTTTTGCCGGAGGGCTGCGCGCGAGCGGAGCCGCGCCGCCAGCCGCGCCACCAGCCGCCGGAGCTCGCGCGCCTCGGCCTCGGAGAGGTCTCGGAACGGGCGCTGCATCAATTCGGTCTCGTCCATTTTCGTCGGCGGCTGCTCGGTCATCCGCTGGGCGATGTTCTGCCCGGCGAACTGCTCGGCCTGCTGCGCGAGCAAATCACGGTTGGCGGCGATGAGGCGCAGCACCGCCGCCTGCCCCTCCGGCGTCATGCCCATCGCCGCGAGTTGCTGCATTAACCGCTCGATCTGCTCGGCGAGCCCTTCGGCCAGCCCCATGCGGCGCAGCATCTCACGCGTGAGCCACGGCTGGTTTTCGGGGCGGCGCACGCTTCGCGGGCCCGCCCCGGCCTGCCGTGCGAACTGCTCCATTTCCTCGCGCGTGGGGCCGCGCCCGGAGGCGAGCATCTGCAACAGGTGGCTGAGGTCGCCCGCGAGCGCGCGCATCGCGGCTTCGAGCATCTTTTGTTGTTCAGGCGTGAGGGCTTCTTCGGAAGGGATCAGCGGCGGGCCGCCGGAGCTGAAGTACATGGGGAAGAGCCGGTCGAACAGCGGCCCATCGTCATGCTCTTTGACGAGCGTGGTGCGCAATGCGGTGCGGAAGGCCTCGCGATCCGTCACCCCCAGGTGCCCGACCGCGCGGAAGGCATCCTGGCTCTCTGCCAGCGAGACGCGCACGCCCGCCGCGCGCAGCCCGGCGATGAACTGTACAATACGCTCATCCATTCCTTACCTCATCTGTTCATCCGCTCCATCCGTTGACTAATCCTCCGGCGGCCACCGGTAGCTGCCACGCAGGCGGCGGATTTCGGTCGCGGGCGGCTCGTCACCCTTTCCTTTGTCGTCGCGCGCCATGCCGCGCCGCGCGCGTTGCAGATCGGATTCGTGCTTGAGCAGAATCGAGAGCGTGGCGTCGAGCGTCTTCGGGTCGAGCGCTTTGGCGTTGAGCAGGACGAGCGCGCGCGCCCAGTCGAGCGTTTCGCTCACGGAGGGGTGCTTCTTGAGATCGAGCCGCCGCAGGCGCTGGACAAGTTCGACGGCCTGCTTGGCGAGGTTGGGCGCGAGGTCGGGGACTTTGAGCCGGACGACGCGCAGCTCGGCGTCGAGGGTGGGATAATCAATATAGAGGTAAACGCAGCGCCGCTTGAGCGCGTCGGAGAGCTCGCGCGTGTTGTTGGAGGTGAGCAGCACGAGCGGCTGATGTCTGGCCTGCAGCGTCCCCAGCTCCGGGACCGAGACCTGAAAATCGGAGAGCACCTCCAGCAGGAAGGCTTCGAACTCGGCATCGGCGCGGTCAATCTCGTCAATGAGCAGCGTGACCGGCGTGTCGGAAACAATCGCCTGCAGCAAGGGGCGCGGGAGCAGGAACCGCTGCGAGAAGAAGACGTCATCTTCCTCCGCGAGTTTGTCGGCGGCCTG
>Ga0184639_10001418_pt1 | contig 10342 bp, 8 predicted proteins | sample PLM31_170_b2_FD_133155 | JGI IMG/M metagenome (GOLD analysis project Ga0184639, IMG submission 133155) | Groundwater sediment microbial communities from an aquifer in East River, Colorado, USA - PLM3-1_170_b2 | ecosystem: Environmental > Terrestrial > Soil > Riparian zone | place: USA: East... | reverse complement strand
CTGCTTGAGCTTCCGGTCAAAATTCCAATAGCTGTGTTCACCCTCACCGGCAGCGCTGATAGACCTCTTGTCCAGATAACGCTGGTTGCCCGCTACCCCACCCACTTCGGGATCGGCGAAGGGCCGAACGAGGGCGTGGATCGCTTCAGGAGCATACAGGCTGTTGGCGTCCGAAAAGACGAGAATCTCGCCGCTCGAGGCCGCAACGGCAGCATTGAGGGCCGGCGCCTTGCCCTGGCGGGGCAAGGCCAACAGTTTGATGCCCCGGTCGGCGTAGCGCCGAACCATGGCCTCTGTCCCGTCGGTTGATCCGTCTGAGGCAATGACCACCTCAAGACGACCACGTGAGTAATCGAGCGCAAGGAGATTATCCAGCTTGGCCCCAATGCTGCGGGCCTCATTGTGAGCGGCGATGATTATGCTGACGTTCGGCGTGATGTCGCCAGTCTTATGGGGTCGGCGCGATAGCCAGGAACGCAGGAAGACCAACGCCGGGAACAGCACGTAGGTATAAACGATCAGCGCGGCAGCGCCCCAGAACAGGATCAGGCTCACCGCCGGGCCTCCTGGCTGAAGTGGTGCGTGAGGGTGGCCGCATTGGGTCGGAGGTCGAATTCCCGTAGCACCTTTTCTCGACCGGCCTGACCGAGGCGCTGACACAGCCCCGGGTCTATATAGAGACGCTCGAGCGCGTCGGCCAGCGCCTGCGCGTCGCGTGGAGGCACTAGCAGCCCGCCGCGTTCGTGTTCCACGAGCTCAGGGATACCGGAGAGGTTACCGGCCACGACCGGAACTCCGCTCCCCATAGCTTCCATCAGCGCGACCGGAATGCCCTCGCGCCGGCCATCTTTGGTCGGCACACTCGGGGCCACCGCAATATCCGCCTGGGCCAGCAACTCGGCGACCTGTTCGCGCGTGCGCCGCCCAAGCAGGCGGACGTGTTCGCTCAATCCGGCCTGTGCGATCTGCTGCGCCAGTGCAACTTCGTCCGGTCCGTCGCCGACCAGCTGGCAGACAAAGCTAATACCCCGATCACGCAACAGACGGCAGGCCTCGATCAGATACGTCTGCCCTTTGACCTCGTGCAAGGTCCCGATACAGATGAGTGTGAAAGGCCGGGCCGGGCGCTTCTGCCACCAATCCTCCGAGCGTGACCGGAACACCTGCGTGTCTACACCACAATGAATGACGAGGACTTGGTCACGGAATTGCTCACCACATTCCGCTACGATGATCTCTTTGTTGTAATTCGAGATAGTTACTACAAACGCGGCCTCCGCGACTTTCTCACGCAGCATATGACGATCCCGATGAAGGTCCGAACCGTGGGCGGTAAAGCTGTATGGGAGGCTGGCGAGGCGATGGATGATGAAGCCGGCGGCCGCCGGGTGGCTGGCGAAGTGCGCATGCACATGGGTGATCCCCTCTCCGGCCATCAGGTCAGCAAAGTACACAGCCTTTGGAAAAATGCCCAGCGCGCCTGTGAAGTATCGAAGACTCCCGAAGTTGGCCCGCAGCAGGGTCCACAGCGTAGACAAATAAACTAACGGCTTTCGTGTCAGAAAGTGCAGATGGGCGCGCAAGATGGGCCAGGAAACAAACGGCTGGAAATGCGCACGCTCGACGAAGGCGGCGGCCTCGGGGTGTATCACCGTCGTCCGTTCGCGCAAGAGCGGATACACCTCCACTTGCACGCCCTGCGCTTCCACCGCCAGCATCTCATACAGAATGAAAGTCTCGGTGATCTTCGGGAAGCGAGACATGATGTAGGCGACCTTGGGGCGATGGTTCAAGGTCATCGCCACACGCACAGCCGGCTGTTGTTGGGTTGAGGCCAATCTCGCATACATGGTGTCAGGTCCTGCTCAGGTGTGCGATATAGCCGCGCCAAATGGCCGCCAGGGCATCGCGGCGCACACGCTCAGCATCCCGTGTCGCGTCCACGACAATCATCTCTGGCAAACGTGCCCGGAGCGCGATATACTGCTGCCGCTGCTGTTCCAGAAAATCGGCGCTGTGCTCGCCTTTGCGGGCGTAGAGCACTTCGCCCGGTGCATCCAACATCAACACCAGATCGGGCGCCGGGCAAGCATGCGCGAGCAACCACCGTCGGAGCCGGCCCAGCCAGCTCAGACCGGGGCGCGGCGGCAGTAGAGCGTCGAAGGTATAGCGGTCGAATATAACCAACCGCCCGTGGGCCTGGTGATAACGGGCGGCCAGATAACGCCACCACTGCGTGATCAGTTGGCTCACAAAACCCAGGCCCGGGATTCGCCGCCGGACAGCGCGGGTGCTTTTCTGATAAAGTCCCATGTACAGTGACCGGGCCGGGAAGTAGAACGATGTCTGGACACCTTTCGCCAGGGTTGATTTTCCAGCCCCATCGGGCGCGAGCAGCGCCACAGTGAGTGCTTGAGGCCGCAACAAGCCAGCCCCACGGTTCAACTTGCGGAGTGCTTGATAAGCGACCTGCCGCGCCAGCGTACCCCGCCGGTCACGGCTGGCCAGGTACGCGGCCACGCTTTCACGTTCAGCCAGAAATGCTTCCCAGTTCTCGGCCTCGATCAGAGCAGCCACCTGTGGCCAAGTCGTCGTCGGCGACCAATAGGCCATCAACAAGGTAGACAGATACGAGCCCTCGGTCACCTGGTAGCGGAGCGCTTTGAGGCGCTGACTGCGCGCCGGCGCAAAGTGGCCCTTGTCTAACACACAGTGCAGCAACAGCGTCACCAGTTCGTCTTCTGGCGCGAGGCCAACGACCACTCCACAGCGGCGCCGATTGCGAAGGCAATTCGCCGCCAGCGGCGTGCGTAGGGCGTGGATCGGTTTCCCAAACGCTACTGCGGTAACGACGTCAAGCTTGATCCAGCTATCCGAGTCCCGGTCATAGGCGATGAAGAAGTGATGGGGCGCGTACCCCCAGGTCGGCAGGTTGAGAAAACCCAGCTGGGCCAACAGGTCGCGTAGCGGCCTGAATTGGCTAGGCTGGACAAGCAGATCAACTTCACCGCGGTTGGGAAGCTGGTCGAGCCCGTCCCCGTCACGCATCAGGCAATAGTGAATGTTGGCTTGCTCTAGAGTTTGAAAAAGGCGCAGTAACACCTGACGCATCAAGACATCCCAACCAGCCTCTATGGCTACCTTGTCTCAAGAGATGCTGTTGCTACGCTCTGCGCCTCGGCCGTGTCGTCGGCCGGGCGCGTCAGGGGGCTATCATCGCTCATCTCGCCCTCTGCCGTTGGGACCGGGATGACAGTTTCCGGGGAGGAGGCGTCCTCCGCGGTAGGTTGATCGGCACTGGGGTTGGCAGGCTGGTGCGCCATCGCATCCTTGTCACCTGACCCGTTGGCTGCCGTTACAATCGTGACCGGCTCAGAGGAGCCACCCTGCCCAGCTGTATACCGGCCATTTCGGCGAAATTTGCCAAGCATCCGAACGCTGAACACCTGTAAGCCCTGAACAGTGCGGATCGCGCTCATCATTCGGGTGCCGAGTGAACGCCAAATCGCCAGAGCATCACCCGACGACTGGCTCACCGGGTGGTGGGCCTGGCGACGATGCGCAACGCGTACGGGGGTGCGGCGGCTATCGTTGAACACAATTCCAACGACATGAGCCCCGAGCGAACGCAAATGCTCCATCGCATTGTTGACCACCTTGCGGCGGACCACTCCCTTGCGCGCAACAAACAATACACCGTCAACGTGCGATGCCAGGATCAGGCTATCGGCGTACGACAACAGCGGTGCTGAGGCGATAATGAGAATGTCTGTCTGTCCCTTAAGTCGCGCGATCAGATTGACCATGCGGGGCGAAGCCAGGAGCTCAAAAGCGTTGGATGGAACCGGGTCGCCGGGCAACACCGACAGACCGGGGGCCCAATTGAACGTCACAAGTTCTGGGGGCGCTGGATCTGCCAACACATCCGTCAGCCTGCATCCGTTGGTAATATCAAAAAGCTGAGCAATAACTGGACGGCGCAAGTTGGCATCCACCAGAATGACTCGCGCCCCGGTTTGCGCGAGAGTCACGGCCACGTTGGCGGCGATCTCACTCGTATTGTCTTCATCCTGCGCGCTGCTAATTAGAATCGAGCGTAACGCCGGCGCATTCGGGTTGCTGAAGAGCAATTTAGTACTTAAGAGGCGATAGCCCTCGGCGATGCGCGACGTGGGCTTAGCCTGGACGACCAGGCGCCTATGACGCATGCCCAGCCAATCCGTATGCTTGACAAGGGTGCCCAGGACAGGTACTCCCGTCGCCTGCGCCAAATCCTCAGCTGTCCGAATCATGTCGTCGAGATATTCGACCGCCAGTGCGAGGGTCAGCGCCATAATGAAGCCCGCCGCGCTCCCCATCAGCATTTTGAGTTGGATCTGTGAGGGTAGGGCTGTGCCGGCTGCGGCCAGCTCGAGGAGCTTCACCTGATTGGTCGAGGTGACCTGGAAGGAGCCTTGCAACAGTGCCAGGGTCTGATGCGCATTGTCCAGACGCGTGCGCTCCTGCGCGAGCTGGCTGAGGGTATCGCGCACGACCCGCACCTGCGCATCGTTGTTCTGGAGGTCAGCCAAACGGCTACGCTCAAAGGCGATCACATCGAGAATCAGACGCTGCCTCGTCAAGTCCTTGGCCGTCAGGAGATCCGCCTCAAGCGTGTCGAGAAGAGCGTTGATCGCGTCCACCTTCTGCATGAGGTCGGCAGGAATCGGGGCCTGACTCGCCGCCACCGCCGCCTGGTACTCAGCTTCCAGCTGCTTAACTCTAGCCTCCATGCTGTCAATATCGGACTGGAGTTTTGCCGCTTGGGCACGCATTTGATCGCGGATTTGGGCGCCGGAGCCGCCCGCGCTAAACGGGCTCAAGCGAACCAACGCGCTGGCGACAGCATTCGCGATGGCGGCAGCTTGCGCGGGATCACGATCCTGGACGCTGATCGTTAGGATTTGAGCACTGTCATTGGGTGTAACCGTGATCTCACTGACGAGCTTGTCCGGGTCAATGCTCAGTCCGAGGCTGTCGCTAATGGATTGCAGAAAGGGGCGTGTCGTCGCCACTTCAACATAGGTGTGCATGAGCTGCCCGGCAGTACGCAGATCATTCAAGGTAGGATTCGAGCTATCAATGCCCGGGCCGATCACCAGCCGGGCCGAGGCCTCATAAAACCTCGGCTGTTGGCGGTTCACCCAGAAGGTAATTACGCCAGCGATGAGGGGCGCAAGCACCAACAACCAAAGCCACCGTCGGACAAAGTGGGTATAGAAGTTGAGAGACATCGTTCGAGCTCCTGATTTCTTAGCGCACTGTCTGGCGAGAAGGCATTAACGGGCCAACAGTACGTCTATCTCCAATGGCCGTAACCTGAACCGCCCACACCGATTAGTACGCGCCTCGTTGCCCCAGCACAGCCGTCACCGTGCGGAACAGGATCTGCACATCCAGCCACAGACATCGCCGCTCGATGTAGGCGATATCGAGGCGCAAACGATCATTGAATTCCGAGGTGCCCCGCCCAACGATCTGCCATAGACCCGTAATCCCCGGTTGCACATCCAATCTTTCGGTATGCCACAACTTGTACGTTTGCGCCGAGAATGAAGTGGGCCGCGGGCCAACGAGGCTCATCTCGCCGCGCAAGACATTCAGGACCTGGGGCGCCTCGTCGAGGCTCGTCTTCCTCAGAAAACCACCCACGCGCGTGATGCGGGGGTCGTTAGTAATCTTGAAATCCGGCCATTGTAATTCATTCAGATGAGCAAGCTCTTTTTTCAACTCCTCTGCATTGATCACCATCGTGCGAAACTTGTACATCCGGAAGGGACGTCCGCCCTTGCCGGTGCGAACTTGAGCAAACAGGACCGGGTCACGGGGCGATTCGAGCTTGATCATCAGCGCGCACAAGCCAAGCAGGGGCAGGGCTAGGGGCGCGGCTAGAATGACTAACAGGAGGTCCATCATCCGTTTAGCAATCAGATAGGCCCGCCCGGATAGCAGACGTTTCTCCGGGCTAATCGCGGTTAACCAAGGATATGGGGAGAAGATTTGTTGTTTATTGGGTAAAGAGGTAATATTAATATGCGTTGCCATGATGGACCCTCCTCATTACTTGACTTTACTCGGGTAGAGACTCAGCGGGCGTATAGCTTGGGAGCTTGGTAACCTCCATCGACTCCTGGAGATGTCCCTCTGCCCGGTGCACCAGTTCCTCAAACGTCAGGGCATCGTCGGGGAATGACGCCAGGCCGCAGGCGATCGACACGCCCAGTTGCTCGGCAGCTGCGGCCCGGATGCGACCTACGACTACCGACGAGCTAGCAACATTCGTGTCCGGGCTAAGGATGACAAAGCGTCCCCGATCACGTTGGTCCAATACCATATCGGTACGCCGCAGTTGGTTGCCGATCACACGGGCCAAGCTCGTGACGACATAGCGGGTCATCATCGCTCGTTGCACTTCCTGCACGGTACGATGCAAGACAGCCCGAATGGATTCCGGTTTAGCCTCGATCACCATGACAGTTAACGGACGTTGGTGCCGACGGCTGCGCACCAGCTCCATGCGAATGTCTTCAATAGCTTCGTCCATGTTGCGAACTCTGCGGTTGACGTCGGAGAGGGTAATGTTCTTGACGGCTTCCTCAAAGTCGTGCAGCCCACGCCCCACATTGTGCGCCAGCCAGGCCAAGATAGAAAGCAGCGCAACTTCGGTGATGGAAAGATAGGTATAGACGCCACCTAACAAGGGGCGGCTGTTAAAAAAGGACAGTTTGCACAATAAGTACAGCCCCAACCACAAGGCTAACGAAACTGGCAACGGCGTGTTCCACAAGGCCGGTATCATGATGACCGCAATAACCGCCAGAATTCCAAGGACATAAACGAACGTCTGGATATTTACGACGTCCTGTTGTCCAAAGTCCAGCCGTTCAATATTGAAGAACACTGTTAGACCGATCAGTAAAGCAATGATGGATCGTGCTAGGTGCTTCATGAGTCAGTCACCCTTTATCGAAAACCTCTCATAATTGAATGGACGATGACCGACAGTATTTAGCAATCACAGATTCTTGTTATAGTATGGTTAGTGCTCAACTGCAAAAGACTTTGGACGGATAATCCGTCTTACTGTCGGTATACCATTGTCATCGCGAATCAGGATTGGAAAAGTCAGGAGACTTGTTGCCCTTCACGAACGAAATATATTTGCTATCCGTCTTGACATCATCTGTGAAGGGTATCTGTAATCAGAAACTCATAACTCATGTTTAAATTGATATCTTTGAGTTATATAATTGTAATAATATTCAGATTCGACTGATTTGTCAACTGTCTTGCTAGTACCAAAGAACTAGGCAAATCAGACAGCCGATCTTTCATCCAAATGCGGTATTGCATGGCTGGTTGAGGCCAAATGCCCGATGGAAAGCCGGAATGCCTCACAAAATCGGGGTTGGGGCTGTCCGGCGCAGACTGCCATCTGCTCTGTGGACAAAAAAAGCCCGGCGCCAGATGGCGCTGGGCTTTTCGATTCCACACGCAACTACGACTTCAGGAAGTCGTCCAAGATGCCTTTGCTGATGCGGTACTGAGAACCAATCTTCTTGGCCTTGAGTGAGCCATCGGTGATCATCTGCATGACATCGGCTTCGCCGACCTTGAGGTAATTGGCGGCTTCGGCCGGGGACATGATGTCCGGGTGAGCGGCCGCGGCCGCGGGCGCCCCGCCCTGCATGGTGTTCGTCATCCCGCCCTGCAGCGCCTGGCCCATGATGTTGCCGATGCCAATCCCCGCGCCGATCCCGGCGGTGAGGCCCGCGCCCCCGGAGGGGTTCCGCGCCGCATCGCGCATGGCGTCCGCCGCCTGTAGTTGCGTGTACGTCGCCATGTCGAGGAGGCCCATCGCGCGCAGGTCCTCGGCAGACTTCTCGGAGGGCTTGATGCTCTCAATGTAAACGGACTTGAGCGTGACACCGAGCGCCTTGAAATCTTCCTGCGCCTTGGCCCGCACCCCCGCCCCGACTTCCTCCGTTAGCCCGATGATATCCAGCACCGACTTGCCGCCTTTGGTGCCAAGCTCACCCAGCAGGTCGGCCAGCTTCGAAATCAGCATGGCGCGCAAGCGGCCCTGGATGTCGTTGAGCGTGTACACCCCCTGCGCGCCGACCACCTGCGCCACGAACTGCTGGGGGTTGCTCACAAAGAACGCGTAGCTGCCGAAGGCCTGGAGCAGCGCGATGCCGAGGCCCACCCCCGGATTCTTGACCACAATCGGCTGCGGCGTGCCCCACTTCATGTCCGGAAATTCTTTGATGGACACGAAGTACACCTCGGCCGGAAACGGCGACTTCTCGTTGAATAGCTTGCCGATGTAGTCAATCAGGACGGGAATGTTGGCCGTGGTGATGATGTGCCGCCCGGGGCCGAACGAATCCAGCGCGCGCCCATCCCGGAAGAACACGGCGGCCTGGCTCTCGCGCACGATCACCTGCGAGCCCATACGGAAGTTGCCGGCGCCGCTCTCCGGGAAGCGGTGCACCAGCTCGTTGCGCATCTCATCCGGATATTCAATGAGGTCAAAAATTCGGGCCATGGAAATCTCCTCTCAGGTATAGCGGTGACGGCTGACGCCAGCCGTGGGCCACTAGCTCAACAGAACTTCCTTGCGCCGCTCGAAGGTCGTGTTGCAGTCGGCGACGATGGTGACCAGGTTGCGGAGGGCCGCAGGGAGGCCGTCACTGCCGATGGAAGCCTCGATATTATCAACCGCCGAGGCCACTTTGGCAACATTTTCGAGCAGCATGTTGTCGAAGGTGTACAGCTTCGCCAACTCGTCTTCTTTGACCTTCACGGCATCAAGGAAGCCGCTGTAGCCATAGGCGGCTGTCTTCACCATGTCAATGAATCGCTGCATCCGGGTGGCGGCATCCTGCAAATCGTCAATGTGCTCGATCCCGCCGGAGCTGATCAGCTGGGTTTGCAAGGTCGACACGCGGCTGAGCTGCTCGCCGTAGCGGTTGACAATCGTGTCGCGCAGCAGCTTGTCCGCGTCACGGCGCGTTTCCTTTTCCAGGTAGCCGCCAAAACCCGGAATCTTGCCGGCGATTTTCTCGACCAAGCTCTTCGCATCCGTGATTTTCTGAAATAGATCGGCCATGTTATCCTCTCCTTGGATCCATAAGTTATGCCCGGGAACGCGGTTCCACTCACACCATCGTCGCTGGCCCTCCAGGGCGTCGCCATTGTACCTCGCTCCCCGTTTTTTTGCAGACCAGTTCCCTGTCCAGCCAGCGCCGGGGCCTGTCAGTTTTGTCAGCCCCTCAGAGCGGCAAGCCTCGCTTGATCCACGCACACGTATCAATACGCCAGCGTCCGGCGCAAGTAGCAAGGGCTTCGGTCATCACCGTCCTCGCAGGCGTTGTGGCCGCCCAGAATTATAGGCCATTGCCAGCGAAAGGCAACTACACGGACGCGCTTTCCGGCGTGGGCCGGAGCGGAGTATAATCAGCCCGTGGCGGGCGGCTCGTTTTCGCGGCGGCGCTTTCTGGTGATAGCCGCCGGACTGGCGGCGGCGGGGCTTACGCCCCGTACAGGCGGGTCTAAGACCCGCGCCGACAGCCCCACTGCGCCCAACCCGACATCTGCCCTGAGCGCTCCTGAGCCGCGAAGCGCGCTGAAGGACGAAGGGACCACCGAACCACGCGAATACTTTGTCCCGCCGGAAGACTATCACGAGCTGCCGCCCGAGTGCTACGAACCGAACCTCGTTCGTCCGCTCGAAATCATCGTGCACTGGGATGGCAACCGGAAGGGGCGCGATCTTTGGCTGGCCCCCATCACATTCGAAACGTTGAGTTACCTGCGACAGTCGTCTCACTTTGCGGTGGATCATCGCCGCGTGTGGCAAATGCTGCCGATGTATCAAACCGTCGTGCAGGAGTCGCACGGGGCCAAAGGATATAACTGGGAAGCCATCAATGTCGAGATGGCCGGGACGGATTTCGACGCCCCCGAGAACTATCCGCCAGAGAACGAAATCCGGTTGACCCTGCGGCTGGTTTCGCAGCTCATGGATTTTTACGGCATCTCGTTCGAACACGTCGCCGGCCACTTCGAGCGCGACCCGCGCGGAGACAAGAAAGACCCCGGAGAGAAATTCATGGCAGACTTCCGGACGCGGCTCAAGGCTTATCGGGCGAAACTCTCGCCGACGAAACGCTCGGCGCTGGACAACGCTTGAAAACGCGCAGGCACAATTCCCGATGCTCAGCCTGATGAACACACTTGCGCATAGGGCACTTCCATAAGGAGCTCACCTCATGACAACACCGACCGTAAAGAACCTGCT
>Ga0184639_10001416_pt1 | contig 10343 bp, 11 predicted proteins | sample PLM31_170_b2_FD_133155 | JGI IMG/M metagenome (GOLD analysis project Ga0184639, IMG submission 133155) | Groundwater sediment microbial communities from an aquifer in East River, Colorado, USA - PLM3-1_170_b2 | ecosystem: Environmental > Terrestrial > Soil > Riparian zone | place: USA: East... | reverse complement strand
TGCAAGACAGATTCTTCACTCCGTGCTCGGCGTGCACAAGGATCGCGAGTTGCCGCCTTATGCGCCTCGTAGATTCAGATCTACTTCAAAACCCAGTCCTGTTTTCCCGGTGCGAGACGGGAAGAACACCCCCGGCAAGGTGGCGATCTTCGCCACCTGTTACGTGAACTACAACGAGCCGGGGATCGGACACGATCTCCTGAAGGTCCTCGACCACAACGAGATCCCCTACGTGCTGGTCGAGAAGGAGGCCTGCTGCGGCATGCCCAAGCTCGAGCTCGGCGACCTCGAGGCGGTCGCGCGGCTCAAGGAGCGCAACATTCCGCCGCTCGTCAAGCTCGCCCGTGAAGGCCATGCCATCCTGACTGCGGTGCCGTCCTGTACGCTCATGTTCAAGACGGAGCTGCCGCTGCTGTTTCCCGATGACGCCGACGTCAAGGCGGTCTCAGACGCGATGTTCGACCCGTTCGAGTACCTGGTGCTCCGCAATCGCGACGGCCTGCTCAGGAAGGACTTCAACAAGCCGCTCGGCAAGGTCTCCTATCACGTCCCCTGCCACGCGCGGGTGCAGAACATGGGGCAGAAGACCCGGGAGCTCCTGGAACTCGTCCCCGGCACGCAGGTCAACACCGTCGAGCGCTGCGCGGGCCACGACGGGACCTGGGGGGTGAAGAAGGAGTACTTCGCCAACGCGATGAAGATCGGGCGCCCGGTGTTCAAGGCGATGGCGGGAACCGATCCCGACTACATCAGCTCCGACTGCCCGATCGCCGGGCGGCACATCGAACAGGGCATGGGCGAGACGCGGGCGCGGCGCGAGCATCCGCTCTCGCTCGTTCGCATCGCCTACGGACTCTGAGCATGCCGAAGATCGAACGTGAGAGCCTGCTTTCACTCGAGGCTTACGCCAAGCAGCGCGACGCGTTCCGCGCGAAGGTGATCGCGCACAAGAAGCACCGGAAGGTCCGGCTCGGCGACCATCTCACGCTCGACTTCGAGGACGAGCTGACGATCCGCTACCAGATCCAGGAGATGCTGCGCATCGAGGGGATCTTCGAGGCGGACGGCATCCAGGGCGAGCTCGACGCGTACAATCCGCTCGTCCCCGACGGCCGCAATCTCAAAGCGACGATGATGCTCGAGTATCCCGACCCGGAGGAGCGCAAGCGCGCGCTCGCGCGCCTGAAGGGCGTCGACGATCGGGTCTGGATCCAGGTTGCAGGCTCGCAGAAGGTGTTCGCCGTCGCCGACGAGGATCTCGAGCGCGAGAACGAGGAGAAGACCTCCTCGGTGCACTTCCTGCGCTTCGAGCTCAGCGACGGGATGGCGAAGGCGCTGAAGTCGGGCGCCGGCCTCGCCGTCGGGGTGGATCATCCGAACTATCGAGCCGAGCTCCCGGCCGTCCCGCCGGCGGTGCGCGACTCTCTCGCTGGTGACCTCGCGTGAAGCGCGCTCTCGGCGTCGCTTTTGTCGTCATGGCCACGGCCGGACCTGGTGCGACCGCGCAGCAGGTCAAGGACACGGGCGCCGCCGCGGCGACGTTCGACACGGCGCCATGGCAGGAGCGGGAGGCGAAGCTCCCGCTCTACCCGAAGACGGAGCACCTCATCCGGTTTGACACCGGGCCGACCAGCGAGCTCCGCTTCTTCGTCGATCGCGACTCGCTCTCGGTCGGCGAGGACGGGGTGGTCCGCTTTACCTTGGTCGCGAAGTCCGACGGAGCGACGAACGTCTCGTACGAGGGCATCCGCTGCTCGATGCGCGAGCGCAAGGTCTACGCGTACGGCCGGCCCGACGGCGCATGGCGCGAAGCGCGTGACTCGCAGTGGGTAAGGATTGGACCGCCGGTGACGGACCTCCACCGGTTCGTGCTCTGGAGCGACTACTTCTGCCCCAGACGGGCTCCGATCCGTTCCGCAAACGAAGGCCTCGACGCGCTCAAGCTCGGCCGTCACCCGCAGGCAGCGGATTCAACGCTCCCCGACTATCCGATCGCGAGATAGCTACAGCAGGACCAGGTTGTCGCGGTGGATGAGCTCCGGCTCGTCCACGTAGCCGAGGATCGTCTCGATCTCGCCCGACGGCTTGCCCAGGATGCGCCGCGATTCTGCAGCGCTGTAGTTCACCAGCCCGCGGGCGATCTCGCGGCCGTCGGGAGCGACGCACGCGACGACCGCGCCGCGATCGAACTCGCCTTCGACCGCCTTCACTCCGATCGGGAGGAGGCTCTTGCCGCCGGCGGCCAGCGCGCGGACGGCGCCCGCGTCGAGCACGAGTCGCCCGGTGACCTGCACGTGCGCGGCGAGCCAGGTCTTCCGGGCGGCGAGCGGCGCGGTGTCGGCATGGAGCAGAGTGCCGGTCGCTTCGCCTCGACCGAGGCGGACGAGGACGTCGGCCTCGTGGCCCGAGGCGATGACGGTGTGCGCGCCGCTCCGTGCCGCGCCCTTCGCGGCGAGCACCTTCGTCAGCATGCCGCCGCGCCCGATCAGGCTGCCGGCGCCGCCCGCCATGGACTCGAGCTGCGGCTCGCCGGCGCGCGCCTCATGGACGAGCGTCGCAGCGGGGTCCTTCCGGGGATCCGCAGTGTAGAGACCCTGCTGGTCGGTGAGGATCACGAGCACGTCGGCCTCGATCAGGTTGGCGACGAGCGAGGCGAGCGTGTCGTTGTCGCCCCGGATCTCGTCGGTGACGACCGTGTCGTTCTCGTTGATCACCGGTACGACGCCGAGCGCGATCAGCGTCCGCAGCGTGGAGCGCGCGTTGAGATAGCGTTGCCGGTCGGCGAGGTCGGCGTGCGTGAGCAGGACCTGCGCGGTGCGGATGCCGTGGTCGCGGAAACAGCTCTCGTACGCCTGCACGAGCCCCATCTGGCCGACCGCGGCGGCGGCCTGCAGCTCGTGCATCGCCCCTGGACGCTTCCGCCACCCGAGCCGCTGCATCCCTTCGGCGATTGCCCCGCTCGACACGAGGACGACTTCCTTGCCGGCGGCGCGGAGCGTCGCAATCTGCGCCACCCAGTTCGCCATCGCGGCGACGTCGAGGCCCTCGCCGCGGTTGGTGACCAGCGAGCTCCCGACCTTCACCACGAACCGCCTGGCGTTGCTGAGCCGCGCGCTCATCGCGCACCCTCCAGATGACGCATGACAGCTTGGCACACCTCGCGGCAGCCCTTTCCGGTCAGCGCGGAGGCGACGAACCAGGGCCCCCTCCAGCGGAGGCGGCGCACGATCTCCCGGGCGGCGCGCTCGGCGTCCTCGGGCGGTAGGCAATCGGCTTTGTTGAACACCAGCCAGCGCGGCTTGCGGTAGAGGCGCTCATCGTACTTCCTCAGCTCGGCAATGATCGCGCGCGCGTCGCGCGCCGGATCGGCCCCCGGTTCGAGGGGCGCAATGTCGATCAGATGGAGCAGGAGCCGCGTGCGCGCGAGGTGGCGCAGAAACTGGTGACCGAGGCCCGCGCCTTCGGCGGCGCCCTCGATGAGACCCGGGATGTCGGCGATGACGAAGCTGCGGTGAACGTCGACCCGGACCACGCCGAGGCCCGGATGGAGGGTCGTGAACGGATAGTCGGCGACTTTGGGCCGCGCGCTGGAGACCGCGCGGATGAAGGTCGACTTGCCCGCATTCGGAAGTCCGAGGAGGCCGACGTCCGCGAGCACCTTCAGCTCGAGCGCGAGCTCGCGGCTCTCGCCCGGCTCGCCGGGCGTCGCGCGGCGCGGCGCGCGGTTCACGCTCGACTTGAAGTTGACGTTGCCGAGGCCGCCGCGCCCGCCCCGCGCGAGCAGCGCCGCCTGGTCGTGCGCGGTGAGATCGCCGATGATCTCCCCGGTCGTGCGGTCGGCGATCACGGTGCCGACCGGCATGCGCAGGCGAATGTCGTCACCGCTGCGGCCGCTGCACTGCTTGCCATGCCCCTTCGCGCCGTCGCGGGCGCGGTGGATGCGCGCGTAGCGGTAGTCGATGAGCGTGTTGATGTTGCGGTCGGCAATGGCGTAGACGGTGCCACCGCGGCCGCCGTCCCCGCCGTCGGGGCCGCCGCGCGGGACGTACTTCTCCCGCCGGAAGCTCACCGCGCCATCGCCGCCCTTGCCGGCGTGGACCGAGATGCGCGCCTCGTCGACGAATTTCACGACGGGACCTCCAGAAATGAAAAAGCCCTACCACGGGGATAGGGCTTCGTGGCGGATCGCTTCCGTTCAGACCGGAATCACGCTCACGACGTGGTGTCCCGCCGGGCCCCGCGCGCCGAATTGGACGCGCCCGGTCACCTTGGCGAACAGCGTGTGGTCCCTGCCGACGCCGACATTGTCGCCGGGATGCACGCGCGTGCCGCGTTGCCGCAGGATGATGCTCCCCGCGGACACGACCTCGCCGCCGAAGCGCTTCACGCCGAGCCGCTTCGATTGGGAATCGCGACCGTTGCGGGAGCTTCCGCCCGCCTTCTTGTGTGCCATGTCTCGCCTCTCTTTTCGGGCGCGATTTCCGTCAGCCGGAGATGCCGGTGATCTGGAGCTCCGTGTATTGCTGGCGATGCCCTTGCGATTTCTTGTAGTGCTTCCGGCGTCTCAGCTTGAAGATCCGGACCTTGTCGTGCAGGCCGTGCGCGACGACCTTCGCCTTCACCGCGGCGCCCGAGAGCACCGGCGTGCCACACTTCACCGCCGCGCCGTCGCCGATCGCGAGCACCTGGTCGAGGACGATCTCGGCGCCGACCTCCGCCGGGAGCTTCTCGACCCTCAGCGTGTCGCCCGCGGAGACTCGATACTGCTTGCCGCCGGTCCTGATCACTGCGTACATCGCGCGCTCCGGGAAGAAACCCTTAGAAAACCGCGCAGTATACGCACCAGCCCCGGGGTCGTCAAAGGTGCCTTGTGCTAATCTTCGCACCGCCCGGCCCGCCACCAGCCCACCCGCCGCCGTGTCCGTCTCGCTCGACCCCATTCGCACCCTGATTGCCGGCGACATGGAGGCGGTCGACGCGCTGATCCGCCGCCGCCTCGGCTCCGACGTGGCGCTCGTGCGCCAAGTGGCGGACTACATCATCACGAGCGGCGGCAAGCGTCTGCGCCCCACGCTCCTGCTGCTTGCGGCCGGGGCCTGCGGCTACCGCGGCGCGCACCACCACGAGCTCGCGGCGGTCGTCGAGTTCATCCACACCGCGACCCTCTTGCACGACGACGTCGTCGACGAGTCGGAGCTGCGCCGCGGGCGCGCAACCGCGAACGCGGCGTTCGGCAATGCCGCCGCCGTCCTGGTGGGCGACTTCCTCTACTCGCGCGCGTTCCAGATGATGGTGAGCGTGAAGAGCATGCGCGTGATGACGGTGCTGGCCGATGCGACGAACACCATCGCCGAGGGAGAGGTGATGCAGCTCCTCAACGTCCACAACGCCGACGTCGGCGAAGCCGCCTACCTCGAGGTGGTCCGGCGCAAGACGGCGAAGCTGTTCGAGGCGTCCGCGCGCCTGGGGGCCATCCTCCGCGGGGCCCCGCGGGAGATCGAGGAGAACCTGGCCACCTACGGGATGCACCTCGGCACGGCGTTCCAGCTCGTCGACGACGTGCTCGACTACTCGGGAGACTTCCACGAAACCGGCAAGAACCTCGGCGACGATCTAAACGAGGGCAAACCGACCCTGCCGCTCATTCACGTCATTCAGCGCGGGACGCCGGCGCAGGCCGAGACCGTGCGCCGCGCGATCGAGCACGGCGGCCGCGACGCCTTCGCCGCGGTCATTGAAGCGATCCATGCCGCAGGCGCGCTCGATGTCGCGCGCGACCAGGCCCGCCGCGAGGCCGCCGCCGCATGCGATGCGCTCGGGGCCGTCGCCGATTCAACCTACAAACAATCTCTGCTACACTTGGCCGCCTTCGCGGTGGAGCGCAACTATTGAGAAGCGAGCGCCGCCGCGTCCCTCCCGGATCGGGGTGTAGCTCAGCCTGGTAGAGTACTGCGTTCGGGACGCAGGTGTCGCTGGTTCGAATCCAGTCACCCCGACCACTCTCTCGCCCCGCCCCCGCCGCTCGGCCGTCTGCGCTTGGCCGTCTCAAGTGTCACACTGCTCGCACTGCCGCCGCAGCCGCGCGCGGCTCGGGCACATATAATTGTTTTCTGCGAGCTTTCGCGCCCAATGAGCAAGCTGCTGATCATCCTCGCCGCTGCGCTCGTCCTCTACCTCCTGTGGAGAGGATTGCGGCGCGACGCGGGCGCGCGGAAGGACCCGGGCACGGGCTCCGACGGTGAGCGCATGGTGGACTGCGGTCAATGCGGCGTGCACCTGCCGCTCTCCGAAGCGATCCAGTCGCAGGGGCGGTACTTCTGCTCCGAGGAGCACCGCCGCCTCTTCAGCCGGTGAACAAGCCGTCGGCGCGAGAGCTCGTCCTGTCCCGCACCCCGGTCACCGCGGCGCGGCCGGAGGCGCAGGCCGTCCCTGAGTCGTTCTGGGTCTCGCTCCGCTACTTCAACGCCTACCGGATCGCCATTGCCGGGCTGTTTTTCATCTCGGGGCTCGCCTATGGCGACCTCCTGAGCCTGGGAAGCCAGCAGGCCCCGCTCTTCGCCGCGACAAGCGCCGTCTATCTGCTCGCCGCGATCGCCTATCACGTCGTCCTGATCCGGGTCCCGCGGAGCTTCGACACGCAGCTCACCGCGCACGTCTGCACCGACGTCGTGGTGACCGGGCTCCTCATGTTCGCGAGCGGCGGCTTCCGCGGCGGGCTGGCGGTGATGCTGCTGATCTCGATCGCGGCGGCCTCGCTCGTGAGCCGCGGCCGGCTCCTGCTGTTCTACGCCGCGCTCGCCACGATCGCGGTGCTCGTCGAGCAGGCCGTCGAGGTCGTCGTCCATGGCGACCCGATCGGCGGGTTCGTGCCGCCCGCACTGATCTCGATCGGCTACTTTGCGACGGCGTTCATCACGAATCAGCTCGCGCAGCGGGTGATCACGAACGAGCGCGTCGCGCGCCAGCGCGGGATCGATCTCGCCAACCAGCTGCGGATCAACCAGCTCGTGATCCAGGACCTCCAGGACGGTGTCCTGGTCGTCGACTCGAACGGCCTGGTGCGGAGCCACAACCGGCGCATCGACCAGCTCCTCGGCCGGCCGGCGCCGGAGCTCGATCAGATCGACACCTACTCGCCGGAGCTCGCACAGGCGCTCGCCGGGTGGCGCAGGGGCGGAGGCCGGACGAGCGCGAGCCTCATGCTCGGCGACTCCGGGACTTTGGTGCGGGCGCGCTTCGTCGAGGCGGGCGTAGCGGGCGACAGCTTCACGGTGATCTACCTCGAGGACATCTCGAAGCTCGAGGACCAGGCGCGGCAGCTGAAGCTGGCAGCGCTCGGACGGCTGACGGCGAACATCGCGCACGAGATCCGCAACCCGCTGGCGGCGATTACGCACGCCGCCGAGCTGATGCAGGAGGAGAACCGCCAGCCGGCACGCGAGCGGCTGACGCGCATCATCCGCGACAACTCCGCGCGACTCGATCGCATGGTGAAGGACGTCCTCGAGCTCAACCGGCGCGACCGGGTCCAGGCAGAGCCCATCCCGGTCGGTCCGTTTCTCGCCGCGTTCCTCGAAGAGTTTGTGCACAACGAGCAGCTCGATCGGAGCGCGTTCGCGCTCGAGCGCGACGGCGACGGTGTCGTCGAGTTCGACCGCGTCCACTTGCATCAGGTGCTCTGGAACCTGGCGCGCAACGCGTGGCGGCACTCGCGCAAGGCCTCCGGCAGCATCCGTCTGCGGCTGCAGCGGCAGGGCAATCGGCTAGAATTGCGCGTCATCGACGACGGCCCCGGCGTGGCGAAGGACCTGCAGAGCCAGCTCTTCGAGCCGTTCTTCACGACCTACAGCGGGGGTACGGGGCTCGGGCTCTACATCGCCCGCGAGCTGTGCGCGGCGAACGGCGCGGCGCTCGACTATGTCGACCGCAGCTCCGGGGCCGACTTCCGCATCACCTGGCTGGGAGTACGGGGATGAATCGAGCCGAGCGCCGGACGGCCGCCAAGACCACGGTCCTGGTGGTCGACGACGAGGCCGACATCCGCGAACTGCTCGAGCTCACGCTGCTGCGGATGGGGCTCGGCGTCGAGTCCGCCGGCTCGGTCGCGGAGGCGACCGAGCTCCTCAAGGCGCACGGCTTCGACCTCTGCCTGACCGACATGCGCCTGCCCGACGGCGACGGGCTCGAGCTCGTTCGCTATATCGGCGCGAACTGCACCGACCTGCCGGTCGCCGTGATTACCGCCCACGGCAGCACCGAGAACGCGGTCGCCGCGCTGAAGGCCGGGGCTTTCGACTACGTCTCGAAACCGCTGTCCCTGGAGCAGCTCCGGACGCTCGTCAAGTCCGCCCTCAACCTGCCGCAGAAGCCGGCGGCGAAGCCCGCGCCTGGCGGGGGCTACGGACTGCTCGGCGACAGCCCGCCGATCCAGCAGGTGCGGGCCATGATCGACAAACTGGCGCGCAGCCAGGCTCCGGTCTACATCACCGGCGAATCCGGCAGCGGCAAGGAGCTCGCCGCCCGGCTGATCCACGCGGGCGGCGCAAGGCGCGACCGGCCCTTCGTGCCGGTCAACTGCGGGGCGATTCCCGAGAACCTGATGGAGAGCGAGTTCTTTGGCTACCGGAAGGGCGCGTTCACCGGGGCCGAGGCCGATCGGGAGGGGTTCTTCCACGCGGCGAACGGCGGGACCCTGTTCCTGGACGAGGTCGCCGACCTCCCGCTGGCGATGCAGGTCAAGCTCCTGCGCGCGATCCAGGAGAAGCGGGTGCGCAAGGTCGGCGCGACGACCGAGGATCAGGTCGACGTCCGGATCATTTGCGCGACGCACCAGAACCTCGCGGCGCTCGTGGAGGCGGGCAAGTTCCGCCAGGACCTCTACTATCGCCTTGCGGTGATCGAGCTGAGGATGCCTCCCCTCAGGGAATGCCGCGAAGACATCCCGGTGCTCGCCGAGGCGATCCTCGCGCGCTTGGGCGAGGAGGGAGGAGCGGCGAGGTCCCGGCTCGCCGAGCCCGCGCTCGACGCGTTGCTCGAATACAACTTCCCCGGGAACGCGCGCGAGCTCGAGAACGTCCTCGAGCGCGCGATCGCGCTGTCGGGGTCGGCCGAGATCCAGCCTGACGACCTGCAGCTCGCGCCACCCGCGGCAGTCGAGGAGCCGCGCGCCCCCAACGCGAAGTGGCCGCTTCAGGAGTACCTGGACCGGCTGGAGCGCGAGGCCATCCTCGAAGCGCTCGACAAGACGCGGTTCAACCGCACCGCGGCCGCCAAGCTGCTCGGGATCACGTTCCGCGCCCTCCGGTACCGGATGGAGCGGCTCGGGATCCAGTAGGTCCGTGGCGCGGCGTCCCGGCCGGGGAGCGCGCCGCCCGACCCCGGTCGCCACGCGCGGCCGCGGGCCGGGGCGGATGGACATCGACGAGGCGGGGCTGCTCCGCAGCGCCCGGTTCGGGTTCATCGAGTCGCCCAACTGCGACGACCGCCCGCCCGGGGCCGAGGTCTCGCTGCTGGTGATCCACGGCATCAGCCTCCCGCCGGGCAAGTTCGGGGGTGACGGCGTGCTGCGCCTTTTCACCAATACCCTCGACTGGGCCGCGCACCCGTTCTACGAGACGCTCAGGGGCCTGCGAGTATCGGCGCACTTCTTCGTCCGGCGCACCGGCGAGATCATCCAGTTCGTGCCCTGCGGCCGGCGCGCCTGGCATGCCGGCGAGTCGAGCTGGCGGGGGCGCGAGCGGTGCAACGACTTCTCGATCGGAGTGGAGCTCGAAGGCGTCGACACCCGGTCCTACACCGAGCGCCAGTACGCGCGGCTCGTCCCGCTCGCCGCCACGCTTCGACGCCGCTACCCCATCGCCGAGATCGTCGGCCACAGCGACATCGCGCCCGGACGCAAAACCGATCCCGGCCCGGCATTCGACTGGCGACGACTTCGGGCACTCGTCGGCCGCGCCCCGCGGTCGAGGTAACCGCTGCCCGGCGGGCCAATGCCGGGCCCGCCGTCATGACGATTCCGTGACGAACTTCACGGGCTGCGCGCACAACGCGCGCTGGAGCCGTGAATGGCTTGAGAAAAATCTTGCTAAATCAGGCCGGTCGCACTAGAATTCGTACCGGAATGCGAAAGACACACTACATATAGTGTGTCAGCCCGGCCTAGGCGCTGGGCCGGCGGGCCCAGCGGGGGCCCGCGCCAACCAAAAATCGTGCGCAGAGGAGACGGAGATGCAGCTTGCCGGTGAGACCGCACCCCAGCCGTTCGTGCCCGCAGGTCTGCCCGCTCCGTCCCCCGTCTACCAGCCATCGCTCCTCGCGCAGTACAAGGTCATCCGGCGCAACGG
>Ga0184639_10001415_pt1 | contig 10346 bp, 9 predicted proteins | sample PLM31_170_b2_FD_133155 | JGI IMG/M metagenome (GOLD analysis project Ga0184639, IMG submission 133155) | Groundwater sediment microbial communities from an aquifer in East River, Colorado, USA - PLM3-1_170_b2 | ecosystem: Environmental > Terrestrial > Soil > Riparian zone | place: USA: East... | reverse complement strand
GATGAAGGCGAGGTAGCCTCCCGGCTGCTGCCGTTCGAAGTGCCCGGCCCTATCGCTCGCCATGGCTGCCTTTTCTTGTCCGCGCATGAGCATAAGGATAGCAGGGTTTCCTTATGTAGCCCCGCGATTCCTGACTCTTCTTTTTGCTCGTGCTGCGCTAAGAAAAGGTATCCGTGCATTCCTTCTCCAGAGCCCAGGCACTGAGCCGGCTCAGGTCTCGGAGGGCGGACGACCACGCCGGGCGGCCTTCGCGCGGTCCTGCTGGCCGAGGAGCACCTTGCGAAGCCGCACGTTCGACGGCGTCACCTCGACGCACTCGTCCTCCCGGATGAACTCGAGCGCCTGCTCCAGAACCAACGCGCGCTTGGGGATCAACCGCGTGAACTCCTCGGCCGTCGACTGACGGATGTTCGTGAGCTTCTTTTCCTTCGTGGGGTTCACGTCGATGTCCTCGGCACGGGCGTTCTCGCCGACGATCGTGCCCTCGTATACGTCCTCGCCGGGTCCGACGAACAGCGACCCACGTTCCTGGAGCGTGAGCAGCGCGAACGCCGTGGTCAGGCCGGTGCGGTCGGCCACCAGCGAGCCGGTCGGGTGGGTGCGGAGCTCGCCGTGCCACGGCTCGTACCCTTCGAACACATGGTGCAGCTGCCCGGTGCCGCGCGTCTCGGTTAGGAACTCGGTCCGAAAGCCGATCAGGCCGCGGGCTGGGACCAGGTGCTCCATGCGGATCCACCCGGTGCCATGGTTCACCATGTTCTCCATCCGCCCCTTGCGAAGCGCGAGGAGCTGCGTGATCACGCCCAGGTACTCCTCGGGCGCGTCGATCGCCACGCGCTCCACCGGTTCGTGCAGCCGGCCGTCGATCTCGCGGGTGACGACCTGCGGCTTGCCGACCGTGAGCTCGAACCCCTCGCGGCGCATCACCTCGACGAGTACCGCGAGCTGGAGCTCGCCCCGGCCCTGGACCTCCCACCGGTCGGGGCGGTCGCTCTCGAGCACGCGGATCGAGACGTTGCCCACGACCTCCTGATCGAGGCGCGACTTCACCTGGCGCGCGGTCAGCTTGTCGCCGTCGCGTCCCGAGAGCGGCGAGGTGTTGATGCCGATCGTCATCGAGAGCGAGGGCTCGTCGACGCGGGTCACCGGCAGCGGGCGCGGGTCGTCGGGATCGGCGAGGGTCTCGCCGATCGTGATCTCGTCGATGCCGGCCACCGCGACGATCTCGCCCGGTCCCGCCTCCTCCGCCTCGACGCGGTCCAGGGCCTCGGTGACGTAGAGCTCGGCGATCTTCGCCGGCTCGATCGTGCCGTTGGCGCGGCACCACGCGACCGCCTGGCCTCGGCGGATCGTGCCGTGCCGGACCCGGCAGAGCGCGAGCCGGCCGACGTAGGGCGAGGCGTCGAGGTTCGTCACGAGCGCCTGGAGCGGGTGGTCCTCCTCGTAGGAGGGAGCGGGGATGTGCTTCCGCAGGGCGTCGAAGAGCGGCTCGAGGTCTTCAGGGAGCGAGGCAGGGTTGGGGCCGCAGCGCCCTGCCCGCGCATCCGCGTACAGGATCGGGAACTCGATCTGGTGTTCGTCGGCGTCGAGGTCGAGGAAGAGCTGGTAGACGTCGTCGACGACCGCGGCGGTGCGCGCGTCGGGGCGGTCGACCTTGTTCACGACCAGGATCACCGGCAGGTGCGCCTCGAGCGACTTGCGGAGCACGAACCGCGTCTGCGGCAGCGGCCCCTCGGAGGCATCGACCAGCAGCAGGACGCCGTCCACCATCGTGAGCCCGCGCTCGACCTCGCCCCCGAAGTCGGCGTGCCCCGGCGTGTCGACGATGTTGATCTTCAGGTCGCCGTGGCGCACGGCCGTGTTCTTCGCCAGGATCGTGATTCCCTTCTCGCGCTCCAGGTCGGTCGAGTCCAGCACCCGCTCGGCCACGTTCTGGTTCGCCCGGAAGGCCCCGGACTGCCAGAGCATCGCGTCGACCAGCGTGGTCTTGCCGTGGTCCACGTGGGCCACGATCGCGACGTTCCGGATGTCATCGCGGGTGGGCATCGGACCACCATGGTAGGGGCGGGTGGATCACCCGACGGCTGTCATGCTGGCTGGGGGGTCGGGACTGGATTCTCGTACCGTTCGGAGTCCTGGACGCGGTTACGCTGGAAGCATGAGCGAACGTGTTTCCGCACGAGTTCCCGCCGGGAGAAGACAGAGGGCTGTTAGGCACGTCTTCGTTTCCTCACGTCCTGGTGCGGTAGTGGAGGTGAACCACGCCGTTGCCGAAACGGCGTTCGTCCAGCAGTTCGAGCTTCAGGCGGACATTGTTGGGGAGGGACTGTTTGCCGCCTCCCACCACGATGGGGGCGACGAACAGGTGGCACTCGTCGACCAACCCGGCTTTGATCGCCTGGGCGGCGAGGTCGGGACCGCCCACGGAGATGTCACGTCCCGCAGGCGTTTTCATCTGCCTGACCGCTTCAGGGTCGAAGTCTCGCTCGATCAGCGTCCTGGCGCTGGATACCGTCTCCAGCGACTTGGAGTACACGATCTTGTCGGCCGCCTGCCAGATCTCCGCGTAGTCCCGTATGAACGGCGGCTGGTCGGCGAGCGTGTGCGCGGTCTCCCAATAGACCATCACCTCGTACATCCGGCGCCCGTAGAGGTACGTGCCGACCGGCCGCTCAAGGTCGTTGACGAAGGTGTGCACCTCCTCGTCTGGCGCAGCCCAGTCGAAGTTGCCGTCCTCGTCCGCCACGTAGCCGTCGAGCGACGTGATCGCCGAGTAGATCAGCTTGACCATGGTGAGCCTCCCTAGCCCAGGCGGGCGGCGCGCAGCGCGAGGTAGCGTTGCTCGGGAACGCTCGCGGTCATCCTCGCCGCCCGCCGGTACGACTCGCGCGCCGCGTCCGCGTCCCCTGCGAGCTCGAGCAGGTGCCCCCGCACCGCCTCGAGGCGGTGGGTGTGGGTCATGCGCTCGTCCGCGTCGAGCGTTCCGAGCAGGGCCAGGCCGGCTCGCGGCCCGTGGACCATGGCGACGGCGACCGCGCGGTTCAGCGTGACGACGGGCCCCGGCGAGACCTGTTCCAGCACCTCGTACAGCGCCAGGATCTGCGGCCAGTCCGTCTCCTCAGCGCTCGGCGCCTCGTCGTGCACCGCGGCGATCGCCCCCTGGAGTTGGTACGGGCCGATCGGCCCCGTTCCGAGGGTCCGGCTGACGAGCGCCAGGCCTTCCTCGATCTGGCTCTTGTCCCAGAGCTCATGTCGCTGTTCGGCAAGCGGGATCGGGAAGCCGTCAACGTCAGTCCGGGCGGCCCGACGGGCGTCGGTCAGCAGCATGAGCGCGAGCAGACCGGCGACCTCGCCCTCGAGCGGCATGAGCCGGTGGAGCATGCGCGTCAGCCGGATGGCCTCGGTGGTGAGGTCGGCACGGAGGAGGGAAGGACCCGAGCTCGTCACGTAGCCCTCGTTGAAGATCAGGTAGAGCACCTGGAGCACGACGCGGAGGCGCTGGGCGAACTCGTGCTCCGGCGGCAGCTCGAACCGATTGCCCGAGTTCCGGATGGTCTGCTTCGCCCGGCTGATGCGCTGCGCCATCGTGGCTTCGGGAACCAGGAAGGCGTTCGCGATCTCCGTCGTCGTCAGCCCGCCGACGGCGCGCAGCGTGAGGGCCAGCTGCGACGGCGGGGACAGCGAGGGGTGGCAGCACAGGAAGAGGAGCGCGAGGGCGTCGTCCCGCTCGGACGGCTCGCCCGGGCCGCGCACGTCGAGCGTGGAGGCGGTCTCCTCGCGGTGCCGGCGGGCGCTTTCGCTCCGCCATCCGTCGACCAGCCGCCGGTTCGCCACGGTCGTGAGCCACGAGCGCGGGCTCTCGGGGACGCCGTCCTCGCCCCACTGCTGCGCCGCGGCGAGCAGCGCCTCCTGCACGGCATCCTCGCACGCGTCGAACTGCCCGTACCGCCGCACGAGCGTGCCGAGGACCTCCGGCGCGAGCTCGCGCAACAGGTCCTCGACGCGGGGGTCGTCCATCGGGTCGGCCACTGCGGGTGAAGCCCGTTCCTTCCTCACGTCCGCATCTTGACCCGGAAGCTGATGTTCGTCCTCCCACCGCCTATGACGGCTGGAACAGGGTGAGCTGCAGGCCGTCCTTCGTCCTGAAGCGCTGGTTACGATCTCCCCAGGGCGTCTCGACGGGAGCGGCCAGGGCCTCGGCGCCCGTCTCGGTCACGGCGTCGCCGGCGTCGGCCAGCTCATCCACCGCCACGGCGATACGGACCCGATCGTCCAGCCGGCGGCCGACCTCGAGCTCGTCGACGATCCGACCATGCTCGACGTCGGCCAGCTCCAGGGTGGCAGCCGGGACCTTGAGGATGACGCCCCTGCCACCGTCCCCTTCGAGGTCCATCACCACCTCGAGGCCGAAGACGTCCCGGTAGAGTCGGGCGGCCGCCTCGTAGTCGTCGACCACGAAGACGAAGCGAAGCTCACGGGCCCGGACCATCGGCATCCTCCTTACTCAGCGTCGTGGAGCACCTCCTCGCCCATCGATGCCTAGGCGGCCTCGGCGGCTCGCTCCAGCGTGGCGATGTCGATCTTCCTCATCTGGAGCATCGCCTTCATGACCCGTTGCGACCTCTCGGGATCGGGGTCGCTCAGCAGCTCTATCAGGGCAGTGGGGATGATCTGCCAGGACAGGCCGTACCGGTCCTTGAGCCAGCCGCACGGCCCTTCCTCTCCGCCCTGGGAGAGCGCCGCCCACAGCTCGTCGACCTCGTCCTGCGTCTGGCAGTTCACGACGAACGAGATCGCCTCGGTGAACGTGTGCGCGGGCCCACCGTTCAGCGCCGTGAACTCCTGCCCGTCGAGCTGGAACGCCACGGTCATGGCGGTCCCCGGGGTGCCCGGCCCGGCTTCGCCGTAGCGGGAGACGTTCACCACCTTCGAAGGTCCACGGCCGGAGTCGGCTCCGCGCCTGGACGAGAACACGGAGGCGTAGAAGTTCGCTGCCTCCTCGGCCTGGTCGTCGAACCACAAGAAGGGGGTGATCTTCTGCATTGGGTTCCTCCTTCTCTCGGCCCCGAGCGATCTGTGTCTGTTCCGGATCACACCTCGGGGGGTGGGTCCGCCACCTGGCGCACCTCCACCTGGCGCACCTCGAAGGGCCGGCCCGTGAAGGCGACGCATCGCGAGGCGATGTCGATCGCTCGCGCCTCGTCGGCGTCGATGATCCACCAGCCCGCGAGCGATTCCTTGGCCTCGGCGAACGGGCCATCGGTCGCAACCGGGATCCCGTTCTCGAGCCGGACGGTCTTCGCCTCGCTCGGGTCGACCAGCCCCTGGCCGTCGACGTACTCGCCGGCGTCCCGGATCTCCTGATCGAGCTTCATCATGAACCCCATCATCTCCCGGATCCACTCCGGCGACCTCGTCTCCATCATCGTGTTCTGGTCCCCGAACATCATGATGATGTACTTCATCCCCTCGCTCCTTCCTTCCCGCGGACCGTTGCCATCAGCCCTCTTTCCCGCTCTGAGCACCCGGATCGGGCGCTCTCACCCATGGGTCGAAACGGCTGCGTGGTTCTCTACATCGGGTCGAAGAGACCCCAATGCGCGAGGACGGCGGTTCGGCGCTCGAGCATCGCGCCCCAGCGGCCACGGTGCGACTCGACGGTCTCGGCCGGCAGGCGCTCGTGGGATAGGACCAGACGCGTGCCGTCATCGTGGGGGTGGAGCTCGACGGTGACGAGGCTCGGCTCTGTGCCGGTGTGGGCCGAGACCCATTTGAAGGCGAGGCGCCACTGCCGATTGACTCTGTGGGGCTTCGTGAGGTCCGGCTGCCGCAAATGGGCAACTCCACGTATCACCCTCTCCCGTGCGCTGCTTTGATTGACAGGCGCGACACTTGACTCCCTATGTGGTGATTCTCGGCCATACCGTTACCGCGAGGTCGGCGAGTTCCTTCTGCCGTTCGGCGATAACCGTTGGCGTCCAATCGCTCTTTGCTCCTGCTTCTCTGGTAATAACTAGAGCAGAAGCACTCAGGATTGGCTTCTTTACTGAGAAGGGCTTGTTGCCAATCTTCCCGTTCGGGCCCTTCTGTAACAACGCGAGGTTGCCTACGCGATGAAGGAAGTCCTTCTTCTCGTCTCCAGTGAACTGAGGCCAATCCGTGTCCGTTGGGCTCTTGGGCAGTATGTGTTCGAGATTGACCTGCTCTTCGTTCTCATTCGGGACCAGTTCCGGCTCCGCCTGTCCCTGCTTCTCGCGCTCTAGCGCAGACAAGTAGTGGCGAGCCAGCTGTCCCCTCGGGACACGGGCAACAGCGAATGCGGTCTTAAACTCGTCGTCCGACGGGATTATTGACGATAGCTCCTTGAAGACGTCCTCTTGAGACTTCACTTCACCGTTCCTGATCTTGACCGCCACGTCACAGTACTTGCGCTCATACGTCCCGCCCCCTATGCCCCCCACAATGAGCCCGCGGACACCCCAGCTGACAGCCGCTCGAAGCAGTCTCTTGAGCTCCTGGGTACCGAAATGCTGCATAGCGGCGAGGAGGAGCGGACGTATTTGCTCGAGTTCGAGTCGTAGCAGAGTTTCTACATTGACCTTTGCTGTGGTGCCCATCTCGGTCCAGAAGTCGTGATCTGCGACCAAGAGAGCTGCGTATAGTCGCGCGCCCTTAACCAGCTCCTCGGAGAGCTCGACTGCTTGATTCTCGTTGACGATGTTCGTCTTGATGTCCTTGTACAGATCCCGCTCCCTAGTAGCGCCTCGGCGCGAGCTCCAGTATTGACGCAAGAACGTTGTGAACAGGGAGTTCTCCGCTGACATCTCTAGCGCCCCAAGTGCAAGAAGCCAATTGTTGCGGACGACGTCGATGCGGTTCCCAGCCCGTCCGAACAGGTAGTTCTTCAGCAAGTCGGCGATTGTGAGGTCTGCTCCCCTATCGTTAAGAGTCTCGAAGATGAGAAACGCATCTGACTCGGTCGGGACGATGACGGTAACCACTCTGACACGGTCGCGAACGAAGTCGGACCACTTGAGCAAGACGTCGGCCCAGCCTGCGCCGGCGCTGGCTGCAACTTCGGATACCCTTTCCCTAAGAGAGGCATGGGCGTCGAAGATGAGTTTGTGGGACTCGTGGGCAACTTCGTGAGTGTCACCCTCGACGACGAGCTTACGGAAGAACTCGTCGTCCTCGCTATTGAGTCTTAGCTTTGGAACGTTCAGACCACTAGCGAGGTCAGCATCGGACAGGTACTTGTTCCGAATGATCGTTGCTCTGCTCTTGTCGCTGCGAGAGCTATATTCATCTCGAATCGCTGCATAGAGAATGGCCGTCGTGGCAATTCGTTGCTGCCCGTCCACGATTGATACTCGCCCATCGCCAGCACCTTCGCGCGACATCACGATCGTTCCCAGGAAGTACTCGGGATCCGGGCTTGTCAGCGCATTCGAGAGGTCATTCCAATAGTCCTCAACCTCAGTCGGCCCCCATGAATAGGAGCGCTGGTAGATCGGTACGGCCAGCCGAGTGGTATCGATGAGCGCGCCGATTCCGCCCAGATCGAAGTCGATCTTTGATGATTGCTGTGACATCCTCTCTCCTTGTACCCGCAGCTAAGCATGCCGCCAGGTGTCTCGCAATCCGTCGCTCACAACATACGCGACGCGCGGGTAGACTCAGCGCAGCCAATTGCTTGTAGAGGATTCGATTCGCGATGCCACGTGTACTGCTGATCGGATGGGATGGCGCTGACTGGCGCATCCTGGATCCCCTGCTCGAGCGGGGGGATCTGCCCAACCTCCAGGCCCTGATCGACCGTGGCCAGCGGGCGGTCCTGCGCTCGACCGTCCCCACCCACTCCTGGGCGGCATGGCCCTCGTTCCTGACCGGCGTGGACCCGGCCGACCACGGTGTCTACGACATCCTCGAGACCGTCCCGGGCACCCACAAGCAGTACCCGGTCACCTACCGCTCGATCAAGGAGCGGACCTTCGTCGAGGACCTCTCGGCGGCCGGCAGGAAGGGCGTCTATGCCGACGTCCCCCTGATGTTCCCACCGCCCGCCATCGACGGGAACATCGTCGCCGGCGGGGTCCTGCCCAAGGGCCGCCCGTTCACCCACCCCGCCGGCCTGGAGCAGGACCTGGCCAGGGCGGGGGTGCCTTGGCAGATCAACGGCATGTCGTGGACCACCTATCGCAACCGCCCCGACGCCTACCTGAACGAGGCGTTCGAAATCACGAGCAAGCGGATCAAGGCCGCCGAGTGGCTGATGGACAACACCGACTGGGACCTGTTCGCGTCGGTGTGGGTGAGCGTGGACCGGACCCAGCACTGCCTGTCGAACTACGTCGGCCCCGACCACCCCGACTACGCGCAGAACCGGAACACGGACCTCGCGCGCAAGACCCGGCGCGTCTACCAACAGCTCGACGAGGCCATCGGCTCGTTCGTCGGCCGCACCCGCGACGACGACATCGTCATCTTCATGTCGGACCACGGGTTCCAGTCGTGCACCCGCACCATCAACATGGACCGCCTGCTGAAGCGGCTCAGCTACCTCGAGTTCAGCGCGTCGAACGTGGTGTTCGGGCCGATGCAGTGGGGCCCCATGCGGAAGATGGCCCGCAAGGTCTACGACCTCCTTGGCCTGCACGGGAAGGTCTCGCTGCCGCAGCCGGTGAACTGGGCGAAGACGAGGGCCTACACCTCGATCCGCTCGACCGGCGAGGGCGTCTCGATCAACCTGGCCGGCCGGGAGCCGGACGGCATCGTGCACCCCGGCGACTTCGAGCGCGTCCGCGACGGCCTGATGGACCGGCTGTCGTCCTTCGTCGACCCGAAGCCCGGCCGTAAGCCGGTGAAGGCCATCTATCGGCGCGAGGAGGTCTTCAAGGGCAAGTACGCCGACGCCGCCCCCGACATCCTGATGGAGCCGGCCGAGGGGTACTCGCTCACCCACGCCAAGAGCGCCCTCGAGGACGCCGACTGGGTCTCCGGCGACCACCGGCCGGAGGGCGTGATCGTGGCGGCCGGACCGAAGGTCTCGGCCTTCGAGCAGCAGCCGCTGCTGATCGACCTGGCGCCGACCATCCTGGCGGCGCTCGATGCGCCGGCCTCGATCAGGCACACGGGCCGGGTGCTCCACGAGGTCGTGGGCGCGGAGGCGAGCGTGCGCGCTGGCGCCTCAGCGGGCGAGGGTGCGCGCGTGGCGCACGAGGAGCGCTCCGTCACCGACACCGAGGCCGATGAGATGGAGGAGCACCTCCGCGGCCTCGGCTACCTCGAGTAGCCGCCGGCTACTGGACCCAGAGGCGGCTGAGCAGGATCCCCCATTGGGGGTGGACCTGGACGTTCCCAGTGCGGGCCGAGAAGGCGTACGCGGAGACGGGGTTCGTGAGGGGGGCCCACACGGCGTCCTCGACGAGCTGGTGCTCGATGGCGGTCCACGCGCGGTTCGAGGCTCCGGGATCGGTGGCCTCGAGCCGCTGCGCCTCCTCGATCTGGGCGTCGATGCTCTCGCTGCACAGGCGCGAGGCGTTGCCGCCCGCCTCGCACCGGAACTGGGCGTCGATGAAGTTGGCCGCGCGTGGGTAGTCCGAGATCCATCCGCTCATGTACGTCTGCGGCACGCCCCGCCCGTAGATCGCGTCGAAGTACCGCTGGCCGCCGTGCACGATCTTCAGCTCCGCGCGCAGCCCGAGGTCGTTCAGGACCTCGACGACGTGCCGCATCGTCTCGACGGAGCCGGGGGGAAGGTGGGGCTGCTCGTCGGTCACCCAGACGGTGACCTCCTCCCCGACGGCGTCGGCGTCCTCGATCAGTGCTCGCGCTCGGTCGAGATCGGGGGCCGACCACACTCCGCCGTTGGGCTCGAGGGTGTAGGGACAGAACGGCTCGTACCCCTGGAAGTTCGGCGGGAGGATCTGGCACGTCGGGCGCTGGCGCGTCGGCCCCCCGAGCAGATCGACCACGTGGTCGCGGTCGATCGCGTAGTTCATCGCCTGCCGCACCCGCACGTCGTCGAAGGGCTCCTTGCGGACGTCGAACCCGACGAAGAGCGTGAACGCTTCCGCCGAAAGCACGATCTGATCCGGGTGGGCCGCCTGGAGCGACGCCAGGTCCTCCGGCCGCGGCGGGTCGGCCATCCAGTCGAGCTCGCCGGCGCTGAGCCGATCGAAGGCGCTCGCGAGCTCCTGGTCGAACCGCCACGAGATCGCGTCCACGAACCCGTCGGGCTGGGCCGCGCCCGACCACTCTCGGAACGCCGGGTTCCGCACCACCTCGATGCCGTCGGCGCCGGCCTCCGCGATCATGTACGGTCCCGTCGCCGGCACGGGGTCCAG
>Ga0184639_10001414_pt1 | contig 10348 bp, 12 predicted proteins | sample PLM31_170_b2_FD_133155 | JGI IMG/M metagenome (GOLD analysis project Ga0184639, IMG submission 133155) | Groundwater sediment microbial communities from an aquifer in East River, Colorado, USA - PLM3-1_170_b2 | ecosystem: Environmental > Terrestrial > Soil > Riparian zone | place: USA: East... | reverse complement strand
TAAGCCCGCCGGTCTCAACAGTCTCTCTGTTGCCGTACACCGACGGTAGCCGGCTCTTTAACGCAAGGGCCGCGATCCGTTTTTGGTTAGGACGCATTAGCGGGCCCCCGCCGGTCACGTAGAGTCCATCCGGGCGCGGCTTGCCCTTCACAGCAAAAACCCTATCGAAATCGTCCGCGCCTCGTACCTCCCAAGGCTGGATAGTCAACCGCAGCGCACGAGCCGGAACCGGGAGAACCTCTTTCAGCTCGCGCACACTGTCTGGAATGGCCGAATCGTAGAGATAAGCGACACGGGCAAGCTTGGGAACCGCTTCTTTGAGCAGCTCCAGCCGCTTCCCGCCTAGCTCTCCGGTAAGGCTTGTAATGCCGGTGACGTTAGCGCCGGGACGGGCAAGGCTTTCAACATAGCCTGCCCGAACAGGATCGGCCCCAGAGCCCACCAAAACGATAGGAATCGTCTTGGTCGCATCGATGGCCGCCCGGATCGGCCTGGCCCCTCCTGATACCACGATGACATCGACCTTTAGACGCACCAGCTCGGCGGCAAGCTCAGGAAGCCGATCGAAGTTCCCCTCCGCATATCGGTACTCGATGGAGATGTTCTGCCCTGCTATGTAGCCACGCTCGCGGAGAGCCTGCCGAATTCCCTCAGCACGGCGGGAGTCAGTAGCTGGGTCGACCGACGATAGATATCCTATCCGGGAGACTTTCTTCGGCTGCTGCGCGTGGGCTAGAGAAGCAGTAGTCAGAAAAAAAGTTGCCAGTCGCCGGATGGCGGTTCTTCTGTTCATTTTTCCTCCACAGAAATTCCAGGACGAATTCGATGCCTCCCTGTCGTCATTCCCGCGCAAGCCTGTCCTGATCCCGTTCGACTAAGCTCAGGGTAAACTCCGCCGAAGGGCGGGAATCCAGTAGGGGACTGGCTACTTTTTCGTCTTCCAAAAAGATTCTGCTGAAAAACCCTATGAATGCTTCGACTCGGCTCAGCATGAACGGAAAATCTCCAACGATTTAAACCGCTCCTCCGTTCGTCCTGAGGCTCTCGAAGGATGAACGGAGGGTTTTTCAGCAGAATCCAAAAAGTTGCCTGTCCCATTTCCGGCAGCCGGAATAACGTGTAAATCGATAAAGTAGAATGTCCCCCTTTTTCCCCCATTGCGCCGACGTCAACTTCAGCGCACTTCGCCGCGATCAGTATTTTTTACCCCCAGTATGTTATGCGACACCGCCACACGCTACTCTTTGGTCAACGGAGGTGCGTAAGCTTGCGCGAATTCCATAAGCCACTGCCGCTGCTCGGACGTTTCCGGAACAGAACATCCCCGTCCCTCGCTAACGCGCAGGAAAGCTGCCTCTGGAACAATACCAGAGAGAACTAAAAGACTGGCCGCTATCAAAGCCGACCTGCCGATCCCTTGCCGGCAGTGAATGGCAATGCTCTTGCCTTCCGCCAAGAGCTTGGCCAGCTTCTTCACGAAATCCAAAGTAGCATTTCGTGATGCGGGAACGCTTCGATCGACGATCGGGAACGGCCGGAAGTCTACGCCATACGCCTCACACAAACTGCCTTCTTGGGCCAGGTCCAAGTCAGCGACCTCATCGCTGGTGAGCAATGAAACAACAACGTCTACGCCCGCAGCGCGCCATCCCCGAACTTCGTCTTCCAGCCAATCTCCACCACGCGGTCGCGGTAAAATGACTAATTTACCTTGCCATGGTCCTTCTATCCAGTAGAGTTCCGTTCTCATGGTGCCTGCTAAAAGAATTTAATTCCTGGGTATGATCTCTCGTGGCAGCGAATCGACATCGAACCCACGATCTCGAAGTATCTTTATACGATGATGGCCATCAATGATCATTCCATCGGGCCTAACCTTAAGCGACCCGGATTGTCCTGGTTTCAGTGAGTCCATGATCTCTTGGTTCGTTAATTTATCCAACTGGCCGAGCTTCGTCTGGCTGAGCGAAATATCGGAATGTAACGGTTTAAGAGGCGGTTCACTCACGGGCAGTCCTTGGGTTGGCCATGGCTCCGAAATCCCTTTTCTCCACCTACGATGAACTGATGATTAACGTACGTCGCAGCCGGAATGTCCTTCCTCTGCTTTTTCCGTAGTCCGAATTTCTTACTGGTGCCCAATGCCTATTGCCTTCTGTTCACCGAATGATTCTACTCGCCCGCGTCAACACTTCGGGTGGGACCGTCAGTCCGATCTGCTTCGCCGTGTTCAGTTTGATGACCAACTTATGACTTTTGAGAGTCGACCTCGGCCAAAAATGATTTTGGGGTGAGCACTTTGAGCCGAGGAAAATTTCTTAGGAAGTCCCGGGGATTGGTAGTAAGCAAGCAGCCTGAAAAGTGGGCGGCGTTGGCGCCGATCAAAAAATCCGGAATCAGGAATTCCCGGCGACCACCACGGCGCCTGTATTCCGCTTGGGCTCTAGCCGCGTTCCTAGCAATAGAAACATTGTCTGCGACTAGCATAATACCGCTTGCCTGGATCACCCTTTGGAGCTCGCGAGCCGCCTGTCCCTGGTTATCCTTTGACAACAGCTCAATGCCTGTCCAAATCTCAGCATAACAGACCAGTGACATGAAATGCTCGGCTTTAAGTGATGCCAATCGATCGATACTGGCCAGCACATCGTCCTTGTGAATATCGCCTGAGAGATGAGAAATGATAATGCTTGAATCGAGGCTGATCTTAAACGTCACAGTCCTCGCCTCTTAGCCACTCGATGACCTCCCGAACGGTCATGCCTTGGAACACGGGATGCGCGGCCCAAAGGCCTTGACTCCTCTGCCAGCTAGCTACGACGGCACGGGGCGCTTTCGGTTTCTTCTTAGGCCTAAAAACAACTTTATCCCCATAACCAGCTTCGATGTAGTTTTCACCTGCTCTCTTGGCTGCTTTACTCATGTCTGCTATTTCCTTCCACTCCGGGTTCGACCCTCTTCTGTATTATCCGCGTCGTGCTTAGCCCGTCCTTAGAAGCTAAAATATATCAGGCCCAAGGCACTCCTACAAAGTGACGCAATAAATTGGCAGTCAGTCCGCTAACATTCCCTATAAGGTTCTAAAACGAATCTTGCCTTTTGCTCCTCGTTGCCTATTTCAGCCGGATCCTCCTGAGGCGGACCAGCCTTAGGCTGGGGCTGATCCGCCTCAGGCGGAGCCTTCTTCACCTAATGATCCTACTCGCCCGCGCCAACACTTCGGGCGGAACCGTAAACCCGATCCGCTTCGCCGCTGGGAGATTGATCACGAAATCGAACTTCTTGGGCCGTTCCACAGGTATGTCAGCGGGTTTTGTCCCTTTGAGAATCTTGTCCACGATCTCAGCGGCGCGCCGGAACATCTCTGAACGATCCTCTGAGTAAGTCATCAGTCCGCCTGCCTCGACATAGCGAGTGTTGGGATACATCGCTGGCAGTCGACTCTTTGCCGCCAGCTCTAAAATCCGTGTTTGGTGAGCGGCGAAGAAGCCACCGCCACCCAGAATAAGCGCTTGAGCGCGCTTTTTGGTTGCGGCTTGAAATGCGCCCTCGAAGTCATCGGGCCCTTTCACTTCCAAGGATTGAATCCCCACCTTTAAAAACCGAGCCACAGTCTCTATTTCTTTCAGTTCATCGTCCGCGGATAGACGACTCGAACTCCAGAGAAAAGCCGCCCGCGAGAGCTTGGGAACCGTTTCTTTTAATAGCTCGAGCCGTTTTCCGTATAGCTCGGCGCCTATATTGGTCAGCCCCGTGATATTTCCACCGGGGCGCGCGAGGTCCGCGACGATGCCAAGCTTTACGGCATCCGCGCCGAATGCCATGACAACCGGCACCGACTTGGTCGCATTTTTAGCGGCCTCCGGCGCTTCACTCCCGCTCGTAAGGATGACGTCGCAGTTGAGACGGACGAACTCGGCGGCAAGGTCTGGGAGACGCTCGACCTTGCCCTCAAAATACCGGTAATCGATTATGACGTTCTGCCCCTCGACGTAGCCGAGCTCACGTAAACGTTGTTGAAATGGCTTTATCATTTCCGCTGTAGCAGTAACCGTGGTCCCTAGATGACATATGCGCGCGAGTTTCTTTGGCTGCTGCGCCAGTGCCACCGCCCCAAACAACACGAATGCGACGGCGAGAGCGAAAACCCAACCCCATTTTGGATTTTGGATTTTCGATTTTGGATTGTCGGAAGGAGAATCCAGAAATCGGCTCGAAGAGTTTTTATTCATGCGTTTTTTCTCCCTCAATCCAAAATCCAAAATCTAAAATCCAAAATAGTCAACGCTTCTTCGGTTTTTCTTGGAGTCCTCGCTGCCAGAGATATTCTTGTTCCCCCGTCTGCTTGCTGATCCAGCGCGACAGCACGAAGAACAAGTCGCTCAATCGATTGACGTACTTGAGCGGCCACTCGCTCAACTCTTCGGCGCGCGACAAGCGCAGGATTTCCCGCTCCGCTCTCCGGCACACTGTGCGGCACTGGTGTAGATACGCGCCGATCTTGCCGCCGCCGGGCAGGACGAACGACTTGAGCGGTTGCAAATCTTTCTGGCATTCGTCGATGAGCTGCTCGAGCTTCTTAACCTGGCGCTCGCCGACTTGGTACATGCCCTCTTTAAAAAAATCCGCCGGCGTCGCCAGCTCACTGCCAAGATCGAACAGCTCGTCTTGAATCTGGCGCAGCGTGAGATCGAGAAAACGGTGGGCGTCGTGGCGGTCGAGTTGCTCTTCGTTGAAAGCGCGAGCCAATCCGACGATCGAGTTCAGCTCGTCGATGGTGCCGTAAGCCTCGATACGCGGCGAGTCCTTGGGGACTCGCTTGCCCCCGACCAGGCCGGTCTCGCCGTCGTCTCCCGTGCGCGTGTAAACTTTGGTGATACGAACAGCCATAGGTTCAGATCAATGCAAAATGCAGATTGCAAAATGCAAAGTGCAAAAGTTCGGAACGAAGAGAACTAAGCAGCCAGTTCCCGGGTTTTCCTTCATTTTGAATTTTGCATTTTTTATTTTGCATTTTGCAATCACACTCTTCGCGGCCGGCTCTTCCAAATCAAATACACAGGTATTCCCAGACAGACAATGAAGAGCCCGATGAGCGATTCGTGTGGCTTTTCCGTCACCGAGCTCCAGACGATCCATAGATGAACGAGCACAAAAAGAATCGGCACGAGCGGATAACCCCACAGCCGATAGGGCCGCTTGAGTTCTGGTTTTTTGTAACGCAGCACGATGACCGAGCCGACGGTGAACGCCGAGAAGAGCGTGATCGCGACGCTGACATAGGTAAACAACGTTCCCCAGGTGTTGGTGAGAATCAGCAAGCAGCTCCACAGCGCCTGGAGCATGATGGCGCTGGTGGGAGTGCCGAAATTGGGATGAACATAGGTGAGCCGCTTGAAAAAGACTCCGTCCTTCGCCATCGCGTAGTAAATTCGCGGCCCGATCATCGTCACGACGTTGAGCGCGCCGAGAATCGATATCGTGATGACGCCGGTGATCCACGCCGAGGTTTTGTAGCCGAACAGCGCCGTGGTGGCGACTTCCGACATGCGCAGCGCGCCTTTCATCTCGGTCACTGGAACGGCATAAATATAGACCGCGTTGATCGCCAAGTAGAGCGCGATCACGATCAGCACGCCAAACGTCAGTGCGCGCGGCAGATTTCTCTCTGGATCTTTCACCTCGCCGGCGATATAGGTCACCGCGTTCCATCCCGAGTAGGCGAATATGACCGGAATAAACGCCGCGCCAAACAAACTGAAATTGCCGATCTTCTGCCAGTCGAAGAGCGGTTCGAAATGGCTCGTGTTGCCGTTGCCGAAAAGAATGCCCATGACAATGATTCCCAACAGCGCGCCGATCTTCAACGTCGTCAAAACATTCTGCATCAGGGTCCCCTGCCTGACCCCCAAGCAGTGGACTCCGGACAAGAGTAAAACCACGGTCATGGAAAAAATCATACCCACCGTGGCGTTGATCGGAATCAGCGGCAGCGGGATCGACAAGATCACGTCTTGCGAGCCGAGCACCGGAAAGAAAAACGCCACAAAGCCGTTCAATATCACGGCGAGAAATGCGATCGCGCCGGAGAAGGTGACGAGAAACGAAGACCAGCCGGACAGAAAGCCCATGAGTTTGCCGTAAGCTTCGCGGATATAAATGTAGTCGCCGCCGGCGTACGGCATACTCGCCGACAACTCGGCGCAAGTCAGCGCGCCCGCGAGAGCGAGCATCCCGCCGAAAAGCCACACGAGCAAGACACCCCCCGGAGAGGGCAGGGTTTCCGCGATCGCCCCGGTAGAAATAAAAATGCCGGTGCCGATCATGTCGCCCGCGATCAGCATGACCGCGTCGAACAAGCCGATCTGCCGTTTGAGTTCCGTTTGCGCCATAGCGACTACCATTAGCAGGGAAAAGGGCAGCCAGGCAAATTGTTTTTGCCGATCAAGAATGCGATCTTATAAAATGGGTCATTCCGGGTTTAGAGTGGATGGTAATCTGATGTGACACTGCTAAATTCCGTTCGCCCTGAGCCCCGTCGAAGGGCTCCGATAGTTAGGTAGCGCTTGTGACGAATTCAGGGGAAGCACGCGACCAAAAAGCGATAGGACTATGAGTTTCTGGATCTACATTCTGCATTGTGCCGATAACTCCTACTACACTGGGCATACCGATAATCTTGAAGAACGCATAGCAAAACATAAGGCTGGCGAAATTGAAGGCTATACCTCGGCGAGACTTCCGGTGAGGTTAGTGTTCTCAGAGCAGTTTCCGACTCGGGAAGAAGCTTTAACCTGTGAGCGACAGATCAAAGGTTGGGGTCGGAAAAAGAAGGAACCACTGATGCGGGGCGACTGGGCCGAGTTGTCTCGGTTAGCTCGCCGAGGTCACCCTTCGAGAGCCTCAGGGTGACCGGGGACCGAGGTATCCACACTAAACCCGGAAGAACCACAAAATAGAGGTTCATCAAGGACGCATTTTTGACAGGCAGGAGAATCATTATGAAACTTTCTCTCCTTCTCATTCTACTGATGGCTTTGCCAAGCGCAGGCCATGCCCAGGACGCGGTCAAACGCGACGATCACCAGATGCATCGCCTGCACAACGATCCCAAGGCGTACATCGGCGCGCTCGAAGATCCCAAACGGGACGCTTATCAAAAACCGCACGAGGTCGTCCACGCCTTAGGATTGAAACCGGGAGAGATCATCGCCGACATCGGCGCGGGCTCAGGCTACTTCACTTTCCATTTGGCTCGTCACGTCGGCGAGAAGGGAAAGGTCTACGCCGTCGACGTAAGCCCGGACATGATCCTGCACGTCAACCGGCGCATCCGCGAATTCAAAATGAACAGCGTCGTCTCCGTTCTCGCCGACTCCGACGACCCGCTGCTGCCCGACCAGTCTGTGAATCGCTTTTTCATCTGCGACGTCTGGCACCATATCGAGAACCAGACGAAGTATCTCTCACTGATGAAGAAGATGCTCAAGCCGGGCGGCGAAGTCGTCATCATCGATTTTCACAAGAAGGAATTCCCCGTCGGCCCGCCGATGAATATGAAGATCGCTCGGGAGGACGTGATCAAACGGCTGGAGAGCAACGGCTACCGCCTCACCAAGGAGCACACTTTTCTGCCGTATCAGTACTTCCTCGTTTTTGTTCCGCGGTAAGAGACCAATAACTGGATCACCCTACCGCGCCGGCATCACGGTTACTAAGGAAGCAAGCTGCGCGCCCAGGACGGGTAAGCGGCCTCATGAACTCGTCGCTTCAGGCAGGTGAGTTTTTCTTCCAGTACATAAGGACCACGAGCAGCGAGATGAAGCTTATTCCCCAAGCGAACCAGTCACCGAAGCGTACGTAAAGAGTCTCCTCCTCCAACAGCTCCACGTTCGAACTCATCACCGCCCCGGTGAAGGTCGCCAGCGACTGAATCGTCGCTCCGGTGGCATCGATCACGGTGGTGGCCCCCGTGTTGGTGACGCGCAGCAAGGTGCGGCGCGTCTCGATGGCGCGCAGCTGCGCCAGTTGCGCGTGCTGCCACAGCGCGACGCTATGGCCGTACCACGCATCGTTGGTGATATTGACCAGCAAATTTGCTTTTGTCCGGCGGATGAATTCCCGCGGCAACTCCGGCATCAAATCCTCATAACAAATAAGCGGCGCGATCTTTCCGCCGCCGGGCAAGTCTAACGTGGATGGACCATCTCCGGCAGTAAAACCGTCGGCGAACGGCATGGCCGGCAGCTTGGAAAGAATGCTCGAAAACGGCAGGTATTCGCCGAAAGCCAGGAGCACCTGCTTGTGATAGCGCCCCAGCACGCGCCCCTGGGGATCGGTCAGAAATGCGCTGTTGAAAGCCTTGAACTTGGCTCCCGCGAAAATGCCGCTGAAGCTGCGCGCGCCAAAAATGAAATGGGCGCCTTTCAACTCCAGAAGCTCGATGAACTCCTTGGGGAGCTGAGGCAGACTATCCGGCAACCATTCTTCAATCGCCGACTCGGGCCAGATCACGAGCTGCGCGCCGGCGATATCCCGGGTAAGTCTTACATGAGCCTCCAAGTTGGCTTTCATCTGCTTGGGGTCCCACTTCATCCCGACCGGGATATTCCCCTGCACGGCGGCGACGGATAGTTTGGGCGCGGCTTTTATATCCGCTGCGACCTGGTCGAGGCGCACAAGACCATAGGCCAGAGATCCGATTACACCGATCGCGCAAATCAGCGCGGGGACCCAGGGTAGGGGCGAATCTTTGCTGCTTCGCGCAATCGCACGCGTCAAGATGACGTTGCACCACATGACCAAAAAACTCGCGCCGTAGGCCCCTACGAGATCGGCGGTTTGAATAACACTGAGGAACGAACTCTGGCTGTTGGCGAGATGCCAGGGAAAAAGGAACGGGAACCAAAACTCGATGGCGACCCAAAATACGACGGGAAACAGGAAGAGCGGGCCGTAACCGAAGCGCTTGAGGAGCAACGCGAAGAGCGCCGTCTGTACGCCCTGCATGGCCGCATAGAGGATGAACACTACCACGCTTAACGGATACGCAAAGCCGCCGAAAACGCTGATGGTGTAGACCAGCCAGTGAAAGCCGAACAGATTGGCGAGGAAACCCACCAGCCAGCCCACAAACCCGGCCCGACGTAAACTTTCTTGCCTATCGATGGCGCGGCAGAGCGGCACAAAGGCCACCCAAGCGACCGGAAAAAAATACGGACTTAAGAAAGGGGCGGAAAGTAGGACCGCTGAAATAAAACATTGAGGAATTATGCTTGACATACTAATAGTTAACGTATAAACGACTTTTTAGCCTCGCGAGTTTTAGATTCGATCGTCCAGCTTGTCTTCAGAGGTACCACGAATGCGATCTGTACGCATAGATCGGGAACAAACATCAAATGGAGGTGGTGGCATGGCGAAAAGGCGTTTGAATTTGTTTTGGCTTAGTGTTTGTCTCGCGCTGTTATTTACCTCAACGACACCGCTTTCGGCGGCGTCTCTATTCGGCGACGACTGGGAAACCTTTTTTAAAGACAAAGTTTCGTTTCGCGGTTTTGCCGAGAACGTAACCGGCCTTTCAGTGAGCCACGGCGACAGACATTTCAACACCTCGAACCGACTGGATATGCAACGCTTCACCATCCAGCCCGAGATCAACGTAGACGCGACCAGTTGGGCCAAGTTTTTTATTTCATGGCGCTTCGTAAAAGAAATTCGTTACAGCGCCGAGGGCAAAAGCCGGGAGAAAACCGTTTCTTACTTTCCGGCCGCGCCCGTCAAGCCTTTGCGCAACACCTTTTATGACGAATACAGGCCCAAGCCCTGGGAAGCGGTGTTGGACCTGTTGCCTACCGATACTCTCAAAGTCAGAGTAGGCAGACAATTTATATCCTGGGGCGAAACCGATGGTATCCGGCTGCTGGACTTAATCAACCCTCAAGATCTCACGTTTTCACCTCCTGCGGCGCCTAACCTTTTTAATCTTGATGAGACGCGAATTCCCTCGGTGGGGTTGAGAACCCTTTACACAATACGACCGGTAAGCAACACGATCCTTGAGTTCTTCGCTCTGCCTGGTTTTTTCGATGAGGCAAAGCAAAGAGTGGATGAGATCGTCGGCAGCAACGATACCACCGATCGCGAAGTAAGATACGGAAGGTGGTCGGCTCATCCCGAAACACGTTTGATTCTTGCCGGGCGAAACGCCTTTGGCAACATGTACGCGAACCCGCTGAATCCAGTAACGTGCCAAACGGCAACCCCAACCCAAATTGGCTGTCTTGTCATTCCCAGCACAGGCAGAGAACTTCCAGATGCCGGGGATAGTTGGAAGATCGGCGCGAGG
>Ga0184639_10001412_pt1 | contig 10356 bp, 14 predicted proteins | sample PLM31_170_b2_FD_133155 | JGI IMG/M metagenome (GOLD analysis project Ga0184639, IMG submission 133155) | Groundwater sediment microbial communities from an aquifer in East River, Colorado, USA - PLM3-1_170_b2 | ecosystem: Environmental > Terrestrial > Soil > Riparian zone | place: USA: East... | reverse complement strand
ATGATAATGCAAATATTAATGAGTTGACTTATTATATAATATTTGGTACGGGTGTAATATCTGGTGCAGTTCAACCTGAAACTTCTCATTTATCTGGATATACTGGAACTTGGAGTCCAGAAGGTTCCCCAGTTAGTAGTGGTAATAATGTGGTTAAACATGTATCAGTTACTGGTGTGACACAAATTAGACGAGTTAGAATTTCAACTGTATTAGGTGGTGGAACAGTCTCAATTTTTGCAATAGGTCGGTAATAAAGGAGAGTCAAATGAGAAGTTTATCTGAAGTTTCAAGCGGAATTGAGAAAGCTATTAAAGATGTTCAGGATAAAGAAAAGAAATTATATGAATGTGAAAATAATCTTAAAGAAGCTGTTGTTAAACATACAGAAGCTGTTGCTATTACTAACGAGCTTCGTAAAGAATTTGAAAGTATTTTGAATACTATGCTTCCTTCTGGAATGCCACAAGGAAGAGTTAGAACAGTAGCTTAATTATAATAGGTTTATTATGGGAGTTCGCAAAGAAGGTATTTTATTAGTTGATGATATAGGTGGTAGTGGTGGATTACCAATAGATGTTTCTACAAAAACACCATTAACTCCTAGTTCACCGATAGCAGTATCGGTTGGAGTAGCATCTACTCAAATATTATCAGCTAATTCAAATAGAAAAGGAGTTAGATTAGTTAATACATCAAATGTTAGAATTTCACTTGGATTTGGGTCTTCAGCAGTTCTAGATTCTGGAATAACTTTGTATCCAACTGGCTCATTTAATATGGATGAGTATGATTTTAATATATTAGTTATTAATGGAATAGCAAGTGCTGCTGCTAGTAATGTAGGTGCGCAGGAATTTACTTAAATGGCAGTTATCAATCCAACATTAATTAATATTAAGGATGAAGGTGTATCTAAAGGAAGAGTAATTGAATTAGATTTCATTGGTGCAGGTGTATCAGCTTCAGTATCAGGACTTGCTGGAACAATTGATATACCAGGCGGAGGCGGAAGTGGTATAACTGAATTAACTGGCAATGTTACTGCCGGTCCAGGTTCTGGTAGTCAAGTTGCTACAATTGCTAATGATGCAGTCACATTTGCTAAGATGCAGAATATTAATACTGATCGTTTATTAGGCAGAGATACTACTGCAGTTGGAGACACTGAAGAGATAACAGTAGGTGGTGGGTTAGAATTTACTGGTGGTCCTGGAATACAACGTTCAGCATTAACTGGTGATGTAACTGCTACTGCTGGTAATAATTCAACAATAATATCTAATGATGCTGTGACTACAGTTAAAATATTAGATTCTAATGTAACTGATGCTAAATTAGCTAGTGATTCTGTAATTACTTCTAAAATATTAAATTCAAATGTAACTTATGCTAAGATTCAAAATATATCAGCTACTTCTCGCTCACTGGGGAGAAAGACAGCCGGTGCTGGAGTAGTTGAAGAACTTACATTAACTGAGTTATTAGATTTCATTGGTTCAGCTACTCATGGTGATGTATTATATCGTGGGGCATCGTCATGGGCTAGACTAGCTGCTGGGACTTCTGGACAATTTCTTAAAACTCAAGGTTCTGGTGTTGACCCTGTATGGGCAACAGTTAGTGGAACACCAGCAGCATGGGAAGGTAATATTATAGGATGTTGGGGTAATGGAAATCCAGGAGTAGTATTAAGTCAAATTCTAAATAGTTCATTAGCTCCAACTCCAACTAATATTTCAACTTCAATTGCTCGCATTTCTTATTTTAGATTAGCTACTGCAATTACTGTAGCTAACATTAGGTGGTTTGGCGTTGGGGCAACTACTGCAATTTATCATATAGCTATATATAGAGCATCAGATAATGTAAGAATGTCAGTAGATCATAATCCTAATACAACTGCGGCATGGAATAGTGTTGCTAGTGTTTTTACATTAGCTGCTGGTATATTATATTATTGTGCAGTAGCCGTAGATTCTACAGGAACTACACAAGGTATTGCTGCAATGTCAGGAACTACATCAGCAGTTCAATCAGGCATTCAAGTTGTCCCTACATCATGGCCTGGTAGTTTAGATATTAATGCCGCTACTCCATTAATTGATCCGTATGCTTTTGCACAAGCTGCTGTAACAGCAGGTGTATTACCTGATCCTGGAAATGCGCCGGTTGCTATGGCTGCCGCATGGACTGGTGGAATGCCTGCCATATTTTTAGATATTGTATAATTATGCCTAGAAAATCTGGTAGTCCAAGTGAATATATACAGCATATTGTAGCTGTAAGATATCGCATAACTGGAAGTGGAAATTTAAAAACAACAGTTTTCAGTTATGATGGAGTTACATCATCTGTGCTTCCTAATATTTCTATGTTAGCTATAACTGACAGAGAACCAACAATTTTAGCTAATTTTAACTCACAAAGACTACAAATTAAATTCGAGACGACTGAAATTAATGAAACATTCACATTAACTCGAATTATAGCATTTGTTAAACCCGTAGCTGCTAGTTATCCACAATAATGTTTACTAAAATATAATGGCATTTGATCTTAGTCGTTTAAAATCTAATTTATTAGTATCAGGATTACAACAGAAAGATCCTGTTCTATATCAAGTTATTAATCAATTAATTGGACAAATTGAAGCTCTTGGAATTTTAATTAATAATCTTAATTTAAGTAATAATCAAACTTTAAATATTATAATAAATCAATTAGCAGGATTAGGTAGTTCTCCATCTGTAATGGATGGCCAAGAGGGTGATATTGGTCCACAAGGACCACAAGGAATACAAGGATTAATTGGTCCACAGGGATTTGTTATACCTGGAATAGATGGTGATAATGGATTAGATGGGATATCAATTCCTGGTCAACAAGGATTACAGGGTATTATTGGTTTACAAGGACCACCAGGAATAGATGGTGAAGATGGAAGAGACGGAATTGATTCAAGTCCTATATCTTACTCAGAAGGGACATGGATACCAAATGTAACATTTGCAACACCTGGAGATGTAGCAGTAAGTTATATTACTCAAGTAGCTGATTATGTTAAAATTGGTAGGTTTATATTTGCTCGTTTTATCATTGTAACTAATACATTTACATGGCTAACGGCTGCTGGTAATTTATTAGTTACTGGATTGCCCTTTGCGAATAGTAATATTGTAGGATTTAATGTTAATGCAAATCTTGTATATGATAATATTATTTTAACTGCTGGATATACTCAAGTATCAGCTCGTATTGGAGTAAATACAACTTCAATAACTTTTACACAAACAGGTTCTACATTAGGTAATTTACTTGTAACAACTGCTAATTTAGTATCAGGACAGACTTTAAGATTAGTTTCAGGTATATGCTATAGGATAGATTAAGCAGGAGGATTAAGATGGCAGGAACAATCAAAAGATTAGCCGGGCCAGTTGCACTTTCAGCAACAATGACAACTAATATATTTAATCAAGGTAGTGCTCTTATTTTAAGTACTGTTAGACATATTCACATTGCAAATAAAACTAGTGCGGCTGCAACATTTCGTATATTTTTAGGTGCTACTGGTGCGAATGCGGCTGGAACTGAATTATTTTTTGATAAAACTATTGCTGCTTTTGATGTGTATGATTGGTATGGTGCTTTATTATTAACAAGTGCTGATTTTCTTGTTGGTGGTGCATCTGTTGCTACAACTCTAACTATCACCATTGAAGGTGAACAATCAGCAGCATAGTATGATTATTATTAAAGATGATTCTGTTAAATTGAAAGTTATAACTCCTAGTCTTGCGCTAATGTTTTATGTAATTGAATTATATCATAGGAATGATAGGGAGTTACAACCTTCAAATTTATATATTACTTCAATTAATGATGGGATACATGTTAAGAATTCTAGGCATTATAAAAATGAAGCATTTGATATGAGATCGAAGAATTTTAAATCTAAGAATAAAGAACCTTATCGTAAAGCAATTGAAGCAGAACTAAATATTAGATGTAGTGGTGCCATTAATAAATTTACTGTATTATTGCAATATCTGAATACTGATAATGAACACTTTCACTTCCAAGTTAAGAAGGGAAAGGTATATCCATAATGGAATCTGAATTCATAAAATATTTAATCTCACAAGGTGGAATAGGGATATTATCTGTTATAATGTTTATTGCTTATAAAAAACAGTCTGAAAGACATGAAAAATATTTGGCTGGACAAAATGAAATAGAACGTGGTAGAACTGAAATGATTATTCAAGTTTTAAGAGAAACGGCTGTAGCAATAACTCGAAATACTACTATAGTTGATTCGTTTCATAGACGGTTGGATAGAGATGAAGTTTAGTGAAAGATAGGTAAATATTATGCCTTCAATTGGTAAGATTCAACCGTATGAGGATCAATATACAAATCCTTTCGCGCCTAAACCTGTAGTTCAACAGCCATCTATACCTCAGACTTATAATGCTGCTGTTCAAACACAGGCAGGGGATTATGATCGTTTAATGAAAGCGTATCAAGGACTACAATCAAGTAGTGCTAATCCAAGATATTCTTCAATTACACCAACTTTCGCGAGTAATACACCATTTAATGCTCCATATTATAAATCACCTGAAATGGGTCAGGCCATGTCAGGATATGGTCAAATTGCACAAACTGGTGGATATTCTGGTGAAGATATAGCTAATCTACGCGCTCGTGGTATATCACCCATTAGATCAATTTATGCAAATGCAATGCGTAATGTAGATAGACAAAGATCATTACAAGGAGGTTATTCTCCTAATTATGCTGCTGTAAGTGCTAAAATGGCGCGTGAATTATCCGAATCTATTGCATCTAAAACTACTGATGTAAATGCTCAACTTGCTCAAATGATTGCATCTGGTAAATTATCAGGATTGGCAGGACTTGCACCCTTAGCAGCACAAGAAACAGGATTCATGAATGAAATGGCTGCTGGTAATGTTGTTGATCGACGTAATGTTGGAGCAATGAATACTCAAGTAGCTAATGCAATAGCTCAATTTAATGCTCAGATGAAACAACAAAATCAACAACAAAATATGGGAAATATGTTTAATGCTATTCAGGGTCAACAAAGTCTATATGGAACTACTCCTGCATTAGCATCTTTATTTGGTCAACAAGCATTAGCACAACAAGGTCAAGAAAATCAATGGAATTTAGGTAGGGGTAATTTAGGATTAAATACAGTTGGTTCGGCAATACGAAATCCATACGGATATAATTACAGTAATTATTCCTCAAGAGGATAATATGAGTTTCTTAGAAAATCTTCGTATGCAAACTCTTTATCCTACATCATCTGGTATAGGACCATATCAAGTGGGACCAGGTGGATTAGGTCCACAACCAAGCGATTCTTTCGCGCCTCAATATCCTCAACGTGGAGATCCCTTTGAGGAAGTAATTAGTAGATATTTATCATTAATGCCTCCTCCTCAACCTCAACGTAGACGAGAAGATAGAATTCAACAAATAGGACAGGATATTGCACAACCCGAAATTCAAAGACCAATAAATACAGTTTATAAACCATCTATATCTGATTATCAACGACAAACATTGGGATTAAGAGAAAGAGCATTAGAAGGTATTGAAGAAGGACGAGAACAGAATTTAGGTATTCAACAGGAAAGAACTGATATTCAACGTCAAAGAACAGGTATTCAAAGTCAAAGAGCAGCTATTTATGATTGGAAGGCTAAAAATCCTAATATGAGGATTATGACTGTTAAAGGAGGAAATTTAATTGCAATTAATCCTCAAACGGGCGAATCTCATGATCTTGGTATAAGTTCTGGATCATTAAGTGATGAGGATAGACTTGAATTAACTCAAGAAAATACTCTTGGACGTATTACTAAACAAGGTGAAGTTACTTCACGTCAAATTGAAGAAAGGGGTGAACAACAGAGGACTACTAAACGTGTTCCAACAACACAAGTCGAACGTGAAGAATTACCTACTCAGACTAAAGTAAGACAATTTAATAAGGCACGCGAGGCTATCAATACACATCCTGAATGGGCACCATTTATTAAAATGGGAACTAATGATTTTAGTATTGAAGCACCTGATCCGGGTTCCGAATATTTTGGAATTAATATAGGTGCAGGCGGTCCATCTAAGGATATATATGATGCCATTAATAAATTTATATATACTTCTGAATCTAAGAAATCTGTTAAACCATCTATATTATCTAAACCTGGATTAACTAAATCTACAGCACCTGTAGCACCTAAGGGATGGAAATATATTCCTAAACCTGGTGGTGGATGGACTGCTGTTGAGTCTAAATAATTATGTCATTATTAATTTCTGATTTAATTAAAGAATTAGAAAAATATCCCAATTTTTATATTGAATTTGCAATTTTTGATCCTTCAAACGGTGATTTAAAAAAGAAATTACAAAATATAAATATTGATAATTGGTATATATTTAAAACTATAAATTCTAAAAATGAATTTACTGATACAGTAGTTTTAGGATTAACAGATAATGGCAAGACAAAAACCACCTGATCTTGATGAATCAGGTCAACCAATTAAATCAGTAGTTCAATCAATATCAGTTAAACCACCTGATTTAGATGATATTGGTGTGCCTATTCAATCTGAGATTACTGAGCCAGAAATTATTGAGCCAGAAATTATAGAACCGGAAATACCAGAACCAGGAGTAATTGAACAATTAGTATTACCAAAAGAAGAATCATTTTTAAATAAGGCATGGAAAGGTATATCAGAACCATTAACTGATTTACCATCGCGAGTTGCCTCATCTGTTGCAGGCTATATTGATAAACCACAATTGCCATCTGAATATTTTGATCCTGAGAGCAATTTAGGAAGTATTGAACAACTAGGTAATAGATTAGCTGCAATGAATCGAGGATTTAGCGCAGGTGCTACTCAAAGTATAGGTGACATATTAACTAGTCTAACATCTCCATTAAATCTTGGAACTGCATTATTATCTGGTGGAACATCATTAGCTGCTAGGGCTGGATTACCTGCTATTGCTAAAGTTTTAAATTTAGGTATTAAAGCTGGTGGCGCAAGTATGGGATTACATGGATTAGGCGAAATTATAAGTCCTGAATCTAGTTTAGGTGAGAGAGGATTTGGTGTTGCAGAAATAGCTGGCGGATTAGCTGGTATAAGGTCTAAAGTTCCCCAAATTGGTAAATCTATTACTAATATTACTAATGAAATGATAGATTCTGCTAAGCCTATTGCGCCTATGTCAACATTAAATCCTATATTAAAACCTAAAATGAGTAGCATTCAACCTACTAAAATTACATTACCTCGTGATTTACAAGGAGCCAAACCAAAATTTAATATCGGACAAAGTTCTTATGAACCCCAATTTGAGAATGATATTGATAGAGCTTTATACATTATTGCTCAAAAAAATCCCTCTAAACGACAAAATGATTATCTTAATTTTGTAATGAAACATACAGGATTAAATGAAATTGAAGCCATAAATGAGGGAATTAAAATTAAAAGTATACTTAAAAATCAATTAAAGGGACAAGAACCAGGTCAAATTAAAATTTCTTCTATTTATAATAAATCTTTAGTTACTACTATTACTTCTACTTCTGTCACGACAATCTATCTTAAACAACCCACTGTAGTTAATGTTAAGAAAGCGAGAGAAGCTGGTTATAAATTTGTTGAAATGACGGATGATGGTCGATTTAGAATGGATAAAGTAGATGAAGGTATTACTCAACCTATATTAGAAACTGAAATAGGACAAACACGACCAACTCAATCAGATATGGATTTACCATTAAATGAATTACCACTAGAACATATAGGACCCGCTACTAAACCACCTACTAAACTATCAATCGCGGCTGAAACAATGAATTTTCCTCGCGCTGTGATGACATCTAATGACTTTTCAGCACCATTAAGACAGGGATTACCATTAATTCATAAAAAACATTTTTGGACTTCTCTTGATGATATGTTTAAATCATGGGGATCTGAGAATGCATTTCGTGCTGTTCAGGAATCTATTTTTGAGAAACCTTTATTTAAATCTCGCGTAGGTCCAAGTGGTAAGATTTTACCATCATTTGCAGAAGATGCCGGTCTTAAATTAACCGATTTAACTAATCTTTCTTCACGAGAAGAAGCATTAATGAGCACATGGGCTGAAAAATTACCTGGTGTTCGTCGATCTAATCGTGCATATACAGCATTTTTAAATAAATTAAGAGCAGATGTATTTGAAGATTTAGTATCTAGTAGTAAAGTATTTGGAGCTGATGCTGAAGTTAATATACCACTTGCACGTGAATTAGCTAATTTTGTAAATATTTCATCTGGTCGCGGTTCATTGGGGAGTCTTGAAAAATCTGCTGTTGCCTTAAATTCAACGTTCTTTAGTCCAAGATTAATTGCATCTAGATTACAAATATTAAATCCTCATTATTATATTATGGCTGATTCCATAGTTCGTAAAGAAGCTCTTAAATCATTATTTGCTGTTGCGGCTGTAGGAAATACTGTTGGACAATTAGTAAAAATGTCTGGAGCAGGAACTATTGAATCAAATTCTACAAGTTCAGATTTTGGTAAAATTAGAGTAGGTAATATTAGAATTGATCCATTTGGTGGATTTCAACAATATGTGGTAGCTGCTAATCGTTTAGTTCAAGGAAAAACTAAGTCTTCTGTTACAGGATCAGAATATAAATTGGGTGAAAAATTTGGTAGACCTACAAGATTAGATGTTATAGGTAGATTTGGGGAATCAAAATTGAATCCTGTTATTAGTTTTGTGACTGGTATTTTACGAGGTAAAGATTTTACAGGACAACCATTTAATATTCCAGAAGAGATAGCTTCTAGATTTGTTCCGATTTTTATTCAAGATTTAAAGCAATTAATTACAGAAAATCCTAATCTTATTCCAAATGCCAAGAACTATTTAAGAGAATTTCATCCAGAGAATTTGCCATTTGCATTACCATCTATGTTTGGAGCTGGTGTTCAGAATTATGAATCTAGGAGACCGTAATGACAAGATCAAGAATTGAAGCATATATTCGAGGATTAGAAAGAGCTTTCCCTAATCTTCGCACTTCTAATCCATCATTATGGACTAATAAACTTGCATTAGTTTGTTATAATGAAGATAAAACTATTGGACAGAAGAAAACAAAAACTGGACCAATATCACACGATACAATTGGCATAAGCAATGTTCCAGTAATAGGCGACTTTGGTGATACTAAAGAGATTATATTTGATGGAGTTGATTTATTGGAGGGTTCAACATTAGCATATCGGTGGTTATTTTTAGGAACTATTACAGATCAAGTTTTTGTTATTCCTAATTTAACTGATGTAAATGGAGTAATACCATTAGAAACTATACCAATTCCAGTTGGACCAACAGTAATTGAACAGGGACTCGCGTTTCAGAGATTACTACAAATTAATTCATTTTATGCTGCGACTGAAGGATTACAACGTAAAGGGGGTATGGTTAGAGATTGGGTGAATCCACCTGAAGCAGATATTGAAGCATTAGGACAATGGCAATATCAGATTGTACTAGATCGATCTGTTGAAAATATTAAAACACAGATTCGGCAAAGTGAAGAGTGGAGAATTAAACATCCTGGTGAAGTTCCTTTTTAATTTTAATGGAGATAGTAATGTCAAAATATGAACTTGCCCTATTAGTAGCATCTTTCGTATGTTTCAGCTTATCATTTCTTAATATTGGAGGAAAATATAATTTAACAGCAGCTGGTTTAGTATTCTGGTTAACTGCATTCTATTTAATGATTAATTAATTATTTATTTTTAATATTTTTTCTAGCATCTGATGTATTAATTTTTTTTAATCTTTTATCATCTAATTCTGTCCGTTTTTTATATTGATATTCATTTGGGTGAAAAGGACATCTAATTATATCATCGTAAGTAATTGGATTATCTGGTTTTAATTTCATAATTCCATCAACCTTTTAATAACTTCATTTGAAGTGTAATTATCATATTCAGGCACGCGTTCTAATTCTATTAAATTGAATTTATTCCACCAACTTATAGGAATATGATATGTAATTTGTTTATTTGGTTTTTCAAATTCAATAATAGTCATTCCTGCAATAAACCATCCTTCTTCTCCTTTACTTTCAAAATTTAGTTTTGATTTCCAACATTTAATTCTTGTATTTAAAGGAGTAATATAATTATCATATATTTTACATAATGCATAAAATAATACATATTGATGTTCATATAGTTCAGTTATTGTATGATACTTATCACT
>Ga0184639_10001411_pt1 | contig 10360 bp, 8 predicted proteins | sample PLM31_170_b2_FD_133155 | JGI IMG/M metagenome (GOLD analysis project Ga0184639, IMG submission 133155) | Groundwater sediment microbial communities from an aquifer in East River, Colorado, USA - PLM3-1_170_b2 | ecosystem: Environmental > Terrestrial > Soil > Riparian zone | place: USA: East... | reverse complement strand
GGAAGCCACCGAAGCGAAAAATCCGATCATCGTCGAGCATCGCGCGCTGCGCCAGGACTCCGGCGGCGCGGGAAAATTTCGCGGCGGCCTGGGTGTGTCCAACGAGGTGCGCATGCGCAGGCCGGCGACAATCGACGCGCACGTGGAGCGGACGATCTGCGCGCCGTGGGGCCTCAACGGCGGCAAGGACGCGCTCGCCAACCGCATCTCGATTCGGCGCGCCGACGGCGCCATCGAGAGATTTCCGACGGGCAAGATCAAGCCCACCAAGATCGACAAGGGCGATGGTTTTACGGTCGAGACCGCCGGCGGCGGAGGGTTCTGGAGCCCGCTGGAGCGTCCAGCCGAGCGCGTGCTCGCCGACGTGCGCTCGGGTTACGTGTCGCTGGAAGCTGCGCGGCGCGACTACGGTGTGGTGATTCACCAGCAAGGACGCCGTTTCGAGCTAGACGTCGAGGCGACGCAAGAGCTGCGGCAAGGCCACAGATAACTCGGAGTGTCTCCCGCAAAGACGCTAAGGACTCAATGGGTAAATTCGAAGCACGAAATCCGAAATTCGAAACAATTCTAAATGATCAAAATTGAAAGCACCAAATCCGAATCTCGAAGCTCGAAACAAATTCAAATGATAGAAACACTACAAATTCCAAACGAGCCCAAATTGGCTTCGGCGTTTTGGATATTACGGATTTGAGTTTTATTTGACTGTGGTTTGTTTCGGTCCGCGGGGCTGCTTTCGATATTCGGATTTCGATCTGGGATTGCTTTGCGTCCTTGCGCGAGAGGTGATTTATGCGCCAGCTTACAGCAAATATATTCGTCGAGACCGGACTGAAAGGCGCCAATCACGGCATCGTGACGACTGCGGACGGGATCGTGCTGATCGACACGCCGCACAAGCCTAGCGACGCGGTGCGGCGTAAAGCGGAGATCGAGCGGCGCGGCCAACTGCGCTACATCATCAACACCGAGCCCCACGGCGACCACTGGACCGGGAACGCCTTCTTTAACGTTCCCGTGGTGGCGCAACAGGGAGTGAGAGCGCGAATCCTGGGCACAGACATGGCCGCGCATGTTGCGCGCGTCGCCTCCTTCGGACCGGAGGAGCCGAAGCTTCTGGAAAATTATAAACCCAATGCGCCGGTGATCACGTTTGAGAGCGAGATGACCTTGCACGTCGGCAACCACACATTTCGCATGGTCCACATGCCCGGCCACACGGCGTATCAAGCCGCGGTGATCGTCGAGGAAGAGGGCGTCGTCTTCACCAGCGACAATATCTTCTGCAAGGTGCAAAACTGGCTCCAGGAAGCCAATCCGGATCATTGGCTGAAAGCGCTCGAATCGCTGCGCGCGCTGCGCGAAGACACATTCGTTCCCGGCCACGGACCGGTGTGTGATAAGAGATATCTGGACGAGCAAGGCTCGTTCATCCGCGAGTGGGTGGAGGCCGTGCGTGGCGGCATCGCTCGCGGGATGAATAAAGAGGATTGCGTGGCCAATCTCACGGCGATGACCGACAGATATCCAATGGACGTCGGCCAAGACGGCATGGCGCCGCGGGTGATGCAGCTAAACGTCGCGAATTTGTACGACTATCTAACGGGCGTGGGCATTCACGCCCAGAGGTGATAGTGGTCAGTTGTTAGCGATCAGTTATCAGCACAAACACAGGAGGGAAACCCATGACGAAAAAAATTCTTATCTGGCTACTGGTAACTTTACTTCTAACAACTGCCCGGCTCGCCGAGGCGCAGCAGCCGAAGAAAATCCAGCGGGTAGGGTATCTATCGAGTTCCGACCCAGCTCAGGACTCCGCCCGTGCGGAGGCAACTCGACTGGCTCTGCGCGAGTTTGGCTACATAGAAGGACAGAACATCGTCATCGAGTATCGATATGCGGAGGGGAAGCTTGATCGGCTCGCTGAGCTTGCGGCCGAGCTGGTGCGTCTCAAGGTTAACCTCATCGTGGTAGCAGGAGGGGACTCGGTGATCCTGCCGGCCATGAAGGCGACCAAGACGATTCCGCTCATCACGACGGGCTCGGGCTCCGATCCAGTTAAGGCCGGCTTCGTTGAAAGTCTTGCCCGTCCCGGCGGCAACGTCACAGGCATTACAAGCCTTACCCAAGAGCTGGGCGGTAAACGGCTTGAGCTAATCAAAGAAGCCGTTTCCAAAATAACCCGTGTCGCAGTTCTATTCGATCCGGCCGCTCCGGGCAGTGCACGCGAAGTGAAAGAGGAACTTCCGGTCGTGGCGCGTGCACTGAATTTGACTGTTCAGCCGTGGGAGGTAAAAGATGCGGTCGGTTTGGAGAAGGTATTCGCTGCATTAAACCAGAAGCCTCCGGATGGACTCTATGCGCGCGGCGGAGGTCCGGGAATACGTACTGATAACGTAAAACGGATCGTCGGCTTCGCGTTAAAGAGCCGGTTACCGTCGGTGTTCACCAACAGAGAAGCTGTAGAGGCCGGGGGGCTCATGTACTACGGGGCGGATGCTGCGGAGAGTTACCGGCTTGTAGCCTGGTACGTGGACAAGATCCTGAAGGGAGCCAAGCCCGCTGACCTGCCGGTACAGCAGCCGATGAGGTTCGAGTTCGTGATCAATAAGAAAACCGCCGATCAGATCGGCCTGACGATTCCGCAGTGGACGCTGATGCGGGCGGATAAGGTAATCCAGTAGGCAATAGCATAGGATGCGGAATTTTGGATTGAGAAAAACAGACAGAGGCGGGGACAGAGAGGGAAAATTATTGCGCGGGGCTGAGGGGCGTGGTACCGTTTACCACATGAGCGCAGACATGGTCAAAAAGATCATTGATCCTTTTGTCACCCATGGGATCTGTAAAGATGAAGCCGAGGCATTGAAAATGTTGGCCAAGGACTACGTTCAGAGACAGGTCGGTCGATATCGGGAGCGAGTGGAGCATTTTCGATCCTTCTACCAGATCTCCGTGGAAGAGTTTGCCAAGCAGGTGGCCGCCCTTTGTCAGGGAGTCGAGACGATTCCTGCCCTAGGCCATTTGAGCAAACAACAACAGGTCTTGCAGGCCGAGGACGATTTAGAGGAGTGGCAGGCTGCGGAGCAGTTCCTCGCCCGTTGGCAAGCAGTCGAGGCGGACTTGCGGAATGCTTCCACACCTTGAGGCTTTCCTCCGGGCTTCTTCCAAGGTCAAATCCTTCCAAATCATCGATAACGATCCCCTCGATGAAGAGAACTACCTTTTCAAGATCCGCTGTGAGCTGATTTCAGGAAGTACTCTCCAAATACGGCTCCGAGCAGATTCCGGCAGCCTCCGGTACTCTTATCAGGAACTAACAGACAAACCCTTGCGGCGCTGGGATAACGCCCCGCATTTTCCCCGTCTCCCGAACTTTCCTCACCATCACCACGACTCCCAAGGCAACATCACGGAGTCATCGCTGACAGGTGACCGACTGTGGACCTCCCTCAAGTGCTCGATGCACTTTAGACAGGGTTGACATAACAGCATCTTGGTCGCTACTCTGCCGTCCAGTATTGACAATACGGTCTGTCTGACGGGTGCCGGCATTCACGCGCATAGATGACAATGGTCAGAGACGTAGCCGGGATGAAGTGAAACGTAATCCAGGGTCCCCGGATTTCGCTCACGCTCCATCCGGGCTACGCACTACCTGGTGGGCGCGGGCATCCACGCGCATAGATGACAGTGGTCAGTAAACAGTCTCCGCCAGAGGCGGATCAGCCTCAGGCTGAAGCGATCAGTTATCAGCACAAACACCGGAGGGAAACCCATGGCGAAAAAAAATCTTTTCTGGTTACTGGCAACTATCTTGCTGGCAACTGTTTCTCTTGCCGCGGCGCAGCAGCCGAAGAAGGTCCGTCGGATAGGGTATCTATCGTCGACCAATGCAGCTCGTGAGTCCGCCCGTTTCGAGGCAATTCGGCTGGCTCTGCGCGAGCGTGGCTACATAGAAGGACAGAACATCGCCAGCGAGTACCGATATGCGGAGAGGAAACCCGATCGGTACGCTGAGCTTGCCGCCGAGCTGGTGCGTCTCAAGGTTGATATCATCGTGGTAGCGGGAGGGGACCCGGCGATCCAGGCAGCCAAGAATGCGACCAAGACGATTCCTATCGTTATGATTGGCGGTGGGGCTGATCCTGTCGAGGCAGGCGTAGTGGAAAGCCTTGCCCGTCCCGGCGGCAACGTCACCGGCCTTACAAACCTTACCAGAGAACTAAGCGGGAAGCGGCTGGAGTTGCTCAAAGAAGCGGTTCCCAAACTTGCCCGTGTCGCGGTTCTCTACAATCCAGCCGCACCCAGTGCACTCGAGCTGAAAGAAGTTCAGAGCCCGGCGCGTACGCTGGGGTTGACTATTCAGCCTTGGGAGGTACGAGCCGCGGACGATTTCGAGAAAGTATTCGCTGCGCAGAATAGGCAGCGCCTGGATGGACTCTACTTGATCGGGGGCGCGCTAATCCGCATTAACGAAAAACGGATCGCCGACTTTGCGTTAAAGAGCCGGTTGCCGTCAGTGGGCACCAGAGATTATGTAGATGCTGGCGGTCTCATGTCCTACGGGGCGGACCAAGCGGAGAGCTATCGGCGCGTAGCATATTTCGTGGACAGAATTCTCAAAGGCGCCAAACCCGCCGATCTGCCCGTGGAGCAGCCGATGAGGTTTGAGTTTGTCATCAATCTCAAGACCGCGAACCAGATCGGTCTGACGATTCCGCAGTGGACGTTGATGAAGGCGGACAAAGTCATCAGATGACAGTGCTGAGTAACGAGTGCTGAGGACTGAGTTGGAAATCGGGAAAGACTCAGAACTCATCGCTCAGCACTCAGCACTAAAATGCGTGAGGCGTTAGTAGTGAGGAGTGAGGCGATGAAATTCAAGTCGCAAAACGCCGATGGCAAAGGTGAGATTGCAGAGTGCAAATTGCAAAGTGCAAAATGAAAAATCGAAATCTACAATCTCAGATCTGAAGTATACAATCTGAGATTACGAGCGATGCGCGGACGAGGCCTTCGGCAATGCAAATTGCAGAATGCAGATTGCAAAATGAAAAATGAAAAATGAAGAGAGGATCAACGTGACACCGACGGCCGGTAGTCCCGGAGTGGACGCTTTCACTGCGGAGGTGATCCGTAGTTCTGTTGTCGCGATCAGCGATGAGATGAAGACCAATCTCATGCGCACGGCCTACAACATGATCATCTACGAGGCCGAGGACTTCACCGTCGGACTTTTCGACGCCGACGGCAATACGATCTCCATCGGTCTCGGCCTGCCGATGTTCATCCGCGGGCTGTCGGATGCGATCAGGGCGAAGCTGGCGCACTGGGGCAAGGAGAATATTCATCCCGGCGATATTCTTCTCACCAACGATCCGCAGGTGATGGGCAGCCACTTGAACCACATGATCTTCACGCTGCCGGTCTTCCACGACGGCGAGTTGATCGCTTTCTCTTCTTCGATGGGCCACTGGCAGGACGTCGGCGGGGTGCTCGGCGCGGTCACGCGGGACGTTTTTTCCGAGGGCTTGCAGATGCCGTTCGTCAAAATTTTCAAGGCCGGAAAGCAGGACCCCGAGCTGACGGCGATCATTCGCACCAACTGCCGCCTGCCGGAGTTTGCCATGGGCGACTTCCGCGCCCAGATCGCGGCGGTGCGCACTGGCGAGCGGCGCCTCACGCAACTACTCACGCGTTACGGCGCGGAGACATTCAAGGAAAGTATCAAGCTGATCTTCGACCAGAGTGAGAAGTTGGCGCGGGCGGCGGTAAAGAAAATTCCCGACGGGATTTACGAAGCCGAGTCGTTCATGGACGACGACGGCGTCAATCTCGGCAAGCATATTCCGATCAAAGTCCGCGTCGAGGTGCGCGGCGACGAGATGACTGTGGACTTGAGCGGCGTGAGCCCGCAGGTCGCGGGGCCGTATAATTCCGGCTCGACCGCGGGCCGTTCCGCGTCCGAAGTGGCGTTCAAGTTTTTAACCACGCCGCTGCTCCTGCCGATCAACGAAGGCTCGTTCCGCCCGTTGAAAATTATTTTACCGCCTGGCCGCGTCGTGAGTGCGACCAAGCCCGCGCCGGTGCGCACCTGGATGACCGTGCCGATGACCGTGGCGGACACGATCTTCAAGGCGCTGGCTCCGGCCTGCCCCGACAACGTCATGGCCGGCCAACATGCGGACCTCGCGGCGCCGCGCACCTTCGGCCTCGATCCGAAGACCGGACGGGCGTTTCATTTCCCTTCGATTCTTTCCGGCGGCGGATGGGGGGCGGTGAGCGATCGCGACGGCCAGAACGCGACCTTTTGCATCAACGACGGCGACACGCACAATACGCCGGTGGAAGCCGGGGAAGGCAAGGGACCGATTCTTGTCGAATACCGCAAGCTGCGGCAAGACTCCGGCGGCGCGGGAAAATTCCGCGGTGGGTTGGGCGTCGCTCAGGAAGTTCGCTTACGCTCGCCCGGCAGCGTGCAATCGGCGATGGAGCGCACGATCTGCGCACCCTGGGGTCTGCACGGCGGCAAAGACGCGCTGGCGAACCGCTTCACCGTCTTGCGCAAAGACGGCTCGGCGCAAAAGTTACCGACCGGCAAAACTCCCGGGCATATCGCCCTCGAAGCCGGCGACGGCTTTCTGGTCGAAGTCGGCGGCGGCGGAGGTTTTTGGAATCCGTTGGAGCGCGATCCGCAAATGGTTCTCGCCGACGTTCGCTCCGGATATGTTTCTCTCGAAGCGGCGCGGCGAGATTATGGCGTGGTGATTAATCGAGCGGGACTCCGCTTCACACTCGACATTGAGGCGACAAACGAACTGCGGCGCTCCCGTGCATAGAAAGATTCCTCGCTTTGCTCGGAATGACAGTTTAGCGACCTGTCATCCCAACCCTTCGACTGTGCTCAGGGTAAACTCCGAGAGGGATCTTGATCCGATCGAGCCGTGACCGATACAGGCGAAGTGAGCGGAGCGTAGCAACGACAGGAGGAAAAAGCATGAAGATCGTTGTTTTTGGTCCGGAGCGCCGTATCGGTGCGTTGGAAGGGGAGCAGGTGATAGATCTTAATGGCGCTCTTGCGAGTTATCTACGCGAGCAGCGCGGTGACGCCAGTGCACAAGCGCACGCCGACGAGAGGATTCCGCAGCGGCTGGCGCGCTTTATCGCTCTGGGCAAAGCCGCTATCGAAGATGCTCAGCGTGCCATCGAACATGCTGCGAAGTCCGGAGCTGTGGCGTTCGTCCATGATGCCAAGAGCGTGAAACTTCACGCGCCCTGGCCCGAGCGGCGCATCGCTTGTGTCGGCGGCAACTACGCGGCGCATCTCGCCGGCATGTGGGCCGGGCGGCCGGGTGTTACCGGTGATCTGGCGCAGATCACTCAAATGGCCAGAGGCGAAGGGCAATGGGGATTTTGGAAAAATCCTCATGAGGTTGCGGGACCGGGGGAAGAAATTCCCTATCCACGTCGCACCAAGCGGTTCGATTATGAGGGCGAAGTGGCGATCGTCATCGGCAAGCGCGGCAAGGACATTCCCGCCGATAGGATCGACGAATATGTTTGGGGCGTTACGCTGTTCCACGACTGGAGCATCCGTGACGGCGGCTCGAGCGGACCGCAAGGACGGCCGATCAGCTACAATTTGGCGAAGAACTTCGACGGCTCGGCCTCGATGGGTCCGTGTATCGTGGTCGGCGAGCTCGACCATCGCAACATCAATGTGGAAACCCGCATCAACGGCGAGGTGCGCCAGAGCTACAATACCAAGGAGATGATCTGGCCGTTCGGCGAGGTGCTCGAATATCTTTCGCAGGATTTCACTTTCGTGCCCGGCGATGTCACCGCCGGCGGAACTTCAGCGGGAACCGCCGCCGACATGTCGCGCCGGCAAACCGAAGGCGCGAAGTCGCCGAATCTTTTCCTCAAGATCGGCGACGTGGTGGAACTCTCCTCGCCGCAGATCGGCAAGCTTGCAAACCGCATCGTTGCGGCGTGACCAGCAGGAAGTAAGGGGTGAGGAGTAAGGAGTAAGGGGTGATTAACTATCTGAGCACAAAGGATCTAGCGTGGCGACGCCGCAGCCAAAGATGAAAAAGCAAATATCACCACGAAGGTCACGAAGTGCACGAAGTTAAGAAGTTAAAAATATCAATGTCCGAAACCTTCGTGGCCTTCGTGTGCTTCGTGGTGAGATAGTATTTTGATTCAGGAAGTTAGGAATGATGCGTCGGAACATTTGCGCAGGCCGCGAGACCTTTGAACTATAGTAGTACAAAGCACACGAAGGCGGAGTCGCAAAGCACATCAAGGAAGTAAGCAGCCAAGGGCGATGTTCAGCGGCGGGTGATCAAGGTTAGCGAGGGTCCGATGAAGCGGAAGAGTAGGTTTCAGCGTTTCTTATGGTCGGCCACGTTCTTGGTGGGATTCCTCTCGACGGTTCTGTCTCCACAGGCCCTCGCCCAAGAGGGTAGAACGAAGATAAGAATTTCCTATCCCAACATATCCATCGCCAACCTCGCTCTCTTCGCCGCGCAACAGTGGAAGATCTTCGAGCAGAACGGCCTCGACGTCGAGAGCATTCAAATGCGGTCGCAGGCGGCCAATGCCGCCTCGGCCAGCGGCGATATTCACTATGTCGCCGGGGTGGGTCCCAACTCGGTGGCCGCTACTTTGCGCGGCTTGCCGGCGAAGGCTGTCTGGTTTGCCTCCGAGCAACTCCTCTATTCGATCGTGGCGCGGCCGGAGTTCAAGTCGCTCAAAGAACTGCGCGGCAAGCGCATCGCGGTCACGGGCTTGGGCGGAACCTCCGAGGTCGTGCTGCGCATCGGCTTGGAAGCCGCGGGTGAAAATCCGAAAGATTTTGTCATCATCGGACTGGGCGCCGCGCAGCTGATGAGCGGACTGGAGAGCGGCGCCATCGAAGCGGCGAACTTTAATCCTCCGTTTCTATATTTCGCGAAGAGGAAAGGGTTCCGCGAGCTTCTCGACGTCGGCACACATGCTCAGATGCCGCTCGGCGGTCTCACGGCCTCCAATGCGTCCATTCAAAATCGCTCCGCCGAGTTGAAGCGTGTCATCCGTTCCATGCAAATCGCACGGCGGATGCTCCTTCAATCAAAAGAAAAGAGCGTCGATTTCATCATGCGCGCAATCAAGGTCGATCGGCAGACGGCCGAAGACAGCTTTGAAGATTATCGCAGGACGTCCAGCGGCAGCGGCGTGCCGAGCCGCGAAGGCATGGAACAGATCGTCAAGTCGCTTCAGTTGTTGGGCCAGTTCACCGGCAGAAAAGTGGCATTCGAGGAAATCGCCGACCCGCGCATCGCCCGCGAGGTCGCCAGGGAGTTGGGCTACAAAGTTGATTAAAAGACAAGTACGTGAAATGTTGGTTGGGTGCATCCCCTTGACTAACGAACGCATTATCAATAATCTCGCGTCGATTTCTGCGCAGGATGGATACTCGCAATTAGCGCATTCACTGCGGGGAGCCGCTCATTTTGTTGCCGGTCTGAATTCATAACGTAAAAAGGAGGAAGACATGAAACAGCTTGGGGTGTTTAAAGTTCTTGCGTGCATGGCATGGGTGAGTGTGTGGGTCGGGCCTGTTTGGGGCCAGGCTAACTTCTATGAGGGGAAAACCATCACCGTTCAAATCGGCGCAAAGAGCGGGAGCCTCGCCATCGCCGCGCAAATCGTCGCGCACCACATGGGAAAATACATCCCTGGAAATCCTACGGTGGTGGTCAACTTCATGCCTGGGGCCGCCCATCTTCTGGCGACAAATCACGTCTTCAATCTGGCCAAACCCGACGGCCTGACTCTCTTGGCGGCCAACCCAAATGTCGCCATCGCGCAGCTCTCAAAAGTCGAGCAGGTTCGCTTCGACGTTCGTAAGTTTCAATGGCTCGGCTCCTCGGGCGCAGATGGGGTGGCGCTCTCGATCCGATCGGACCTGCCGTATAAAACTTTCGACGAGCTGAAAAAAGCCGACCGCGAGCTGGTTGCAGGAACGACCGGGCCGGGATCGAATGCCCACGACTTCCCGCTGCTCCTCAAGGAGTTTGCGGGACTTAAGATGAAACTGGTCTCCGGTTATCCGGCGAACAGCGACGTTCTCTTGGCCGTCGAGCGCAAAGAAGTAGACTCGTGGTCCGCGCTTGCGACGACGATCAAGCTTGCCGCGGACCGAGGGGTGGTGCGGCCGCTGGTGCGGGGTCGGGTGGCGATGCCGGGCTTTGAAAATCTACCGGTGGATGAAGATCTGGCAACGAGCCCGTTGGGAAAATCACTGATGGGAATTAAGTCGATTCCCCAGGCCATCGGCAGAGCTTTTGCCGCCGCTCCGGGGACGCCGGCG
>Ga0184639_10001409_pt1 | contig 10369 bp, 10 predicted proteins | sample PLM31_170_b2_FD_133155 | JGI IMG/M metagenome (GOLD analysis project Ga0184639, IMG submission 133155) | Groundwater sediment microbial communities from an aquifer in East River, Colorado, USA - PLM3-1_170_b2 | ecosystem: Environmental > Terrestrial > Soil > Riparian zone | place: USA: East... | reverse complement strand
CGTTACGAAATGATTTCCTGGGCCGACCTGCGCGACGGACTGCTCGGAAGCGATCGCGGCGCCGCGCTCCCCTCGCAAGCCTGCCTGCTGACTTTCGACGACGGCGTGCGCGATCACTATCTAAACGCCTTCCCTGCCTTGCGCGCGCGCAACCTATCCGGCCTGTTCTTTGCGCTGGCCCGGACGGAGGGCGATGGACTGGCACTCGGCCACAAGATCCAGCTCCTGCTGGCTCGCCTGGGGCCGCAGGACCTACGGCAGGCAGTGTGGTCCCGGCTCACGCCAGACAGGCGGCAGGCCTTCGTGTGGGCAGAAGAGCGCTACGCGGCCAGTGATCATGCGGGGTTGGTCGAAGTGGCAGAGGTGGAAGTACTCAAACTCGTATTGCAGCGAGAGTTATCCCGCGACGCTGAGGGCATACTTGGCGAGTTGACGGCCAAACACGTCGGTCCGGAGGCGGAAGTCGCCGACGAGTTCTATTTGACGCAGCATCACGTCGCCGAGATGGCGGCAGAGGGCATGCACTGTGGAGGCCACAGCCGGAACCATCCGTGGTTTGACTGGGTGGGCGCCGAAGGCCAGACACAGGAGATTGAGGCCTCCGCCGCCTGGCTGCGCCGGATCGATCCGGGGCCGTGGCCGTTCGCCTATCCTTACGGGGGCTACAGCGCCGAATCGCCGGCGCTCCTCCAGGCCGGCGGCTTTGCTGCGGCATTTACCACTGAGCCAAAGACCGTCCATGTGGATCCCTTTTTGATAGGCCGGATGGACGGCGAATTGCTGATGTGATTTTAGACGGACAGCGCCATGGGAAGGACGAGATTCGGTATCATCGGCTGCGGCGCCGCGGCCGTGCCGGTGTGCGAGGCGATTCACAACTCGGAGGCGGCCGAAATTGTCGTGGCATGCGATGTGGACCAGGAGTTGGCGCGGGACATCGGCGAACGCTTTGGGATTGGCGTCACCGCCGAAGTGGAAGCGGTCCTGAGCCGTCCGGAGGTGGATGCAGTCTATATCGCGGTGCCGCACGATCTGCTCGCGCCGTTCGCCCACCGGGCGCTGGAGGCCGGCAAGCACGCCCTGGTGGAAAAGCCGATGGCGCTTACTCTGCAAGACGCCGACGATCTCATCAACCTGGCGGAAGTGCGAGGGCTGGCGCTGGGTGTCTTCTACGAACTGCGCTACGCTACTCCGTTCGTGCACGCTCGCCAACTGGTTCGAGCCGGCGCTATCGGGCGGGTGATCGGCGTGCGAATTCAGACGCTGATTGACAAGCCCGCCGAATACTGGCAAACGGGCTACACCGGCCGCTCGGTCAGCCCGTGGCGCGGGCAGAAGGCGCGGGCGGGCGGCGGTGTGTTGCTGATGAATACCAGCCATCTGCTGGACGCTGTCAGGTATATCACCGGGCTGGAAGTGGCCAGTGTCTCAGCCGAGATCGGCACACTGGTCGCGGTGGTCGAAGTGGAAGACACTGCCGCGGCAACTCTGCTCTACGGCAACGGCGCAATTGGAAGCCTCTTTGCGGGCGTGCACCTGGCCGGGGCGGCGGAGGCAGAGCGGTGTGAAATATACGGAACGGAAGGGCAGCTACTGGCGCCCGATCCATACGCCGGCGGCGACCTGCGAGTCTTCTTGCGGCGCGCCTGGCAAGATATTCCGGGCGGCGCCTGGCACAGCCTGTCCTGGCCGCCAGCGGATGTCTACTCGTGCGCAGTTGCGGATTTCGCCCGCGCAGTGCAGCAGGGCGCGCCTGCGCCCATAGATGGCCGCGACGCCCGGCGCGTCCTGGCCATTGTCCTGGCAATGTATCAATCTGCTCAAGAGAGGCAGACGGTCAGTCTGTAGAATGAGAACTTGAGAGGTCTTCCGAAAATGAACATGTAACTCCGTTACATGTTCATTTTCGGAGAATCCCTCAGTTTGGCCTGTTTTTACACCAGGGAGCTACTATGAAACACGTCGAATTGCGAGGCATCATCCCGGCCATTGTGACTCCGATGAGACCCGAGGGCGAAGTGGATTTGCTTGCGTTACGCCGGTACGTGGAATGGTTGATCCCGCAAGGGCCGGTGGCACTGGCGGTCAATGTGGACACCGGCGAAGGCCCGCACCTTACTGCCGACGAAAGGCGGCAAACCTTAGAAACAGTGGCTGAAGTCGCCGAGGGCCGATGTTGGGTTGTCGCCGGGGTCGGGGGCCCGTCCACTGCTCAGGGTGTAGCGAACGCCCAAGATGCGCAGGCCGCCGGGGCAGATGCGCTGCTGGTGTTCCCCATCCCCGCCTTTCTCGGCCAACCGTTGAATCCAGAAGTCCCCTATCGCTATCACGCCGCCATTGCGGAGGCGGTTGACCTGCCTTTGATCTTGTTCCAGTTGCAGCCGGCGCTGGGCGGCGTCCTGTATACGACCGAAGTCTTGCATCGCTTGATCACCATCCCTTCGGTGGCGGCCATCAAAGAGGCCGCGTTCGACGCAATGCGCTTCCTGCAGGTCAAGGCGGCGCTGGAGTCCGCCAGCCGCCAGATCACATTGCTCACCGGCAACGACAATTTCGTCTGCGAGAGCTTCATTCTGGGAGCCGAAGGCGCCTTGCTGGGGTTCAGCACCGTCGGCACGCGCGAGCAGGTTGAAATGCTGGCAGCAGTGCGCCGGCATGATTACGGGGCGGCAAGCGCCCTGGGCGCGCGATTGCAGCCGCTGGCCGACGTAATCTTCGCGCCACCGGTGACGGATTACCGGGCGCGCACAAAGGAAGCGCTTGTGATGCTGGGCGTGCTCGACTGCGCGGCTGTGCGCCCGCCCCTGCTTCCGGTGGACGATGCCGGGCGGGCCGCCGTCCGTGCGGCGCTGCGCCGTGCCGGGCTATTGGCCGATTGAGGTCGCGTATGCTGCAGTTTGATCCCGGCCGCATCGAGCAGTTCAAGGAGGGCATCCGGCACATCCCGGGCTATCCGGCTGGCGAGGGCCTGCCGATCCGACAGATGGTCTTTGAGTCCGGCGCGCTATTCCGCCTGCCAGCGCTGCTCTCCGAAGCCGGCGCCCGTCCCGATCAGCCGTTAGTGGTAGTGATGGACTTTACGCCGATGAGGCGCGGCGACGCCGATCTGAAATCGCTGCTCCTGGCAAACCTGCGCAAGGCCGGCTGGCAACCCGAGGCGATATGGGTGGAACAGGACGGGACCGGCCAGGTACACACCGACACAGTCCAGGTCGGACGAGTGAAGGCCCGCCTCCTGCCGCATACTGCCGTGTTGTCGGTCGGCTCGGGCACAGTGACCGACATTGCCAAGCACGCCGCCCACCTTTTCCAGCAGTCCGCCTCGGCGGCGCCGCTGCCCTACGTGGCTTACCAGACTGCGAACAGCGTCAATGCGTTCACTTCCAACATGGCCTCGGTCTTCGTAGACGGGGTGAAGCGCACGCTGGCCTCGCGCTACCCCGACGTGCTGGTGTGCGACCTGGAAACGCTGCGCGACGCGCCTGTGACGTTGACGGCGGCCGGCGTCGGCGATGTAGTCGCAGCTTTCAGCAGCATGGCGGACTGGCACTTACAGCACCGCCTCGGCCTCGACCCGACCTACACCGAATTCGCACACCGCCTGATGGGCCCCTCGGACGAGACTCTGCTCGCCAGCGCCGGGGCGATACGCGCAGGCAGTCTGGAAGGTATGGAAGTTCTGGCCAAACTTCTCACGCTGGGCGGCCTGGCCATGTCGCTCTCGCACGCCACCGCGCCGATGTCCGGGGTGGAGCATGGGGTGTCTCACTTGATCGACTCAGTGGCGGCACTGCGGCGGCAGCCGCTTGCCCTGCACGGACTCCAGGTCGGCCTGACCTCCGTGCTCACCACGGAGGCCTTTCGCATCCTCCTCCAGGAATTTGAGCCGGCGGAACTGGACCCGGCGCGCTGCTACCCTTCTGCCGAGGAGATGCACGCCCGCATCCGGGCGGCGCTGGACCCGGTTGACTCGACCGGGCAGACTTCGGCCGAGTGCTGGGCCGAGTACCGGCAGAAGTTAGAGGCCTGGCACGCGCACCGGGCCGATTTCGAAGAAGCGCTGCGGGACTGGCCGTCGGTGCGGGCCGGGATCAAGGCCCTGATGCGCCCGCCTGGGACGATCGTCGAAATCCTGCGGGCGGTGGGATCGCCGCTGGGCTTCGATCAACTCGACCCGCCGCTCGACGAGGCCCTGGTGAAATTCGCCTTCGTCAACTCGCAGTTCGTGCGCCGCCGTCCCATGCTGAGCGATCTTCTGCTGTTTCTCAACTGGGATGCCGAAGCGTTGTGGGGCCGAGTGTGGACCAATTATCAGCGCTTGGTGCGTACGATGCCGCAGTATGCGTAAATTGAAGAGGAAGTTCGAAAAAACAATATCATGATATTGTTTTTTCGGAAACTTTCCTCAGCTTGGAGAAACGCAATGATCACCTCTACCGGAAAGCAAATCCGCCTCAAGCGCCTTATCCAGGCCGAGAGTAACACCTGCCTGATATGCGCCATTGATCACGGCATGACCTCGCCGAAGTTCCTCGACGGCCTGTACGACACCGAGGCCCGAGTTCGCGAGGCGATCGCCGGGGGCGCCAACGTGCTGATGCTGGGGCGCGGGGTAGCCAAGACTGCCGTGCAGCACTTCCGGCGCGACACCTCGCTGGCGCTCATGCTCACGGCCTCGGCAGGCGGCCGCCCGGGTGGCGCTGTGATAACGCCCATCGGTTCGGTGAAAGAGGCGCTTCGCCTGGGCGCGGACGCGGTGGTTGTCTACGTGGCCCTGGCCGGAGACAACGAGGCCGAAGCCATCACCTACGTGTCGCAAATCGGCGAGACCTGCGAGACGCTGGGGATGCCGTTCATTGCCGAGGCGGAGTATCCGAACGCCTACCAGAGTCTCACCGACATGTCCGAGGCCTTCGGACCCGAGTATCTGATACGGAACGCCCGGCTGTGTGCCGAGTTGGGCGCCGACATTGTCAAGGTCAACTGGCCGGGCGACCAGAAGTCGTTCGGCGAGATCGTGCGGGCCAGCGGGAGGCCGGTCGTGCTGGCCGGCGGCTCTCTCATCACCGACGAGGAACTGCTCAACCGCATGGCCCTGGCGCGCGAGGTGGGCGCAGTGGGCTGCTCGGTGGGCCGCAACATCTTCCAGCACCAGAGGCCCGAGGCCATCACCCGCGCCATCAGCCGGGTCTTCCGCGACCGCTGGCCGGCAGCGCAGGCGATGCAGGAGCTGACCGAAGCTCTACGAATGGTCTGACAGGTCTAAATGGTCCAAATGGTCTGAATGGTCAGACCCGTATGACTACGAAGACTACTAAGACCATTGAGACTCTTGAGACCACTGAGACTATATGGACTGTGTGATCGGCTGCGACGTCGGCTCCCAGAGCACCAAGGCTGTGCTGCTCGACTTCAACGGCGCGCTGCTGGGCGAGTCCTCGCAAGGATACGAAATAGACTATCCCCAGCCGCTGTGGGCCGAGCAGCCTGCCGGGGTGTGGACCGAGGCCCTGACCTTGGCGATACGGCGGCTGCTGGCCGAGACCGGTACACAGCCGGAGCAGGTACGCGGAGTGGGCCTGGCCAGCCAGGTGGAGGGGGTTGTGCCGGTGGATGCGGGCGGGCGACCCCTGCGGTCCGCCATCCTCTGGATGGATCGCAGAGCGGGCGCCCAGTGCGAACGGGTGCGGCAGAAAATCAGCCCGGAGGCCGTGCGCGACCTGACCGGGCTGAATCTCGATCCGAGCCATGTAGCCCCCAAGATTCGCTGGATCGCCGATCACCAGCCGGAACTGTACCGCCAGGCCGCTCTCTTCCTCCAGCCGGGGAGTTTCGCGGCCCATTACCTCACCGGCGAATCGGCGGTGGACTATTCGAACGCATCCGCTACGCTCCTGATGGACATCCGGACCAAAGACTGGTCGCCCGAGATGTGCGCCCAGTTCGAAATTGATATGCAGCGGCTGCCGCCGGTGCGCCCGTCCACGGATTTGATGGGCACCCTGCGCCCGGCCGTTGCCGATTCCCTCGGCCTCAGACCCGAAACGGCGGTGGTGGTGGGCAGCGGCGACGAGCACGCAGCCTGCCTGGGCGCCGGGGTCGTCCGTTCGGGATTGGTCGGCGACATCGTGGGGACGTCCGAGCCCGTGTGCGCCGCCAGTCCGGTCCCGGCTTTCGACTCCACCGGCCTGATCGAGACCCACTGCCATGCGCACCCCGGCTTGTGGCTTCTGGAGAATCCGGGCTTCGTCTCCGGAGGCAACTACCGCTGGTATCGCGATCACTTCTCCAATTTTGGATCGCGGATCGCGGATCGCGGGTCTAAAAATCCACACCTGCCCCGGACGCAGGCTATAGTCCCCGTAGCGAAGCGGAGCGGGATGCCGGGGAAATCCGAGATCCGAGATCCGAGATCGCGTCGCGCCTACGCCCTGCTCGACGCCGGCGCTGCCCGCGTTCCGCCAGGCTCGCAGGGCCTGATCTTCCTGCCGTGCCTGATGGGCGCGACGACGCCAATCTGGAGCGACAAGGCCCGCGGCACGTTCTTCGGCTTTACGCTGGCGCACGGCCGCGATCATTTCGCCCGGTCCATCCTGGAAGGCTCGGCCTATGCCGTGCGCGATCTGACCGACCGGATGCAGGCCATCGGGCTGGAGCTGCACGAGCTGCGCGTGATGGGCGGGGGCGCCAAGAGCCCGCTTTGGAATCAGATCAAGGCCGACGTGACCGGCCTGCCGGTGGCGGTGCCGCACACCCCCGAGACCACAGCGCTTGGCGCAGCGCTGCTGGCGCTGGTTGGCGTTGGGGGCTATCCCACGCTGGAGGAGGCCTGCGCGGCTGCCGTCCATATCCGCAAGCGCTTCGAACCGCAGCCGCAGGCGCAGGCCTTGTATACTGAAACATATGCGCTGTATCGCCAGGTGTTTTTCTCGCTTATCCCGGCTTTCGAGCAGGCAGCCCGGCTCTGACCTCCATAATGATGAGGAAAATTCCCGAAAAAACAACCCAAAAATACTCCGTATTTTTGGGTTGTTTTTTCGGATCTCCTCCTTTGGGTGTGAGGTGAGATAGTCACTGAGATCGAACATGACCCACGATTCACGCCTGACCCAAGTGCAATGCTTCTTGATAGACATGGACGGGACGTTCTACCTGGGCGAGCGATTGATCGAGGGCGCCCTGCGCTTTGTGGAAGTCATCCGCTCGGCCGGGCAGGATTTCCTGTTCCTGACCAACAACTCCTCCAAGGATGGCCAGCAATATGCCGAGAAGATTACGCGCCTGGGCCTGCCGGTGAATGCCGAAAAGGTCTTGACCTCCGGGGCAGCGACGGCGATGCATTTGCAGCGCCAGCGGCCGGGGGCTTACGTGTACTTGGTGGGCACTCCGCCGCTAGAGGCGGAGTTCATGGAGCGCGGCTTTCACCTGACCGGCGAAAAGCCCGACGTCGTGGTGTTGGGCTTCGACACCGGCGTGACGTATGCCAAGTTATGGCGACTGTGCGATTTCGTCCGGACTGGACTGCCATACTGGGCGACCCATCCCGACCTGAACTGCCCGACCGAAACAGGCTACATGCCCGACATCGGCGCAATGATTGCTTTCGTGCGCGCCTCCACCGGGCGCGAGCCGGACATGGTCGTGGGCAAGCCCAATCGGCTGATCGTGGAGAAGGCCGCCGAGCGCGCGGGCGTGCCGGTATCGGCGTTGTGCATGGTCGGCGATCGGCTTTACACGGACATCGCCATGGGCGCGACCGCCGGAATCCCGACCGTGCTCATGTTGAGCGGCGAGACACGCCCGGAAGACCTGCAGGGCGCGCAGCACCAGCCAGACTATGTCTTTGCCCACCTGGGCGCGCTGGCCGATTACCTGAGCGGTCCAACCGACGGCGCAGCGGCAGCGCGCAGGGCCAGAGCCAAACCCAGACACATGCCGCGTTAGACCTTTCTTTCTGCGACCGCAATACCTATTGCCCGGTAGGTGATCTGCGCCAGAACCATACGTACTGCTGTGCGCTCCGGCCTAATCCAGCGGGCTGCGCACAGCCAGCCCACCGCGATTGAGAACGTGGGTATAGATCATGGTCGTTTTCACGTCCTTGTGCCCGAGCAGTTCCTGCACAGTGCGGATATCGTAGCCGTTTTCGAGCAGATGCGTGGCAAAGCTATGGCGAAAGGTGTGGCAGCTCACAGGTTTGGGGATGCCGGCCAGCCGAGCCGCCTGCCGGACGGCCTTTTGCAGGCCGCTCTCGTCCACATGATGGCGACGCACGATCCCGCTGCGGGGGTCTTTGGACAGGCGTTCGGAGGGAAACACATATTGCCACTTCCAATCCCGGTCGGCGTTCGGATACTTGCGCTCCAGCGCGAAGGGCAGGAAGACTTGACCATACCCCCGAGCCAGGTCTTCCTCATGCAGGCGTTTTACGCGCTGTAATTGCTCTTGGAGAGGCGCGACGAGGCTGTCCGGCAACATCGTCACCCGATCCTGCATCCCTTTGCCATCCCGCACGACGATCAGGCGTTGGGCAAAGTCAATGTCCTTGACGCGCAGCCGCAGGCATTCCACACCTGCACTTGCGCTGCGCGCAAGCGCGGTGCAAGTGTCAATCGCAAGCCACTCCCATACAGCAAATTCGCCAGCAACCGGTGCGTCCCCGACAAATATCCCATGACTTCATGCACCTCTGCTTTGGTGAGTACGGTGGGCAGCCGTTTGGGTTGCTTGGCGCGAATCGAGTTGATGGGGGAGTCCAGATCTTTCTTGAGCACTTCCCGGTACAGGAACAGCAAGGCGCTGAAGGCCTGGTTCTGGGTGGAGGCAGCAACACTTTGATCCACGGCCAGGTGGGTGAGAAAGGCCTCAATTTCGGCGCTGCCCATCTCACGTGGGTGCCGCTTGTGGTGGAACAGGATGAAACGTTTGATCCAGTCTACGTAGGACTCCTCTGTGTGAATGGAATAATGCCTGAGCCGCAGAATATCCCGAACTTGGTCGAGCAGTTTCCTGGGGCGTTGTTCCATTTGCTTGTCCCTCAGAGTTTGACCCAGCGAGATACTTGCTGTATGATCCCTTCTGGGGCGAACCAGATTTTCGAGGCGGCCGAGTTGCTGGAAATCGGCTTGAGGTCGGGCCGGAAGGAGGCCCTCGCCAGCCCCCTTACCCTGACCAAGTTGACAATAATCGGTCCGACCCGGCAGAGCGATATTTCCATATAAAACTCTGCTTTGGATGATTATACGGAAAAATTCCGTATAATCAAGAGTTGGGCGCTTGCTTGTTAAAAATTCATAATGGAGCATTATCATGCGTAAACTTATAGTTAGTAACTTTGTCACATTGGACGGTCTTTACGAAGGCAAAGACAAGAGTATTAATTCACTATATGATTATTACCACAAAGACTACTACGGTGACGATAGTTTCGATTTTTACAATGTGGAACTGTTGCGCAAATCTGATTTTCTTTTATTAAGTCGTAATTCATTTTTGGGCAACAAAGATTATTGGACGGGAATCGAGACTGACTCTAAAGCCACTGCGATTAGACACGAGACCGCTGATTTGATGAAATCCATAAAGAAACTTGTTATTTCAGATAATCTGACCGTTGCAGAATTGGCTCCCTGGCAAAATACACAAATCATTAAACGAGCAGATGCGTACAAAGAAATTGCCGCTATCAAGCAACAATCTGGAAAAGACATCCTCGTACTCTTGAGCCGCCTGCTCTGGAACGACTTACTGGTTCATGATTTGGTAGACGAATTGCATCTTACATTCTTCCCATTGATTGGAGGTGTAGGCACACCAATATTTGAAGGTCGCCCCCCAGTAGCACTCAAACTTATTCACACTCACACATGGGAAGGCTCAGGTCACATCCTCGCCTGTTATGAAATTAGTCACAACTTCTAGCAAGCGAGTCTTCAATTCATCCAGCGCCCAACAAAGCGTGCAGTGGACGGTGGGGAGTCTGCGGCATGTTCGAGCATTTGTCTGGCTTCGCGTTGTTTCTGCTCCCAAGCATTGTCCACGCCCGCCCACACGCCACTAACGCAAACCGTTGGGCCTCAATCAGACTTCGCACTCACATCAATGTCGATTTCGCGAGGTCTCGTTCGACTACAAGGTAGGGGCGGAGATAAGCCGGTCATGACCGACCGGAGGCCTGGCCCGAAAAACTTGAGGAGAAGTAATTATGCGTAATCAAACCAAGGAACACGCAATGGCGAAAGTTATCGCATTAATGTCGATGTCGCTCGACGGCTACGTCGCCGACCTCAACGATGGCGTGGCCGAAGTGTTCGATTGGTACTTCTCTGGCGACGTTGAAATCCCCATTGGAGGATCGGACCCCATGACG
>Ga0184639_10001408_pt1 | contig 10369 bp, 10 predicted proteins | sample PLM31_170_b2_FD_133155 | JGI IMG/M metagenome (GOLD analysis project Ga0184639, IMG submission 133155) | Groundwater sediment microbial communities from an aquifer in East River, Colorado, USA - PLM3-1_170_b2 | ecosystem: Environmental > Terrestrial > Soil > Riparian zone | place: USA: East... | reverse complement strand
GCGAGGCCCATGAGGGCGACGCCCGAGAACCAGGTGATCTCACGCGGTGGCCGATAGACGCGAAGCAGCAGGACGCTGAACAGGTGGATGAAGAGGGTGAAGATCATCAGGTTCGCGGCCCAGGCATGGATCGAGCGGATCAACCAGCCGAACTGGACCTCGGTCATGAGGAACTGTACCGACTCGTACGCCTCCTCCGCGCTCGGCCGGTAGTAGAGGAGGAGGAGGATCCCCGTCGCGACCTGGATCCCGAAGAGGAACAGCGTCATCCCACCGAAGTAGTACCAGATGGTGTGCCGGTGGACCGGCACCTGCTTCTTCTTGGCGAGCTTCTCGAGGTCCGCCAACCCGACGCGCTGGTCGAGCCAGAGCCACAGCGGGCCGTGGGGCTTGACGGGACCCACGCTCAGGCGCCCTTGCTCACCACGATCTGGTTGCCGCGCGCGTTGACGACGAAGGTATCGAGCGGACGCGGCGGCGGGCCCTCGACGTTCTTGCCGTTCAGGTCGTAGTGGCCGTTGTGACAGGCGCACCAGATGTGGCTGATGTCCGGCCGGTACTGCACCGTGCAGTTGAGGTGGGTGCACACGGCGGAGAAGGCGCGCAGCTCGCCGGCGGCGGTGCGGACGAGGATCCCCGGGCGGCTCCCGAACTTGAAAATCTGCCCCGTGTTAGGCTTCACATCGTCGGGCTTGATCGCGAGGGTCACCGTACCCGCCGTCGACTCCCCCACCTCAGGGGGCACGAGATACCGGCTCACCGGGTAGAGCACCGCCACGAGGAAGGCGCCGGTGCTCGTGCCGAGGAACCAGTTGATGAACCGCCGCCGCGTCGAAGCCTCGTCCAGCGCGTAGGCCATCCCGGTCTCCTTATTCATGGTCCGCCTCGACCGTCCGTCTCCGGTCGACCTGGCGGATCTTCAGCACGAGCCCCGCGATCACTGCGAGGATGATCACGAGCGACACCCCGAGGCCTCGCCGGCGGAACCTCAGCTCGTCGAGCGCGCGCACGCCCCGCGCATACGCCTTCTCGGCGATGCCGACCCCCGGCTCCACTTCCCTTCTCACGGCGTCGACCGTGAAGGCGTGCACGGCGGCGCGGGCCTTGACGAGCGCGTCTGTCGCGCCGTTGAGATCGAACTGCGCCTGGCTCACCTCCATCCCGGCGTGCTCCGCCTGGCCGAGGATGGCGCGAGCCTTGTCGTTACGGGCGGCGAGCGAATCGATGAGCACCCGCATCTCGACCGCCGTCTTGCCCCCGTTGTCACCGGCGGCGTGACACCCGGCGCACACGGCATCTTTGCCGAGCCCCAGCATCGCGTCGCGGGCCTCGTGGATCGCGTGGTTGTCGTGGCACGTCGCGCAGCCCGGCGTACCCATCTCGGTGAAGGCCTTCGCGTGGACGCTCTTGCGGAAGAGATCCGCCATGACGGTGTGGCATTGGCCGCAGACGTTGCCGACCCACGTCACGCCGGGCGGCGAGGCGCCGTGGTTGCCGTGGCAGTCATTGCACGTCGGCGCCGACAGGTCGCCTTTGACGGACATCGCCTTCCAGTGGACGCTCTCCTGGTACTTCGCGAGCTGGTCCGTCGGGACGCGACGCCCCTCCATGTACTTGGCGTCGGCGTGGCAGCGGCCACACGTGTCCGCGACCCGGAGGGGGTGCACGCTCGACTGCGAATCCGACGGCGGCCGGATGGAGTGCGCGGGATGACAGCTCACGCACGTCGCGACCTTGGCGTCGTCGGCCTCGCGCAGCCGCCGGCCATGGACCGAGGTCGCGTACTCGGTCACCTGGTCGACGCGTAGCGACGGATTATAGCGCTTCATGAACGCGGCATCGGCGTGGCAGCGTCCGCACACCTGGACCACCTGCTTGCGTCCCGGCTTGCCGATGTACCCCTTGGCGGGGTTCATCGCCTCCGGGCCGGCGTCCGTCTCGTCGCCACCGTGGCAGGCGACGCAGCCGAAGCCCTTGGCCCTGTGGATGTCCTGGACATAGTCCTTGGCCGGCTTCTCGAGGCGCGCGTCACCGACCTCAACGTGACAGGCCGCACAGTTATCCAGCTTCGCCGGCTGGGCCGCGGCCGGCGTGGGCCACAACAGGAACGCGACGAGGAGCACAAACGCCGCGCCCACCACCGCCCGCGCCGTCACCGCGCGCGCCCCAGCGATTGCAGCAGCGCGACGAGGTCGGCCATCTCACCCGGAAGGAACTCGGGCCACGCGGCCTTCTGTCCACCGGGCGTCGGAGGCGTCACCAGCGCGTGGTTCCACAGGGCCGCGACCACGGCCGCCGGCGCATCGAGGCCACGCATGCGACTGAAGTCGCTCGCGGGCTTGCCGCGCTCGCCGGAGGCGCCGTGGCAGTGCAGACAGCCCTTCTCGCTCGCGACCGCCCACCCCTGTCGGACGTTCCCGGGCTCCGCGAAGTACCGCACCGAATAGAGGTACGCGAGGAGGTCGGCCATGTCCTCGGCTCTGAGCTGGGGCACGGTGATGCCCCGCGGCGTCATCGCCGCCAACATCGCCGGCGCCTTGTTCCACATCGCCGCCGCGAAATCGATCGGCGTCCGTCGCACGGCGCGCTCGGCGAGGTCGGGGCCGACGCGTCCGCCCCGCCCGCCCGCGCTATGGCATTCGACGCAGCGCTTCTCGACGAAGAGCCGGCGGCCCGTGTCGGGCCGGCCGGGGAGCACGTAGAGCGGCCCCTCCTGGGGGCCGGCGGAGCCGGGGGCGAGGAAGGCGAAGAGATCGCGGAGCTCCGCACCGGTGAAAGACGGCCGCTCGATCGCCCGCGCGCGCATCGCTTCGATCATCTGCGGCCCGTGGTTCCACAGCGCGGCGGCCACGAAGATCGGCGACCCGAAGGGTTTGAGGAAGTCGAGGTTCGGCCCCACCATGCCCCTTCGCCCGCCGACCTGGTGGCACATGATGCATCGTTTCTCGGCGAACAGCCGCCGCCCGGCCTCGGCGTTGCCGGGCGCGTCGAAGTAGTTCAGCGTGTAGAGGAACCCGATGAGGTCGGCCGTCTCTTGCACGTCGAGATGCGGGCGGGCGATGTCGAGCTGCTCCATGCGCGCCGCCATCCGTGGAAGGTGGTTCCACATCGCGGTCGCGAGATCGTAGAACGAGCGGGGGCGCGAGATACGGCCGAAGTCGGGGCCGATCTTGCCGCCGATCCCATTCACCGAGTGGCACTTCGCGCAGCCCTTCGTCCCGAACACGCGCGAGCCCGCGAGGGGATCCTGGCTCGAGCTGTAGACCTGCGCAGCTGCGGAGGGCGGATACGAGACCAGGAGCCACGACGCGGACAGCACCGCAGCGGCAACCAGGCCCGAGCGCAGGACTCGACTCATGCCTCTCCCCCTGGGCCGCGTGGCATGCGGCGCGCGACTGGCGATCATCCTACTCGTTCGGGAGGAGAGGCGGCAATCGCCGGGAGGAAATCCCCCGGCGATCGCCGGCGCTCGAGAGAGCAACCCACGCTACTCGAACACCATCTTGAGCACGCCCGGCGTGTAGGCGTGGCGTACCTGCGCGTTGTCGAAGACGGCCACGCCGAAGGCGTACTCCTTCTTGAGGTCGCTGAACTGCACGTCGCACTCGCCGCCAGTCACGAGCTTGCGCCAGAACACGATCGTCCGGACGCCGTCGTTCCACGACACCTTCGCCCCGATGTCGCCGCGGTCGCCCGTGAAGCGCGCCACGATGATGCCCGGCACCTCGTCGCCCACCTTGTACTTCGAGTCGTCGAACGGCTCCTTGTCGGCGTCGACGATCCAGTAGGGCGGCGCCGCCGTGTTCCCCTTCAGCGCGAACTTCGGCCCCTTCTTGTCGTCGCTCACGTTGTTGACGTACCCGCCGCCCGACTTCGGGTCGCTCTTGCGGCCCGCCTCGGGCGCCTTGTCCTTGTCGTAGCGCGTGTGGTCAACGTACTGGTCGTCGACCTGGCCGATCGAGCCCGTCCGCACACCCTTCATGTGCCACATGTCGAGACGCTCGCCGGCGGCGGCGGTGTACTTGTTGCCGTAGGGCTTGCCCTCGCCGGTGTGGCAGGCCGACATGCAGCCCTTCGCCTCGAAGGCGGGTGAGCTGATGTTCCAGAGCATGGCCATCTTGTCTTCGTAGTAAAGGTTGTTGTCACCGCCCTTGTCGGCCGGGTCCTTCAACTGCTGCCACGACCCGTCGGCCTGCTTGACCCAGGGGCTGCGCTTCACGCTGTTGGTCGGGTCCTTGTACTGCATGTAGAAGTAGACGGTGTCGCCGGCGTAGACCGAGCGCAGCGTGACCTCCGTCGACCCACCGGGCAGGTTCTTGCCGCCGACGACCTTCACGGTGAGCGACGACACGCCCTTCCACGCGTCGTCCATCGCGCCGTCGAGCGCGGGGGCCGCCGCAACCTTCTTGGCCACGAGGAGGTTCTTCTGCTGAGCCTCGATCGGCCACGCCACGAGCCCCACGCCCACGCCAGTGATCAGCGAGAGCAGCGCCACCATCTTCCCTGTCGATTTCATGATCATGACTCTTCCCCTTTCCCCTTTCCTGCAGGCTGCACAAGAAGATCCGGATGCGAGGCGGCGCCCGCCGGCCGCACGCGAGACGTAGTCCTCGCACTGGAATTGACGTGCTGCCCGACGGGAGTGCAACGTCTACGCCAGACCTCGGCGGGTCGTAACGCGCCGGAAACGCGTCGGTCGAAACGTCGGACAGGGAAGGAGAGCGGCCGCGGCGCCACGCGAGGTGGGGAGGCGGAGCCCCACCCCGCGGCGCCGGAAACTACTTCGACTTCTGCGGAGTCGAGGGCTGCGGCCGAGACGCGCGCAGCGATCCGAGATAGCTGGTGACGTCCGCGAGTTCCTGACCTGTCAGCACCGGGAGTGAGATGTCCTGCTTCTGCGCCTGGGCCTGCATGTATCCGCTGTGGTTCCACATCGCGGCGATCACGCTCGCGGGCGAGCCGACGACGTTGGAGCCGGAGAAGTCCGCGGCAACTTTGCCACCCTTCCCGCGGACCGAGTGGCACGTGAGACAGCTCTTGGCCTGCACCACCTGCTGCCCTCGCGTGGCACTGCCCACCGTCGAGTCGAAGTAGAGCGAGGTGTACAGGTAGGCGACGATGTCCGCCATCTGCTGCCCCGTGAGCTGCGGGACGAGGATCCCGCGCTCCTTCATGCGGGTCCACATGCCGGGGCCGTGATTCCACATCAAGCCCGCGAACTCCGTGAGGCTCACGTGGTGGGCGCGAACACCGAGCGCGGGACCGACCTTGGGTCCGCGGCCGCCCACGGCATGGCAGGCCGCGCAGTTCTTCTCGGCGAAGAGCTGCTTGCCGCGTTCGGGCGTGCCAGGAATCACCTGCGTGGTCTGCGTGTCCCCCTCGCGGGCCGCGGCCACGATGTAGGCGACGATGTCGACGAGCTCCTTGTCCTTGAACGTCGGGCGCTCGATCCCCTTGTCCTTCATCACCTCGGCCATACGGGGGCCGTGATTCCACAGGGCCGCGGCCACGAGCACCGGCGAGTTCGCGCCCTTCAGCGGATCGAGCGCGGGGCCGACGCTTCCCCCCTTGCCGCCGACCACGTGACAGTGGGCGCAGCCCTTCGACGCGAACAGCCGCTCACCCGTCTTCGGGTCACCGAGCTCCTCGCCGTACGCCGCGGTGAAAAGGAAGGCGAGAACGTTCGAGACGTCGGCCGGCGTGAGCCGGGGACGGTCGATCCCCGCCTCCCGCATGCGGGCGCCCATCCGAGGCAGATGGTTCCACATCGCAGCGCCGAGATCGAAGAAGCCGCCGCCGCTCTGCACCCGGGCGAGATCGGGGCCCACTTTGCCACCCACGCCACGCACGCTGTGACACTGGCCGCAGCTCTTCTTGGTGAAGACGTCCCAGCCGGCGAGCATCGCCCAGTCCGGGGCAAAGGGCTGGGGCGGCGACTGCTGCGCGTGCGCCAGGGCGACGGACGCGAGGACGAGCAGCGCGCACGCGGCGACGACCACCATCAGCTTCGCTCGATTCATCGAAAGGCTCTCCTGTGCGGTAGTCGCAACCAAGATCGACCATTCCCCGTGATCCGTCAAGATGCGTCCGGCGCAGCCGCGGCCACGTGGCGCCGCTGACCCACCGGGACTTCACTACCCCAGCGCTCGGGCGGTTGGATCACAATTAAGTCCGTACCTTCATTGACGTGCCGGGATTGGCAATTTAGATGCAATCGAGCGCGCGTGTCGGTAACACCGCACGGCGACGCGAGATCGAACGAAGGAGGGTCATCATGTACAAGCGCGTGGTCGTTCCCCTGGACGGCTCCCCCATCGCCGAGGGGATGCTGCGCTTCATCGTCGACATCGCGGGCCCGCTCGACCTCGAGGTCGTGCTGCTCCGCGTAGTCAGACCCGAGCCGCCGCAGGTGGTCGAGGGCTTGCGTCAGTTGATCGTCGAGGACGTCGAAGGCCGCATGGCAGAGGCGCGGGAATACTTGGCGCCGTTTGCGACCGAGCTGAGCGCCAGGGGTGTCCGCGTTCGAAGCGAAGCTCGGCGCGGCGAGCCCGTCCAGGAGATCGTCGAGGGCGCGCGCGAGGTCGGGGCCGACCTCATCGCCATGACCACCCACGGGCGGAGCGGCCTCGGCCGTCTGCTCTTCGGGTCCGTGGCGGAGGCCGTGCTGCGGCAGGCCGAGATCCCGGTCTTCCTGATGCGAATGACGGAAGCGCAGGCGGCGGTACTGGCAACGCAAAGAGCGACGGGACCCGCGCGACGCGACGACATCCCCTCGGGGCGACGGGCGTGAGCGTGTTCACGTTCGATCGCGCGCCCCTGAGGGTCTACTGGGAGCTCACCCGGGCCTGCGATCTCGCCTGCCGGCACTGTCGGGCGGAGGCCGTCCGTGACCGCGCCACCGACGAGCTGACCACCGACGAATGCGAGACGGTGCTCGCGGGACTGGCCGCGGCCGGCGCGACGGCGCCCCATGTAATCTTCACCGGCGGCGATCCCCTCAAGCGCCCAGACCTCATCCACCTGGTCCGCGCCGCCGTCGCCCGGGGCCTCGGGGTTTCGGTGGCCCCGAGCGCCACGCCGAGGCTCTCACGCGAGATGATCCACGCGCTGAAGGACGCCGGCGCGGGCGCAATGTCGCTGAGCCTCGACGGCCCGACCGCGGCGCACCACGACGGCCTCCGGGGTGTCCTCGGCTGCTTCGGCTGGACCCTTGCCGCCGCCGAGCGGATCGTCGGCGCCGGCATCCCGCTTCAGATCAACACGCTGGTCTCGGCCGAGACCGAACCGCATCTCGAGGAGACGGCCGAGCTGGTCGCGCGACTGGCGGCGAGCCGCTGGAGCCTCTTCTTCCTGGTCAGCGTGGGCCGGGGGCGCGCGCTGCGGCCGCTCACGGCGGCAGAGTGCGAGCAGACGCTGCGCTGGCTGGCGAGGAGCGCGGGCCGGTGGCCGTTTACCGTCAGCACCACGGAGGCACCACAGTACCGGCGCGTCGCCCTCGAGGTGATGCGCGAGCAGGGGCGCTCCGGTGCGGACATCCAGACAAGCTCGCTGGCCCGCGGCTACGGGATCCGCGACGGCAATGGCGTGATGTTCATCGGCGCCAACGGGGACGTCACGCCGTCGGGCTTCCTCCCCCTCGTGGCCGGCAACGTCCGCCGCACCGACGCGCTGCAGATCTATCGCGACGCCGCTCTGTTCCGCGCCCTCCGGGTCCCCGCGGCCTTCGGCGGCCGCTGCGGTGCGTGCCAGTTCCGGGAGGTGTGCGGCGGCTCGCGTGCGCGGGCCTGGGCGGCCACGGGCGACGTTCTGGGCGAAGACCCGCTCTGCGCCTGGCACCCGCACTCGACGAGATCCGCCTAGCAGCCGCGCGCCGCTCCATACGGTGGTACTGCCCGTCCTTCTCCTCCTTCTTCTCCTGGCGCATTCCAAACGCCGTCCACGGCGTCAGCGTCACCTCGCCGTCAGCGCCGATTGCGCATCGACTCGGCGGCCTGAACCGGGCGCGCGCGAAACCTCGGGCGACGTCATGACGATCGAGGACACCCCGCGAGGGTCATGGCTGTCCGACGGCGATTCTTACAGTGCGTAGCGGAGACGTGCGGCCACACCGCCTGCCGCGTCCAGCCCCGGGTGGTGCTCGACGACTTCGACGCGTCCACCGGTGGCCAGCACGCGATCGACGATCACCCCGCCCAGCTCGACCGCGCGCAGCTCCCCTCCGCAGCGCCGGCAACGCGCGGCACCGGGCTGGAGCGCGCCGCACACGGCGCAGCTCCCGCCGTCGAGCGCGAAGTCCGCCGCAACGTACAGGCAATGCACGGCGCCCCGTGCCACCGCCTCCAGCGTGTCGTCCAGACCGACCACGCCGAGACCGCCCTTCGCCGCGTCCGTCAGCACGTCGGCGACCTCTGCCGCCTTCGCCTCGCCGTCGACGCGTTCGAGGAGGCTCACGGCACGCTCGACGAGGGCCGCGTCGCTCTCGTAGCGGGCGCCGGGCACGAGACCGACGACGCGCGCGCCGAGCAGAGAAGGCAGGTGCCCACGGAACACGCTCGCGTTGCGCGCCTCACCGGCGACCACGATGCGGTCGACGAGCCGGGACTCGGCGAGCTGTGCCACCGCCCCCGCTACCCCCTCGAAGTGTCGTCCCCGCTGCTCCTGGATGTGCCGCTGGTAGTGCGACTGTGCGAGCAGCGCCCATCCGCCCTGGCGGTGACGCCCGGGCACCTCGCTCTCGAGGACGACGGTCTCGGCCGGGCCCTCGGGGCCGAGCGGAATGAGGCGCGCACTCTCCCCGTCGACGAACACCACGAGGACTCCGCCCATGCTCTCGACGGCGGCGACGAGCGGGGTGAGGAGTGGCGAGGCCGCCACGACGAACAACGGACGGAACGGCGCAGCGACGGCGAACACCTCGCGCAGCCCGAGGGCCTGGCCGGCGAAGAGCGCGACCCCTCGCGAACCCGGGCGGCCCTCCTCGCCGGTGAGGAGCTCTCCCTGCTCCTCGATCCAGTCGAGGTCTTCGGCGAGGGCGGCCCCCCGCACGCGCGCCGAGTGGATCTCGTTCTTGAGAAAGACCCGGACGCGCGCGCGCTGATGCTCGTCACTCCAGCGTGTGTTCAGGTACACGCTCACGATCCGGGTCTCGGCGCCCGTGATCCTGGCGAGACGCTCCAGCCGACCGGTGAGGTCGGCGTCGACGCCGACGAGCGGGATCGGGATCATGCGGCCAGCTCGGATGCCGGACGGAGGAGTAGCACCGCCGCGTCGGCCTCACGGCAGACTCGCGCCGCCGTCCCCCCCGGGGCGAAGCGACGCAGGCCCGTGCGGCAGCGTGTCGTCAGCGCGATCAGGTCGGCGCCAAAGTCGGTCGCCTCGCGGACGATCTCCTCGGCGGGATCACCGAAGCGCACGACCGACTCGACCGGAACGTCGGGCAGACCGATCTCGATCGTGCGCAGGTAGTCGAGCCCCATGGCCTCCAACCGCGCCCCCTCCTGGTCGGCGTAGGCGATGGTCCGGCCGTCTGCATCCACGAGCGCGTCCGGCGTCGGCGCCACGTAGAGCAAGCGCACGGTAGCGCCGCCGCTGCGCGCAGCGTCCGCCACCAGCGGCACCAGGGCCTCGGACTCGAGCGTCTGGTCCAGGGGAACGAGGATCCGCTTCATCGTCGCCTCCATGTCAGCCTCGCGAGGGTCCCGAGGCCGTCTCGGTCAGCAGCCGTCGCGCCGCGAAGTACTTCTTCGGACGGCGCGCCCCGTCCCGCATGCGTTCCCGCATGCGGTCCAGGCGGCGCTCGAGGCTCTCCTGCACGCCGTCGAAGGCCAGTCGGGGCGTGGTCGCGGTGTGCTCGACGCGCAGGGCTGGCCGACGCGGCAGCGCCACACTCACGCGACAGCGTACGGCCGGGCCGCCCTTCGGGCCGTTTTCGTCGACGAACGCGACGCTCAAGCGCGCGGCGCGAACCCCGCGCGCGGCGAGCATCCCGACCAGCCGTGCTCGCACGCCAGCGCCGAGCGGCGGCGCCCCCTTCGAAGTCATGACCTCGATCATGGTCGCCTCTTTCGACGTCGGGGGGGGCGACCGCCGGATCGATTGCCCGAAGGGGGCTACGCCCCCCTCGCACTCCCCCGGCCCGACGCCCCACCGGTTCTCGCTGCGGAGGAGATCGATGCAGAGCGAGTCGGCGGCAAGGCGGCTCTGAGCGCCGTTGATCGCGGGACTCATCGTGGAAGTCATGCCGGAAACACGGAGCAACCGGGATGCCACAACCGACGTCCGCAAATCCGGGGCGTTGGACGACAGCGGACGAGCGCTGAGGCGCCGCGCTGGGGTACGCGCGCCGCAGTGGTGACGCCGCTCCCCACGG
>Ga0184639_10001405_pt1 | contig 10373 bp, 10 predicted proteins | sample PLM31_170_b2_FD_133155 | JGI IMG/M metagenome (GOLD analysis project Ga0184639, IMG submission 133155) | Groundwater sediment microbial communities from an aquifer in East River, Colorado, USA - PLM3-1_170_b2 | ecosystem: Environmental > Terrestrial > Soil > Riparian zone | place: USA: East... | reverse complement strand
GGCTTTCCCAGCGGCGCGCCCCCGTGCTTGATGATGTCGAAGAGGTACCGGTCAGAGAGTACCTGCATCTGGCGCGAATCGGACAGGTCTCCCGGCCGGATCAGAACGAGCGTCGCGCGCCAGGATCCGTTGCCGCGGACGCCGTGGCAGGTGGCACAGTGAGCGAAGTACAGCCGCTGGGCGGGAGAGGCGTCGGGAGGCGGCGCGGGTGGGGGCCAGAAGGAAACGAAGACCACCGCGTTGAGGGCGATCACGCCGAGCGCCGCCAGAAGCAAGAGCCAGCGCCGTGACATGGCCTTATTATCTCCCCTTTTCCCCCTCACCCTGCCCTCTCCCCCGAAGGGGAGAGGGATCATTACTGGCGCATGGCGAGCAGGTCGTCGAGGAGGAGGACCAGCCGCTCCACGTCCCTGGCTTGGCGGAGCCGGGTGAGCCACCCTCCCTCGGACGGGAACGCGTGGGTGAACCCGTCGAAGATGACGAGGCGGCCCACGTTCGGGGCGCCTCGGGCGAGCCGCGCACTCTCCGTGTACGGGATCGAGTCATCGTCGCGGCCGTGGGCGATGAGGAGCCGCGCTCTCACGTGGCTGATGGCCGTCGAAGGCGAGAGCAGTTGAAGACGTTCGCGCAAGCGCGGGCTCAGTGAGGCAAGCAGGTCGGCCACGCGCTCCCGCTGCTGGTTCTCCACGAGGGCCAGGAGCCCCCGCCCCTCGACCCCGAGCCTCGCCACCTCACTGCTCACGTCCTCGCCGGGGTTGGTGAGCTTTCGGTCCGCGAGCCGCGTCAGCTTCGCGCGCTCGGCGGGGATGGCGGCGTAGGGGACGAGAGCGGCAAGGAGCTTCCACCGGTTGTAGGACTGCTGCGCGCGCTGGCGCCAGTGCCCGTCCTCCTCGTACCAGCCGGTCGTGATGAAGCCGATCACGTCGCCGAGGTCCCAGTAGCCGCCGAAACTTCCGACCAGAGCGACCCGGTCCCTGATCGAGGGATCCGCCGCAGCCAGAAGCGCCGGCCCAGCGCCGAAGGAGAAGCCGAGGATTCCGATGGGGCGGGGGCCCCCCACCGCCAGGCTCTCAACGGCACGCACGGTCGTCTGCACGTCCTCCTCGGAGACGTGGAAGGCTCGGAGCCCCCGGAAGTCCGGGGTGAGCACCAGGAAGCCGGCGCGGGCCAGGCTCGTGGCCAGGTGCCGGAAGGCCGGATGGTCCTTGCCGGTTCGGGAGAGTCCGGGGACGAGCACGAGGCCGCCACGGGCCGGACCACCGGGACGGTAGAGATCCGCCGAGGTACCGTCGAAGGTGATCTTTCCGCGGGTGACAGACTGGACCGTCGGCAGCGACCCGGGAACCAGAAGGTCGAGCGCCAGCAAGTGAGCGGAACCGAGCCGGACGATCCGTGGCGCGGCCAGGAGAACGAGGACGGCCAGGGCCAGGGCGGCGTCGCGCCTCATCCCATGGGACGATCCACTCCCGGGATCAGCTCGAGGAGGCTCCGGCGGAGCCGCTCGTCCTTCAGGAGCTCGGCGCCGGGGCCTGAGAGCACGACGCGACCTTCCTCCAGGAGGTACGCTCGATTCGCGAGTCGAAGCAGTTGACGCACGTGCTGCCCCGCCGCGAGGATCGTCATCCCCTCGGCGGCGATCTCGCGGATCGCTTGACAGAAACGGTGAATGACCGGCCGCGCGAGGCCCAGGAACGGATCGTCCAGGCAGAGCAGGCGCGGGCGCGCCATGAGCCCGCGGGCCAGAGCGAGCATTTGTTGCTCCCCTCCTGACAGGACTGCGGCGGGCACGGAGACCTTTTCCTGAAGCGCGGGGAAGAGGCGGAAGATCAGGCGGAGCGTCTCCTCCTGCTGGCCGTGGGCCCGCGGCAGGAACGCGCCCAGCTCGAGGTTTTCCCTGACGGTCAGCGGGGCAAAGAGCCGCCGCCCCTCGGGGATCAGCGCGATGCCCCGCGCCGCGATCGCATAGGGGGGCAGGCCGTCGATCCGCTCGCCGTCGAGCCGGATGGTGCCCGCCCTGGGACGCAAGAGCCCGGAGATCGTGTTCAGGAGGGTGGACTTCCCCGCGCCGTTGGGGCCCACGAGAGCGATGAACTCGCCGGCCCGCACCTCGAGCGAGCAGTCGTTGAGGACGCGCACGTGATCGTACCCGGCCTGGACGCGCTCAACGCTCAGCAACGGCACTCTATTCCTCCTCCCCGAGATACGCCTCCACTACGCGGGTGGAGCCCAAGACCTGCTCGGGGCGCCCCTCGGCGACGAGAGCCCCCTGGTCGAGGACGAGGAGGCGGTCGGCCACCCGGGCGAGCACCCTGAACGAGTGCTCGATGGCGAAAATCGTGAGCCCGAGTTCCTTGAGCCGCGCGTAGAAGCGGACGACCTCCTCGCGTCCCTTGGGGGAGAGCCCGGAGGCCAGCTCGTCGAGGAGGAGGAGGGAGGGACGGGTGGAGAGCGCCATGGCCAGCTCGAGACGCTTCCGCTCCCCGAGCGAGAGGGCGTCGGCGTGGGCGGAAGCCTTTTCGGCGAGCCCCACCATCCCCAGGAGGTGCTCGGTCTCGCGGCGGCGGTCGAGGGATCGGCGGTAGCGATGGCGCGAGCGGAAGGTCACCCCCACCAGCACGTTGTCAAAGACGGTCGAGCGGGCGAAGGGGCGGGCGATCTGAAAGGTGCGTGCGATGCCAAGACGGGAGATCTCCCAGGGCGACAGCTTGGTCACGCGGGCGCCCCCGAACCAGGCCTCTCCGGCGGTGGGACGAAGCAAGCCGGACAGAATGTTGAAGAGCGTGGTCTTGCCTGACCCGTTGGGCCCGAGGAGGCCGACCACCTGGTGCTCTTCGACGGCGATGTCCACGGCGCGAAGGGCGAAAATCCCGCCGAAGGTCATGGAGAGGCCGCGCCCCTCAAGCAGTGCCATGGTGCTTCTTTTTCCGCAGGAGCCCGGCGAGACCGCCCGGCAGATAGAGGGCGACGACGATCAACGCGAGCGCGTACGGGAGCTGGTGAAACGCCGGCGCGAGGGGGTGGAGGAGCAGCTCGCTGACGAGATAAAGGCCGAGGGCCGCGATGGCGGGGCCCAGCAGCGTGTAGAGCCCGCCGAACGTCGCCATCACCAGGGGCAGGAGCGAGAAGTACCGGCTGAACATCAGGTCGGGTTCCGCCACGCGCACCATGTGGACGTAGAGCCCACCGGCCAGGGCGGTGAAGAAGCCGGAGAGGGCAAAGGCGAGGATCTTCCAGGGCAGAGGATGGACGCCGAGCAGACTCGCTCGCTCCTCCTCCTCCCGGACGGCCGCGAAGGCCAGGCCGAGGCGCGAGCGAAGGATGCCGGCGAAAACCGCGAGGATCACAATCAGAAACGCCAGCGACAAGTAATAGCCGCCCGCCCGGCCGCGGGTGAAGTCGAGGGGAAGCCAGCCAACCGGCGGGAGCGGCGGGATGCCAATCAGGCCGGCGCCTCCACCCGAGACCTCGGTCCAGTTGTGGGCAATCCCCCGCCAGACCTCCGCGTAGGCGAGCGTGGCGAGCGCCAGGTAGGCGCCGCGAAGGCGCGCCGAGGCGAGCCCAATCCCGGCTGCGCCGCCCGCGCCGACCAGACCACCCACGCCGATCGCCAACCATGGGGAGAAGCCTGCGAGCGACGCGAGAGCGGCGCCGTAGCCGCCCAGGCCGAAGAAGGCGGCGTGGCCGAAGGAGATCTGGCCGGCGTAGGCCAGGAGGTTCCAACTCGTGGCCACGGTGCCGAACAGCAACGCTGTGGAAACGAGGTAGAGATAGTAGGGATGGAAGCCAGAGAGCGGTGGAAGGAGGAGCAGCGCGGCACCGACGAGGCCGACCCCGATCCACTCTCCGCGCGGCATCAATGGCTCCTGCCGAGGGCCAGGCCGCCTGATCGGGCGAGGAGCGAGATCAGCAGCACCAGGGCGAGGACCAGTTCGCGCCAGCGCGGCCCGCTCCATGCGACGGTCAATGTCTCGAGCACGCCCAGGAGGATGCCCGCCACCAGCACGCTCCTGAGGCGCCCTACGCCCGCCCAGATCGTCAGGACGATCGCCAGCAGCGTCAGGTCGATGCCGCCGCCGGGGTAAAGGTAGTGGAGCGTGGCGAAGAGGACGCCCGCTCCGCCGCTCAAGGCGAGGGCGAGCAAGCAGGTGGTCCGGGTCGCCTCGTCCACGTTGATCCCGAGCAGCGCCGCGGCCTCGCGGTCCAGGCTGGTGGCGCGGACCGCCCGGCCCCAGCGCGTACGCGTGAGCCCAAGGTAGAGCGCGCCGACGACTGCTAGGGCGGCCGCCGCCACGATGAGCCGTCCGGGGTTCAGGCCGAGGCTACCCAGATGGATGCTGCCCGCGAGCGACTCGCTGGCGATCAGCCGGTACTCACCGCGCCAGAGCGCGAGCATGAGGTTCTGAAGGAGGAGGGAGAGGCCGAAGGTGAGAACGAGGCTCGACAGCTCTTTGGGCTCGGGGAGGCGCTGGAAGAGCCACTGACAGAGAAGCCCCAGCGGAAGCAGCGCTGCGGCCCCTACTGGGACGAGGAAGAGTGGGTGGAGGCCCGAGCCGCTCCAGAGCCAGTAGCCGAGATAGCCGCCGAGAATGATCAGATCGCCATGGGCGAGGTTGAGCGCTCGCGTGACTCCGAGGATCATGGAAAAGCCCAACGCCATGAGGGTGTAGAAACACCCCAACAAAGCTCCGGAGATCAGCGCTTGGGCGAGTGTGTTGAGCGACACTGCTAGGCTACTTCGCGGGGTAGCGGGCGGGGCTGGTGGCGCGGTTTTTGGGATAGACCACCACGTGGCGGCCGTCCTGGATCTGGATCACCACCCGCTCGTAGAAGAGTGGATCGCCCCCGTCGTCGAACTTTATCCGGCCGAGTGGCGTTTGTACGTCGGCCCGCGCGAGGGCGTCCCGGAGTGTCTCGCCGGTCAGCGCCTTACCGCTGGCCGCCACCGCTTCGAGCGCCTTGAGCAGGGTCTTCGCGGCGGCGTAGCCGTGGGTGGTCAGAGGCGCCGGTTCCCAGCCAAAGCGCCGCTTGAACGCCTCGATGAAGGCGAGGGACTCCTTCGCGCTGCCCCCGAGGGTCACCCCCGGCTGCCACGCGGTCGTCCCGTAGAGTCCCTCACTGGTGGAGCCCAGCTCCTTGACCACGTTGGGGAACTCCATGCCGAAGGCGCCGAGGAAGGCCTTGAGGGTGATCCCGGCCTGCGCCATCTGGCGAATCAGGAGGAGATGGTCGGCGAAAAAGGTGTCGGAGAGAAGAACTTCGGCACCCTGATCCCTCACGCGCGCCAGCAGCGGCGTGAAGTCGGAGAGGCCGGGCGCGAACGGCTCGAAGACCGAGACCTTCAGCCCGGCGCGTTCCAGCACGTTCTTCTGACGCCGGGCGAGCTGGCTTGCCCCGGGGGTGGACGAGTAGAGGATGGCGACGTTCTTGGCGCGGAAGACCTCGAGGATGATGCCGGTGGTGGCGGTGACATAGGGGGCGAGGCTCGAGATCCGGAAGAAGAAGCGGTTACCCCGGTGAGTGAGCCGCTCATCCAGGGAAGCCGTCGCGAGGTAGGGGATGCGTGACCGGTCGGCGACCTCGCTGATCGGTGCGACGAGGATGTCCACGTAGCCGCCGATCAGAGCGAGGGCCCCCCGGCGGGAGGCCAGCTCCTCGGCGGCGGCAATGGCGCGCTCCGGCTTTCCTTCGTCGTCCCGGGAGAGCAGATTGATGGGACGCCCCGCAATGCCACCCCGGGCGTTCGCCTCCTCCACGGCGAGCAGAATTCCCTGATGCACCGCCGTGCCCTGGACCGCCAGCACGCCGGTGCGGGGGTTGATCTCGCCAATCGTGATCGGCTCGGCGGCGGACGCCGCCGAGCCGAAGAGGGCCAGGAGGACGATCGGGACGAGGAATGGGAGCACCGGGGTTATGCGATGGTTTCCTGGGTGCTGTTGTCGAAGAAGTGAATGCGGTCAGGAATGAACGCGAGCCGGATCTTCTGATGAATCTTGGTGCGCACCGTGGGATCCACCCGCGCGACGATCGTCTGGTTCCCCACCTGGGTGTCCAGGAGGATCTCCGAACCCAGGGGTTCCACCACCTCCACCAGCGCCTCGAAGACCAAGTCGTGGGGATCGCCGCCTGCCGCCTCTCTGAGGTCCTCCGGGCGGATTCCCAGGGTGACCGTCTGCCCCTTGTACCGACCGAGGCGGCTGGCGCGATCGGCCGGCACCCGCACCTTGAGCCCGGGGGCCTCGGCGTAGAGGCTGCCGCCGGCCTCGGTGACAGTGCTCTCGATGAAGTTCATGGCCGGGGACCCGATGAATCCCGCCACGAACTTGTTCCGGGGCTTCGAGTAGACTTCCAGCGGTTCGCCCACCTGCTGGACCAGTCCGTCCTTCATGACGACGACGCGGTCGCCCAGGGTCATGGCTTCGACCTGGTCGTGGGTGACATAGATCGCAGTGGTTTCGAGGCGGTCGTGAAGGCGCTTGAGCTCCACGCGCATCTGGACGCGGAGCTGGGCGTCAAGGTTCGAGAGCGGCTCGTCGAAGAGGAAGACCTGGGGGTGGCGGACGATCGCTCGGCCCACCGCCACCCGCTGACGCTGGCCACCCGAGAGCTGGCGGGGCTTGCGCTTGAGGAGGTCCTGGATTCCAAGCAGGTTTGCGGTCTTCGTCACCCGCGTTTCAATCTCGGCCTTCGGGAACTTTCGCATCTTGAGGCCGAACGCCATATTGTCGTAAACGGTCATGTGCGGGTAGAGGGCATAATTCTGAAAGACCATCGCGATGTCGCGATCCTTGGGCGGCAGATCGTTCACGAGCCGATCGCCGATGTGGATCTCTCCCGACGTGATCTCCTCAAGCCCCGCCACCATTCGAAGGGTGGTAGACTTGCCACACCCGGACGGCCCGACGAGGACGATGAACTCCTTGTCCCGGACGTGGAGGTTCACGTCCTTCACCACGTGGACCTCGTCGAACTTCTTGTTCAGATCCTTCAAGACGACCTGTGCCATCGCAAGATCTCCCCGTCATCCCTTGACGGAGCCGGTGAGGCCCGCCACGTAGTGCTCGACGAAGAAGGAGTAAATGAATGCCACCGGGACCGACCCAAGCAGTGCTCCCGCCATGAGCTGACCCCAGAAGTAGATGTCGCCGCGGATGAGCTCGGAGACGACCCCCACGGGCACGGTCTTGCGCTCCGGGGACGACAGGAAGATGAGGGCGTAGATGAACTCGTTCCAGGAGAGCGTGAACGCGAAGATGCCAGCGGAGAGGATGCCCGGCACGGCGGTGGGGAAGATGATACGGACCATCGCGCCGAACCGCGAGGCCCCGTCGATCCGGGCGCACTCTTCGAGCTCCTTCGGGATCGTTTTGAAGTAGCCCATGAGGAGCCAGGTGCAGAACGGGATGAGAAAGGTCGGGTAGGTGAGGATCAGCGCCCACGGCGTGTTGCCGAGGTGGAAATTCCTGATGATGTCGGCCAAGGGGATGAACAGCAGCGTGGGCGGCACCAGGTACGTCACGAAGATGGACGTGCCGAGCATTCCGGCCATGGGGAAGCGGAGTCGCGCCAGGGCGTACCCGGCCAGGAGCCCGCAGAAGAGGGAGATCCCGGTGGAGACGATGGCGATGAAGAACGTGTTCCAGAGCCAGCGGGGAAAGGTCGTGCGGGCCAGCAGGTCCTGGACGTGCGCCAGGGTCGGCTGTAGCGTCCAGAATGGGGTGTTGGTGACAGCGCGCCAGGAGCGGTACAGCTCGTGGTCGGGGCGGACCGCCGTGATCAACATCCAGTAGAAGGGGAAGAGGGTGCCGATGATGAACAACGTCAAGGGGATGTAAAAGTACACCCACTTCTTCCAACGTCGCTCGATGACCATCAGGCCCCCTCCAGCCGCCGGAGGTAACGGAGCTGGATCCAAACCACTGCGAAGAGCACCGGAAACATGAAGAGGGAGATCGCCGCTCCCTCCCCCAGGAGGCCGGCACCCACGCCGATCTGGTAGGCGTACGTGGCGACCAGGTGGGTGGAATTCGCCGGGCCGCCGCCCGTCAGGACGTAGATGAGCTGGAAGTCGGAGAACGTCTGAATGATGGAAAAGACTACGACGACGATGGTTACCGGCTTGAGCAGCGGCCAGGTCACGTGCCAGAAGCGCTGCCACGCGTTGGCCCCGTCGAGCGATGCCGCCTCCTGGAGGTCGGGGTTGATCGTCTGAAGCCCGGCCAGCAGCGTGATGGCGAAGAAGGGCATGCCGCGCCAGGTGTTCACCACGATCGCGCACCAGAGGGCCCAGGTTCCGTCCGACAGGAACGGCAACTTCGTCACGATAAGGCCCATCTTGTAGAGGAGCCAGTTGAGGACGCTGAAGGTCGGATCGAACATCCAGCGCCACGCGAACGTGGAGAGCACCGTGGGGATGATGAACGGGAGCAGCATAGCGGCCCGGACGAACCGCTTGCCGCGGAAGTGACGGTTAAGCAGGAGAGCCAGCCACATGCCGAGGGCCAGCTTGAAGAGCGTGGCCCAGAAGGTGTAGAAGAATGTGTTTCGGAACGCGGTCTGGAAGATCGAATCGTCCCATGCCTTGGCAAAGTTCTTGAGGCCCACGAACTGGCCGACGTTGCCCACGCTCGTGCTGCTGAGCGAGAGCCACACGCCCATGACGAACGGGTAGGCGATAAACACGGCAAGGATGAGGACGGAGGGGGAGAGGAGGACGGCCGCCAGGGCCCGCTCGTTGTCCAGGAAACGCGCGAGGACGGGTTGCTGGACGTCGCGGGGACTGGGAAGCGCCACCTCTACTCCGGCGGCGTCTCCCGATCCCCCTGCGATGGCCTTATTCACATCGAGCCCGTCACCCGCGAGGGAAACGGCGTGGGCTAGCCCTCGTAGATCTTCTTGAGCTCGCCCTCCGCCCACTTCACGGCGTCCTCGGCTTTCATGCCCTGGACGGCCCTTGCAAACATGTCCACGACGACGTACTTGGTGTAGGACTCGGTGGCCTTGGCTGTCGCGGGGCCCGCGTGGCCGAGCATCAACGTGTTGCGGGCAGCTCGCTGGAAGACCCGCAGGGGCTTGTCCACCGTGGACCACATCGCGTGCTCCTCCCAGACCTTGGTCGAACCGACGCTGTAGGCCCCGTTGGCCTCGAACCACTTCTCGTAATTCTCCTTCTGGTGGAGCCACTTGAGGAAGTCCTTGGCGAGCTTCTGGTTCTTCGAGTACTTCATCACGGCATGCTGGGAAGGGAAGTAGAGGGCGAATTGGCCGGCCGGCCCTGCGGGGAGCAGCGCCGCGTGGTCGATGTCGTGCCACATGGGCTCGCCCTTCTCGTCCTTGATCGCGTCGGCCTTGCGCTTGGCCACGATGTAGATCGAAGCCCCGTTCAGGCTCGCGCTGATCTCGCCGGCGTGGAAGGCTCGGTTGTTGTTCGTGTCGTCCCAGGCGAGTCCGCCCTCGTCGCAGGCGTCCTTCCAGAAAGCCTGCATGAACTTCACCGCCTCTACCGCGCCTTTGGTGTTGATCACGACTTTCTTGCCGCTCTTGTCGGTCTCGGCGCCGCCGAAGTCCCAGAGGAGCGGGTAGGCAAAGGTTGGCGGATCGCCGAAGCTGTGTCCGAGCGCCTGGCCAACGGGCTTGCCCTTTGCCTTCAGCTTCTTCCCGACTTGGCGCCACTCGTCCCAGGTCTTGGGGAATTCCTTCACGCCGATTTCTGCGTGCCAGGACCGGCGATAAGCCACGGCGTTGCCCGTGATGCTGTGGGGAACCGCGAGCCACTTGCCCCCGACCTCGGCAGCGGAGTTGAAGACGTCGTAGAACCCGCGCTGGGCCTTGCCGATGGGATCCGCCACGTCGGAGACGTCGGTCAGGGCTCTCGCGTAGAGATGCGGCCAGTTCCAGAGCATCTGGAAGATGTCCGCGCCGCTTCCCGACTGGATGGCGGCGGTGATCCGGGGCTGGAGGTCGTTGACGTTGATGAACTCGAAGGTGACCTGGGCGCCGAGGGCCTTGCTGGCCTCGGGGGCCTGGCGCCTCAGCTCGACGTCGGCTTCGGGAATGAAGTCGTTCCACCGCACGATGTGGAGCTTCGTCGCCTGGGCGTAGGCCGGGGCCCTCCCCGCCGCCAGGATTCCCTCCAGGCCGCCTGCGGCGGCGGCCACGCCGGCCGCTCCGCCGACCTTCAGGAAGGTTCGACGGTCCACGCTTGGGACTGGGGTCGGGTCGTGTTCGGGCGTATCCATATGGTTTCCCTCCTTGGCTGTTGAACTCGCTCTGGTTGACCGAAATTCCCCAAAGAGGCAAAGTTTCTGCCTGGTGAGTGTGACCGACTCTATAGCACCGACCCTGCGGGTGTGTCAATGGAGAACCGGGGAGACCGC
>Ga0184639_10001404_pt1 | contig 10377 bp, 3 predicted proteins | sample PLM31_170_b2_FD_133155 | JGI IMG/M metagenome (GOLD analysis project Ga0184639, IMG submission 133155) | Groundwater sediment microbial communities from an aquifer in East River, Colorado, USA - PLM3-1_170_b2 | ecosystem: Environmental > Terrestrial > Soil > Riparian zone | place: USA: East... | reverse complement strand
GCGGAGTGAAGGATCCGAATAAATAATGCGTGCCGCCAAACGCTGAAAGAGGGGGGCCTCTTCCGCGTCGATGTTCAGGTGACTCATCTCGACCTGTGCCTTGGTCCAGGCAAGTCGTAGTTCCCGTTCAAAAGTATTTGGGTCGTGATACTTATCCGCCAGCATCATCGCCCGCTCGCGCGTGCGCGCGACAATGGTGCTGAATGAGCAGCGCACAGTTTGATTGGGCTGAATTCTTACGCGCCTGCGCAAACTAAATACCGGATCCAGCACCGCTCCGGTGGTATTCGACAGCGGTCGATCCTCCATGACGGCAATTGGATCGGCGGGCGTGTGGCCACGGCCCAGGAAGCGTCCGCGATCGGTTTCGTACTGCACCGCGCCTACCAGATCACCTTCGACAACAACCACATGAATGCCCCAGATGGGTTCGTCCTCGCTCGAGCGTTGGCGACGATGGGCCAGTATTGCGTTTTCTGCCGCGAAGAATTCCGTTTCGATGAAGAGGTTACTAAAAGCTGGATGGGCCGCGTCGGCGTGTGGCGTATTGAGGACCACTTCAGCATAGCTGGTCAGCTCGATTTCACGGGTGCGTGTGGAATTGTTGGTTAACGAAACACGGCGCACCTCAGCGTTGTCCTCGGCCGATACGACGATCTCCATGTGCGTAATGATGCCGGCGTCGCTGCGCCAGAAGTCTGCCTTGTCCTCGGAAAATGCTACCTCATACGACTGCGGGCGCTTGTGAACAGGTTGATAACCTACCGACCAAACGGCGCCGCTCCTGACGTCGCGCAGATAAATGAAGGAACCCCAGTTATCGCGCGTAACGTCTTCGCGCCAGCGAGTGACAGCGTTTACGCCGCAGTTGGAATAACCCCCGCCCGCCGCCGTGAGCATGACATTGTAAGTACCATTTGAGAGCAACTGCGTGCGCGGGGTTTCTGTATCGAAGCGGTGGTAAACGCGCGTGCTCATCCCCTGCGGCGTTTGCAGCAGCCGACCTGTCAAAACTTCTTCCGCGCGCGGAGGCGCCGCAGGCACGCCGACGGGAATGCGTTCCTGCAACAACAACTCGGTTGCCTGGACCAGCGGGTCAGCATGGAACCGGTTCTCCATGCGATCGTCGTGCAGCACGTTCGTGAGCGCGACCAGACTCATGCCCTGATGGTGAGTCATGAAAGCGCGAATCAAAACATGGGGCTGCCCCTGCGGTAAGCGTTCTGCTGTGTATTCAATGGCCTCGTAATAACCATAAGGGCCCAATGCCCCGTCTTTCTCGAGACGGCGCAGGTTATCCATTGCTGCTCGTGGATCAATCTCTGCCGCAAGCATCGTTGCGTAAGGAGCCACCACCAAATCCTCAATCAGTCCGCGTTTCAATCCCAGACCCGGAACTCCAAATGGTCCGTATTGATAGTTCAAGTGAATGTCGCGAACGTTATATGCAGATTCGGACACGCCCCAGGGAACGCCACGTTCCTCGCCATATTCGATTTGCCTCTTGACGATCGTCCGGTAGGTTTCATCTAGTAGAGAGGCGGGGTAATTGCGCATCACCAGCAGCGGCATCAGATACTCAAACATGGTGCCGGTCCAGGAAATAAGCGCGCGTCCGCCATCGACGGAGGTTAGCTGGCGACCCAACCGGAACCATTGCTCCTGCGGCACATCACCCTTTGCGATGGCGACAAAACTGGCCAGACGCGCTTCCGAAGCTAGCAGATCGTAGTAAGAGTTGTCGGCAACCTGGGCCGAGACGTTGTAGCCAATGGTAAACACCTTCCGCTCCGGATCGAGAAGAAACTTAAAATCCATCTCTTCGATGATCTGTTCGGCGGTGTGCGCCAGACGACTTAGCCGCGACAAAAGATCTCCTGCCGCGCCGGCCCCCTGCTCGAGCGCCGCTGTCAGTTTCGCGAGCGCTTCAATTGAGTGCTCGCGAAATTCGTCACTCAGTGCCGATAGTTGGAGCAGCGCGCTATCGCATACCTGCGGTACTTCGGCCAACGTGGGAACAGCGTGAAGAAGATTCACGAGCGACTCCCATTGGTTTTTCCTCTCCAATCCTTCCGCGGCTGTATCTGCCTGAAGTTGTGACAACAAACGTCCCCAGGGCGTTAGCGTATCTGCATCACGGCGGCAGGAACTAACCTGATGCTGCAAAGCGCCCAACCACCAACGCAGCTCTTTGAAATTGACTTCACCATGCTCGTGCGCCAACGCGTTAACGATGTCTTCAATTTCAGAAGTCCTTTGCCGCAAAGATTCAAAGAGCAGGAACCACGACGGCAAGCCCTCCCTGATTCCTACTGAGACAAGTCTCTGACAAGCTTCGATCTCGTTGCGCAACTGGCTGACGGTAACCACTTCAGTGCGCTGTCGAAAGCTGCCGAGTCTGCCGGCTTCGACGGAGACAGCATTGATTGTGTCGGCTAGCCCTTTAATGAGTCGCTCATCAAACAGCTTCGCGTCGGGCAACTCGATGCACGCTTGTTTTAGCGCGATGGCGTGCCCTGCCAAATTCCCACTGTCAACGGTCGATATGTACTGAGGCTGAAGCGGCTGGAGACTTTTGGTGTCGTACCAGTTGAAAAAATGTCCGTGAAACTTTCCCAGCTTCGCCAGACTCGCAAACGTCAGTTCCTGACGCTCGAGAAATTCCAGCGAAGCGATATAGCCCAGATCATGAGCTGACACTGTGGCGAGCGCCAGCAATCCGATATTGGTTGGCGAAGTTCGATGGGCGATGACCGGAGCCGGGTCTTCCTGAAAATTATCCGGCGGTAGCCAGTTGTCTTCAGCGCCAACGAAAGTCTCAAAGAAACGCCACGTGCGGCGCGATACCAGGCGCGCAAGCTGGGCGTCGTTGACGCTCAGTAGCTTGCGTTCCGGCGGCCGCAAGATGCTGATCCAGTAAGCGAAGAAAGGCGAGAGAGCCCAGACGGCCACAAACGCGGTCATCGCTCCGAACGAAGCCGGCCTCACCAGGAGCGTGAGGGCGATGGCCAATAGCGCCAGTAACTCAGCGGGGAACATGAACCAAAAGAAAGCAGCGAGATCGTGTCGCGCTTCTCCCTCGGCGTCAGCAGCCGTGACCCATTCAAGCAACCTCTTTCGCGAAATCAGTTTTCTGTAAATTGTGCGTACGATTGCGTCGGCCATCAGGTAAGCCTGATGCGGCAGGAACACGATCGATAAAGCTACCTGCGTAGTGTTTGTTCTAAGGTCACCCCAGACACTCCAAAAGTGGCTGGTCCACGGAATTCCGCGCGGATGGATCAGGAGGCTCGTCGTGACGTGGAGATAGACCGGAAAGGCAATCGTCACAACGACAAATAAACTCCAGAGTAGTGGCGACCCCGGGAAAACAGTCCAGGCTGCAAGAAGCCATAAGAACATTGACGGCGCCACGAGGCTGCGCCGTAAATTATCGAGAATCTTCCAGCGTGAAATTAGCGGCAGCGGGTTGCGAGTCTTGCGCCCGTCCGCATCGGGGACTGTGGAAAAAAGCCAACGCAGAATTTGCCAGTCGCCACGCGTCCACCGATGCTGCCGGTTGGCGTAAGCGTCGTAGGAGGCCGGGTAGTCATCCAGCAACTCGATGTCGGTAGCCAACGCGGCCCTCGCAAACAACGATTCAAAAAGATCGTGACTGAGCAATGAGTTTTCGGGAACGCGGTTGGCCAGTGCGCCCTGAAATGCGTCCACGTCGTAAAGACCCTTGCCGGTGAAATTTCCCTCGCCAAAAAGATCCTGATAGACGTCTGACACCGCGGTCGTGTAGGGATCGATTCCGGTGTTTCCGGAAAAAATACGAGCAAACTTCGAACCGGAGGCGCTGACGAGCGAAATGCTCACGCGGGGCTGCACGATGCCGTAACCTCGTGTGACCAGGTTAACCGCCGGATCCAGTTTCGGCCGGTTGAGGGGATGAATCGCCGCGCCCACGAGTTTGCGGGCAACGTCGCGCGGAAGCTGCGTGTCGGAATCCAGCGTGATCACATAACGGATTCTTCGAAGCAAGGCTTCGACAGCCGCCTTTTCTGTGCCGCTCCTTGTCTTTCCACTTAATATCGTGAAGCTGGTGTCCTTGGCGCCACGCAAAAGACGATTTAACTCTTCCAGTTTGCCGCGTTTTCGCTCCCAACCCATCCATTTGTTTTCCCCCGGGCTCCATTGACGACAGCGGTGAAAAAGGTGAAAGCGAGGCGACTCTTCTCTGCTGTGGCGTTGATTGAGATCGTCGATGCGCGCTGCGGCAGTGGCGAGAAGCAGCGCGTCGTCCGGTGTTTCTTCCGTCTCGGCGTCGGGGAAATCACCCAGCAACGCGAAATAAATATGCTTGTCCTGGTTAGCGAGAAATTGCACTTCGAGCTTTTCGAGTTGCTCATTTAGCTGTGACTCACTCGAAAAGATCGTCGGCACCACAACCATCGTGCAGGCTTCTTCGGCTATACCAGTGGCTGTCCCCATCCGCGGCACCAGGCGCGGCGGAAACAAATGCGTGATGTCCCAGTTCAACACACAGACAACGAGATCACTGGCGGGAATGAGCGCCAGCAGAGCGGTGATAAGGAGGAGGGGCCAGCTTACTCCGGCAGACGTATCAGCGGGCGGCGCGCTGACATAAACCGCTATGACCAGAAGAGCCACTACGAGCAAAGTGAGGAACGCAAGAGTGCCGAGGTATGCGCCTGTCGCATGGCGCAGGATAAAACGACGCAGTCTTTCGATGAGTTTGGGACGATAAGCGAAGTTGGCTTCCAACTGGGCCAAGCCAGCGTCGACAAGGTAAAAGCCAACGTGCGATTCCGGACGTGCGTTTAAGTACTGCGCATTTTCGCTTTTTGCTTCGCCTTCCCTTCCCTTGCCCTCAACCTTCCCAGCGTCTTCCGCAAGTTCCACCGCGGCTCGCGCGACCTCAAGTTCATTCGAGCGCGTTCGCTTGCTGATTCGCTCAATGACATGGCGATAACGATCGCGCGTCGCAAACTCCATCTTTGAGTAAGCGCCGGCAGGATCCGCTCCCAGCAAAGGCTCAATGAGACTGACGCTCTCGAAGAAGTCGCGCCAATCGAGCGTCGACAGCAGACGCATGCTGGTGATGATGTTGCCGACGGTGACCTGCATCGCCGCCTGTCGCTGATGTTCAGCGTGAATGATCTGTTCGATGCTTGTGCCCTGCGGCGCCAGTTGCTCCTCGAGCCAGTCCATCACCGGCGTCACGGCCGGATCCTGTTCACGAAGGCGTTGAGTAAGTTGAACTACAAACGTTTGCGGAATCTTTTGCAGTTTTCCCAGTCGCTCAGCAACCAGCGGGATTAGCGCGGTGGGCTGACGCGAGGCAAGTTCCAGCAACCTATCAGCCAGCTTGTCGGCCTGCTCGCGTTCTTCGCGCGCTCTTACAATCAGCACGGCAAGTCTGCGGAGATTCTCTACCAGTGCGAGACGCAGAGTGATCGCAACGGCCCACAATTCACCTATTGATAGCGGAGCTACAGTTTGATATGCCGCTATGAAGCGGCGGAGCGTGGTTGTATCGAGCCGGCAGTCGGTGTGCGTGATGAGGGCAAGCGCGACGGCATAAATTCTCGGGGAGTCTTTGAGTTCACCTTCAGCAAGTTTGGGCAACTCATGGTAATAACTCTTAGGCAGATCCTGACGAATCTCGCGCAGTTGTTCCTCAACGATATGGAAATTATCGACCAGCCACTCGGCGGCCGGAGAGATCGCGCGACCGTTTCGAATTGCTTCAACCAGCGAGCGGTAAGCGGCGACGAGTTTGCGGCCATTGTCCTCGAGTCGAGGCAGCAGTTGAGCGCGCCCCTTTTTCGTTACTGTCTTGTGCTCAGCGGCGAGTATCTGCGCGTATTGCTCGAGGCGCTCAACGCTGAAGATCTCGGCTCTAACAGGCTGATCATCGGCATAGCCCGACGCCTTGCCGAAGTTTGCCGATAGCGACCCCAGGAACTCACTCATAACGATTCGAGTAACTCACTTCCTGCTCCTCTGCCGTCCGCGGTCTGCCGCCTTCTACACCCCCCGTTGGTCTTCGCGTGGATGCATAGCTGAACGTGCTTTAAGCGGATTGATGAGTTCAGAATACCACGATTCGAATTTGCTCTTCAGGACAGCAGCGCATTTGCCGACTGTCGCGGTCCTGCGTCTTCCGCTCATGTCAAACTGGAAACAATTCTGTCAAATTGAGAACTCCATTCAGAATGACCAAAATGCGTGCCCGCTCATGCCCGTTTATCGGCCCTCGGCCTTCGATCTAGCTGATTAATTCGCAAGTTTGAGCGAGTGGGAAAGGTATGCCACTTGCCAAGGTGACTGTCAGCGGTGGGGAAAAGTCTACCCGTCGGCGCCCTCCCCGGGCGAATTAGATGAGACCGATCTACAGAAGACGAATTCCAAGCGACCGTTTGAAAAGCGAGAAAGTGGACAAACAGAGGATCATAAACTGGTATTTGTTTTCGGTTGCACTCACCGGTGCGGCCGTGACCGCGGTTTGTGCCTGGCGTCTGCCCTTCGCCCGGCTCGATTCGAAGTTTGCCGTTCTGGCCCTCATAACGGTCTTGATAGGATCGCGGATCACGATCAAGATCCCCGGAGAGCGCGGTCAAATTGCGGTTTCCGATACCTTCATTTTTCTCGCGATACTGTTGTTCGGAATCGAAGCCGCGGTGGTGCTGGCCGCCGCCGAGGCGTTCTGTTCTTCCGTACGCTTCACCAAAAAAGCTTCTGTGCTGTTTTTCAATGCGGGAGTTATGGCGCTGTCAACATTCATTACCGCCTTGACCCTCCACCTCGTGTTCCCGGGGGTCAGTCTGCGGGAAGGCTATTCACCAAATCTCATCATCGCGTTATGTGTGATGGCATTGTTGCAATACGTATTGAACTCAGGGCCGATAGCCGTGGGCGTGGCGCTGAAGACTAATCAAAGTGTCTGGCAGAGTTGGCGCAGGAATTTCTTATGGACCTCGTTGACCTATTTTATCGGCGCTTTTGGCGCGGCTGTCGTGGGAAAGCTAAGTGAGAAGTTTGGATTCTACGCCTTCATCGCAACCGTCCCAATCATCGTTATCGTTTACTTCACTTACCGAACTTATCTTGCGAACGTGGAAGCGTCGGCCGCGCAGGCAGAACAGGCAAAACTCCACGTCGAGGAGCTTAATAAATACATCACCGAGCAGAAGCGGATCAGCCAGGCACTGGTCGAGAGCGAAGAGCACTTTCGCAATGCGTTTGACTACGCTGCGATTGGCATGGCGCTGGTGTCGCCCAAAGGTAATTGGCTTCGCGTAAACCGATCGCTCTGCGAAATCGTCGGGTATTCCGAAAGTGAGTTGCTTGTTTCAGATTTTCAGGCGATTACTCACCGCGACGATCTTGGCAACGATCTGGCCGAGATTTACCGCATGATTTCCGGCGAGATTCTCACCTGCCAGGTGGAGAAGCGTTACCTTCATAAACTAGGTCATGACGTATGGGTCTCAAGCAGCGCATCGCTGGTTCGCGACGCACAAGGCAACCCGCTTCACTTGATCTTTCAGATCCAGGACATCACCGAACGCAAACGGGCGGAAGCAGCGATTCACACACTTTCACTTGCCGACGAGCTAACCGGCCTTTATAACCGCCGCGGCTTCCTTGCGTTTTGCCAGCAGCATCGCAAATCTCTTCTCCGGGCCAATAAATGCGGAGTGCTTGTCTACGCCGATCTTGATGGCTTGAAAAGAATCAACGACTCGTTTGGTCACAAAGAGGGCGACCGCGCGTTAGTAAAGACCGCTGAGCTGCTGAAAGAAACATTCCGATCTGCGGATGTGCTTGGCCGTCTGGGCGGCGACGAGTTTACCGCGCTGGCGGCGGTTGAGCCGGAAGGTGGAGTGGAAAAGCTCATCTCACGTCTCGAGCAGAAGTTCGAAAAGTACAACGCTCTGAAACTCGTTCCCTACAAACTTTCAATCAGCATCGGCGTGGCCCAGCTTGATTCTGACGCTACCCAGTCAATGGAAGACCTGATGGCCCTGGCAGACCTGGCAATGTATGAGAACAAGCGCCGCAAGCAGACTAGGTTTCAGTTGCCGGAGTCTGACGCCCAACGCTCGACTTTAGCTGTGGCTTAATTCAGCGCAACTCTTCTTGAGACTTATGACGGCAGGTTTCACGACCTGCCGTTTTGCTTTTGTAGTATTCTCTGCGCTCATTCATGAGCGGTCTCGATCGACAAGCAACGAAAGAAATGGCAACGAACGCGCCGTCGTCTGCTCGCTGGCGGGCGCTTGTGTTGTTGTCCTTAGCAGAACTTCTTGGCATGTCACTTTGGTTTAGCGCGGCAGCAGTTGTTCCCGCGTTGCGCGTCGAATGGAATTTGAGTGACTCAAGTGTCAGCTGGTTAACGATTGCTGTGCAGCTCGGTTTTGTCTGCGGCACCTTGTTGAGCGCGTTTCTGAATTTGCCCGATGTGATTAGTGTTCGTTATCTCTTCGCCGTGTCGGCTTTCGCGGGAGCGCTAACTAACGCCGCTTTTGGCGCCTATGCCCATGGCGCCCAAACCGGAATCGTCCTGCGATTCCTGACGGGAATGTTTCTCGCTGGGGTCTATCCGCCGGGAATGAAGATCATGGCAACGTGGTTTCAGCGCTCGCGTGGGATGGCGCTCGGCGTGTTGGTGGGCGCGCTGACGCTCGGGAAAGCCTCGCCGTATTTAGTTAACGGGCTTGGCAGTGCGAACTGGCGTCAGAATATTTTCTTCATCTCGCTGCTCGCAATAGCGGGCGGTCTCATCGTGCTCCTCTTCGTCGGCGACGGACCACACACGCTGCCGTCGGCCAAATTTGATTGGAAACAAGCCATCGCGGTATTTAGAAATCGCGGGGTGCGCCTGGCCAGTTTCGGCTACTTCGGCCATATGTGGGAACTCTACGCGATGTGGGTTTGGATTCCCGTCATGATTCGTGCGAGCCTGGCGGTGTCGAAAGCGTCGGCCGTGGCGGCCGAAGTTGCTTCGTTTCTCGTCATCGGCTGTGGAGCGGTCGGTTGTGTCGTAGCGGGTCTGGTTGCGGATCGCATCGGGCGGACAGTGGTCACGTCGTGGGCAATGGCGATAAGCGGTAGTTGCTGTCTGCTGATTGGTTTGCTCTTTGGAGGTAACCCACTCTTGCTGCTCTTGGTTGCGGCAATCTGGGGAGCAACTGTGGTGGCCGATTCCGCGCAGTTCTCGGCTTGCGTAACTGAGCTCGGAGATCCGCAGTATCTGGGAACAGCCTTAACGATGCAGACGTGTGTGGGATTTCTGCTGACGACTATATCTATCGAACTGATACCTTATTTCGTGAAAGCGGTCGGCTGGCAATATGCATTCGCGATACTGGCACCGGGACCACTCCTTGGTGTGATTGCGATGCTGCGGTTGCGCGCTTTGCCGGAAGCGGCGAAGATCGCGCACGGTAGAAGATGATCGACCGCCAAGGCGCCAAGAGCGCCAGGATAGAATCCTGAATATTCATAGCGCAGAAGATTTTGGCTAATGATATCTGTTGCAACCAAGCGTGCTAATGCTTCTTGGCGCTCTTGGCGTCCTGGCGGTAAATGTTTCACGACTGAAGGGTGAACGGAGACGATGATGGCCCACACCGAATTGAAACAGCGAGTTCGGAAGATCATTCGCCTCTTGAAGCGTGCCTATCCGGATGCGAAGTGTTCGCTCAACCATGCAAACGCTTTTGAGTTGTTGATTGCGACGATCCTCTCGGCACAGTGCACTGACGCGCGCGTGAATATTGTCACCCAGGATCTGTTTCGCAAGTATCGCAAGCCTGAAGACTATCTGAAGGTCTCCCCGAAGGAACTGGAGCGTGACATTCGCACCACCGGTTTCTTTCGCAACAAAACGAAATCCATTCAGGGCACTGCAAAAGTTCTAACTGTACAGTACGGCGGCAAAGTCCCGGAGACGATCGAGGAGCTGTTGGAACTTCCCGGTGTCGCGCGTAAGACTGCGAATGTCGTCCTTGGTAACGCTTTTGGGATTAGTTCAGGGGTTGTGGTTGATACACACGTGACCAGACTCTCGCACCGGCTTGGCCTGTCAAGGCAGAAGACTGCTGAAAAGATCGAACAGGACTTGATCGCGATGGTGCCTAAAAAAGATTGGGTTATCTTCCCTCATCTGCTAATTGCGCACGGCCGTGCGATCTGCAAAGCCCGTAACCCACTCTGCGCCGAGTGCGTGGTCGAGAAGCTTTGTCCCTCCTCTTACTTGAAGACCGGGGTAATGCCCGAAAGTTGAGATGGTGGTTCCTATAGCGAATTCAGATTAGAAAGCGCCCTGTTTTACTGGGACCGCGGGCGTCTCGCCCGCAATGC